>ERZ724505.1994-NODE-1994-length-10511-cov-5.515685_pt1 | contig 10511 bp, 12 predicted proteins | sample MGYA00376038_ERZ724505 | MGnify/ENA primary metagenome ERZ724505 (study PRJEB28724, sample SAMN07190884) | wastewater metagenome | isolation source: effluent of sewage treatment plant in Hong Hong | place: Hong Kong | collected 2016-03-17 ...
CGCACCGGCGCGGCCGCCGGACGGGCGACCATCTTCTCGGGCGGCTTTTTGAAAAAGGAAAAAACCATGGGTACTGGAGGCGACTGCCGGTGCTCTAGTGGCGACGAGCGGTCGTTTTAACACATCGGCGAAACTGCCGCAATTTGCAGCACCCCTGCCACGCACCGGCACCCCGCTTCAATGACCGCCCCGGCATCGGTGCAAGCCGCCGGAAAGAACCCCGGCCACGACCAGCGTCAACGCCAGCACCGGGCCGAAGGGCTGATCCGCCGCCAGCGCCAGCGCGAAGGCCACCAGGTAGGCCAGGAGGCCTGCCAGCGTTGCCAGCAGTAGCGAACCCCGCCAGGTGCGTGCCCACTGCCAGGCGATCAGCGGCGGCACGAAGATCATCGCAAAGGCGGCCATGACACCGATGCTCATCGTCGCGATCGCCAGCACCGCGGCAACCAGCATGTCGAATACCAGATGCGCCCGCCGCGCCGAACGTCCGCGGGCGCGGAAGAAGTCGGGGAAGAAGTGGCAGAGCAGCAGTGTCCGCGACAGGCGCAGCAGCAGGCCACCGGCGATCCCCAGCGCCAGCCAGGCCGCGATGAGGTGTTCGCGCTCGACGAAGTACAGCTGGCCGTCGAACAGTGCATGGCCGAGGCGTTCGGCCAGCGGCAGGTTGGCCACCAGCAGCACCGAGAGGCCCCAGCCGGTGACGAGCAGCATCGCGTAGGCGGCCCCCTGGACGCCTCGCGCAGCACCTTCGAAGAGGGTCTTCAGCCCGGCAGCGGCGGTCGCGGCACCGATTCCGCCCAGCAGCAGCGGCACGCCGCCAAGCATCGCCAGCAGCGCACCGGCGGCTGCCGTCTGCGCGAAGGCCAGCGCCGCCAGCCATTCGTCGCGCAGGCGCAGGTAGGCGCCAAAGAGTGGCAGCAAGACGGCAAAGACCAGCCCCGTAAAAAAGGGCATGGCAAAGAGCGGGTCGAAGATTCGTACCCCGAGGTCGGCAAGAGTCGGCATCAGGCAGCTTCCAGTCGTAGCGTACGGTCGCAGACCGCAGCAACGAAATCGTCGTCGTGGCTGACGACGATCAGCCCGGCCCCGGCGGCGGCCCTTGCCCGCAGGGCCTCGGCAAGATGGCGGACGCCGGCCGGGTCGAGGTTGTTGGTCGGTTCGTCGAGCAGCACCGCATCGCCCGGCGCCTGCAGGCAGGCCCACAGGTGCAGGTACTGGCGCTGGCCGCCGGACAGCTGGTCGAGACGCTGGTCGAGACGTCCGGCAAGCCAGGGCGGCAGACCATCCGCGCTGGCCGCGGTCAGCGCCAGCAGCTCGCGGCCCGAGAGCGGCACCCCGGCGATGTCCGGCTGCTGCTGCGTCTGCAGCGTTACCTGCAGTTGCGGCGACCTCCGGATTTCGCCGGAGAAGATGCGCACACCGCCGGCGATCGCGCCAAGCAGCGTCGATTTGCCGCAGCCGTTGGGGCCGGCGATCCCCAGTATTTCGCCCGGCCCCAGGATGAAGGAGGCCGGGCCGCAGACCGGGACGGCATAGCCGGCAACGAGATCGCGCGCGTCGATGAACATGTTCAGCGCCCCGCCAGGGCGGCCAGGAGGCGGCGCACGGTATCGTCGAAGAGCGTCACCAGATCGTTGGCTTCCGGCGTGCCGCCGACGGTGAAGGGGAGGGCCACCGCCGGAATCTTCGCCCGCTCGGCCATCCAGCGCGACGGCGCGTCATGCTGGTAGGCCGGGCGCAGTACCATGCGGGCCGGCTCGCGCTGCTGCCGTTCCAGCACCGACGCGAGGTAACTGGCGGATGGCTCGACGCCCGGCTTCGGTTCGAGCGTACCGACTTCCTTCAGGCCGAGCCATTGCACCAGGTAGGGAAAGGCATTGTGCTGAACGAGGACCGGTACGCCCTTCAGCGGCGCCGCCTCCTTCTCCCAGCGCACAATCGCCGCCCGCCATTTCACGCTGAATTCCTGCAGTGCCGTGCGATAGGCCATCGCTTCCGCAGGGTCGAGCTCGATCATGCGTGCAGCGAGCGCATCGGCCACCCTGAGGATGTTGCGCGGATCGGTCTGGATATGCGGATTGCCGGCCGCGTGCACGTCGCCATGCGCTCGGTCGAGCACCTTCGGCACATCGAGCATCGTCACGGCCGTGGCAGCCTCGAAGTAGCCCGGCGTGCCCGCCTGGATCGTGCGGTTGCCCGACTCGCGCAGCACCACCGGCAGCCAGCCGACCTCCAGCTCCGCACCCGTTGCAACAACCAGGTTCGCCGACCGTGCCTTCGAGATCAGCGACGGCTTCGCCTCGATGCGGTGCGGATCCTGCAGGCCCGTCGTCGCCGAGTTTACCGTCACGCGGCTGCCGCCGAGTTCCTTCGCCAGCGCCGCCCATTCGGGAACCGTGGCGAGGATGTTGAGCGCGGCGTGCGCGGGGAGCGAGAGCAGTGCGATTACAAAACCGATCAGAAAACCTTTGTTCATACGGACTCCTTCATTTTGCGAGCGAGCTACCGGGCAGGGGAGCGAGCGCCGCCGAGACGAGGCCCGCGCCGTCGCCGTTTGCTGGTGCAAACAAGCCGGCGCGCAACGAAGTATCGACAAGCGCAGCCCCCTGCTCAGAATTTGTGGGCGCCGTGGGCACCCAGACTCATGATGTACTGCAGCCAGATCTGGTTGTCGGTGACGCCCTGCATCGACTTGTCCTGCGCGAACTGCAGGCGCATGCGCGAGAACTCGCTCCAGCTGTAGTCGGCCATGACGGTCAGGCGCTTCGGCGTATAACTGTCGTTGACGATGTTGGCGTCATTCGCTCCGAAGTTGCGGCTGCCGGAGTCGAGCCGGTCGTAGCGCAGGCCGGCGCGCCAGTTCGAAGTGAACTGGTAGACGCCCTGCAGGTACCAGCCCGACTGCCGCGTCTTGTAGTCGCTGACGACCCCCGAGCCGCCATTGCATGCGGCGCCGGCATCGTCCTGGCAATCGAGCGTTCCCTTTTCGCGGCGCAGGAAGTACTCGCCCTGCAGCTTGAAATTGCGGTATTTCGGGTTGCCATCGGGCGCCCATTTCCAGACGAAGTCAGCCATCATCGTCTTCGACTTGCCATCGAAAACCCCGATCGCATCCGAACCATCGGTCGCCGTGAAGAAGCCATCGCCGGAGTTGCGATTCTTCGCTTTCGTCTGCAGATACGAGAGCCCCGCTCGCCAGCTGTTGCTGGCGCCGATATCGTCGCCGACGTGGACGAAGAAGGTGCCACCGCCGATGCCGTTGCCGTTGCGATCGGTACCGGGAAAATTCGCACCGCGTCCCAGCTCGCTGCCGAATTCGAGGAAGAACGGTGTCGGCGCTACCCATTTCAGCTGGACACCGTCGGAGGCATAGCTCGCATGTTCACCGAACATCGCGGTGTACATCAGCGGCGCATCCGCAAAATCCCAGGCGTGGGCGTGCTGCTCGTTGAGATAGCCGACGCCGGAACGGACACGCCCGCCCTTGAGCCCCAGCCCGTAGCCGAGGCCGAGCGACTGGAACCACGCCTCCTCCGTCTCGACCTCGCCGTCGGCCATGGCAAAGACCGCCTTGCCACGCCAGAACGGGTCGATGTTGGCCTCGAAGACTAGCTCGGTATGGTCGATCGAGAAACCGCGCTCGCCGGCACCGTGATCATCGCCATGCTCATGCGTCGTGCCCGGCCAGAAGCCGGAGATCTGGCGATGTTCGACATCCTTCATCTTGCGATACTGCCCCTGCAGGATCAGCGAGACCTCGGGGTTGAAGCTGTTGGCGGGCGAGGTGGCGGACGCGGCAGGCGCGCGCAGGTTCGCCTGGCGCGCCGTGTTCTCCGCTTCCCTGGCGGTTTCTTCGGCCTTGGCGGCGACGCCCTCGGCTTTCGCCAGTTTCCGTTCGAGGCTGACGATGCGCTGTTCGTAGGCCTCCTTCATCTGCTGCAACTGCTGGCGGATCTCCGCAATATCGGCGTCGCCGGCCGCAAAGGCGGGCGCACCGGTTAGAACGGCGCAATGGGATAGTGCGACGGCAAGCGCCGTCGGCATGGGCTTGAACATGAAAGCTCCTGATGGCTTGTTGAATGGGCGCCGGCAGGGCATCGGCCGGCGGCGACAAGGCATCAGGCGAGCGGCGGCCCTCGTGCAGCGTGCGTGAGCCTGCGCCCGGTTGGTGCGCAGATAGCGGAAAGCGCAGGCGGCGCGATGGCCGCGCATGGCGGCGTGACGGGAGCATCGGCGACAGGCGGAACTGCGCTGCCGAGATCGTGCCCGGTCAGGCAAAGCAGGCAGGCATGCGATGCTTCGTCGGCGTCGGCATGCTCGGTGCCGTGCGCCAGCATGAACAGCTGGCCGACGACGAAGGCGGCGACCAGCAGCCACAGCCTGAACCGTTTCCCGCCGTGCATCGCCGGTTTATGCACTGTCTGCATCGCAGAACATCGCGAAGGCCTTCTCGACGTATTCCCGCTGGAAATTGCGCACGATGAAGACGAGACGGGAATCGTGATCGCAACCGTCCTCAAACGTCGGCCACGCCGGCAGCGCCGCCTCCGGATAACGGACGTGCTGCACGCAATGCACGACACGCGGCACATCTTCGCCGACCACGTTGACCAGGCCCTTGATGCGCAGGATGCGATCGCCGCAGGTAGACAGCAGCACATCGATCGCCTCGGCGAACTCTCCCCAGACGAACGGCTGCGCGAAGCGCAGCACGAAGCTGTGCACCCGCGCATCGTGACGGTCCGGATCGTGTGCGTGGGCATGCGGATGCCCGTTCGCAGCCGCTGCACGGACGGCCTCTTCGGCCAGCCAGCGCCGCACGTCGGCAGTCTTCGTCGCCGGATCGTACAGGCCGTTGCCGGCGAGCGCCGCCGCATCGACCGCGCCGTTGCGGACCTCGATGCGCGGCGCACCGGGGTTGAGTGGGGTGATCCGGCGCACGATCTCGTCGACCTGTTCGGACGTCGCCAGATCGCACTTGGTGAGCAGCAGGCGATCGGCCATGGCGATCTGTTTCGACGCCTCCGGATGCCGGGCGAGCTGAGCATCGGCGTGCGTCACGTCGACCGCGGTGACGACACCATCGCTGCGATAGCGCTCGGCGATGAAGAAATCCTCCATCAGCGTGTAGATCACCGGTGCCGGATCGGCAAGCCCGGTAGTCTCGATCAGCACACGCGAGAAGGCCGGAATCTCCCGCCGCAGCCGCTTCATGAACAGGTCGCGCAGGCTGCGCGTGAGGTCGCCACGGACACTGCAGCAGAGGCAGCCCGAATCGAGCAGGACGACGTTGTCGTCGATCTTGTCGACCAGGTGGTGGTCGATGCCGACCTCGCCGAATTCATTGATCAGCACGGCAGCATCCGCCATCGCCGGCTGCTTCAGCAGGTGATTGAGCAGCGTCGTCTTGCCGGCACCGAGGAAGCCGGTGAGGACGGTGACCGGGATGGTCCGGCTCGGGTCTAGGGGCGCAGGCATTGCTGCAGGCCAGAGAGAAGGATCTCGCGCGGCAGGTCGCGGCCGATGAAGACGACCGTGCTGACGCGCGGCGCGTCGTCCCACGGCTGTCCGGGGCTGGCGCCCATCAGCATGTGCACGCCCTGCAGGATGACGCGGTAGGGGAGATCGTCGACGGCCATGACGCCCTTGTAGCGCATGAGGTCGTCACCGAAGACGCGGACGATGCCGCCGATGAAGTCCTGCAGCTTCGCGCCGTCGAAATCGCGATCGGCACGGAAGACGACCGAGCCGATTCGATCGTCGTGATGATGGTGGGCATGGGCGAGGAAGCCGGGCTCGATCTCCAGCGTGGCGTTGAGGTTGAAGCCGCGGATATCGAGCAGATCGTCCAGCGGCATGCTGCCGAAATGCACGGCATGCTGTGACGCGCGCGGATTCATCGAGGCCAGCCGCTCCTGCAGTGCGTTGAGGGCATCGGGTTCGACCAGATCGGTCTTCGACAGCAGCAGGCGGTCGGCGAAACCGACCTGCGACTGCGCCGCCTCGTGATCGTCGAGCTGGCGATCGGCATGGACGGTATCGACCAGCGTCACCACCGCATCGAGCAGGTAGCGCTGTGCGATCGTCCCGTCCATGAAGAAGGTCTGTGCCACCGGCCCCGGCTCGGCCAGTCCGGTGGTCTCGATGATGACGCGGTCGAAGGCGAGCGTGCCGGCGTCACGCTTCTGCACCAGTTCGCCGAGGATGCGGATCAGGTCGCCACGCACCGTGCAGCAGATGCAGCCGTTGTTCATCTCGACGATGCTGTCGTCGCCGGCCAGCAGCAGGTCGTTGTCGACGCCGACCTCGCCGAACTCGTTCTCGATCACCGCGATCTTCTCGCCATGCCGCTCGGAGAGGATGCGGTTGAGCAATGTCGTCTTGCCGCTGCCGAGGAAGCCGGTGAGGATGGTGACGGGAATGGGAGTTATCGGTCCGCTCATCGCACGCCGCTCCCGCTCCGGTTGCAGTCGGCGCAGCGGCCGGAAAGATCGAGCTCGAGATGGGCAAGCGTGAAGCCCTGCGGCATGACGGGCGGCACCGGCGCCGGCGCATCGAGACAGTAGACGCGGCCGCAACCGTCGCAGCGGAAATGGATGTGGCTGTGATGCTGTCCGCCCCCCGCCAGCGTGAAGCGCCAGACACGACGCTCGTCGGCGCGCTTGACCGCCAGCCCGGAGGCGACCAGCCAGTCGAGCACCCGATAGAGCGTCACCCGGTCCAGGCTGGCGTCTCCCAACGCCGCTTCGATATCGTGGTGCGACAGCGGCACCGGCGCCGAGGTCAGCAGGGCCAAGACGCGGATGCGCGCCGGCGTCGCGCGCGCGCCGGCGGACCGGATGCGATCGGCAAGCTCTGGCGCAGCAGTGGCTATCAAGGGGGGTGATGAAGAATCCGGCATGGGGCCGGATTGAAACACAAAGGGCCATTACATGCAACATTGTTGCATGTAATACGAGCAATCAGGGGCCGCTCAGAACAGTTCGATATCGTCGACGGGTTTGCTTTTCATCGCGTCGACATAGTGGGCGATCGCTTCCGCCACCGGGGTACCGGACATCACCGCCTCGAACATCGCGCACTCGTCAGCCGTCGTGTACTTGGCGCGGATGCGGCCCTGCAGATCGACCCATTCCTGCGGGCTGTAGATGCGGCGCTGATCGGCCACCAGCGTCGCCAGATCGCCCAGGCTGTGCGTCACGTGCGCCAGGCGCTGGGCGAGCTTGTCGTAGAACTGGAAGGCGACGACAGCCTGGTTGACCATGCCCGAGACCTCGCCGGCAGCACCGAGCAGATGATCGCGTGTCGCCGAATCATCGGTCACCGACGCCGCATTCAGGGTGTCGGTAATCGTCCGCAGCGTTTCGGCCATGTTGGTGAAGGACGCGGTCAGCACATCGACCGAGCCGTTGCTTTCCCGCATCGCTGCCTCGATCTGCGCTGCCGACAGCTCGAGCATGAGGACCGTTTCACGCACCTGACTCCAGCTCAGGTCGGGGGTATGCGCGGTAGTGCCACGGGGAGAATCGTTCGCCGCCATCGTCAATTCCTTTGTCGTTTGCGGCCAATATATACCCGGCTGCTCGGCACTGGCAACGCAGCCGCCGAGGACGGCAGCATCAATCGGCCTGGATCAGCAGCCCCTTCAGGTATTCCCCTTCCGGGAAATGCAGCGCCACCGGGTGATCGGGGCCTGCCGACAGGCGCTGCAGGATGCGCGCATCGCGTCCGGCGTCGACGGCCGCACCGGCAACGATCTTCTGGAACAGTTCGAGCCCGATCCCTCCCGAGCACGAATACGTGAGCAGGTAGCCGCCCGGGTTCAGCAGGCGGAAGCCGAGCAGGTTGATGTCCTTGTAGGCGCGGGCCGCGCGATCGGCATGGGCCGCCGACGGCGCGAACTTGGGCGGATCGAGGACGATCAGGTCGAACTTGCGCCCTTCCTTGCGGAAGACCCGCAGCGCGTCGAAGACGTCGGCTTCCCGCCATTCGGCACGGGTCGCGTCCAGTTGCGGATTCAAGGCCAGATTGGCGCGCGCGCCGGCCAGTGCCGGACCCGACGAATCGATCGACAGGACCGAAGCCGCGCCCCCCGCCAGCGCCTGCAGCGAAAAACCGCCGGTGTAGCAGAAGCAGTTGAGCACCGACTTGCCAGTGGCGAGCGCGCGCGTCAGCAGCCGGTTGTCGCGCTGGTCAAGGTAGAAACCGGTCTTGTGGCCACCGACGACATCGACGCCCAGCCGCACACCGTTTTCGTCGATCGAGAGCGGCGAATCGTCACCCTGCGGCGCCTCGCCATGCACCCAGCCGGTTACGGGCTCCAGCCCCTCAAGCCCGCGCACATCGGAATCGGAACGCTCGTAGATGCGAGAGATGCCGGCCACCTTCGCCAGGGCGCCGACAATCGCCTTGCGCCATTTGTCCGGGCCGGCGGCGGTGAGTTGCAGGCAGATGGTGTCGCCGTAGCGATCGGCGATGACGCCGGGCAGGCCGTCCGACTCGCCGTGGATCAGGCGCATGCCGTCCTGGCCGGCGAGTTGCGGCATCGCCTCGCGACGCGCCACGGCGGCGGCGACGCGGCGCTTGAAGAAGGCATCGTCGATGATCTCGTCCGGATCGAAGCTCCAGACGCGGGCGCGGATCTGCGAACTGGGGCTCCACGCCGCCTTCGCCAGTCGTCGCCCGCCGGCATCGACCACTTCGACCGTATCCCCCGGTCGCGCCCGCCCGTCGAGGCGGGCCACCGAGCCCTCGAAAATCCACGGATGGCGGCGGAAGAGCGAACGCTCCTTGCCGTCCTTCAAAATCAGTTGCGTCATGATGGATCGCATTTTACGCTGACAGGATCGCAAGCAGGGGATCGATGCCATGGACGACAACTCGGGCCACGCCACGAAGCCGCAGCGCCGACGCATCGTGCTGGCCGCCAGCGCCTGTGCCGTCGGCGGTGGCGCATTGTTCCTCTCGCAGCAGCACCACGCCACGAAATCCTGGCCCCATGGCACGCCGTTGCGGGTCGACCTCGCAGGATTGCCCGAAGGCAAGCTCAAGACCGTCGAATGGCAGGGCAAACCGGTATGGGTCCTGCGCCGGCGACCCGCCGAGATCGAAGCCCTGCAGCGAGGCGGCGAGGCGCTCGCCGATGCCGAGTCCCGCGCATCGCTGCAACCCCCTTACACACGGAACGCCCTGCGCTCGACGCGCCCCGAGATCTTCGTCGCGATCGGCCTGTGTACCCATCAGGGCTGTACGCCGGCACTGAACGGCGACCATTTCCTCTGCCCCTGCCACACCTCGAAGTACGACCTCGCCGGCCGCGTCTTCAAGGTCGGGCCGGCGCAGGCCAACCTGGTCATTCCCGCCTACCGCTTCGACGGCGAGAACACGCTGATCCTCGGCGAGGACGCCTGAGCAAAGCGCCAGCTTTGCGAAAAAGTGCCCTTGGGGCACGCCTGAGGGACAGCTACCGACCCGAAGCCGTCATTGGATTCCAACTGCAATAGCCAAACCAAGTAGGGCAATTCCTATCGCTATTCCTGCGCCCGGCTTCAGAAACGGGAAATAGAACACGGCAACCATTGGCACGAATAGCTTGTGAATAATAGCCATCGGAGTGGAGCCCTCGGCGGCCTTAATCATCTTGTGGAATTCATCATGATTTTTGCTGTCCAGAGATCCGTCTGGATCCGGCATTAGCAATCGACCGATCGCAAAGAAAATGGATAACAGTCCTACGAACGCTGCCGCAAAAGCCATTATTTTTCCTGTTTAGATTGGTCCGTTTCTGGCCGAAACCGCCCCTCATTCCTTCCGCTTCTTCGCCCGTGGGTGCGCCGCGTCATACACCTTGGCGAGATGCTGGAAATCGAGGTGCGTATAGACCTGTGTCGAGGCGATGCTGGCGTGGCCGAGCATCTCCTGTACCGCGCGCAGGTCGCCCGACGATTGCAGTACGTGCGAGGCGAACGAGTGGCGCAGCATGTGCGGATGCACGTGCGTCGGCAGGCCGAGCAGCAGCGCGCGGCGCTTGAGGCGCGACTGGATCGTGCGCACCGAGAGGCGGCGGCCGTTGCGGCCCAGGAAGAGCGCCGTCTCGTCGGCATTCGCGGCCGTCACGAGTTCGCCACGGCGGGCGGCCCAGGCAGCGATCGCTTCGCGGGCTTTGGCCCCGACCGGAACGATGCGCGTCTTGCCCCGCTTGCCCAGCACGCGAATCTCGCCGGCCGCGACATCGGCGAGGCAGTTCACGTCGATGCCGTCGAGTTCCGCGAGACGCAGACCGGAGGAGTAGAAGAGTTCGAAGATGGCCTGGTCGCGCAGATCGAGCAGATCATCGCCGGTCGGCTCGAGCAGGGCGTTTGCCTCGTCCGGCGACAGTGCGCGCGGCAGGGCCTTGGGGCTTTTCGGCGGGCGCACGCCGGCAACGGGATTCTGGGGCGCCTCGCCGCGCAGGCCCCACCAGCGATAGAAGCCACGCCACGCTGACAGCACGCGCGCCAGCGAGCGGCCCG
>ERZ724505.1995-NODE-1995-length-10509-cov-4.860628_pt1 | contig 10509 bp, 12 predicted proteins | sample MGYA00376038_ERZ724505 | MGnify/ENA primary metagenome ERZ724505 (study PRJEB28724, sample SAMN07190884) | wastewater metagenome | isolation source: effluent of sewage treatment plant in Hong Hong | place: Hong Kong | collected 2016-03-17 ...
GGAGTGGATCGGTCCTTGGCCCACTGCAGAGACGGTGGTGAAAACAGTATTGTTTGCTATGGTGGCTGGCTTTGCTAGCGTTGTGCCAACCGCGTTCTGTATGGCATCCACCCACACTGACCCGATAACAGAATTCGCACCACTTCCTGTAGCTGCTGAAACAGCAGTCGCGCTGTAAGTGCTGCCATTGTTCTGGGAAAGGCCAATTGACAGCGTTGCGCTTCCCGTGAAGCTCACGCCATCAATTTCGATGTACAAAGCGCGGTAGGACGTATCAATGCTGGTAACGGAATGTGTCGTGCCGCTGGTCGTCGTCAGCGTCGAAAGCAACGTTAGACCACCACCAGTCGCGTCAGCCCATGCCGGGTTCGCACCAGCGCCAAGCGTCTTGAGGAACTGCCCACTGACGCCAGCAGCAAGGCGTGCCCATGTCGTTCCATTGTGGTAAAGCACATCGCCCTGCGCCTGCGAGGCAGGAGACGGAACATGGTTGCCTTCGACTGACAGCACACCCGCAGATGCGCGGGCCAGTGTCGTGTCAGAAGCGTGCCCCAGTTCAATCTTCTGTGCGGTGTGGGTGTTGGTGGTCGAGTTGAGCGGGACGGTCACGCCCTCGACTGCGAGGATACCGGCAGAGGACCGCGAGAGCGTCGTGTCGGATGCGTGTCCAAGCTCGATCTGCTGCGCCGTGTGGGTATTGGTGATTGAGTTGAGCGGGACAGTGACACCCTCGACCGCGAGCACGCCAGCAGACGAGCGCGAGAGCGTCGTGTCGGAAGCATGCCCGAGCTCGATTTGCTGGGCGGTGTGCGTGCTGGTGATGGAGTTGAGCGGAACTGTCACACCCTCAACGGCGATGACACCCGCCGAGGACCGCGTCAGGGTCGTATCGGTGGCATGCCCCACCTCAATCCCCGTGAACTGCGGCGTGTTGCCGGTCCCGAGGCCCAGGTTGGTCGCCGCACCCGCAGCCGTACCCGCACCCGTGCCGCCCTTGGCCACCTTGAGATAGGGACCGGCGTCGAACAGGCCGTCGATCGTGTCGAGGTCCGCGTTGATCTTCGTGCCCCAGGTGTCGCTCGAGGCACCGACCTCGGGCTTCGTGAGGCTAAGATTTGTGGTTGTACCGTCAGCCATGTGGGCACCGCATCATCAGGTTGGATTGATAGGGGTCCAGGTTGATGCGGTTGCCCCGGCAGGGCTCCACGACGGAGCCTCTGCAATCTTGGGCGACCATACATCAGAACCGGGAGAAATCGAAGACCAACTGCCGGGCTCACCGTTGATCTGGGTCCACGTGTCGGCCTCTGGTTCCGTGACGATCCATCCCCTGACCTTCCCGCCAGCCGTGAGGGCCATTGCGCCAAGGGTGGTGGTCAAGGTGCTTATCACCGGGACAGTGCCGTCAGCGACCACCGCAAGGCCGTCCAGCGTTATGCTGGCAGCGCACCTGACCGGGACAAGGCCATCGGCCGCCAAATAGGCGTCCTCAAGGGTGACGGACAGGTCGGCATGGCTCGAGAAGGCAACATGCGCCTCGACGGTCGCGTCCCCAAGCGTGACCGCCAGGGTTCCACTGACCAGCACTTGGCCGGCGGCGGCGACACTGGCGTCTCCCAGGGTGGACGCGAGCGTGCCAGCCACCAGAACCGTGCCCGAGGCCGAGACGCCCGCCCCGGCCAGCGTGATGTTGGCAGTGCCAGTGACCGCCACAGTGCCGGCGGCCGTCGAGGTCAGGGCGTCGAGGGTAATCGCCGCGGTGCCGGAAACAAGCACCGTGCCGGTCGCGATCGAGGCTCCGTAGCCGTAGACGCCCGCGCCATATGCCCCCGTCCCGTACCCCAGCCGGGTCGTGACGTTGTCGAGGGTTATTGCGAGGTCGCCGTTCGGCATGGCTTAGGCGTTGCCATCCGTCAGGGTAAACCCGGTGACGGTGACGGACTGGCCGGCGCCGATCGAGGTATTGTCGAGGGTCATGTCGCCCCCGCCACCCGTGGCCGTGATGGTGCCCTGCATGTGGATCGTCGTGCCGTCCGAGGCATAAATGCGGAAATGCCCGGCCGTTCCTGCAGCATCAGCCGACAGGTCTTCCCATGTTCCGCTCTTGGCCTTGGAGCCCGAGCTCGCCGCCGCCATCCAGTCGGACGGGAGCGACATGGTGGCCAGCACCGTGCCGCTGTCGGCCGCGCCACAATTGGCGGGCGGTGCTCCCGTCCTGATCTTCAGGACCGCAGACGCGCCGATCGCCGTCTCGATCGCATCAAGGCGGGCATTGCGGACAGTCGTTGAAAGCTGCAGGGACATGGCTCACCTCATCCGAAAGTGCGTTTACGTGCTGCCAGAGCACCCTGCGGGCGCCTGGCGCGCTCGCTCTCCAGGGTCATTCCGGCGATGATCTTGTCGGCAGCACCCGCCCAGAGCGGGATGCGCTCGTCGTTCACCAGGTAGGCCTCGGCCTGCAGCAGCGAGGTGTAGAGGTAGAGATCAGGCGAGCGGGCCAGCAGCCAGTTCGAGGCATTGCTGCCCGACAGCGCCTGGATCTTCTCATAGTAGACGATCTCAAGGGAGGTGTTGCTCGTCGGGACAGGCAGCAACAGGATCTTGTTGTTGATGATCGTGTAATAGCGTGCAGTCCCCGTCAGACCATCCTTCTGGCGGTCGTAGTATTCCTCTGGCGCGATATAGGTCAGCGCCTCATAGGTGTCGGCCGGAGACGTGACCACCATTGAAATGTGCTGCAGCCAGTCGGTCGGCAGATCGACATAGCCCTCGGTAGCGACCGTGTAATCGCGCGCCACCATGTCATTCGTGCGCAGTTCACGATTGAACTTTGCCTCGGCCAGCGTGATGAAATCTGGGATCTGACTGGTCAGGTCTTCCCGGTTCAGCCAGCTGGCGATCGCCGCTTTCAGTTCTGTGTACGTGCTAAGCGGCATTCTTCTTCTCCGCCTCTACATCCTCGCGGCACGCCTCCGCATGATCGAGCGTGTATTCAAACGTGCCGATGTGGCGCACGATCTTCGACAGGTCGTGATCGATCATGGTCTTGAAACCATGCTTCGCCGTCTTGTGGCAGAAATGGATGTCTTCGCCGAAGAAGGCGCCGGTATCGGTGGCATAACCGATCTGGAACCAGGGCATCGGCGTCTTTTTCACGACCTCGGCCTTGATCAGCATTACGCCCATGCCGACCGCATAGACCTCATCGAGGCCGTGGCTATCGTCGGTGGTGTAGACATACTCGTTGCAGCGCGCGTTCGAGAACGCCACGGGCTTTGCCGGCAGACCGCGGGTTGAGTAGTTGGCGGCGACGATTGGCTTGTCATGCTTCGCCAGGCGGTCGAATACGTCCTTCGGGAAGCGCATGTCGGTATCGAGGAACAGGATCCAGTCGGCATTGACCTTGAGAGCCTCCTTGACGAGGTTCTCGCGCTGGTCCGCGATTAGTGTTCCGGCGGATGTGAACAGGTGCAGGGCGCCGCCATTCGGCACATGCATGGCCGACCAGTAGGCGGTGAAGCGCGCGAGGTCATAGGCAAAGCCAGTTTGGACGATGTCGCGGCAGGGAAGGCACACAGCAAGGAGCATCAGAGGGCACCTCCGCGCGTGCGGAAGAAACGATTGTCGGGATCCGACAGCCACCTCTTGAACGCCTTCGGATCGTCCGTGATGCCCTTCCTCTTCAGGTCGAAATAGATCGACACCGGGATCGAGGCGATGCGCGTCAGGTCGCCCCAGCGATCGGGCGCATCGTTGTAGGCCGCCTTGTTGGCGTCAACGATGTTCCCCGTCTCCTGCTTCGTCTCGATGACGAACTCATCCGCTGCCTCATCGATGTGGAAGAAGCGGGTGATGCCGGTCTGGGGGTCGTGCGAAAGCACCTTCTTGCGCATGCAGTTTCCTTGCGGACTAGAGTGTTGTCACAACACTGTTCAGGCACGGAGAAGGTGGGGGATCGCTCCCCCACCCTGTTGTCGGTTACGAGGTCTCGAGATCCACAGCGATGCCGTGGGCCTTCGGGCTCTTCACCTTGAGGCCCCACTCGACCAGGATCATCTTCTTGGTGCTGTCGCCGCTCTTCGCCAGTTCCATGGTCTGGAAGTTGCGCAGATAGCCGACCGAGGCATACTGCGGGTCCACGACGAAGGCATACTGCTCCGGCTGGAAGCGGTTGGCGACGAACGACACCTTGCCGAAATCGCTCTGGTACACATCGACCGTGGCGATGGCGGTCAGGGGACCGGCGCCGCCGTTGTTCTGGTTGATGCGATGCTGCGCGATGCCGGTGAAGGTCGAGGCCACCGACTTGTTGTGCGGACCCATCATGCAGATCTTCGGGTCGCCGCCGGCTGCCCACACCTGCTGGATCACGTCCTTCAGGATCGTTTCCGAGAAGGTGCGAGCCGTCGAGGATCCCCAGGCGGTGTTCGGGTAGCCGTCGTTGGTGCTGCTGTAGTTGGGCAGCGAGGTGCCGGCGCCAGCGCGGTTGTAGTTGTACTTGAGCCAGGTCGGAAGGCCGGCCGTGACGCGCGCGACGGAGGACGAGCCTCCGTTGGCAACGCCGTTGTACAGCATCGACTTTTCCATGTCCGTCTTGAGCTCGGCCGAGGCCTTGGCCATTTCATAGGCCAAATAAGAGTTCATGCCGGCTTTATCGACGGCCTCGACGGTTCCAGACACGCCGACCACCTTGCGGCTGATCTGGGTGTAGTTGCCGACGCGGTTGGTCGCCGCACGGGCGTCGAGGGTCGCCTCGTCACCTTCGATCACAGCATTGTTCGTCACCGCCGCGGCGATGGCATCCGTCTGCCACTCGAAATAGGTGTTCTTGACGGTCTCGCGGCCGACAGAAGACATGAAAACCGTGTCTTCGGGCGAGATATTGTAGATCACGTTCGCGAGGTCTTCGCGAACCGCCTTCGTACCGTCGTAACGGTCGAAGAGGTTGGTGGGCTGTCCAGCCATTGTCTGATCCTTTCTAGATCAAGCTCTCAAAGATTTTGGCCGCGTCCCTGACGCTGCCGGTTTGAGCGAGACGCTGTTTCGCCTTGGTGATCTCGGAATGACGCCGACCGGGTGCAGCCTGCGGAGCACCAGCGCGCAGGGGCTTGGGGCCGGTCTGCACATTGGGCGCGGGACGCTTCTTCATGATCTCGTCGTATTTCATCGCCTTGTGAATGGCGACGACAGCACGCGGATCATAGACCTGGGAGATCTCCTCGGGAGCATAGCCGAGCTCGTTCTGCGCATATTCGCGCATCCTCACCCGATCCTGTTCCCACCGAGATTTGTCCTTCCACGCGGGAATAACCTCGGCCAATCTCTGGCGGCCCGTTGCGACCAGCTGCTGCAGCTGCTGCGCCTGCTGGTGCTGCATGAGGGCCGTCACCCTCTGCTGCTCCTGCTGTGCAGCCTGCATGCGCTCGTCACGTTCGCGCCACAGGTCTTTCTGTCGGACGTATTCGAGCGGATCTTCGGCGTAGAGCCTCTCCCAGTCCGGCTGCTGTGGAGCAACCTCCTGCAGCTGCTGCTGCAAGGCTCCCAGGAGTTGGGCATACTGCGCACGTTCCGCCATCACCTGACTGGCTTCCTGCTGGATTTGCTTGCGCTCCTCCGCCAGGGCCATGGTCTTTCGGCTGTAGTCGGCTTGCCTCTGGTAGCCGGCGATCGCCTCCTTCAGAGGGACTTGCATCTCTTTGCCGTCGATCACGACGGGGACAAGCGCATCCATCGGAATAGAGGTGGCCTCGGCCTCCTCGTCATTAGCCGCGGCTTCCTGATCCTCGGCACCAGCCTCGTCGGCGGGCGTCTCATCCGGGGCATCAGAAGCCTCGAGCGCCTCGGCCTGATCGTCGGCCGGGCTTGCTTCGACAGCATCCTCTTCGGGCGTCTGCTTCCCGGTATCACCGGACAGAATGGCCTCGAACTGGCTTGCCGCCTCAGATAATCCGATGCCCTGGGAGGGCGTGTCGGAGTTGGTCGTCATCTATTTCACCTTTCTCCACCATCGTCACGACGGTTGATCTGGTTCAGTTGGCTCAAACGTCTCACGACGTTGGAGTAGTCTTAACGTCTTGCGACGTTCCGGTTGTTGTGAGCATCCACCTTTGGCGCGTTGGCCAGAGACGAAAGCTTCACCTTGAAATCTTCCAGGGCGCGGATGGCCGCGTAGGCGGCTTCGCGCTTCTGGAACTCTCCGGGCGGCGTGTTGCGCCACTCGGAAACGTATCTGCCCTCGAGGTAGGAGATGATGCCCCGGACCACATCGTCCTCGAGCATCTCCTTCGCCCTGCGGGCCATGTCAGGGGTCGCGAGCATTACTTGCCCTTCTTCTTGCCGCTCATCGAGAGGCCGATGGCGATCGCCTGGGCGCGGCTCTTCACGACCGGCGCCTTCTTCGGACCCTTTGGGTCGATGCCGCCGTGCAGCTTGCCAGACTTGAACTCGCCCATCACCTTCTGCATCTTAGTCTTCGGCATCGGTTTCCTCTTCGCTGTCAGTCTCGGTGAACGGTTTCTCCTCCCACGCCTGGCATGTTCTCAGGTTGTGGCAGATGAAATCGAACTTGGTGCAATAGCCGCGGCCTCCGCCATCCCGATCGAACTGGTCGAGCGGTATAGCCTCCATCTGCTCCTGCATGTATGGCGTATTGTTGAAATACTCACAGTTGGCGCACAGCTGCCGGCGGGCCTGAGCCTCGTCCACATCCCAAAGACCGGCCATTTTCTGCCAGTAGGGCGCATTCGCCTTGGGATCGACACTCGCCTTATCCGGGCCAAGCGCCCAGTTTTTGATGACGTTGTCGCGGTTACGCACGTTCTTCTGCGCGGTGGAGATCTCCTCGTCCTCGGATCCGCCCATCATGCCGGCGATCTTTTCGGCTGCCTGCATTTTCGAGAGAGGAGGCATCAGCGTTCTCCGGCCTGTGCTTGGTTGTCCGACATGCCATACAGCCCGCCTGCTCCCAGAAGACCTGCAATGCCGTATTTCCTAATGATGTCGATCAGGCTGTCATCGAAAACAACGTAGTTGCGGGTTCCGTCACCAGCGCCACGCGATCCGGCGTCTAGGAACTTAATGCCGGGAATGCCTGCTTTTGCAAGATATGGCGTTGCTTCCGGGCCGACAGTTTTGCCACTCGCCATGATTGAAATGCGGTTATAAAGTTCTTTGCCCGTCATGGGGCCTAAATCACGCCCATATGACTGCATGTTTTCCAAAAGTTTAGGGTCGTTCGCAATTTCACGAATCTTTGGAGACTTTGACTTTTTTAACAGTTCAAGAAACTGCGGCTGCTCACTCAGCGGCTTGTCCCAATCAAGGAAGGAGTTGGGGTCGGCGTTGATGCTGACTTCGTACATGGAGCCGCCAATCTTCCCTGTCGCCTCCCTTATCTTTGGCATTTCATCAAGCACTTTTTGACGGAACGAATTAACTGTTGGTGATGGTGATTTTTCACGCATCGCCGCTTCAAAAGCGTCCACAGAGCCGCGCCCGCCTTTTGTTTCAGATGCCCACCGAGCATAAGTATTTGCAGCGTCTTTGCTGACCCCGTTGGAAATAAGTTGTGTTTCGATGTGATTTGGCGCTCTATTAGTTAAAACATCTCGATAGTTCCGCGCTACGTCTTCGCTTTCGGAAAAATACAACCCATGCCCATAAGCCTGCGCGCCCTCGCCCGTGCCGTATGTGCGCGGTGACCACTCAAACTTGTCAAAGGAATGCGGAGAGCCGTGGAATGCCTTGATGCCCATGCGGAGGGAATTTGCTTCTGCCGGGATCATCGCGCTACCGCCCATGACACTCCCGGCAACGTTCCAACCGTCTGCGATGTTCTGATCCGTGATCTGCGCACCCTGCGCCATGTCGCTGTTCATCAGACGCCAGAATGCAGGGAGAGGGTTATATTCGTTCAGTATGGCGGCTGTCTGAGCCCATCGCGGATCTTCGCTGTCGAGGAGGCCTGGATAGGCAGGATATGGGCGGATCGTCGCCATCACTGCATCCCCATCGGTTGCTGCCGCGCGGCGGCCGCCTGCTGCTGCACCGCAAGCTTCGCGGCGTCACGGTCGCGCTGGATCATCGCATACAGCTGCTCGACCTGAAGCTGTGTGCCGTACTTTGCGTTGATCTCCATCGTCTTCAGCCAGATGTCGGCATCCAGCTGGTCACGCGCGAGATCGCTGTCATCCTGCTGCTTGCGGACCTCAAGCTGCGCCTTCATCTGCGCGATCTCGATGTCCTTCTGCACCTTCTGCGCCTCGACCTGGGCCAGCAACTGCGCCGGGTCGGTCTGCTGCTGCTGCGGTTGTGCCATCTGCTGCTCGGCCTCGGGCGTGATCTCGCTGAAATAGCGGGACGCGTCCTTCATGCCGGAGAGCTCGAGGATTTGCGCCAGCGTGTTACGGTACTGCTTCAGCGTGACGAGCGGATTGCTCATGCCGAGCGTCTGCAGGATCTGCTCCTGCTTGCCGGCGACGAGCGTCAGCAGCTGGATCTTCTGGTCGATCGACCCCGTGCCGAGGCCGACGTTCACGACCACATCCATGTCGGCGTCCCAGGAGCGCGGATCGATCGGAACCCACTGGTTCCGCAGGCGGATCACGCGCGGCTTGTCCTGGTTGCGGATGATCTCCTTCAGGAGGCCACGGAACAGCCTCTTGATGCCAGTCTCAGCGAAGATGCGGGCCACCATCTCGAGCCGCTCCTGCGCGGCGCTCATGGTCGCGGTGACGGCCGCCTTCGTCGTGCTCTGCAGCACGTCGGGGTCGAGGCCCTGCGATGCCTTCGACATGCCAGTCCGCGAGGCGCGGATATCATCGATGTAGTTTAGCACCGGCATGGCCTGCTGGCCGACGAAGGTGTTGCCAAGCTCCTGGATCATGCCGGGCTGCGTGGCGCGGATCACGCCGCCCGTCTCGACGTTCAGCACGTCATCGATGTTGACCGCACCCTCGACCACCACGGTGCGCGGGTGGATCGACTGCGCCAGGCTGTCGAGCGTGTTGCGGACGATGTTGGACTTGATCAGCTGCAGATCGACCACCTGATCTGCAATGCTCGAGCCGATCACCATGTGCGGCTCGGGGTCCGGGCAGATCACCGCGAACTTGACCTCATCCACGACCTCGTCGTGCAGCACGTAGGCCGCCTCTCCGATCGTGCAGACGCGGCGCAACTCGGCCACGCCGTCGCCGTCCTTGTCGATGCGGATATAGCTTTCGGTATACTCGAACCGCTTCATGGCGGGGTCGGGGTTGTCGCCCGTGCCGCCAAGGAAATTGCGCAGTGCCGGATTGCGGGTCTGCGCCTCGGTGTTGATCTCGAAACTCGAGGAGGAGTTTCCGTTTTCCTCGATCTCGTCGCGATCGTATCCCATCTCGACCAGTTCCGAGAGGGTCTTCAGGGAACGGTGGCCGACATAATCGGCATGGTCTAGGTCACGCGCGTTTCGCGCGATGATAAACTCCTCGGGCGGAACGCACTCGACCACCTGGCGCTTGTTCTCGATCTGCCGGCGGATCTGCACATCGAAAATGGGGGAAAGCATCCCGGTCATCGGATCGGGATCGCCTTCCCCAGTCTGCACGACGGTCAGGGAGGAAAGGGAACCGTCCTGCTGCAACACGTTGATCTGCGCCTGGTCGAGCCCGGAATAGCTCTCCTCGCGCACGTCGGTCTTTGTCTCGGTGTACCACTTGAAAATGCCAATCTTGCTCTTCAGCGCATCCTTGAACGCCGAGTGCAGGATCGTGAAGCCGGGGTTGTCCACGTGGAACACGTAGGACACATAGTCGGTGGCCTGCTCTGCCTCCGCGATCTTGGTGGCAGTGCGCGGCGAGAACTCGACCGGCTTCTCGGAGGCGGTGAACACCCGCAGGAGGCTCGGCATCATCGCGAGGATTGTGTCGCGCACCTCGGTCATCACGACCTGTGAGCGCCCCTCTTCCTCGTTCCCGAACTTGTCGCCGCGATAGTATTTCTCCGCAAGCTCGCGGGCCGGGGCGATGTCACTGTCGATATAATCGACGGCATCGGAAATGGCTGCCTTGACGGCGCCCTGGAACTCTTCCTCGGACATGCCGGGCTCGTCGGTGACGATCACCTCGCCGGTCACGACATCAATCTCGGCCATGCTCTCAGCCATCAAGCAGACCGCCTGTCATGCCTTGCGTGTTGCGCCAGTTCACCCACCAGTCGGGGAGAAGGTTGTTCTTGGGATTGGACATGCCACCACCCGTGCCGGAACCGCTGCCGGAACCGGAGCCGGAACCGCTTCCCGACCCGCTGCCAGAGCCACTCCCCGAGCCGCTGCCGGAGCCCGTGCCATTCGGATCCCACGGGTTGATGCCCTGGTTGATCTGGCTCTGCATCCACATGGCAAAGGGATCAACGGTCTGCATCGGGCCGTTGCCCCGGCGGCTCTGATACGGCATGCCCAACAGGACCGAAATACCGGGGATCGCGCCCTTGCCACCACCCTGCCCATAGGCCAGGCCCAGCAGGTCG
>ERZ724505.1999-NODE-1999-length-10494-cov-7.042341_pt1 | contig 10494 bp, 16 predicted proteins | sample MGYA00376038_ERZ724505 | MGnify/ENA primary metagenome ERZ724505 (study PRJEB28724, sample SAMN07190884) | wastewater metagenome | isolation source: effluent of sewage treatment plant in Hong Hong | place: Hong Kong | collected 2016-03-17 ...
GACGGCCTCGGACCACTGCACCACAGTCGCCGGGCATTCGCTGGATTCGGGGACGCCCGGCATCGTCCGGCCGATGTCGGTCTCGACGCAGATCAGGCGCGACAGGAAACCGCCCTCGATGCTGGCCTCGGTCAGCGAGCCGTAGAACGTCCTGGGCGTGGTCATGCCAAGCAGCGTCAAAGCCGGGTTGTGCACCACCTGCCCGAGCGCCTTCTCGATCTGGTCGCGCGTGGCGGACAGCATCGACAGCGCCTTTGGGCGCATGGTCCCGTGGAGGTTGCCCCACGCCTCGACCAGACTGGTGACGGCCGAGCGCGCCATAAATGCACCTTCGGCCTGGATGTTGCCGAGAAGCGCGCCGATCTCGTCCATCACCGTGATCTGCGCCGGCTGCAGCAGCAGCGACGACACCACCGCCGAATCCGAACTGAACCCGGCGCGCCCGATGAGCTGCGGCCACTCGGCCGCGGTCAGCGCGTCATAGATCGCCGTGCGCGCGTGCTCTTTTCCGCTGCCCGACTTGCCGACGTTGACCAGGTACAGGCTGGAGAAGTTGTTGCGTGTGGTGCGGTAGCGGCGCCCGCAGGCCGCGGCGCCGAGCGCCAGCGCAGCGGACACCGCAAACACCGGCTGTGGCCTGGGCGCTGTGGCGTTCACCCACTGGCAGAACCGGCCAAGCGCGCCCGGCAGTTCCAGCAGGCCGCCCGGCTGCGGCGCAGTCTTCGGCTGTGCCAGCGTGACCGCTTCAATCGGCACGGCCACCGGCTGCGAGCCGGGCCAGCCGGCGTCACGCGCCCAGAAGAACAGGGACTCGATGTGCAGGCCCGAGCGACGGCCGAAGCTCGCCCAGCGCTTGCGGTGCTCGGCCTCGTTGTATTTGGAAGAGCCGGACGCCCACTCGCACCACAGGCCGAACGCTTCCGGCGCGTCTGTCGAGTGCAGGGCCATGCCCACCTGGAACCACACATCATGCGGTTCAGGGTCCAGGTACTTGAGCGCCGCGCGAATGTCGGCCAGGCGCTGCGGGTCGATGTGCCCAACAGCCCGGCCGGCCGGCGTCACCACGTCGGCGACGCGCGGCGCACCAAGCCATGCCGGGGCCTGTGCCACTTCGCCGCCCGCTACCGGATCCGCCTCGGCGTCCCACACGTAGCGCTTGCCGCTCATGTGGATGGACGGCTCCACAACGATCAAGCCGCCGTCGCCCTTGACGTCAACACCCTTCCCTGGGCTGCGGATGACGCGCTCCGGGTCGTGGCGGAACACCAGATGCCGGCCACCGCCGCCGGTCATGGCCTGGACGGTTTCAGGCTCACCGCCGTGCTTGTCGCACAGCGCCTGCCAGGTGATGTCACCCCCGTTGCGCGGGTCGATGTCAATCACCACAATCCCGGACGCGGCGCCGGTCGCGATGCCGACGTTCATCTGCGGATGCGCAGCCCACCAACCCGCCAGGACTCCCGCGTCCTTGGTCGCCGAGTGCGAACCGTTGCGCGCGAGCATCGAATACGGGTGCTTCCCCGGCGATGGGCAATCCTGGCGACCGCACGAGCAGTGCCCGTTGTCGATCCAGTGCAGCGGGATCACCGCCCAGCCGATGGCGGCGTAGGCGACAGCATGCTCGCCAGGGGTGCGCGGCTCGACTGCCGGAGCTGCCATCACCGACACACCAGCCTGATGCCGCGGAAGTCGAGATCGTCCGACTTGGAAAGGTTCCTCAGCTTCGTGTAGCTATCCCTGGACAGCAGGATCTCTTGCGGAGCGGGCGACCGCGCGGCCGTGTTCGCCGCGGCTGCATCCGGCAGATACTTGGCGATCAGGTACAGGATCGGCGTCGGGTCTTTGTACGTCTCAACGTACTTCTCGAGCTCGTCCAGGCCGAACTTCCGGTGCCGATCTCCGCCGCCGGCGAGCACTTCCGACAGGTGCGACGGGCTCATGTCCAGCTTGCCGGCAACCGCGGTGAGTCCGCCGCGCTGCTGGTAGATCCGGCAGGCCAGGCACTCTTTCAGGCTGCGGTGATGCTCGGCCAGGCCGGGATCGAAGGACAGCGAAAGCTGGGTGGGAGCCTGTGGGATCATTGATTTCCCCTGATTCCCACAGTCCGGCGAAACGATGCCGGCCCATGGACAAGCGAAGCAGACATGCGCAAGCGCAAGTTGCCGCCCGGCGTGACCGGGCTGGCCGAGTTCAAGGAGGCGCGCCGGCTGGCCGCAATCCGCCGCGCGGCCCGCGCATTCATGGCGCTACCGGAGGCGGAGCGACGGCGCCAGCTCGCGCAGATGCTGGGGCTGACGGTGACGGTGGACGGCGAAACGGTGGGCGAAAAAAGGCCGGGCGACGAAGCACCCGGCCTGTGAATGGCGGCTGCCCTGCAATCAGCCGCCGGTCCCATGAACTGACTTGCGGCAATCATTGGCTTGCCCCCGGCACGCCACGGCCTGCCGCATACCGCTTTGCGGTGACCCTGCCCTTTCGCAACCTGGCGGCCTCTTGCTTCTCGTCGGCCAGCGCGCGGCTGCATGCGCTGTGGATCAGGAGCGCCGTCGACTTCCCGCAGACGAAGCAAAGACCGGTGCGCTTGCGAGTGATCCTCTTCATCTCAGGCGGCCGCCTTGATAAGCGCCGGCCCGCAGACTGCTCGGGGGGCATCGCAGGTCATGCAGATGCCGCGCTCGTACCTTGACTTCGCCGTTTCGACGTTCATCAGGCGGCCTGCCTTGCTTCTTGCTTGCCATGACCTTCAAACACGTCAGGGCGAAGCAGCCGCAGGTACATCAGGCGAGCGCGCGGAATGCCTTCCTTGCGCCATTCGCTGACGGAGGGCGGCTGAACGTCGCACATCCGGGCAACTTCTGCGGTGCCCCCAAGCGCATCAATGATCTGGTTAGCGTCCATGCATCCATCTTAGGTGCACCTAACCTTGCAGTCAATAGGCCCACCTACCGTTCGTCGGGCTAACTTCGCGCCATGCTCAAGGATCGACTACAGCAAGCGATGGACGCCGGCCAAGGACGCCGCCATGACGATCACGTGCAGCCAGCCGGATGCAAAGCTGATCCTGACGACGGCCAAGTACCAGTAACAAGCGCGGCACACTCGCCGCGCTACCGTTCGTCGGGAAGTTAGGTGTGCCTATTGCATTGCGGCTTAGGTGCGCCTAATCTCACCCCATCGCTGCCGCACACTGCGGCCTGAGAGGGGAAGGCAGATGTTCAACGCGATTGCAGAAGAGGCCGCGGAAGGTCAGGAGATGTTGCAGCACGCTCCGTGCGCCCTGCTCCGCGCCATGGCCGATTTTGTCGACATCGCAGGCGAGCACGACGCCGACGCGATTCGCGAACTGCTCCGTCCGCTGTTCCTTGAGCGTCAGTCCTATGCGATGCGGAAGTTGCACGCTGAGTTCAGCAAGTCCGATCAGGCGCTGGATCTGGCTGCCGAAGTGCTGCAGATCGCCTGACAACAACCGAAGGAGAACAACCCATGGGAATCCTGTCCTTTTTCCGCCGGGCGCCGAAAGCTCCGAAGCCCTGCGACTCCAACGTGATCGACTTCTGCAAGGTTGAGCGCGCGCACTTCTTCAACGCGGTCAACCGCGCGATCCGCGCCAACCGACTCACGCCGCAGCACGAGCAGCGGGCGCGCAAGAACGCCGCCGACATCTGGGCGAAGCACATCGCCCGTCAGCACGGCTACGAGTCCGCCAGGGCTTCCGAGCAGGCCGCCGTCGACTACTGCGCGCTGCTCAGCACGTTCCAGAAGCACGACATGCCGCGGCCTGCCCCGTGGGGGCCGGAAGTCGCGTGACCATCAGCCTGAGGCACCGACGGGCCGCGCTCAAGTTGCGCACGCCCTGGCGATTTAACCCGATGTGCATCACGCCGCGCGCCATCTCCATCTTCGCCGAGTACGAGCGCAACCCGAACGCCAAGCGTCGTGAGCGCATCGCCGAGCGGGACATCGACAACACCAACCCGCCGCCTGACCACCCCGAATCCGACTTATACCGAGGACCGTGAACATGAACACCGCACCGAACATCTGCACCATCCCGTCCCTGCTCGAGCGCGCCGCTGAAGCGCTGATCCAGGCCAAGGCCGCCGAGATCGAGGCCAACCAGCGCCGGCTGGAAGCCGAACGCGACGTGCTGAACCTGCTCGGCGAGATCGAGGCCGAGGGCACGCACAAGAGCACCAGCGGCAACTACACCGTGACCGTGCGCAGCAGCATGAACCGCACCATCGACCGCGATGTGCTGACGCAGATCGCGCCTCAGATCCCGGAGCAGATCGCCAAGCGCCTCTTTCGCTGGAAGCCGGAACTGGAGCTTCGCGAACTGCGCTACATCCAGGACAACGAGCCGGAGCTGTACGGCATCGTCGCCCAGGCCATCACGATGAAGCCGGCGAAGCCGTCGATCAGCGTCGAGCGGGTGGGCTGAGTCATGGCGATCAGCATCCAATCAATTCGCCGCGAACGCGCCAGCCGCCCGCCGATCGTTGTCGCCTACGGCGGCCCCGGCATCGGCAAGACCACCTTCGCCGCCGGTGCGCCCGGCGTGGTGTTCATCCGCACCGAGGACGGCCTCGGCAACCTCGAGGCCGACGCCTTCCCGCAGGCGCAGAGCTTTGCCGACGTCATGGGCGCGCTGACTGCGCTAGCGACTGAGGATCACACCTTCCGCTGGCTCGCGCTGGACAGCCTGAGCGCGCTGGAACCGCTGATCTGGTCGGAGGTGGCCAAGGCCCACGGGAAAACCAGCATCGAGGATCTCGGCTTCGGCAAGGGCTACGTGGTGGCCATGGACTACTGGCGCCAGCTCTTCGACGCACTCACCTATCTGGCCAACGCCCGCGGGATGGGCTCGGTTCTGATCGCGCACGCCGAGGTCAATCGCTACGAGGCGCCCGATGTGGACGCCTACGACCGGGCGCAGATCAAGCTCCACAAGCGCGCGTTCGGCCTGGTCTACGAGCGCGCCGACGTCATCGGCTACGCCGCGCAGCGGGTGATGGTGCGCAAGGAACAGTTGGGACAGGACAAGTCCCGCAACCACGGAATCACGACCGGGGAACGCCTGCTGCACCTGGTCGAGCGGCCGGCCTACGTGGCGAAGAACCGCTACAGCCTGCCGGAAACCCTGCCGCTCTCGTGGCAGGCATTCGAGGCCGCGCTCGCGGCCAGCGTCACCCCGGCCGCCGCCCTGGCGGCCTGAACCAACCAACGAACAGGAACGAACGAACATGGCAAACCTGACCGGCCTCATCGACTACAACGCCTCCCCGGAATCTCAGTTTTCCGCGCTCCCGAGCGGCGAATACCCGGCGCTGATCACGGACAGCACCGTGAAGCAGACCAAGGCGGGCACCGGCTCCTACCTGGAACTCACGTATCAGATCGTGGACGGCCCGTATCGCGGGCGCCAGTTGTGGGCGCGCGTGACCCTGACCAACCCGAACTCCACGTCCGTGCAGATCGGCCAGCAGCACCTGGCGCAGTTGCGCCACGCAACCGGCCAGCTCCAGCTCACCGACAGCCAGCAGTTGCACAACCTGGTGCACGTGATCCGCGTGGAGCACAAGCCGGCTAGCGGCGCCTATGGCGAGTCCAACGAGGTGCGCGAGTTCAAGGCGCTGAACGGCGCGGCTCCGGTCGCTCAGGCGCCCCGCCCCGCACAGGCCGCCACCGCCAACGTGGCATCGCCGGCCAATGGCGCCGGCCTGCCCTGGCAGCGCAACGCGGCCTGATCCATCACGGCGTGGCCCCGGCCAGACGGGGCAAACCTACCAAGCGCGAGCACGAACAATGCCCATTTACGCAGTCACCAACACCGAAACCCAGAAGACACGCCTGGTTGACGCTCCGAACGCCGCGCAGGCGGCCCGGCATGTGGTCAAGACCTCCCACGCCATCGCCATTCCATCGCCGGCTCAGTTGATCGAGCTGACGAAGGCTGGCGTCGAAGTTGAAGCGGCCTGAGCGCACACCCATGGCCACCATCCCGCAGTCAGTCGTCAGCCCGACCGTGGACGCGATTTTCCGCGCCTACGAGGCCCGCCGGGAGCCGCCACGCGGCCACCTTGGCGCGTCGGTGATCGGACGCCCGTGCGCCCGGCAGTTGTGGTACAGCTTCCGCTGGGCCTATGCCGAGCAGCACAGCGGGCGACTGTTGCGGATCTTTGAGCGCGGCAAACGGGAGGAACCCGCGCTCTCGTCGGATCTGCGGGCCATCGGCGTGCAACTGCACGCGGTGGACCCGCGGACCGGGCGCCAGTTCGAGTTCAGCGCCGTCGGCGGCCACGTCGGCGGCAGCATGGACGGAGCCGGTCTTGGGTTCCCCGAGGCGCCGAAGACCTGGCACGTCGTGGAGTACAAGACCCACAGCGCCAAGTCATTCGCCGATCTGACCGCGAAAGGCTTGCATGGCGCCAAGCCCGAGCACTACGCCCAAGTGCAGCTCTACATGCACTGGTCCGGCATGGAGCGCGCGATGTACGTCGCCGTCTGCAAGGACGATGACCGCATCTACACCGAGCGCATCCAGTTTGAGCGCGACTGCGCGAACGGTTTGGAGCACAAGGCGCGCCGGATCATCGAATCGGCCACGCCGCCCACGGGCGTCAGCATGGATCCTGCCTGGTATCAGTGCAAGCTGTGCCCTGCGGCGGCCGTCTGCCACCGCGGCGAGGGCGTGCAGGTCAACTGCCGGACCTGCGTGCACGCGACGCCCGAAATGGACGGCGACGGCCGCTGGTCCTGCGCGCTCCAGCGCCGTGACATCACGACCGACGAGCAGCGCAAGGGCTGCGCCGAGCATCGCCTGATCCCGGACCTCATCACCTTGGCAAAGCCGGTGGACGCGGACGAGGCGGCCAACTGGATCGAGTACGAGACACCGGCCGGCGGCCGGTTCCGCAACGGCGGTGACGGCGGCTGGACCAGCGCCGAGTTGGCACTCGGGCCAAAGGTGGCCGAACTGGTCGCGGATCCGGTGCTGGCTGCGCTGCGCAATGACATGGGTGCGAGGGCTGTCGCGTGATCCTCCGCCCCTACCAGCAAGCCGCGATCGACTGCGCCTGGCAGTGGATGCGCCACAACACCGGCAACCCGGCGATTGTGATCCCAACCGGCGGCGGGAAGTCGCCCGTGATGGGCGCGATGGCTCGGCAGGTGGCCGAGGCTGGCGGGCGCGTGGGCGTGATCGCGCACGTCAAGGAACTCGTGGAGCAGAACCACGCCAAGCTCCGCGCCATCTGGCCCGAGGCGCGCGCGGGGATCTACAGCGCCAGCATGCGCCGGCGCGACCGCTTCGACCCGATCCTGTTCATGCAGATTCAGAGCGTCGCCAAGCGCGCGCCGCAGCTCGGGCGATTCGATCTGCTGCTGGTGGACGAGGCGCACCGGATCCCGCTGCGCGGCGATGGTCTGTATCTGCAGTTCATCGCCGAGTGCAGGCGCTTCAATCCTGACCTGCGCGTGATCGGCCTGACTGCCACCCCGTACCGCCTGCAGGGTGCCGCGGTGCCCGTGTGCGGGCCTGACAACGTGCTGACCGACATTGCCTATGAGGCCCGCATCGGCGACCTGATCGCGGACGGATACCTGTCGAAGCTGGTCAGCAAAGCGGGCCGCGCCCGCGCCGACCTGTCGGGCGTCCACACCCGCGGCGGCGAGTACGTCGAGGCCGAACTCGCGCGCGCCGTGGACCGCACGGAACTGGTCGAGGCTGCCTGCGACGAGCTATGCGCGCTGGCAGCCGACCGCCGCGCGTGGATCGTGTTCTGCGTCACGGTCGCCCACGCCGAGCACGTCGCCGCCGCCCTGCGTCAGCGCGGGATCACGGCCGGGATCGTCCATGGTGGCACGCCGAAGGCCGAGCGCGAGCGGATCATCGCCGACTACCAGCGCGGCGCCCTGCGCGCCCTGGTCAACGTCAACGTTCTGTCGGAAGGCTTCGACGCGCCCCACATCGACTGCGTGGCGATGCTGCGCCCCACCAAGTCGCCCGGCCTGTACTACCAGCAGGTAGGCCGCGGCCTGCGCCTGGCGCCCGGGAAGTCTGATTGCCTGGTGCTTGACTTCGCCGGAAATGCCATCGAACACGGGCCGGTGGACGCCATCACCGTCAGCAGGCCGCGCAAAGCCGGCGAGGCCGGCGAGGTGAAGACCGGCGCGGCCAAGGAGTGCCCGCAATGCCAAGCCGTGATGCCGGCCGGCTGCGCCACCTGCCCCGACTGCGGGCACGAGTTCCCGGCGCGCCGGGTCGAGCACTTCGCCACGCCCACGGGCGCCGCGATCCTGAGCGCCGAGCGTGATGCAGTGACGCACTGGCACGACGTGCACGGCGTCACCTACCGCGAGCACACCGGCAAGTCAGGCACGCCCACGCTGCAGGTCGAATACCGCTGCGGCCTGATCACGTATCGCGAGTGGGTCTGCTTCGAGCACTCCGGCATGCCACGCGCCCGCGCGGTCGAGTGGTGGGCGCGCCGCAGCAATCCCCGCACCTACACCGGCGCGCCGCGCACCGTCGCGGACGCCGCTGCCCGATCGGTTTCACTTCTCACGCCCGCCCGCATCCAGATCAGCGAGGCAGGCAAGTACCCGGAGATCGTCGCCTATGAGTTCGCCACCCGTCCTGACGCCGCTGAAGAAGGCCGAGCAGATCCAGTCGCTGAAACACGCGCTGCTGGTGCTGGAGTCGCTGCCCACATCGACCCCGTGCGCGGCATGCGTCGAGTTCTCGGCGGGATTTTGCAGCAGCTACAACGCGACCGTGCCGCCTGAGTTCCAGGCGCAGGGCTGCGAAAACTTTGGGGAGGTTCCGTTCTGATGAGCAAGCGCCACCGCTGGACCGACGCCGACCGGGCCACCCTGCGCGCGCTCTACCCTGAGTTCAGCGCCGCCGAGTGCGCCGCCGCCATTGGCTGCTCTGTGTCATCCATCAACAACCAGGCGCACGCGCTCGGCCTGCGCAAGTCGCGCGAGTGGATCGCTCGGCGCGCGGCTGAGCGCTCAGCGCGTCCGGACCACGGCGGCCGGGCGCATCAGTTCCGACCCGGACACGCGACGTGGAACAAGGGCAAGCCGTTCAACTCTGGCGGGCGCAGCGTGGAGACCCGGTTCAAGCCGGGCCGGCCTCCGAGCGAGGCGCGCAACTACGCGCCCATCGGTGCGGTGCGGATCAGCAAGGACGGATATCTGGAGCGCAAAGTCACAGATGACCATCCCATCCCGGACCGCCGCTGGGTAGCCGAGCACCGCCTGGTCTGGGAAGCCGCCCACGGGCAAATCCCGGACGGCTGCATCGTGGTGTTCAGGCGCGGCATGCACACCACGGACCCGGCCGCCATCACGGCCGATCGGCTGGAGCTTGTCACCCGCGCCGAGAACATGGCGCGCAACACCATTCACAACTACCCGGCTCCGGTGAAATCGCTGATCCGGGCAGTAAGTCGCGCCGAGCGCGCACTCAAGGAGCGCAGCAATGTCTGATCACACCATCGACGCGCTTCGTGCGCGCCTGTTTGACCTCATTGGCAATCTGTCCGACCCATCCGCCAAGGTTGACCTTGACCGCGCCCGCCTGATGATCGACGCGGCGCGCACGATCACGGAAACCGCCAAGGCGGAGACTGACCGAATCCGGGTTGTTGGTAGGCCGGCGGATACAGGGTTTATCCCGGTCGTCGAGGCGCCGAAAAAGATCGGTGGCCCGAAATGACCGAACAACAACTTCGCGCCGCAGTCGCTGAGTATGACGCGGAGATGGCGCGTGACGCTGATTACGACTACACAACTGGCAGTCTGCGTCTGGAGTATTACGACAGCCACGTCGAGTGGATAATGACTGAGGCGGAATTGGCGATCGCGCTTGAGGCTACAACCGCCGCGCTGGCGAAGGCGGGTGTTAAATGAGCGTCGTTTTCATCGACACGTTTTCTGGCGGAGTCGGAACTATGCGCGGCAAGTCAGACCCGATGAAGGTGCTGCGGGTGCTGAAATCAGACCCGAACATCTCGTGCTTTGACGAGTCGGAATCTCCGGCATTGCATAAGTCACTCAACGCGCTGGTGCGCAGCGGGCACATCCTGCTCGAAAGGAAAGGCTACCCGTGGACGCGGGCGATCATCACCGATGTCGGAGAAAGCGCGCTGGCGAAGGCTGGTGTGTTGTGACTGACCCATCCGACGCGATGATGAAACTAGCCTGGGGCTGCGTCTGGGCCTGCATGACCGGCAACAAGACGATCACGATCACGCTCAAGGCGAAGCGCAGCCGGGAGTTTCCGCGCGGTGAGTTGCTGAGCGTCGGCTCGGACGGGTCGCACAACTACGCGATGGACCCGGTTCGGGTGTTGGCGTGGATTCGGGACCAGAACTTGAAGGCGCGGGAGGATGGGAAGTGAACGAAGAAGATTGTGAGGCCAAAATGAGCATCGAAAATTGGACGGCCACAGATTGCGGCAAGTACATCCGTGTGTGCGCGCCAAAT
>ERZ724505.2002-NODE-2002-length-10487-cov-11.728815_pt1 | contig 10487 bp, 11 predicted proteins | sample MGYA00376038_ERZ724505 | MGnify/ENA primary metagenome ERZ724505 (study PRJEB28724, sample SAMN07190884) | wastewater metagenome | isolation source: effluent of sewage treatment plant in Hong Hong | place: Hong Kong | collected 2016-03-17 ...
ATCGGACATGTCGGGGTCGTTGTGATGATTTCCCGGGTTGTGAAGGAACGAAACCCCTTCACGTACTACCCTTGTTCTAGTCCTCTTTCCGCGCCATGTCAAGTACTCTGAATTCCAGCTTTGTTGAGCCATTCCATCGATTCTCCTCGAGATGAAAAACCACATCCACTCGCTCGCCTGTCCGAAGATGTCCCCACTCAGCTCCCATGCCAAATCCGATCGCGCCAAAGACGCCGTTCTCGGTCTGAAAAGAGAGCTTGAGATGCTTCTCGCCATTCCCCACAAAGCGCACGGCTTCAACAAGAACATCGCGAAGCAACAAGGTTGGTTCCGGATTGCCCATGCCGAAGGGACCGAGCTTTTTCAGGCGATTGAAGAATTCCGGCGTGATATGAAACGCCGATATCTCGAGATCGATATCCCGCCGAACCGTCATATCCGTCTCGGCCAGTTTTCGATTAACAATCGACTCGAGCTTCTCGGAAAAAGCGTCGAGGTGTTCATTGAGAATCGTCGCGCCCGCCGCTTGACTGTGCCCGCCGAACCGAACCAGAAGCTCCGAACATTCTCCGATCGCTTCGATAATGCTGAGTGCCGGGATACTTCGAAATGATCCGGTACTTTCTGTCTCACCCCGATGGAAAACCGCCGTTGGCTTCCCAAGCTCATGAGCGATCTTTCCCGCGACGAGCCCGGCGACACCGAGTGGAAACTGCTCTCCCGCCGCAAAGATAAGCTTGCGATCGCGATACGTTGTTTCTGCAAGCGCACGAACATCCTGCGCCGCCTGCTCGCTCACTTTCTGCCGAGCGCGATTCTGCTCTTCGAGCTCAAGTGCAAGGAGTCTCCCTTCCGGTCGTTTCTCGGTCATCAAAAGCTCATGCGATGTTTTCGCATGCGCCATACGACTCGCCGCGTTGATACGCGGAGCGATTTGAAAGGCAATCGTCTGCGCGGTTGGCACATGATCTTCGTCAATTGGAATCTTCCCCACGGCGAACATCTCTTGCAGTCCCACATGTCGCGTCTTGGAAAGCACAATGAGTCCGTATTTCACAAGCACGCGATTCTCTCCAAGGAGCGGCATACAGTCCGCCACCGTGCCGATTGCCGCAATATCAAGCAGCCACTTGAGTTCATCCGCCTTGTCGGGGAGAAAGACCTCGTAGATCGCTCGTGCCACCGTAAACGTCGTTCCGGCGCCGCACAGCTCGGTAAAAGGATACTGCGATCCCGGCAGTTTCGGATTCACAATGGCAAACGCCTCCGGAAGCTCTTCCGGCACATGGTGATGGTCAATGACGATCACTTCCATTCCGCGAGACACGGCGTCGCGTATTTCCGCATGGTTCATCATGCCGCAGTCGACCGTAAACACGAGTTTCGCTCCCGCCCGCTCAAAGGCATCGAGCGCATTTGGGTGAAGCCCATGCCCTTCGGTCAACTTGTCGGGAATATATGGAATAACTGAGAGATCGAGACGCTGCAAAACTTTCCGGAGAATCACCGACGACGTAATGCCATCGGCATCATAATCGCCAAATATCCCGATGGTCTCTTTTCTCTCGCGAGCAACTCGTATCCGATCGATAATTTTCGACATGTCGGCAAACAGAAACGGATCATGAAGATCCGTGTCATAATTCGGCATCAAGAACCTCTTCCGATCATCCTCGGTTACCACACCGCGAAGCTCAAGCAATGACACTATCGGGTCTCGAGCCGACAAACCACCGTTCGCTCCGCTCGGAAGCGAACATCGTATACTCCACAGGTGATTCATAGAGAGGAAATTCAGAAACGGGCGCTTTCATCCAGCGTGAGCTTCTTTTTGATGCTGCGCGCACCGCGCCGAGTAAGCGACCCCTCGCGGTCTTTTGTCTCGGTAATCTGTCGCGCTATATCGTCAATAACAACGTCAGCTGACGCCTCGACACTTTCACTCGTCTCTTCCGCACGGAAAAGTTTTTGTTTCGGCACATCCACCATAACTTCAACGCGGAATTTTCCCTGCTTGTTTCGATCAACCTCCACCTCAAGCTTCGACGAAGCGGGCACCAATTTCTCAACACGAAGCAATCGCTTTGCCACGTACTGCATGGTTTTTCCGTCCAACTCCACCCCTTGAAACAAAAATCGTGTTTTCATAGGCAAACGTTACGGGATTATGTTTCCTCCTCGGGAGTACAGTATACCACACCGAAAGACCGCTCAAAATATCCGGGCGTTTCAGAACCCAACCATCTGCACTTCCTCCTGGAGACGGACATTCGCCTCGGTGCGAACCCGCTGCTTGATAAGACTCGTGAGAATAAGAATGCTTTCCGCTGTCGCCGTGCCGGTATTGATAATATAGTTCGGATGAATATCACTTACTTTGGCGCCGCCGATTTCCTTGCCGCGCAGTCCCACATGATCAATCACCCACCCGGCAGGCAGTTTATCATCCTTCACCGGCATACCGGTATCGAGTTCGAACTCTTTACGAAGCGATGCGTCAGAGACCGTCGGATTCATAAAGAACGAGCCGGCACACAGCAAGCGTTGCGGATGCTTCATCTCGCGCGTCGCAATGGTTTCGCGCATAATATGCTCCAAATCGTCCGGCGACTGTCCGGGAACAAGCATGAGTTCCGCCGACAAGATAATCAGCTCCGGATGTTTTTTGAAGTGACTCATTCGATAGGAGAATTCGCACGCATTCTTCGAATACGTTCGAATTTCCAATGTATTGCGGTCGAGCGCGCGAACCAAGGTTACCGCCGACGCCGTCTCCGCTCCGAATGCTCCGGCATTGCCACGCACCGCGCCGCCGATCGTGCCCGGTATCCCGGCGAGCCGTTCGATACCGCCATAGCCGTGATCTCGCGCGCATTCCACTGCCGAATGAAGCGCCACTCCAGCGCCGACCCGAAGCCGCCCCTCACCAAGATCTGCAAGATCGTTCATCTCGACCTTGATCACCAGACCATCCCAACCGCTGTCAGAAAACAGCACATTGCTTCCACCCCCCAAGACAAAAACATTCACTTTCTTTTCTTTCGCCCACTGAAGCGCCTCAATTATATCAGCCTCGGTTTTTGCCTCGACAAAATATCGCGCCTTCCCGCCCACGCGAAACGTCGTAAGCGGATGCAAATCAATATATTCCTGCGGAGTTATCATAAGGGTTTGTTCTCTAGAGCTCTAGTCAAAATTCAAAAGTAACCGTCCCGGAGCAACGCTCACACAAGAAATAAATTTCTCATGAAAGCACGCCCGTTCCCACACGCCACACATCGCCCGCGCCCAACGTCACCACAAGGTCATCCGGTCCCAGAGATTCCTTGAGCGTCTCGATGACCGCTTCTGGAGTCGGAATGTGCAGAGCCTGCTCGCGACGATAACGATTCATAAGCGCAACCAGGTCAGCCGAAGACACACCACCCGCAGTCTCACGAGCACTCCCGTAAATATCGAGCACGATCACGCGATCCGCCGCATCAAAACTCTGCGCGAAATCTTCAAGCAATGCCTTGGTTCGCGAAAACGTATGCGGATGGAAAACGGCGATAATATTCCGTGTCGGAAAAAGTTCACGAAAAGCGGCGAGCGTTGCGCGAATTTCTTCGGGATGATGTGCATAGTCATCATACACCGGTGCGCCCCGATATTCCCCCACTCGTTCAAAGCGCCGCGCCGTCCCGAAGAAATGTTCCATACCCCGACGAATATCGTCCACATCAAACTTGAGCGCGAGAAGCAATGCCGCAACGGCCGCTGCATTCTGCGCATTGTGCTTTCCTGCAAGACGGAGACGAAACAATCCAAGATCGTGTTCTCCTTCAAAAAGATGGAACTGTTGGTGAAAGGATCCCTCAAGCAACGGTTCGTAATCAACGATACGAATATCGTTCTCGGGCAGAAATCCATACGAACGCTTCTGCGCCCGCGAAACTGACACCACATCGGCGACCGATGCGCTGTCTCCGCAAAAAATCAGGAATCCGTGCGGCGGAATACGCCGAAGAAGCGCACGAAATGTTTCGGCATATGATTGCATATCCGGGAAAAAGTCCGGGTGATCCCAGTCGAGACTCGTAAGAATGACACTCCATGGTTCATAATGTCGCAGTTTGTTCTGATATTCATCCGCTTCCAACACGAAGTATTTTCCCGATCCCAAGAGCGCATTACCGCCCCAACTTGAAATGGAGCTCCCTACCAGCGCGAGCGGATCGGCATGAAGTGCCTTCAGTGTTTCCGCAAGCAGGGCGCTCGTCGTTGTTTTGCCATGCGTGCCGGAGACAAGAATGGAGAGTCGCTCTCGAGTCAACTCACCGACCGCTTCCGGATAACTCATCACACAAATATCAGACGTGGCGGCGCGAGCATAGGCGGCAGCGAGCTCCTCATTATTCTCGGGCGTATAGGCCGTCGAATAGATAATACAATCAGCATCATCCGGGATATTCTTTGGAGAGAACCCCTCCGTAAAACGAATACCGCGCCGGCGAAGCACCTCGTCGGTAAAGAAATGCTCGTGTGTATCAGAGCCACCGACGAGTAGCGAGCGACCGGAAAGAATCTCCGCGAGCGCCGCCATACCGGCGCCCTTGATTCCGATCATATGCACCCGTGTCACATCGGCAAAAGATTTCATAGGCAGTATATCGGCGCGTATATCGATATATTTTCACTATCGCCGGAAGAAAGAAATCAATCGATCAAAAGCCGTGACGCGAGCTTCTCGATCGTGAATCAGTGTCGCCACAGATTCAGCAATACGCGCCGACGCATCAGCATGATAGAATCCACGGATCGAAGCGGCCATCTTTTGACGCAACGCCGCATCATCCAAGAGCTCTTCTATTTTGCCCGCGAGAAGATTTTCACCAAGGTTACTCTCTTCCAAAACGAGAGCGCCGCCGGCTCGCGCAATTTCATAGGCATTCATGCGCTGTTCGTCATTGGCCGCCGAAGGAAGCGGGATGAGTATCGCCGGCTTCCCCACCGCTGCAATTTCGGAAATGGTATTCGCCCCCGCCCGCGAAACAATCAAATCCGCCAGTGCAAATGCGTCGGAAAGTTCGCCCGTATCAAAGAAGGGCGCCATATGAATTTTCCCGGACGCATCACCAAGTGCATGCTCCTCAAAACGCGAACGCGTTTCGTCATAGTTCGCTTGCCCCGTCTGATGAATCACAAAGAATCGCTCGAGAAGCCTCGGGAGAATGCGCACTATCGCCCGATTAATCGCTTGCGATCCCAAGCTCCCGCCAAGCACCAGAAGCACCAGCTTCCCCGGCGGACATCCGAACCGCCCACGCGCACGGTCAACATTACCCATAAGAAGCCCTTCGCGTATCGGATTCCCCGTAATAGCCACTCGAGAAGGCTCGAAGAACTTGGTTGCCGACGGATATGCGACAGCGATGCGATCCGCAAATTTCCCCATGATGCGATTGGCAACACCCGGCGTCGCATCGGAATCCTGCGTGAGAATCGGAATCCGATAGACCCATGCCGCAAAAACAACCGGCACTGCCGCATAGGCACCTTTGGAAAAGACCGCGTCCGGCATGTGCCGGTATAAATAGTAGAGCGACTGGAAGAATCCGGCGATATTCCTGAACACATCGCTCACATTTCGCAGATCAAAATAGCGCCGCCACTTGCCGCTCAAAATGCGAATTGATGCGATACCCGCCTCGCTAATGATCTTCTGCTCCAATTCGCCCGCCGGACCAAAATATAAAAGCTCAGTATTCTCGCCAAGCTGCGCACGAATCTCTTTGGCAACCGGAATAAGCGGGAAAATGTGTCCTCCGGTCCCGCCGCCTGCGAGCACAATACGATATGTTTTGTTCATAGGATACAATGCTGGTCTAGTGTTCCTTTAGTGTAGAATCTTTCCCAATCCGTATCAAGATGCCCATAGCCGCCATAAGAAAGACAATAGAAGTTCCTCCATAGCTCACGAACGGCAACGGAATGCCTGTGAGCGGAATCAGAGCGGTTGCCGCCGCGATATTGATAAACGCCTGAAAAATGACCCACGACACGATACCCGCTGCCGCGTAGCGTCCGAAGTCATCCGGAGCCTGGCGCGCAATGCGCAATCCCTGCCACGCAATAAATACAAAAAGAGCAATCAGCAACACCGAGACGAAAAATCCCCATTCTTCGGAGAAGATGGCAAAGATGGAATCCGTCACCGGCTCCGGAAGATAATTGAACTTTTGCCGACTGAGTCCGAGTCCGAGTCCGAAGAGTCCGCCGCTTCCGATCGCAATAAGCGCCTGATTCACCTGATAACCCGCTCCCTTGGGATCGAAATCCGGATTCATAAAGACCAGAAATCGCTGCAGCCGGTAGGGCGCCACCTTGATAAGAATCGCGAGCATCGCCATGCCAGAGAGGAACAGCCCGAAGAGATGGGAAACTTTCGCACCCGCAATAAAGTACACCGAAACGGCAATAAGAAAGATGAGCCCGAAGGTTCCCGTATCAGGCTGCTTCATAATGAGGAAACCAACAAGGCCCAACACCACAAGGAACGGCACCAGATCCTCGATAAAGTCTCCCACCATCTTCCGATCCTTCCGCGAAAACCATGCCGCGAGATAGAGCACGAAAGCAAACTTCGCCATCTCCGACGGCTGAAAAGAGAACGCTCCGATAGAAAGCCAGCGACTCGCTCCGTATACACGATCCCCGACGCCGGGAATCAAAACCGCGATAAGCGCAAGAACCGTCACAGCAAAGAGCGGAAAAGCGAGCCGCCGCCACACGCGATAGTCAACGTATTGAAAGACAAAGAGCGCAATCAGTCCGACTCCGACCCCAAGAAGTTGCCGCTTCAAAAAGAAATAGTCGTCGCCGAACCGCGTCTCGCCATAGAAAACGCCGGCGCTCGCAATAGTGACGAGTCCGATCACTACCAGCGCCAAAACCGAAAACAAGAGGCTGCGATTTTGAAACGAAGATGAGGAAGAATGAGAAACCGATCGCACAGAAGTGTGTATTTGTCTTGAATTAAAAGACGGCGCACAGAAACAAAAGGAGTTCTTGGCATTACGCCGGCGAAGCATGCTCGCGCCGCCATCGATCGATATCGGCATGATTCCCGGAAAGCAACACTTCCGGAACGCACCACTCGTTGAACACCTCCGGCTTGGTATATTGCGGGTGTTCGAGATATCCCGGTTCGCAATGAGACTCGGTATCTGCGCTCGTCTCATTGCCAAGAACGCCCGGCACGAGACGCGCCACCGCATCAACTATCACAAGCGCTGGAAGCTCGCCACCCGTCAACACGAAGTCACCGATCGACAGTTCTTCATCCGCCACATATTCCGCCACACGCTCGTCGACTCCCTCATAACGCCCGCAAATAAGAACGATCTGCTCATATGCCGACAATCGTCGGGCGTCTTCCTGTCGGAACGACTTCCCTTTCGCCGAGAGCAGAACGATGCGACGTGACAAATCGGCATGCGCCACTTTCAAAGATTCGACCGCCTTCCAAATCGGTTCCACTTTCATCACCATGCCCGCCCCACCGCCATAGGGCGTATCATCCGTCTTGTGATGCTTATCGGTCGCAAAGTCACGAATATTGTGCGCCGCAATCGAGATATGTCCCGCCTCCTGCGCGCGCTTCAAAATAGACTCGCCGAGATAGGAGTCGAATATATGCGGAAAAAGAGTAAGGATATCAAAACGCATCATCCTGATAATAATAGCACGCCCCAAACAAGCAAAAAAGTAACGCGACATCAAGAATTCAGCTCAACAAAAAAACGAGCCGCCGATTCTCCGCATCCTTCGGAAAACAGGCGGCATAATAAGGAGGCTGCACTACAAAGCCCGCTCAATCACACGGATACACCCTCCCATACTGATCGCGACAGTACCGAGGAGGCGGACCGGGATCGTAGCGGTGCCGAGAACGTCCACGGTACCGATAATACCCCGGAGGCGGACCCGGATCATACCGACGCCCATGGTGATATTCATTGGACCGATCGCTGACAACAGCGCCTGCGAGAGCGCCAATGGCAGCTCCCCCGAGAATAGCCTGATCCCGATCTGTACAAGCAGTCAACAAAAGTACTGCAGACAGAACACTTACCACTTTACTTTTCATTACTCACTCCTTCCCCGATCGTATCGGGGGAGAGATTTGAAGAAGAAATGAACTACAAACAAGCCATTCTTTTGTAGCACAGAAATGAGTATTCGTCTAGAGTTCGCAGTTTGTCCTATCAACAATACCGCTCCACTCGCTTGAGTTGTTCGGGGTCATTGATGCCGAAGGCTTCGCGTATATCGGAAATAGCAAGCGCCACGACGCGGTCTCCGTCCTCGCGAGCCATGCGAACCAGATCAGTGAGGTAGTATTCGCGAGCGACATTGTCTCGCGAAAGCAACCCGATGTGCTTCCGAAGCCAGCGCGCATCGAAGGCATAATAGCTCGTGTTCATTTCGTGGATGTTCCGCTCGTTCTCGGACGCATCCTTCCATTCGACAATGCCAATCACTTCGCCCGCCTCATCTCGCAGTATCCGTCCATAGTGCAAAAAGGTGGCGTTCTCGCCGTCAAAGTTCGGCACCACAACGGTCGCCAGTGCAACCGGCGCTCCCTCCTCCGTCTGAAACGCCATCAATCGCTCGATCGTCTCTCGAGTGATAAGCGGATGATCCCCCGGAGCAATCACCATGCGCTCGATCGCCTCGTCCGGAAGCACTTCCATCGCTGCCCGCACCGCATCCCCCGTCCCAAGCGGTTCCGCCTGCGTCGCATACAAGACACCCTCGCCAAGCGCGCGCCGCACATCCTCTCCTCTGTATCCGATCACCACAACCGGCTTCGAAAAAATAGGCATGAGTGCATCAAGCAGTCGCCGCACAATCGGCACGCCATTGACCAGGTGCAACACCTTCGGCATATCCGACCGCATCCGCGTCCCCTTCCCCCCGGCAAGAATAATAAGCTGATCCATATCCCCATCCTACCCCGATTGTACAAGATGCTTCAAGCGCAACGTGCGAATCACGCCTTCTCGGTAACTTCCTGAATACGTTAGAACTTACGCGACTGGCTGTGCTCCACTGCCAAACGAGCTGACGCATGTTCTCATAGTATTAACTCGCATACAACGCCGCTCTGGCTCTCAGGAGAAACACCACCTCCTTTTTAAGCTCATTTTTCACAAACGCTTTTTGTCGTTCATCGATCAGATCTCCCAAACCAGCGAGCAACGCATTCTCGGGAATATTTTCCGTAAAGACCGCGCACGTTTCGAGGTAGTCCCGCGCTGATACGATATCATATTCCCTGAACACGGCTTCATCGATCTCCCACCCTTGCTTCAGAAAGTAATAAACATCATACAGATCACGGGCGGCAAACCTCTTCCTCCGTGTCAGCGTGACCAGTTTGGCGGCACACATTGATGCCCGAGTCATCACGAGTGCCGCTATCCCCAGATAGCTTTTCATCTCATACTCCGCGCCAACGTTCCGCGTATTGATTTCTACTTTGATCTGGTGTTCTCCCATCCCATACGAAAGGGAGAAAAAAAGAGTAGCAAGCTTCTGTTGTTCGTCTTTGATCTCGCCGTAGCGCTCAATGATCTGGCGCACTTTCGAAAAAACGAGTCCCCTGTTTTCGTCAGAATCATGCAGTAAATCAAAATCGAGATCCACCGAAAAACGTGGTAGACCGTAGAAGAGAAGAGCCGCTGTCCCACCCTTGAAACCAAGGAGTGAAGAGATAGACACGTCAGAATAGATATCTTTCAATATCTGCGTCATCACCCCTTTATGCTTATCGCTATTGAGTACGGGCATATGCTTGTATATATGTATCGAGAATCTTTTCCAATTTCTGGCTTTTATATATCGGCGCAATCTCTTTGCATACATCCCAATCCATTCCTCGGGGATTATCGAAGTAATATTCAGGAAACAGATACAATCTATCCAAGAATGCCCGTTCCTTGGTCGCTTCAAAGAAGTATCCCCGATCCACAAGCCCTTTCTGATTACCAAGAATATCATCTCTCAGTTTCCGGTACACAATTTTCTGTTCGGCCACGATGACTTCTCGTGAAAGGTAACTCGCCACGAAGAGTGATTCGTAATACTGAAAGATGACTCCGGTACGAGCCAAGACGGTTTCAAAACTCAGATACGCCGGCGTGTAGATACGCACCGCGAGTTCATTCCGATCATATGTTTTATCTTTTGCAAACATTCCCCGGCGCAAACGAATAAGCCTACCTGTCTTCACATAGTACGCCAGTTTGGATTTGAGAGTGTTCATGCTTTTTGCGCCAATCAAGAGAGCGATCTCTCGACTCGTGAACACGGTCTGTTTCGATCCATAGAGAGCGACCAAGAAATTGTCCATACGATTACATAGTCCAAAGGTAATAAACTTTCTTACCTTTAGTTTACATTATGAACTCTTGACTGTCAAATCCCCTTTTTAAGCCTAG
>ERZ724505.2003-NODE-2003-length-10479-cov-8.555449_pt1 | contig 10479 bp, 14 predicted proteins | sample MGYA00376038_ERZ724505 | MGnify/ENA primary metagenome ERZ724505 (study PRJEB28724, sample SAMN07190884) | wastewater metagenome | isolation source: effluent of sewage treatment plant in Hong Hong | place: Hong Kong | collected 2016-03-17 ...
CGTGTCTGTGGAGGTGGGGCGGGGGCGGGGGCGGGGGCGTGGGTCGGGTTGCATGGTGCTCTCCTCGTCAGTGCACGCTCTTTGGGCGGCGTGCAGACCGCCGGATGGCGGTTTCGGGGCCCAGTCAGTAGGTGCCGTCGGCCCGGACCAGGGTCGTGGATCCGATGGTCAGGGCGATGGAGTCCTGACCGTAGCAGCGGGCGAGTCCGGCCAGGTCTCGGCGCAGCTCGTCAAGGCTCGTGTCCTCGTGCAGGGTGAACACGACAGTGTAGGACAGTTCCTCGTGGGCGACGCCGTTGTCGTCTACGTAGTTGCCGGTCCCCTCACCCCGGAAGTGGAGCAGACGCCCGGCGGCGTGGCGGCGTGAGACAGCTTTGAGGTCATCCCGGAAGACGATCCACAGGTCGCCGCTCAGGTAGCCGGGTTCGTGCGGGTAGGCGGGGATGCCGATGGAGAGGATGACGGTGGGATCGCTGCTCATGATGGTCTCCTTTGACTCGTCAGTGTGCAGTGTATCGCCCTGCACAGACCCCTCGCAAGGGGTTTCGTCGGCGCTAGAAGGTCGGGAGGGCGGAGGATCGGTTGGACTGCACGAGCCATGCAATGGCTTGCACCTCGTGCGGGAGTAGCCCGTGTTCACGTGCTGCTCGGCGGTAGAACGCCGTCGCCAATCGGTAGACGTGCGCACGTTCGAGCAGCTTGGGGTGCAGTCGCAGGAACGTAGGCGTGTCGGTCCCGAACAGAATCGCCACCGCATGTCGGTCAATCGTTACCGGGCCCGGGCGGAGAGGCTCGGCAATGTTGCGGTAGAAGGAGCGGACCTTCGATCCTCGCAATGCCTGCAGGGGGTGCGCACCGTTCAGGATCGCACGGGCTTTCTCGCAAGCATCGTGGAAGTGGATGTCCCTCGTGGGATCCTGGAGAAAGAGCGCTGCGGCTGCGAGGTTGTTGTCCCAACCGTTCTGCGGCGACAGGGCGGCAATGATGCCGCAAGCCTGCAGGATGGTACACCCGTAGGTCTCAGATAGTGAGACAGCTTCCTCGTGGGCCCTTGCGTACCACGTGATTCCTGCGCTCCAGTCCTCGTCCGTTGCGAGATCTAGCACAGCGATCAGGTTCGCATAGTCGAACCTTTCGTGGGCTAGTTGCCGGTTGATTGTGGTAGTCGCACGTCGTCGGCCCATGACTCACTCCTTCCTTTCTACGATGCTCACACTCTATCGGCAACCTAGGGCCGATGCGCAAGCCGTGTCGTCACAAGAATCGAACAACAGACCATGAACGGACGATCCAGCGGTCCCTGTGCACGAGTTCGATCATCCGACGCTTGCGCCCACTGACGCCCACGAAGGAGAAAGACTGCAGTCTGTAGCCGAGCACGTAGCGTTGCATGCCTCTACTACGGCATGCCCCCTCCACACCTTGAGCGGAAATGTGTGCCCCCTCCCACGATGTGTGAGTGAGTGAGTGTGTCTGTTCACGAGCGTGGCCACGAGCGGCGGCGGTGGGGGAGGGGTGCACCCCATTGTGGCGGCCGGCGGGGGGTAAGGGGGGGAACTCAGCACCCAGCTCCACACCCTCATTTCTATCCAATTTCCGACCTAGTCCCTGACAGGAGCCAGTGCCGCGAGTGCCGTGCTAGTCTTCGATGATGCCCACCAACGTCCGCTTCAGCATCGGCGCCTACAACGCGACACTCGCAGTGCGCGTGTACGACACCGATGAGGCCATCCCCGGAGGCGACGACCGGACGATGGCCCTGACCGACACGACACCCGCGGGACGCGTGCGCGTGCACGTGAAGCGCTACACGCCACTCTCCACGATCGCCCACGAGGCGGTCCACGCCGCGCTGTGGATCCTGTGGGACCGGGGCATCGCCGTCTCCCCCGACTCCGAGGAGGCCCTGGCGTACCTCGTCGGGCACGTCACGGGCCTGATCCAGCAAGCGCAGCGCGCAGCGCGGAGAGCGTGAAGGGCCGCGCCGTGGTACGGTGAGAGCATGCGCCGCATCATCTTCGCCCTCGTCCTTCTCCTTGCCGCAGCCTGCACCCCCGAACAGGGGCGCGAGTTCGTGGCCATCAACGACATCCGGTCCCGGTCCGCGTCTCCCCAGCTGCAGTGGGACGAGCGCCTCGGGGACATCGCGCAGGCCTACGCCGACAAGCTCTCCTACGCCAACTTCCCGCTCGCTCACAACCCGTTCCTGGCCCAGGAGCTGAACCACACCGGGATTCCGTGGATCGCTGCGGGGGAGAACGTCGGGTGCGGGCCCTCCCAGTTCGGGATCTTCGCCGCATACCTGTTCTCCCCGGAGCACGCCCGCAACATCCGGGCCGGGGCCTGGGATCTGGTCGGCACGGGCGTGTCCACCCGCGACGGCAAGACCTGCACGGTGCACGTCTACGTCGACCTCTGACGTGATACACTCCCCCCGTGACCACGAGCACCATCACCGGGACCATCAAGGACGGTAGCGGCACGGCGCTCGAAGGCGTCAAGGTCGTGTGCCGGCTCTTCCCGCGACCGGCCTTCGTCTCCGCCACGGGCGTCGAGGTGTCTCCGTCCGTCGAGACCACGACGAACTCCTCGGGTGTCTACACGCTCGCGCTGGAGCGCACGGCCGGCATCACGCCCAGCGACTCCTACTACGAGATCACGGAATACATCTCGGACCGCTACGGCGGCCCGATCAAGCACGTGATCCAGGTGGGCTCCTCGAACCAGTCCGTGCTCGCGGCCCTGGTCTCGACCCCTCCCTCCCCCGACCCCAACACGTACCTGACCCAGGCCGCGGCCGACGCGCGCTACCAGCAGCTCACCGGGTACGGGGTTGCCGGCGACCTGTCCACGATCGACCCGGACGACTCCGCCTCCGCGGGTGCGCTGTCCACTGCGGCGCGCTCGGACCACCAGCACGCGATCGTGGCTGCGACGGCGGGCGCCTCGCGCCCGAACGACGCAGCGGCCGAGGGCAACGCCACGAGCTTCGCGCGCTCGAACCACACGCACAGCCGTGAGACCGTCTACGGCACGGCGGCGGCGCGCGCTGCGCTCTCCGGCGTGGACCTCTACGCCGGGCTGTGGTTCCGCGAGACCGACACCGGCAAGCTCTACACCTACCGCGCCTCGGCGTGGCTGCAGGTGTCGGACCTGTTCATCGTGGCGGACTCCTCGGCGCGCACGGGCATCTCCACGCTCTACGAGGGCATGCAGGTCTACCAGCTCGACACCAACACGCTCTACACCTACGACGGAACGAGCTGGTGGACGACGGGCATCGCCGCTGCGTCCGTCACGGCCTTCACGTCGACCATCTCCCAGGGCGCCAGCACCAACATCGCGAAGACGACGAACTACAGCCAGTACCGGATCGTCGATGGCATCTGCGAGTGGTGGTTCAACTACGCCATGACCGCCGCCGGCACGGCCGGGTCCCAGGTCACGCTCACGCTCCCCGTCACCTCGGGCCTGACCACGGTCGGCACGACGCTCGGCAACGGCATGATCTACGACTCCAGCGTGCCGACGATCGACACGGGTCAGTGGGAGATCGTGACCTCCACGACCATCTCCCTCGCCGTGGGAGAGAGCACGAGCGCTCCGTGGGGTACGTCACCGAACCTCGCCCTCGCCTCGGGCGACCTGATCCGCGGCCACGTCCGATTCCCTGTCTCATCCGCTGCGTGATGAACTGACCCTACCCCCGGGGGCACCCATGATCGGCATACTGCACACCACCGAGTCCGACCCCGGCACGTTCCGGGGCGTGGCCAACTTCTTCGACCGCAACCCCGACTACCAGCCGCACGTGCTCTACGACCCGAGCACGCGCGAGAACCTGCAGTTCCTCGCTGCCAACGAGCCCGCCAAGGCACTCTACAACGCCCCCGGAGGCGTCGAGACGAACCGCCGCCCAGGTGGCGTGTTCCAGGTCGAGATCGTCGGACGCGCCGCCGATGTCGGGCACTACGACAGCGAGTGGTACGCCGCCCTGCAGGCGTTCCTCGTGCAGTGGTCGACGCTCCTCGGCATCCCGTACATCTTCTACCAGGGCCCGCGCCTCACGTTCCAGGAGTGGAACGGGCCGCTGCAGGGGTGGTTCGGCCACTGCCACGTCCCGGAGAACAACCACTCCGACCCTGGTACACTCGACTACGACCGCCTGCGCATCCCGCTCCAACCCAAGGACCCCGACCCAGACATGGACCTCACCGACAAGCTCACCTCCGGCTACAACGTCAACGACACGCTGAACTGGACGCTGGAGGGTGTGAACAAGCTCCTCGCGCGCACGGCCGCGCCGGCCCCGAGCGACCTGACCTCCGTCCCGACGCATGACCTCCTCGCCGAGGTTGCCCGTCGCCTCGGCGCCTGATACGCTTCGCGACTATGCCCGTCTACGCCGACCAGAACGCCCTGTCCACCGCGGCGGAGCGGCTCTTCACCGCCAACTTCACGAAGAGCGCGAGTGCGACGGACCCGATCCAGGTGACGGTGCGCAATGATGACGCGTCCATCGTGATCTACCTGGGCGACTCCGACGTGTCGTCCAGCAACGGCTTCGCGCTCATCGCGGGTGCCGCCGTGAGCTTCGACATCCAGAGTCCGGCGGACTGGCGTGAGCTGTACGCCATCGCTGCGTCCGGCACTCCCGAGCTGCACATCTTCGCCATCGGGCCCGTCGGTCCGAACACCTGACCATGACCCGCTACGTCCCTACGGCGACGGCGGGTATCCTCGGCCACCGCCGCTTCGGGTACTACACGGCCGGCGCTGCCGCCGCCGCCTTCACGCCGCTGTCGCTCAGCCCCGCCCTGTGGTCCGATCCGTCCGACGCAGCCACGGTGACGATCTCGGGCTCGTCGGGCGCCTACATCGGGGCCAGCGGGCTGGTGCTTCTTGGTACGGGCACCGATTACGCTGAATCTCCCAACCTCGCCCTGCACCAGATCACTGGCAGCATCGACATCATCGCCAAGGTGACGGCCACCGACTGGACTCCAGCGGCGAACATGAGCATCGTCAGTAAGCTCACTGCTGGTGCAAATGGCTGGGGGCTCACGCTGATCGCCACCACGGGCGTGCTGCGTCTTGAGATTCCTGGCGTCGTTGACCTCAACTCAACCGTCGGGACGGGCTTGACTGATGGAGCAACCAAGTGGGTGCGAGCAACCCGCGACACCTCGACGGGTGATGCGAACTTCTACCTGAGCGACGATGGGTCGTCCTGGACTCAGCTCGGTGCGACCGTTTCTGGCGTTACCACGGCTGGCGTGGCGTCCACGGTCGCCCTACGTGTCGGCTATCGAGGTGCAGCTGGCTCCCCGTTTGGTGGCACCATCCATCGTGTCATCGTCAAGAGCGGCATCGGTGGCACCACCGTGTACGATGCCGACTTCGAGTCGGCCACGCCCTATGCGAGCGTGTTCACTGAGTCGTCCTACGGCGTCCCCGTCTACGTCGTCTCCACGACCGCCGCCTCAGCCACGGCCTCCTACGGGTACATCGGGGGCGGTGGGCTGGTGCTCCCAGGGACGGGAGCGAACTACGCCTCGTCCCCCGACCTGGCCGCCTCGCGCCCGACGGGCGATTTCACGCTGTACGCCGACGTCACGATGATCGACTGGACCCCAGGGGTCCAGCAGTACATCGCGCTGCACGGTAACGAGGGCACTTCGGCGGGGTGCAACTGGCTGCTGTACGTACACACCGACGGCACGCTGAGGCTGTTCCGCCCGACGGGCTCCACTGCCCGCACGTACACGTCGAGTGTCGCCACGGGCCTGACCGACGGCACCCGCAAGAAGATCAAGGTCACCTGGGATCAGGACAACGGCTCGACGCAGTCTGAGGCCAAGTTCTACCTGTCCGACGACGGGTCCTCATGGACCCAGCTCGGGACCGCGGTCACGAACGCCAGCACGGGCGCTGGGAACGCCGCCACGGCGGGCCTGCGCTTCGGGTCCAGCGTCACGGGGTCACTGACGTTTGGTGGAACGATCCACTCGACGAAGCTCTACAGCGACCTAACCGACACCACCAAGGTGCTGGACGTTGATTTCGAGGCGGCGGCGGTGTACACCCCCTCCTTCACGGAGTCCAGTTCCAACGCCGCCACGATCACCGTCGTGGCGACCAACAGCCCCGCCAACGCTGCGGGTGCATGCGTCTCCCAGATCAACGACAAGTCGGGCAACGCACGTCATTTGACCCAGGGCACGTTGGCGAACATGCCGAAGTACTGGAACGGCCTGAACGGCCTCAACTGCCTGGTGTTCGACGGCACGAACGACAAGCTCGCTACTTCCGCTGGCGTCCAGCTCGTCAACGCTACGACGGGCCTGTATACGGCTTACGCCGTGGCCACCCCGTTCTCGGTTGCCGCTGGCACTCGGTCCATCGTCGACCAGGACGACGAGACTGGCAACCGCATGCCACAGATGCTTCGCATCTCCGCCACGGCCGCCGAGTCGGTTCGCATCGCTGGCGGCGCCGTCACCGATGCGGCAGGCGTGACCCTGGCAGCGAATGCCCCGCACGTCTTCAGTTCGATCCACCGAGCAGCCCAGGTTGAGGTGTATGTCGATGGCACAAGCAACGGGGCGTCGGCGTCGACGGGCAGCAACGGCACCGACGCCGATCAACTCGGCGTCGGTGCACACCTCCCGTTCGGCGGCTCCGCATACTGGTCTGGGACCATCGGTGAGATCGCCGTCATGTCCGACGACATCGGCTCCACAAGCATGACCTCGATGAGCGAGTACCTCAAGTCGAAGTGGGGGACGCCGTGAGCGCCGAGTGGCGGACGATGACGAAGGCCGAGTTCGACGCCTGGCACGCGGCCGAGAAGGCGGCGCGGGGCTACCCCGTGCGGGGCCGCAACGCCCGGACCGGAGCGCTGGCGCCCCTCGGCACGGGCATGACCACGGACGTGGTGGCCCCCGTACAGGTCGACCTGACTGACGTGCGGATACTCCTGGACGGCACGAGTGTCGTTGAGGTCGTGAACGACAAGGGCGTTGTGGTCAAGGCCCTCCCCGGCCTGGCGTCGTGGGAGCCGGTCCGCAAAGCGGACGGCACCATCGACGTTGCAGCGTCCAAGGTGGAGCCCGTCAAGGAAACCGTGGTAGCCTTGGAGGCGTGACCGCCCCCACGGACAACCTTCCCACACGGCGCCGTTCCGACGCCGACATCCTGCGCTCCCTGAAGCACTACCTCCGCCGACGCGAGGAGGGCAAGCTCTTCTACGAGGCGTGCCGCATGGCCGGCGTCGGCCCCGACACGGTGAAGCGCTACCGGCGCGACCATCCGGACTTCGCCGAGGCGGAGCGTGTGGCCATCTCCGAGGGCGTCGAGATGGCCGAGAAGGTGCTGCGCGACAAGGCGCACGACGGCGACATGCAGGCCCTCACCAAGTTCCTCGAAGCGAACGACGAGCGCTACCGGAAGACCAACGTCACCGAGCGCTCCACGGTCGTCGTCATCTCGGCGGACAACTCGCTGGAGAAGGTGCAGCTCCTGAAGGAGCAGCTGCAGCGCCGGCAGCGCGAGATGCCCGAGGCCGCCCGGGGCGTCAATCCGTTCGTGCAGCGTGAGACGTTCACGAGCGACGACGACATCGTCGATGCGGAGATCGTCGAGTGAGCGCCGGCCTGAGCTACGCGGACCGGCTGGAGATCCTGTCGATCGACGACGAGCTGCTGTCGTACGCCACTCCCCAGGAGCTGGCGCTCTATCAGCGCGCGCTGGAGATCGAGGCGAAGCTCGCCGGCATCCTCCCCTACATGCACGCGGCAACGCCCGCGGCGAAGGACTGGCCACACGTCAAGCTCCTGGCCGAGTACCTCGACGCGCTCTTCGAGGGGCGCCTCTACTTCGACGGCCCGGGCCCCGCGCCCGTGCCGTCCGAGACCGAGTTCGAGGAGGACGAGGACGGGGAGCTGTACCCCGTCATGGTGCACCCCGAGCGCGGGGACCCGGCCGTCTACAACTTCGCCATCCACATGCCGCCCCGCCACGGCAAGAGCTTCCTCGTGAGCGAGCACCTGCCGGCGTACCTGCTCACCAAGTACCCGGACCTGTCCGGCATCCTCGCGAGCTACGAGGCCACCTTCGCCGAGTCGTGGGGCGGCAAGGCGCGCGACCACATCTGCGACCTGGCGGACGAGTTCGGGATCATGCCCGAGGGCGGACGCCAGGCGTCGCGCGGCAGCTTCAAGATGAAGGGGCACCGCGGCGAGTTCCGCTGCGCAGGTGCGGGCGGCTCGATCACGGGCCGCGGCGGTCACTGGCTCATCCTCGACGACCCGATCGCCAACAGCGAGGAGGCGCGCTCCGAGGCCATCATGAAGTCCCACGAGGACTGGTGGTACTCGACGTTCTACTCGCGCCGGCAGACGTGGCCGAACAAGACGCCCGCGCGCGTCGTGGCCATGTTCACGCGCTGGACGGAGAACGACCTGCGCGGGCGCGTGATCGACAAGCAGCCTGAGAAGTGGTGCATCCTCAACATCCCCGCCATTGCGGAGCCCACCGACGACGAGCCTGTCGACCCGCTCGGGCGTGAGAAGGGCATCCCGCTGTGCCGCAGCGTCATGCCTCTCGCGGAGCTGAAGAGCCTGCGCGTCGCGACTCCTCTCTGGTTCGAGTCCCTCTACCAGGGCCGGCCGTACGTGGCCGAGGGCAACCTCATCAAGAAGCCGTTTCAGCACTACTCCGTGGAGGTCCAGCACGACGGCAAGGAGGTCTACACGCTGCGCTTCCTCGACGGCAAGGTGCTCAACATCCACGAGGACCAGACCATGCGCTTCGGCGCGCTCGACCTCGCTGCGTCCACCAAGACCACCGCGGACTGGACCGTGCTCGGCAGCTTCGTCGTCACGAAGACCAACCCTCGCTACCTACTCGTGCGCGAGATCGAGCGCACGCGCATCCAGACCGAGGACCACGCGCCGTTCCTCACGAAGCACGCCAAGCGCATGAAGCTGAAGTACGTGCTCGTCGAGAAGCAGACGTACGGCACCAACCTCATCAACCACATGCAGCGGCAGAACCGCGTGCAGGTGCGGCCCGTGAACGCCGACAGGGACAAGGTCACGCGCGCGGCCGGCACGGTCGTGCCCACGCTCGCGATGCGCCAGCTGTTCTTCCCCGAGATCGGCACGGCCGAGTGGTACCCCGAGTTCGAGAAGGAGATCCTGCGATTCGACAACGGCACGCACGACGATCAGGTGGACGTGCTCTCCTACGCCTGCCAGGAGTTCGTCAACCTGCCCGTCTCGCGCGAGAAGAAGGAGTACGCTCCGGGGGTCGAGGGGCGGATCCAGAAGCGCATGGACGACCTGCGCCGGCCGAAGCGCCGGAGCCACCCCGAGATTGGAGCATGGTGACCTACACGTACAAGCCCGGCTACACCATCGAGGTGACCGAGCAGCCCACGAGCTTCCTGGTCACGCTGCGCGGTGTGGAGGCCGACGCCTGGGGCGAGAAGCCGTGGGTCGACGTGGTCTACACCCAGGGCTTCGCCGCCGAGGAGGACCGAGACGCCAGCGTGCGCGAGACCGTGCGCAAGTTCGAGATGCACGAGGCCGACGAGTGGCTGAAGCGGGACGGCACGCCCGTCCGGCTCTGCCACGGTCCAGGAGTTGACCCCGATCCGGGGTAATGCTAACTCGACATCACGGCCGCGGACCATACCAGGATCCACAACGCCACGAAGTACCCGGCCCTTGCGCTCGATCCAGGCTGAGGGTAGCCTACTCGATATGGCAACCGCTGCGCTCTCCAACATCAAGCGCGCTCCCGTCGGGGATCGCACCCACGTCCGCGCCAAGGTGACCGAGTCGGGGTCCTACTCCTCGGGTGGCACCTCGATCACGGCCGCGGCGCTCGGCCTGCGCTACATCGAGGCGCTCTACGTCTCGCCGCCCAACGCGGCCGGCATCCACGTCGCGTGGGACCGGTCGGTGGGCACCAGCACCAAGGTCGTCACCTACGACGAGGACAACATCTCGGGCATCGAGGCCGAGATCAGCGGTACCGTCTCCACCGTCTACTCGATCCTCGCGATCGGGTTCTGATCCGGGCCTTGCGTCCCTGAGCACCGAAAGGTAAGCTACTCCTCATGGCAGCAGTCGCACTCACCTACAACCTCGACACCCCGGACAAGGTGCACCTCGGCGGCGGCCGGTACCTCGTCACCGGCGACATCACCTTCGACACGGGTGACTACGCCACGGGCGGCATCTCGCTCTCGGCGTCGAGCTTCGGTCTCGACACCATCGACCGGGTGCTCGTCGGCAAGCCGTCCATCGTCCGCACCTCGGTCTACTGGATCAAGTCCAGCGGCAAGCTCAAGGTGTTCATCGAGGACGCCATCTCGGGCATCGAGGCCGAGCACGCCGCGTCGGCGCTCACCGCGCAGACGATCCCCTTCGTCGCCGTCGGTCGCAAGGCCGCCTGACCCAGGTCCACCTA
>ERZ724505.2006-NODE-2006-length-10477-cov-11.540875_pt1 | contig 10477 bp, 10 predicted proteins | sample MGYA00376038_ERZ724505 | MGnify/ENA primary metagenome ERZ724505 (study PRJEB28724, sample SAMN07190884) | wastewater metagenome | isolation source: effluent of sewage treatment plant in Hong Hong | place: Hong Kong | collected 2016-03-17 ...
CGGCAACTTCACCTGTTTGAAGTACGGGTAGCTGGGGAATACGTGAGCAACGCACAGTTGGAACGAATGCTAGACCCGATCACAAAGCACTTGGAATCAATCGAAAGCAAGCTGGACCAGAAAGCCGACCGCGAATGAACCAATGGGAATGCGAAGAATGTGGAGCCACCGCAGCCGGTAAGCCCCGCAAAGAAGCAATCGAAAACGCCTGTGACCAACGATGCAGATGGACATTTAACCCAAAGAGCCATGAAGACCAAGACCCAGCCGACCAAGACGACGAGCAAGACAAGTAAAGCGTCGCCCAATGTTGGTGCATCAAGTTCTCAGGAACAGGGCGAAAAACAAAGACCGCCACAACTGTTCAAACCCGGTCAATCGGGAAACCCTGGCGGGCGACCTGTTGGCTCTCGGAACAAGCTGCAAGGCGACTTCATGCGGGAATTGGCCGATGACTTCTCGGAGCATGGGCGCACCGCCATTCAAAACTGCCGGACTGAAAAGCCGGATGTGTACATCAAAGTTGTCGCCTCCCTGATGCCGAAGGAACTGGAGATCAAGCGACCGCTGGAAGAACTGTCAGATGACGAACTCGACAACGCCGTTGCTCTCCTCCGAGAAAGACTTGGCGCTGCTGCTGGCTCTCGAAAGGGAAGTGGCGCAGCGAAGGTCGGAGAATCGACTGGCGCAGTACGCACCTTACAGTAAGCAAAAGGAATTCCACGCAGCGGGCGCGAAGTACCGCGAACGCCTGCTGATGGCGGGCAACCAGCTTGGCAAGACGCTGGCCGCAGGCAACGAGGCGGCAATGCACCTGACCGGCCTGTACCCCGATTGGTGGGAGGGCAAGCGGTTTGACCGGCCCGTGGTGGGCTGGGCGGCAGGTATTACCGGTGAATCCACCCGCGACAACCCGCAGCGGATATTGCTGGGGCGACCGACAGAATGGGGCACCGGCACCATCCCCAAACTGAAGTTGGGCCAGATCACCAGGGCAAGCCACGGGGTTTCGGATGCCGTGGATACCGTCCGAGTGCAGCATATATCGGGCGGGATGTCCTCGCTGGCTTTTAAGTCATACGAGAAGGGCCGCGAGAAGTGGCAGGGTGAAACACTGGACTTCGTGTGGTTTGACGAAGAACCGCCGCTGGACATCTACACCGAAGGCATGACGCGGACCAACTCAACACTTGGCCCCGTGTTCCTGACATTCACCCCATTGCTGGGGATGTCGGAAGTAGTAAGCAAGTTCCTGATTGAGCAGCCGCAAGGTACGCACGTCACGAACATGACGATTTATGACGTGTCGCACTACACGCCAGAGCAGCGGGAAGCCATCATCGCCAGTTATCCGGCGCATGAGCGCGACGCACGCTCCAAGGGCATCCCGACAATGGGAAGTGGCCTGATCTTCCCTGTTGAAGAATCCATGATCGTGTGTGATCCGTTCGCCATCCCAAAACATTTCAGGCAAATCAATGGCTTGGACTTTGGGTGGGATCACCCGACCGGCGCAACGAACCTGGCTTATGACGCCGATGCCGACTGTATCTACGTCACCAAGGAATTCCGGCAGCGCGAGGCGGTTCCAGCCATCACATCCGCCGCAGTCAGATCATGGGGCGACTGGATACCGACCGCATGGCCGCATGACGGTTTGCAGCACGACAAAGGCTCTGGCGAACAACTGGCCGCGCAGTACCGCAGCCACAAGCTGAACATGCTTGCCGACCGCGCCACGCACCCACCGGCACCCGGCGACAAAGAGGGTTCGGGCGGCAACGGCGTTGAGGCTGGCGTCCAAGACATGCTGGAACGAATGCTGACCGGCAGATGGAAAGTGTTCTCCACCTGTACGCAATGGCTGGAAGAGCGCCGTATGTACCACCGCAAGGACGGCAAGATCGTGAAGGAGCGTGACGATCTTATCTCAAGCAGTCGATATGGCTTGATGATGCTGCGCCACGCCATAACCAAGCCGGTTGAATTCAAGTTCCCCAGCACCACCCGCACCATCGGGGACCGCGTAGCCGGTTACTGAGCAGTAGAAGTACGGTCTTCGGATCGTGATCGTATCAACAATCTTTTGGGGCTTCGGCCCCCTTTTACATTCTGGAGACTGACATGGCATTTGAATTCATCCACGACAATATCAATACGTTGCCTGATCGCCGCAACGAACTGGCGCTGAGTGCAATTTTCACCCCACTTTTCCCCCGCAACATGGTTTTGGCCGCAGGTTCGTCGCGCACCCTGACCCAGCGTGACGCCGGGACCATCGTCAACCTGGACACCGCAGCCGGTTCCACTGTGATCCTGCCCGCCGCAACGGGTTCTGGCCTCAAGTACCGCTTCCGTGTGTCCGTGCTGGCAACGTCCAACAGCCACATCGTGAAGGTTGCCAATACCTCGGACTCGTTTGATGGCTTTGCCTTCATGCGCGATGACACTTCGGACAACGCGGTTTCGTTCTTTGCCGTGGCCGGTACGTCCGACACCGTCACCTTGAACCGCACCACCACGGGTTCCTGTGTGATTGGTGAATACATCGAAGTCGAAGACATCGCCGCCAACCGCTTCCACGTCCGCGCTTATCTGGCGAACACCGGCACCCCGGCAACCCCCTTCAGCGCCACGGTGTAATTGAATGGCTGAGTACGATCAAGAGGAATTCCTCTCCCCCGAAGACCAGTTGGCGCGGGAAGAAGCCGACTACGAGCGTATTCAGCTATTCGGTGCTGGACTTCAGGCGAAGTTCAAGGACTATGACACTCGCCGCAAGCCTCTGGAACTCAAGTGGCTTCAGGACTTGCGGCAATTCTATGGTCAGTATGACCCCGATGTAGAGCAGGATTTGAAGGCGGCGGGCAGTTCACAACTGTTCGTCAACATCACGCGCCCCAAGACCAACACCTTCGCGGCGCGGATGATGGACATGCTTCTCCCCACGGATGAGCGCAATTGGGGCATTGGCCCGACCCCCATCCCTGACATTGATGATGAAGTAGGGGACAAGAAGCCGCTGACCGGACCCGATGGCACAGTTGCCACGACGCCGGATGGCGCACCGATTCAGGGCCAGGACGTTGCCAAGGCCGCTATCGAGACTTCCACCGAAGCCGCGAAGCGCATGGAAACGCAGATTGATGACCGACTGAGCGAGGCCGGTTACAACGCCATCCAGAGGCAGGCCATTGACCAGATGGCGCAGCTGGGTACGGGCGTGGTCGAAGGGCCGGTACAAATCCTCAAATGTCGCAAGAAGTGGCGGCAGCAAGAGGGCGGCATGTGGACGCAAGCCCCCGACGACCAATCGCAGACCGTGCCGAGCGTGGAATGGGTGGACGTGTGGGACTTCTTCCCCGATATGTCCTCACCGAACCCGAAGTATTGGAAGGATGGCTTTCGCCGTTACTACATGACCAGCAAGGAACTGCGGGAACGCGCCAAGCGTACCGGGTTCAACAAGAAAGCCCTCAAGCAATTGCTGGCCGACGAGGGCAAGCGCGGAACGATGGTCACGGACTCGCACCTGGCCGAACTTCGCTCAATTCAAGGCATCACCAATTACCTTGATGACCGCTACACGGTACTCAAGTACATCGGCCCCATTGATAACGATGTGCTGACCGCAGCCGGTATCGAGTTTGATGAGGACGAGGAACACTACGGCATTGTGTGGCTCTGTGACGGTACAGTTCTCAAGGTTGACCCGTACTTTCTGGATTCCAATCAGTTGCCGTGGTCGGTGTGCTATTGCGAGAAAGATACGATGTCCCCGTTTGGCTGGGGTGTTCCCCGCCTCATGCGGAACGAGCAGAAAGCCGCAAACGCTTCATGGCGGATGATGATCGACAACGGCGGGTTATCGACCGGCCCGCAGACGATCATGGACCAGACTGGGGTTATTCCCTCCGATGGGAACTACAACCTGACGCCGCGCAAGTCATGGCTGAAGAATCCGGCCTACAAAGACATCCCGATTGGGAACGTGTTTAGTCAGTTCACCGTGGACTCGCATCAAGCCGAGTTGATGAACATCTTTGATCTGGCAATCAAGCTGGCCGATGAAACGACCATGACGCCGATGATATTGCAGGGCGATCAGGCTCCACATATCACCAAGACGGCGCAGGGCATGGCGATGCTCAATAACAACGCCAACATCGTGCAGAAACGTGCGGTGAAGCATTACGACGACTATTTCACGTCGCCCCTGATTAACCGCATGTTTGAGTGGGAGATGCAGTTCAACACCCGCCCCGACATCAAGGGCGATTGGGTAGTGATCCCCAAGGGTGCCGCCGTCCTGATGGAAAAAGAACTCCAATCGCAGACCCAAATGCAGTTCATGCAGTTCAAGGGTTCGCAATGGGACGATTACTTTGACTGGTACAAGATCGCAGAAGGCTTCGCCAAGAACGTGCGTATGCCCGATGTGGTCCCGCCGAAGGAAGAAGTCTTGGCCGCCATCGACCGCAAGGCCCAAGCCGCCCAGCAAGCCGCACAGACCGGCGACCCGATGTGGGCCGAGAAAGCCGCGCTTCAGCGTGAAGACATGCAACTGCGCCGCGAGATTCACGCCGACGAAGTTGAACTCAAGACGCTGGACTACGCGACCAAGAAGAACATCTCCATGACGCAGGCAAGGAAAGAGATCGCCATCAAGCGCATGGAACTGGACAACGGCAACCAGAAGTTCAACGCCGAACTCCAGGCGAAGCAGCAGATTGACCACAACGAACAGGTTGCGGGTGGTGCAACACAGTGAAAAACAGGATTGAACCGCAGTCCGAAACATGGATGTGCGTCAAGGAGTACGCCGAGGGGCGGATTCAGGAGTTGAGGGACACGATTGACAACCTCAACACACCGGAGCAGACCCGACGCGATTGTGTGGTGCGTCTTGCCGAGATACGGGCGCTGTTGGGAATTGAAGACCCGATCAAACCGATACCCACCACGAAGACCATCGAATACTAAGGAGTAGTAATGACGACGGCAACCCAGCCCTCGACAGAGGAAGTTGTAGCGCAACAAGAAGACGAACTGGATGCAGCATGGGCCGCAGAAGCGGCAAAACGGGAAGCGGCAGAGGCCGACCCGCCACCCGATAAGTTGGACCCCGAACCTACCGAACCCCAGCCCAGCGCTGGGGTTTCTGTTTCTGGCGAGGGCGAAACCCCGCCCAAGGAAGCAGACCCCGCCAAGCCGGATGACGTGCTGGCAAAGATACCTGAGTCAGAACGCGCCGCGATCAAGGCGCTACTGGATGCCGAACGCGCCGAGCGCGAACGCATTGCGGCTGAGAAAGCCGAACTCGATCACAAATTCCGATCCGCCCAAGGCCGACTGGCCGCAGCGGAAAAGAGAGGGGCCGCGCAACCCGCCGCCCAACAGTCCCCCAAGAAGCCGGATGAGCCTGAGTCGGAACGACTTGAGCGCATCAAGCGATACAAGGAGGACTACCCCGAAGTGGCCGAAATGATCGAATTGCTCCAGCAGAAGCCTGCCGCACTTGTGCCGCAGGACACGCTGGAATACATCGAAGCCCAACGACAGAAAGACGCCATCAACCAAAAGATTGATGCCGTTGCCACTGTCCATAAGGACTTCGTAACTCTGGTGAAAAAGCCGGAATTCGATACATGGGCCAGCAGGCAATCTGACTATGTGAAGCGAATGATCTCATCGGATAACCCCGAAGAAGTCATTGCCGCGATGGACTTTTTCAAGGTTGCCAACCCGCACCTGGTTTCTTCGCCCTCTCCGAGCGCGAGTGCTGATGCGGGAGTCCCCAATGGTGGAAGCAGCCAATCGGATGCGCTCAAGCGAAAGCGTGAAGCCCAGTCCCGTGCGGTGGAGTTGCCAGCCAACGGCGGAATCCTACCTCAACAAATTGATGAGGACGACGATGACGTTCTGTGGCGCAAACGCGCTGCGGAGGCCGACGCTCGCCTCGCACAACGGAGATAAACCATGTCTGGAAATACCTACACTAATGTCGGTCAGCGTACCAATGTGTACGCGCCGATGGACTTTCTGGAGAACGCGGAACCCCGCGCCATCCTGACCAAGTTCGGAGCCACCAAGCCGCTGCCGAAGAACAAATCCGAAACGCAGAAATTCCGCCGCTCGGTGCCATTCCCGGCCCTGACGACCGTCCTGACCGAAGGCGTCACCCCGACTTCCCGCGCCATGCAGTTTGAAGACGTGTCGGTGACGATGCAAGAGTGGGGCGATCTGGTCGAGTGTACCGACCGCGTTCGTGATCTGAACGAAGACCCGGTGATCAAAGAAGCCACCAAGGAACTGTCGAAACAAGCCGTCAATACGATGGAGACAGTGATTTGGGGCGTCATCAAAGCCGGTTCGTCTGTGTCCTACGCCAACGGCACCCAACGTACCGATGTGAACACCGCGCTCTCGCTGTCGAAGCTGCGCGCTTCCATCGCCACGCTGGACAGCAACTACGCTGATCCGGTCGAAGAAATGGTGAAGCCATCCGTGAACTACGGCACGACCCCCATCGAACCGACCTACCTGGCGTTCGGCCATACCAACCTGAAGAACGACATCCGCAACCTGCCGGGTTTTGTTCCCGTGGCTGAGTACGGCAGTTCCATGCGCGCTGTGTCGAAGTATGAATTCGGCGCTGTGGAAGAAACCCGCTTCATCCTGTCCCCGCTGTTCACCCCGTTCCTTGCTGGCGGTTCCGCCACCTTGAACGGTATGCGTAACAGTTCGTCCGCCGTTGACGTGTATCCGCTGGTCATCGTTGGTAAGAACGCCTATGCCCAAATCCCCCTCAAGGGTGCGAAGGCTGTGGAAATCTTCCTGCACAACACCGCTGACAAGTCGGACCCGTTGAACCAGCGCGATATGGTCGGTGCCAAGTATTGGTTCACCGCCGTTCGCCTGAACGACAACTGGATGACTCGCATCGAAGTCGGCTGCACCAGCCTGTAATACCGCACCGCCCCCGGCCTGAAAACCGGGGGTTTTTCTTACATAGCCGCGAGGCTCTAAATCAAAAGGAAACACCATGCCTACTTTGTCAGACGTTCAAAACCGCGCCATCCGCAATATGCTGGGTACGCGCTCCAAGACCAAGGCGACACTGGCGATCAACGCCGGTTCCGCTGCGACCATCAAAACCACCGGCACCAACACGTACAGCATCAACGGTCTGGATTACAGCTATGCGGCTCTTTCGGCGCAAGCATTGTCTGCCGACGCGACCCAGCAAGCCCTCATCACGGGCCAATCGGGTTTCTACGTCCAGCCCATCAGTACGACCGTGTACTACGTTGTAGGTATCAACGCTGCTGGCACCGTCAAGACCTTCCAAGGTACGTACACGGGTCAGACGTTCACCAACTTTGTGAACACCCTTGGCGACAGTTCAATCCCCGACATCGGTGATTCGTACTGCCCGATTGGGTACATCAAGGTTGTCACCGGCTCGGCCACGTTCACCCCGGCCACGACCGCACTGGATGCCGCGAACATCACGTTCACGTTCCAAGACGTGTCGGTACTCCCGGCGCTGTAATGCAGTCACGGGGAGCCCTTCGGGGTTCCCCACTTTCAACCAAGGAGAGTAATCAATGTCTGTGAAATCCGTAGTCCGTGACGGTCTGACCGTCCATGTGTTTCATGAAGATGGTGTAGGCGTGGTGAATCACGCCACCGAAGCCGCCGCCATCGAGCATGAGCAAAGTTTTGCCGCCGCGCCCGTCGCGCCGGAACCCGTACATCCCGCAGCCGATCCGTCCGCTGACGAAGAACAGGAGTAATCATGCGACAAGCATCCGAAGCAGCAACAAACGCCAAACGCGCCAAGGCCCGCCAACCCGCCAACCCCAAGACGTTGCAGGAGATTGAGGCAGAGCGCCGGTTGCTGATTCAAAACCAGCAAGAAGAAGAACGTGTTGCCACCATCGAGGCCGAACGCCGCTATCTCGACCGCGACGGCAACGTTCTGCATTACTGGATCAACTTCCCCAAGACGAAGGAAAAGAAAAGCGCCGTCACCGGGAACGTCAACGAACACAAATTCGCCATTCCTCGCGGGATGGACGCAAAGGTGCCGTGGTTCATCGTCATGTCCTTTGCCAACAACAAAGAAGCCACCTATGCCCCCGCCTCCGTGGATGGGCGCTTGCAGGCGGTTGAAACCGAAACACTGGCCGAACACTTCACGGCCCGACCGATCAATCCAGGCGACGAGGTTCCGTACTAATGTCCCAACCGACCAACTTCCTGACCCTTGCACAGAAGGTCCACGAACTTTCCGGCATGGGCGGGAGTGGTCCGTCTGCGGTCATTTCGCAGTCCGGTTACAACCTCAAGATTGTCAACTGGACGAACGAAGCGTGGTACATGCTTCAGGGGATGTTTGAGAAGTGGCGCTTCATGCGTACTTCCATCACCAAAACGCTGACTGTCGGCACCAGCAATTACGACATCACGGCATCCCCGTTTTCCCTCACGGACTTTGGGCGCTGGGATGAAAACAGCTTTACCGTCAACACCAGCGGCGACACCGACAAGACGCGGGTGACATTCCGCGACTATCCCAAATTTCAGGCGGTGTACGAAACCGCCACATTTGCCAGTGGTCGCCCGACCGCTTGGACAAATCCCTCTGCTGAAACACTCCAATTCAACGCCGCACTTGACATTGCCTACATCCTGAGTGCCCGCTACTACCGCGCACCGTCGAACATGAGTGCCGATACGGACGCACCAACGGGACTGCCCAAGCGGTTCTACATGCTCATCGTGTACGAAGCCCTCAAGACGCTGGCGATTGACCGTGGCACCAATGAACTGCTGATTGAAGCCAATTTCAAGGCGGCTGATCTGCTGGGCAAGTTGATGTCTGCGGAACTGGAAGTGGAAGGCACCACCACCTATTCCCCGCTTGTGACGGCATGAACAAGAAGCCGCATTCGTACATCCTCGCGGGCGGGGTGAACACCGAAGACGCGCAAGTAAAGCTGAAACCGGGCGAATGTCGCGCCGGTAGCAAGAACTACGAGTGCGTACAGGGCGGCGGGTATCGCATGGTGGACGGCTACGAACGCTTTGACGGACGCGCCGCACCATCCACAGCCACCACAGCCCTGTTCCCCGATGATGCGGGCTACAAGGCGTCGCTGAGAGCCGCGCAGACCACGTTGCGTAACGCCATTGGCAAGGTGCCGGGTTCCGGTGCCGTCCTTGGCGTGGTCAATATTGCCACATCACAGAACAACGTCTATGCGTTCCGCATGAATGCGGGTGCCACAGCGGTTGAGCTGTACCGCAACTCTGGCTCTGGATGGACGAAGGTCACAGTTCCAAAGGCGGATGGATTTTCGTCCGGCAGCGGCACCGACATTGCGGATGGAACAACCATCACCCAAGGCGCGAACACCGCAACCATCCTTGGCGTGACCGTGAACAGTGGGACGTTTGGCGCGGGAACGGCATTGGGGACAATTTCCTACACCGTCCCGACCCCTGGCGCATTCGTAGCGGGTGCCGCAACAACGCCGCTGGGCAGTTTGACACTTTCCGGCAATTCCAATGTCTCACTTGGAACAACGGCGGGCGAGTTTGACTTCATTGTTCACAACTTCACTGGCGACACCACCAAGAAGCGGATTTACTACGCCCATTCAACAATGGGTGTGCCGTTTGAACTGCGCCCACCTGTTTCTCCACTTGCCGATCAAGTCATTCCGATCTACATCCCCGGCACCACGTACAGCGGTGCGGTGAGTCACGTAGCCGAACACCTGAACCGCCTGTTCGTGAACTATGGCGCATCGGTTCAATACTCCGCCACCGGACTTCCTTTCAACTGGTCTGTGGTCTTCGGGGCGGGCGAACTGGCTTTGGGCGAAGAAGTGACCGCCATGCGCTCGCTGCGCTCCGACGCCTTGTGCGTGACCGGACTCAATACCGTTCGCGTCCTGCTGGGAACAAGTCTCGGAGCATCAGACTTCCGCAAACTGCTCGATACCACCGGCTGCACCAAGTTCACGCTGGATGAGGTCAACGGGGCCGCGATTGGTACAGACCGCATTGGCACGTACTTCATTGAAGCCGCCCAAGAGTTCGGAAACTTCAAGAAGAACGCACTCAGCCGCAAGGTGGAACGACTGATCGCCAAGCGCACTCAGGACATCAAGTTTGCGCTGGTGTGCAAGAACAAGTCGCAGTACCGGATTTTCTTCAACGACATGACCGGCATCACCGCGACCTTTGATGGTACGCGACTGATTGGTTGGTTTCCGTTCACCACAGCGCATCAATTCACCTGCGGGTGGGTGGGCGATGACGAGAACGGCGACGAAGTGATGTATGTCGGCACCAGCGACGGCTACGTGATGCAACTGGATAAGGGCACCTCGCACGATGGAACCGCGATTCAGCACGTTCTGTCCCTCGCCTTCGACAACATGGATTCCGTGACCGCGTACAA
>ERZ724505.2007-NODE-2007-length-10474-cov-6.092811_pt1 | contig 10474 bp, 9 predicted proteins | sample MGYA00376038_ERZ724505 | MGnify/ENA primary metagenome ERZ724505 (study PRJEB28724, sample SAMN07190884) | wastewater metagenome | isolation source: effluent of sewage treatment plant in Hong Hong | place: Hong Kong | collected 2016-03-17 ...
GCCTGCTGACGACCGGCGATTCGATCCTTGTCTCGGCCGACGACGGCGAGGCGATTGTGCGCGCGGCGATCGTCAACGGCGGTGCGGTGGTGGCCGTGTCGCAAGGAGGGGCCGGGACGGCGAATCTTGGCTTCGCCGCCAACGAACTCGGCACCGGCACGGTCGAGCGGACGCTGGCGGAGAAGCTGGCTGAAACGGTCAGCGTCAAGGATTACGGCGCGAAGGGCGACGGGACGACTGACGACGGCCCGGCGATCAGCGCAGCGCTCGCCGCGGCTGCCGCCAAGCTCGCGTCGTCCGTCCAGTACGATGTCACGGTCAGGATACCGCCGGGATCCTACCGGATCGCCACCACAATCGTCCTGCAGGATCGTGTGTCGATCGACATGCGTGGCGCGCGCCTGATCGGGCCGATTACCGGATGCTCGCCGATCGATGCAAGCCATGCCGGCCCGACGAATGCTTCGCCGGCGGACGGCAGCCGCGACTGGAGCGTGTTCACGGCTGGGGCGTGCTTCTCCGAAAGCTGCACCGATGCGACTGCTGGTAACTTAAGCGGCCCGAGCCGGATGCGGTTCTTCGGCGGCACGATCACAGGCTTCCGGTGGGGCTTCGCGGCCGTACGGTCCTGGGCCTACTGCACCTGGAGCGGGACCCTATTCAACGACTGCAACATCGGCATCTTCTGCTATCAGGGGATGCAGCACCCGCAACTGCTCGATGTCATCACAACGACCAATGTCGATGTGATGCTCGTGGCGATGGCCACCTGCTATCGCTCTGGTGAGCCGACTGCCAGCAAGGACAACTATTTCTGCGATGGGCTGTACTACCGCAATGTTGGTCAGTTCCGCCCAGGGGCGCGCGTCAATGCCACGTTCGACACGTGGTTCGCGACCAACATTCTCCGGGCGGCGACCAATTCTGTATCATCTGGTGGGTCCGCGACATACGACTTCACGGGTACAGCCCTGACTCCCTCAGGGCGGCTGTTCTACTTGCCGGGCCGCAATGCCCGCGCCGCCTACATGCCGGTAATCGATCACTGCGTCAGCGAAGGTTGCCCTCGGGGGGTCGCTCTGATCAGTGCCCCTCGCCAGGGCGAATTCAAGAATGTCAGCTCAGAAGGCAACTTCAGCACCAGCTCGGTAACGACCGGGACCGAAAGCCAACTCGTGATCCTGGCCGGGCCATCATCGTTCTCGACCGATGTTACGGCGGCCTTCGTGAACGTCAGTGACGGAGACGACGCGAAGGCCGCGATCGAGGTCATCGAGGGCTCAACCGTCAAGCTCTCGAAATTCGCGGCATCCGACATCAAGGGGCCGATCGTCTGCCGCACCAATGCCGGGTCGGCAGTCTCCATGCTGCGTCATTTTGCAGATGCGGCCGGGCTCAAGTCGGGGAAGGTCACGGCGACCAAGCGTGGCGGCCTGATTACCCGCTCGACGCTCGTGCCGCCGTCGCCCCAGGCGACGTGGGGGCTGGCCAACGGCTCAGCTCTGGCCGGTGTCTACGAGGGCGCCAGCCGGGTTTGGGAGAGCTTCGCGGCCGGCTCGCAGCTGCGCCAGGGGCTCTGGCGTGGCATCATCAGCGATCAGGGCGCGGAGACGACAGCCGATCTCTGGCTCCAGGGCACTGCCGACTGGGAGGCCGGCGGCGATATCCTGCACGGGCGAATGGACATCTACATTCGTCGGCTGGACACGTACGAAACGGACTGGGGGACGTGGCGCGTCATGCTTCCGCGCCGCCGTACCAGCGGTGCGTTCACGCTGTCCGGCGCCCACACCACGGGCGCCACGTCGATTACTCTCGGAGTGAGCGCGGCAAATCAGTTCGTCAAAGGCAGTTGCTTCACCATCGGTGGGGCCGACAAGTACGGCTGCACGTCCGATATAACATCGGGGTCGGTCATACCACTCTCACGGGCATTGATTGCCGACTATGCCGACGCCGCAGCGGTCGCTCTGGTGGCGAGCGTGAGCAGCATCACGGCGTTCAACAGCACAACTAGCTGGATGACGGTCGCGACATCGAGCGGAAACCTGCGCCTGACGAATGTTCTAGCGGCGACGACTCGTGTGGAGTTTGTGGCCTACTTCACCTACTTTGGCCCGCCGACGTGATGAGCGCCCCATGCCCCTGAGCGTCGGCAAGATCGCCGGGTCGCTGGAGCGGCTCTAGCCCATGTCCGTCCCCGACAGTGAGATGGAGGCCCTGCACCGCCGCGCCACCAAGGCGTGGGAGGTGGCAGCCCTGCATCACGGCAGCCTGCGCGAGGCCTACCGCTGGTACATGCCGCGCCGCGACCAGGAGATGCAGGCGAGCAGCAAGGAGGGCAACGCCACTCCGAGCGCCTACAACCATCTGTACGACCAGACGGGCATGCAGTCGCTGGACGACGGAGCCAGCCAGATCGCCGAGGCGATGTTCCCGTGGGATCAGGTGTGGGCGCGGTGGACGCCTAGGCCGGATGTCGATGCCGGCTTCCTCGACGATCTGGAGCGCGATGCCGAGGAGATGACCAACGTCTGCTCGGCGCTGATCACGTCGAGCAACTTCGACGGCAGCGTGCAGATGGCGCTCAAGGAATTCCTGATCGGGACCAGCTTCCTGGCAGGCGATGTCGACCCGAACGATCCTGCACGCATCCGCTGGACGGCGGTGCCGGCCTGGCAGTGGGCGATCGAGGCGGATGCCGCCGGCCGCGTGCAGGCCATGTTCCGCAAGATGGAGATCCGGGCTCGCGACCTGGAAGCGACGCTGCCGTATCCGGATGCCGTCTGGTCGCCGGATGCCATGGGCAAGGCCAAGGATCAGCCCGACGCCATGGTCTGCGTGCTCATGGCGGTCTACTGGGCGCCGCCGGACCGCGTCTGGCACTGCTGCTATTACGAGGAGCAGACGAAGCATCGGGTCTACCAGAACCTGCCGTCCCGCACGCCTCCCGTCATCGTGACCCGCGCCTCGCCGTCGGCCGGCATGGCGTGGGGCGACGGCCCGGCGCTACGGGCCCTGCCCGCCGTGAAGGTCGCGAACCGGGTCGTCGAGTTGATCCTCAAGAATGCGGCCATCGCGGTAACCGGCATGTGGCAGGCCGACGACGATGGCGTCCTGAATCCGGCGAACGTCCGGCTCGTGCCGGGCACGATCATTCCCAAGGCGGTTGGCTCGGCCGGCCTGACGCCGCTGCAGTCGCCCGGCCAGTTCGACGTGTCGCAGCTCGTGCTCGAGGACCTTCGCGTCAATATCCGCCGCTCGTTCTACGTGACTCGGATCGAGGAGCGGGAGATGTCCGCCACCGAGTATTCGGGCCGCGTCCAGCAGCAGCTGCGGGAGCAGCGCGGCATCTACGGCCAGCTCAAGGAGTTCGTCGAGCAGATCATGCTCCGCACGCTCGATCTCGCTGAGCGCATGGGCAAGCTCAAGAAGCCGGGCCTCGATCGGGTGGCGCAGGTCGAGCTGACCGGCCCGCTGGCCGCCGACATCCGCGGGCTCGCGGTCGAACGGTTCAAGCAGGTCGTGAGGGACATCCAGGAGACGGCCGGGCCGGAGATGGCGGTCTCGACGGTCGAGTGGACCGAAGCTCTGCCCTGGCTGGCACAGAACCGCCACGCCGAGAGCAAGCTGTTCAAGGACAAGAGCGGCGTCCAGGCGATCCAGCAGCAGCTGCAGGACACGATGATCAACCTGATGGCTCAGGCGGCGGCCGAGGGTCAGATGCAGGACGGCGCCCCATCATGATCGAAGGATGGGAGGCGATGGAGACCGCGCCGGCGCCCGAGACGCCCGAGCTCGCCCGCGATTATGTGCGGGCGTTCTCGTCCAATGCGGGCGCCAACGTGCTGCAGGACATCTGCAAGCGCAGCATCAGCCGCCAGATGCCGCCGGGCTGTAGCGACGCCGACATGCGCGAGCATCTCGGCGCTTGTCGGCTCGCCTGGCATATCATCAACACGATGGAGCGAGGTCGGACGTGACAGTCATTGCCTATCGCGACGGCATTTTGGCCGCCGATAGTGGCGCTTGGTATGGCGATGCGTTCCTCGGCTACGGGGACAAGATCGCGATCCTACCCGACGCCTCGCTTCTCGCGACCTCCGGCACTTGGTCGGATGGCGAGATCGCACGCGAGTGGCTTTCGGGCAATCAGCTTGGCGAGCGTCCCAGGATGGAAGACAGCTTCGGCGGTTTGCTTGTGCGTCCTGGCGGACTCGTCCTCCAACTCGGCAGCAAGTTGGTTCCATTCGAGATACGCGGGCCATTTCATGCCGACGGTAGCGGGCATGAGATCGCGCTTGGCGCCATGCACATGGGGGCGACAGCGATTCAGGCAGTCGAGGCGGCATGTGAGTGGAGCGCCCGCTGCCGCGGTCCGGTGCAGTGGCACCGCGTCCAATCCTGCGTCAAGGAAGCAGCATGACCGAAACCGCAGAAACCCCGCCCGGCGGCGAGACCCCGATCGCTGCCGAGGCGGGGGCCAAGGCCGAGCGGCCCGAGTGGCTGGCGGATGATCCGCATGGTTACTGGGATGCCGACAAGGGCGAGCTGCGCGGCGAAGCGCTGTATCAGAGCTTCCAGGACACCAAGCGCCTGATCGGCAGCCGTCTCGACGACCTCAGCCCGGAGGCTCGCCGCAAGCTCGCCGAAGCCTTGCCCGACACGCTCAAGGAGACGTGGGATGGCGAGATGCGTGCCAGGCTCGGCGAAGACGCGGAGTTTCTGGCTCCGCTGGAGGAGAGGTGGAAGAGCGCCCATCTCAAGGCCGCGCCCGAGGCCTATGAGGTGCCCCAACTCAGCGAGGAGCGCGGCTTCGACCCGGAGCACGCGCTCTACGGCAAGGCGGTCGAGACGGCCAAGCGGCTCGGGCTGGACCAGGCGGCGTTCGGCGAGGTCATGGGCCTGTTGGCCGAGGCTCAGGCCGACCAGGCAGCGGCCCTGAGCGGCGCCACGACCGAGCAGTGGAAGGCGTCGGTCCCCGACCTCGAACAGCGCGCGAACGCGGTCAACAACCGGCTCAAGTCGCTGGCACCCGAGCACGGCCAAGCGCTGCTGGAGCAGGTGCGCGACCCGAACGCGTTCCTGGCGCTGGAGGCCGTGATCAAGGCCACGAGCGCCAAGCCGCTGGCGTTGGAGCCGGTGCAGGCGCCCGAGCAGATCACGCAGGCGAAGCTCGACGAGATGATGAACGACCCGCGCTACTGGGACAGCACGCAGCGCGATCCAGCGTATCACGCCATGGTCACCAAGCATTTCGGGAAGCTCTACGGCGACACGCTCTAGCGCCGGGGGCTGACGGGACAGCGACCGCCGTAATAGCCGTCGCAGCGCATCCTTGCGTGGTGCAGCGGGGGAATACCGTGCAGACGGCCCCCCCGCACCAGCCTCGGCCCGGCAATCGGACTACCGTGACGGCGGATGCTCAACGCTCAGCGGAGCTAGAGCATGTCCACTTCGGTCGATACCGCCTTTGTCAGGCAGTACGAGCGCGAGGTCCATCTGGCCTACCAGCGCGGAACTTCCCTGATCCGAGGCACGGTCCGCACGCAGAGCGGCGTCCAGGGCAAGAGCACCACCTTCCAGATCATTGGCGCCGGCGCGGCCGGATCCAAGACCCGGCACGGCAATGTACCGGTGATGAACCTGGAGCACACCAACGTTGAATGCACGTTGGTGGACCGCTACGCGGCCGACTACATCGACGTGCTCGACCTGCCGAAGCTCAACATCGACGAGCGCGGCGCAATCACCAAGTCGGCGGCCATGGCCCTTGGCCGGGAGACCGACAATCTGCTGATCGCCGCGATGGCGGCCGCCAGCAACGATACCGCGATCACGGTGACGAACGGCGCCACCATCCGCAATAGCATCCTCGAGGCCCGCGAGCAGATGGGTATCCGCGATGTGCCGGCGGACGGCGACTGGTTCGGCGTCATCTCCTGGCGCATGGAATCGCAGCTGTTGACTGTGCCCGAGTTCAAGGATGCCGACTATGTCGGGCCGGACCTGCCGTTTGCGAAGGCCATGGGCACCAAGCTGCGCTCCTGGCTCGGCATTCACTGGTACGTCCACAACGGCCTGACGAAGGCCACCAACACCCGCACGGGCTTCCTCTATCATCGCGATGCGGTCGGTCATGCGATCGGATCGGATGTGACGAGTCGGATCGACTACGTTCCCGAGAAGGCGGCGTGGTTCGCCAACTCGCAGATGAGCATGGGCGCATGTCTCATCGACGATGACGGTGTCGAGAAGATCACGATCGACGAGTCCAGCGCCCTGGCGTCCTCGTAATGGCCGCCAAGACGCACGTTCCGAGGCAGCGCCTGCGGCCCGAGCACGCCTTCCACAAGGTTGTGCTCGATGCTGCCGGCCTGAATCTCACGCTGGGCGAGGTTTTTGAGCCCGGCCGGTTCTCCGCGCAACAGGTCGGGTTCGGCACGAACTTGCTGCTGACCATCGTCGCCTCAGATGGCTGGGCGTTTGGCCTGGTCCGCGGCGGTGATGAGAACGGCAATCTCGTGATCGAGCAGCACGCGCCGTACTCGGCGCCGGTCCGCACCCTGAAGTCAGACGACGACATCCCGGCCGCGCGCAAGCGCGCCGCGGCGTGAGGAGTTGAGCAATGACCTACACCGCTTCCCAGCTACAGATGATCTCGGCAGGGACGCCGCAGGTCTTCAAGTACTGGACGAATGATCTGCTCAATGCAGTCACGGCGAGCGGCTATTTCAATGCCGACTACGCCAAGTTTCAGAAGGGCGACTTGATCGTTGTGGCCGGCGACCTCGATGGGACGCCGTTCACGACTCAACTCACCGTGTCGAGCGCTACCGGCGCCACGACGGTCACGACCACCGACCTCGCCTCGGCAACCATCATCTTCAGCCAGAAGTACATGGTCAGCGCGACCTTGGCCGCGGTGGGCACCGCCGAGACGACCTACATTACCGTGCCGATCGCCGGCAGTGTCACCCGCGTGACGGGCGTGGTGAATGCCAACGGCGCGGGCTCCGGCGGCACCAGCACCGTGACCATCTCGGTGCCGACCACGGGTGCCATCGCGACCCTGCCGTTCGCGCAGGACTATGTCGCCGGCACTGCGGTCAACGACGCCACGATTACCGCGCACACGGCCCTGGCCGCCGACGGCGTGATCACGGTCACGACCGATGGCACCGGCTCGCACACCGGCCTTTGCCGCGTGACGCTGGAGATCACCCCGAGCTGATCGGGGCTTTGCGAATGACGTGGCGGGAAGCGTGGCCCGCCGAAAGGTAGGCGATGCTCGACCGTCACGTCATCGCGAACATGGCCCTGGGGCGACTCGGGGCCAATCGCATTTCCAGCTTCGATGAGGGCACGACCGAAGCCGTTCTGGTCTCGGAGAACTACGGTCAGGTCGTTCGCGAGTGCCTGGAAGACCATCCCTGGAACTTTGCCGAGGCGGCCGAGCGGCTGTCGAAGGATGTCGTCCGAGCGCGCCCCGACTTCAACTACAGCTATACCCGGCCGACTGACTGCCTCGCGCCCCGCTATCTGATGGATGACAGCGGCGTCATCTATCGAGGCGGATACAAGCAAAGCAAGTCGAAGATCTGCACCGACCTCGACGGCGCATGGCTGGTCTATGCCTACAGGGCGCCCGAGAACCTGTGGTCGCCGATGTTCGCCGCCGCCGTGCTGCATCTCCTCACCAGCCGCATGGCGATGGCACTGACGGAGGTCGAGGGCAAGGCCAAGGCCGAGTTCGATCTGTACATGATCGCGCTCGCCAGGGCGCGGAGCCGGAACAGTCAGCAGGACACGCCGGAGGTCTTTGACACCAGCGGGCTAATAGCTTGGCACGCGGGGTAACGTCTTGACCAAGTTTCGTCGCGCTCAAGTCGCGTTCACTGCCGGCGAGCTTGATCCTCGTCTCAAGGCGCGTCGCGATGCGAACATCTTCTACTTGGGCGCAGAACATCTCCGCAATTCCCTGGTCCGCCCGACCGGCTCGACATTTGTCCGCCCCGGCCTTCGCTACATCGCGACGCCCGACTTCGATGGCGCGCCGTGCGCTCGCCTCGTGACCTTCGTGTTCAACCAGCAGCAACGATACCTGATCTGGCTCGGCGATGGCGAGGCCCACGTCTATCGCTGGCCGGACAATGCGCTCATTTCCAGCTTTGCAACGCCATGGACCGCGGCACAGATCGGTGCCGTCGACTGGATTCAGATCGGCGACACGGTACTGCTGGCACACCAGGCGCACCCGATCCAGCAAATCCAGCGCCAGCTCGACGGCACCTTCACGACGGCGCTCTATGCGTTCGACTTCGCTCCAGCGGGGCGCATTCAGCCGCCGCCTCTTCGTCTTCATGCGACTGCCTTGAGCGGCACCACCCTGATGACGAGCCTTGACGGGCCGGTTTTTCGTCCAGCATACAGCACGCTGGGCCTTGCTGCACCGAAAGTCGACATCGGCGGCAGATGGACGTTCATGGGAACGGGATTCGAGATTGTCTCGGTCTCGGACGACGGACTCTATGCGGAAGTCAATGTCCTGGGGGCGTTCCCGGCGAACGGCCCATCCGAGAGTTGGCTGGAGCCGCTTGCCCAAGCCTGGTGCGGCTACTGGCGGGCGATCGGCTACTTCCAGGACAGGCTTTGGCTCGGCGGGGCCGCCTCGGCGCCGGTTGCTCTGGCGGCAAGCCGTACTGGCGCCCCTTATGATTTTTTCGGCACGTCCGTCGACGATGATCAGCCGATGCTCATCAACATCGGCGCTGGCCAGCCGGAGCCGATCCTCTACCTGCAGCCCGCGGCTGGCGGCCTGGAGGTCTACACCACCGGCAGCACGGGCCTGATTCCCGGCGACACGCTGCGGCCCATCACGCCATCGACCGTGCGCTACGTCCCGCAGACGGCGTTCGGCTCGCGGCCGGTCAAGCCTGTGCGCCTGCATTCCAATACGATGTTCACGCAGGCCGGCGCCGGCGTGCTGCGCGAGATGACCTATTCCGACACGGAGCAGGTCTACCGCGCCGACCCGCTGGCGATCCGGGCCAGCCATCTCGTGACCGATCCGGTGCGCGTGATCGCGGCGCCGAGCGCCTTCGGCGAGCAGATCGACTTCGTGATGCTCCTGAACGGCAGCGGCAAGGGTGCGGCGCTCACGTTCGAGAAGAGCCAGGAGGTGGCAGCCTGGGCGGAGATCGTTTCCGAGCGCACGATTCTTGATTGGGCCGCGGTCGGCGACCGGATCTATGTCGCGACCAGCAACGGCACGGCCGCCTGGCTGGAGTTCTTCGATCCCACCGCCCTGTTCGACAGCCAGATGGACGTGACGCTCGACGAGCCGGGCGTCACGTTCGCGGGCTTCGCGCATCTCGCCGGGCGGACGGTAAGCGTCATCGCGGACGGCTATTGGCTCGATGCGCTCGCGGTGAATGACGACGGCGTGCTGACCCTGACCGACGCGGCGACCACCGTTTCGGCCGGGCTGCCAATCGATTGGCTGATCCAGCCGATGCCGCCGGACAGTGAGCAACAGGCGATGCTCGGGCGCAAGGTGCGGCCGTTCCGCGCCGAGGTCCGCTTCCACAGCTCGGCGGCCCTGCGGGTGAACGGCCAGCCGATCCATGACCGGCCATTCGAGGACGCGATCACCATCCCGCCGCAGGCGACCAGCGATGTGAGGCGGGTCACGTTGACCGGCTGGAGCAATGGTGCGTCGGCGCCCGTGACGATCACCCGCGTCGGGCCGTTCCCGGTCGAGATCCTGGGCTTCGCCATCGACTATCGCGTGGGCAGCGCCTGATGGTGGCGCTGGCGGCCTTTGCGGCGGGTGCTGGGGCGGTTGGAACGATCGCCGGCACGCTTACGGCGATCAAGGGCAACAAGGATGCCCTGAAGCAGCAGAAGCGCGCCCTGAAGCTCGAACTGGAACACTCGAAGCAGCGCGCCGAGCTCGAGGATCGCCAACTCGTCCGGAGCCTCAACCTCGCCGACCGCCAGTTGCAGGCGCGCATCGGCGAGGAGGAACGGCAGGCCGGCCTCGCTGCCGAAGAGGACCGCAAAGCGGTCAAGGCCGACCTCGACACCGCCAATCTCACCGCGGCGCAGCGGGCAGCCGACATCCGGCGCTCGCTCATGTCGACGCTGGGCGAGCAGCGGGCGACGTTGGCGGCGCGCGGCGTCAGCTCCGGCTCGCTGGGAGAGGGCTTCGATGCCGAGGCGCGCGCCGCTGCCGGCGACGACCTGATCACCAACGAGATCAACCGGAAGATGGCGGAGTCGGGTGCCGCCGCCGATCTGCGCGGGATCGATACCAGCCTGGACAACATGCGCCGCAGCAACGCGCTCGGCTACGCACAGCAGGCCGAGAGCGCCAACCAGCAGCTTACCCAGATCCGGCAGACCACGAAGAATGAGCTGCGGTGGCAGAAGGAGGCGGGTGCTGCCGGCTACTCGGCAGCACAGCAGCAGA
>ERZ724505.2009-NODE-2009-length-10471-cov-5.810100_pt1 | contig 10471 bp, 12 predicted proteins | sample MGYA00376038_ERZ724505 | MGnify/ENA primary metagenome ERZ724505 (study PRJEB28724, sample SAMN07190884) | wastewater metagenome | isolation source: effluent of sewage treatment plant in Hong Hong | place: Hong Kong | collected 2016-03-17 ...
GGCGCCAGGTTGTCTAGATCGTTCGTACCGCCTTTGCAGACGGGATGAATGTGATCAATCTGATAGGTGTTGGTGTTGAGGACTATTCCGCAGTACCAGCAATGACCGTCCGATTTCATCAGGACTTTCTTGCGGAGGTAGGGCGAGATACGGCGCCGTTGCGGTTTCTTTCTCCGAACATGGAGTGCAAAGTTCATGGTTGACCTCCTAGAACGGGCAAACGCCCATATCGATCGATCTCCAGGTCTGCATTCGCAGGGTCTCTGGCTCGATCTCGTTGACCCGCACGATCATTGCGATGTCCGCAGTAGCGCCCAGGTCATAGAGCTCGTCGTGTGTGATGTAGCGGCCGTGCGAATCAACGGCGCAGATCAGTTCCATCAGACGCGCCGCGGATCGAGAGAACTCCCGTTGCATGAGTTCCATGCGCTCTTCGGCTTCAATCCGGAACGGATGATCCGTGCCGATCTCTTTGGCCATGTCGGGATCCGTGAGCTTCCCCCAGATCTTGTCGATGCGAGATTCCAACGTGTCCAACTCTTTGCAGACATCTGGCATCCCGGCGAGCGCATTCCGAACCACCGAAAGGTGGTCGGCGTCTGGTGGGGTGTCTTCCGCAACTGCAACGGTTTCCTGAGGCCACCACTTGTAGGGTGATTTCCTGGTGCCTCGCGGTTTGCGTTCGACGTAGGTATTGACGGGGAAGTTGCTTGCCTTGGTCGGTTGTTGTTTGCGCTTCTCGCATGTCGCACATGGCAACCCATAAGTCATCACGCCACCGCATACCGGACAAATCGCCGTTTTGCGTGGCACGGGCCGTGGGTCCTTGACCCGCTCCCGGACTGTCTCTTCCGGCTTGGGGAGAGGAAACAGTGTGTCCATCAAGCAGCAAGCTCCTCGTGGACACGTAGTGCGATTTCTGAATCAACCTCTGCAAGCAATGCGCGCATGGTGCCGAGTCGATGGAGAAATCGGATCCACCGCTGAACACCCTCGTCGTCCTGCTCGTCGAGTTCCCGTAGGCGCTGGTCCTCTTCGGTGAGGACATCCTCGAGCGCAGAGCAGATGCGCTCTAACCGGTCGCATGGACGCTGGAGTTTGTTGATCCTGAATGTTGATCGGTCCGCAGGGGTGTCCAGGAGTTTCCGGAAGAGGACCTCAACCGCGTGGTAGGCCTCTGCCTGCTCCGTAGTCAGAGACGACGACACGATCTCTACGTCGATCCCATTGGTCTCGAGCAGATCGATATTGTCCCGGGTGCCTTCGGAGATTTCCTTCGTTTCGGGATCTCGAGAGACAAACGCAATGACATGGCAGTCCCGTCCCTTGCGGACGAGCTCATCCCGATTGGCCGATGCCGTCAGGATGTTCGCGTCGGGACGCAGTCGGTGCACTTCCTTGGCGACCGGAGAGATTCCCCAAGTGTGGATCTCGTCGTTAGTGTGAAATGACAGACACGCATCAATGTCCTTGAGAGGCGCAAACCTCGTTGATCCGATGATCAGGATGGGTCTAGGCATGACGGTCACTCCGTTGCTCAAACCAGAACGTATCGACGCCTTGACGCGACCGGAACTCATCGACTGAGAATGTGTGCTTGCGGACGTTGCAGTCAGTGCAGGATGGAACGAGGTTTTCTGGATCGTCTCCCCCACCCATCGCAACCGGAATCACATGGTCAACGTGGAAGTCGCTAAATGGATTGAGACGCTTTCCGCAGTACCAGCAGATGCCGTCAGTCTTCGCCCATGCGAATGAACGCAGGTCGCGTTTGAGTCCTGATCGCCTCGGCTCTGTTGGATAGATGTCGTACGTGCCGAAGACACGGACATCGTGGATGTAACCGATCTCTGCGTGACCGCGGCCGACGATTGGCTTGAGGCGTGACATGCGGGTCGCCAATCGATCCATTTCTGGACCAGACCGCATTGATTCCAGCAGGCGGTTGGCGCCAATCACCAACTGCACCAGCGCGTCCCTGATTGTGTCCAGGTCGTCCGTCTTCATGCGTCGCATTTGGGCGACCGACTTGATGTCGTTGGCACGGAAGATGTCCACGTGGAATGGCGCCAACTTGGCCATCGCGTCTTCGGCATCGTGCCGAATGTGGGATAGCCCGTGGATGTACGCATCGTTGCAGCATTCCCAGAGATCGCCGATCGCATCATGGATTGCTGGCCAATGCTCAGCGGTCAGCAGGACGTTGTAGTCATTCCACGCCACGCTCAAATCCTGTTTCTTCGATCTTCCCATTGCCCTGTTCCCTTTCACTCGTTCTTGTCGGACAAATGCGGACAAGAAATGTGCCCATGTCGGACGGATGCGGACGCGATTTGTGCCTGATTTGCAATGCGGACAAAAAACACGAAACAGGCCGGAACACGATTTTTTGTCCGCATTGCGATTTAGCCTTGATTCCTGTCCGCATTTGTCCGACACGTGCGCGGGAAATGTCCGCACTTGTCCGACAATCACGGCGATCTGTTCAACGAGACCATGCCTTGCGAGTCGACCAGGAGCATGTCTGTCTTGACCATCGCGTCGAACACTTGCCAATACTCCCGAACTGTCCAGCGTCGGTTTGCGCACCGCCTGCTTAGATCCCGCTTGTTGATGGGCCGCTCAGCGCAAACCGATTCGATACGGTTTTGGATGTGCGTCCAGTTACTGACGCCCCATGACTTCATCAGGAAAAGCACGTTGCGCCACATCCACTCAATGAGCTCGATTGCCGGCTCGAGGTGGCAATTGCGTATCTGTGGAGATGCATCTGAGATCGCGTAGAGGGTGGCGATTTTGAGGGCAAGAATCTGATGCCGACTGCGCATTGACTCAACGTCTTCATCGTCCTCAGACGATTCCGAGATCTCGTCGTACCAGGATTCCCAGCGTTCGTTGGTTTCCTGATGACGCGGAATCAGTGTGCCCTTCTTGTAGGTCGGTCCGGAAATGATCTCTGAGAGGCGCGAATACAGTGCCCAGAGGGTCTGTGCATCGAGGGGTGGTGGCGCGGCCATTCGCGGCTTGCGGCTACCGGTCACAAACAGCCATCTATTCGCGAAGCCTGAGATGATGTGCTGGTGCGACATGACATCGGCAAGCCGGCCGGGTTGCGTTGCCGCCAGGATCGACAAAGAGGGGACGTCTACCTTGGATGCGTTCTGGCGCCGATTGACCTGGACGCTCTGCGGGTTATCCCAGAGTTCAATCAGGCGATCGCCAATGTTGGTCGTGCCCTTGCGCGTCATGTTCTCGAAGAGCAGTGTCGCCTCGGTCAGCTTGACCAGAATCGTTGGGTTCGCCTTGTTGTCCTCGAAGAACTGAATGATGCCTTCGGAACTGGTGATGTCGGACAACAATGTGAAATGCGGCGCAATCGATTCGGTGCCGACCATATCCCGCGGGAGTTGCTGGACGGCGCGTTTCATCGCTGTGTCCTTGCGTGACCAACCGGACGTGCCAATCAACATCGTGAACAGATTGGGGTAGACAGGATCGGCGCCGTTCGCTGCACCAACCTTGCGTCCAACCATCGCGCCGGCAACGGTCAGCGCAGCGCCCAGGTGTAAGGCGTCGGCGGCTTCGGTGGTTGGCGCCACCACATCCCGATACTCACCGAACCAGCCATAGAAGGCGGATTCAGGGATCGGTGAGATTGCATTGACGATTGCAATCTCACGCTTCTTGCGGTTCTCAGGCGCTTCTTCCGGTTCAGGCTTTGACCGCTTACGAACATCCGATAGTCCGGACAGATCCACCTTGGGCGTGTTGGCCTCCCGGTACTGCGTCAGGATGCGATCGACAAAGGAAACGGCGGCATCCGGCATGTATCGCGTGAGGGCGGTATAGCCCTGGACGGGCGATCCAGACCGAAGACGTGCATAGGTATCCCGCACGGACTTCTTCCGGTCGTCTGGCCTCAGGTCCTCTCCCGCCAGTTCAGCGATGATGCTGTCCGCTTCACTCTCCGGAACTCCCGCTTTGCCCAGGTGAGCTGCGACCGCGAGTGAGAGGTTGTGCTTTTGTCCCAGCGTCCAGCTCGGCCGGATTGCATTGATGATCTCCGTGCGGTGCTTCTCGCTCAGGATTGATCCAACCTCAGAGATCGTGATTGGCTTCGCTGGAACTGGTGGATCCGCAACAATGGAAATGCGTTCAAATTGCCCGGCGTGGTAGTAGAGCGTCCTGACTGGCTTGGGTGTTGAGCCTTTGTTGTTGAAACTGCCTGGGATGCGGGTGACACGCGATCCAGCGTCTGAGACTTTGGGATCCACAAGGTTGAATCCGGCGAGCGTGTTGATCGCCTCAACGAGCGCCTTGTGTGTCGCCCGAATGTCGGCGACTCGCTCCCGGTCCTGCGGGTCGACGTAGATGTAAGCGCAATGCCCGTGGCCCGTGATGTCTAGACGATGAATGGGGAGTTTGAGGGCGGCAAACGTGGACTCAATCACCCGGCGTTGCGCCTCGAGGTAATCATCGATCTGCGCGATCGGTTCCTCGTAAAGCTCTTCCTGCTCATCAGCACTGAGATTGAAATACCCCGCCAGATCGCAATCAAACGGCATAGCAATCACGGCATGGCAGAACTCGTGTTTGCGGTCCTGAGGCTGTTTGTCGCTGCGCTTGGGAACGTAGACGGCAGAGGTGGAATACAACGCCTCGTACCCGGCGGGATCGGTCTCGGCCACAGACGCCAGGAGGATGTCAGTCCACTTCCCGTTGCGGACATAGGAAACGACGACATCGGCGCCATCCACAGGGAGAATGCCAACTGCGGCGAGTCTCTCCCGTATCGTGTCTTCATTCTGGATCGGTTGCACTAGTGCCATGTGCTCTCCGCTAACCAACTGCAACTCATTGGCGCGCACCGTAAAGATGCGCGCGGATGAATCGCCGGTGGACGCTAGTCCTCTTCCAGCATCGGGTTCGGCTTGCTGGCCGCGACCTTCGGTGGGACGTGTTGCAGGGCGTTGTCCTGAATCACGTTGACCTCGTAGGTCTGGCCCTTCTTGCTGACGACGCTCTTGGTCGCCACGAACGCCTTGATGGACGGCGGATTCTCAAGCGCCTCCGTCCAGGGGTAGCGCTCGCCCGGTTCGAGCGGACGGCCAAGGAACGCCTCGATGTACCGGCGTGTGCGGTTGCCTGGACCAATTCGCATGTCCGTCATTGCGTCGATGCACTTGCCCTTGTACTCAGAGTCCGATGGGCCGGTGATCAAGAACTCGATGCGGAAGCACTCCGAATCCTTGTCCTCGCCGTTGTCGCCCTTGCCGCGGATCGTGAATGGGGCGCTGACGCCATTGAGGCGGAGGGTGAGTTTTGAATCAGCATTGGTGCAGAGGGCATATTCCGCCTTCTGATCGACCTCAACCTCAACGATCTCGCCGTCCACGTGACGGAACATCTTTGACGGCCCTGCCGTTTGCTCCATCTGATCCAGTCTGTCCAGTGCTGCAATTCCCATTGTCTGTAGTTCCCTTTGCGCGTGGCGCATGTACACTTGTCGCGTTCCAAACAAACCTCTTGGTGTCCCCGTCGTCCTACCGACGGCTCACCGTGTCTGCCGCATATCGTTCAAATAGGCCTGCACCTCCTTCCCAAGTGCGGACGGATCGGCTTGCGCCTGGATCCAGTCCTTGATGAACGCTGCCTGCTCAACCACCAGGCGGTTCGCTTCATCGGTGCTGATGGCCGTGCGGAGTTCGCCCAGAAGCGCATCGGCCACATTCAGCCACGCGTACCGGAGTTGTCCCTCGACCATGTAGCCAATCGTGTGCAGCGTGGCGATCGTGCAGGCCACGGCTTCCGCCGCCTCTGCCATCACCCGCTGTGGCGTGGGTGCGGTCATGCCGCCTCCGGTGGCACATTGCCACGCTCGAAGTCCAGCACCGTCACACCAGCGCGGCGGCAGTGCTCCGAGATAAACCGGGGCGACTCTGCCGTTGAGAGCGCGAACCGGGCGAACTTGGTGCGACCGTCCGCGTACTCCGCCTTCTCGGCGACGATGCCCGCCTTGTCGGCCACTTCGAGGATTTCTGGCCAGGTGATGATCTTGTCAGACATCACACGCCGCACGAGGTGAACGAGGGAGGTTGCCTCTTCGGCGGTATCCTCCGTGACAGTTCTGGCTTGTCCCATCTGCCAGACCCTTTCTGCTGATAAAAGGGCAGACGGCGAACCGTCCTGTGCCCTACCGTGAAGCCCAATCGCTCCCGTCGCGGAACGGTCAGCAGCACCCACAGGAATCGATCCGCCCTGACAGGGCAGCGTGGGGACGAGCATTCCGCGACGGGAGGTATCGGAAGTCCATACGGTCACGGCCGGGGAACCATCGGCGCTGGAGGATGCGTAATCCGCGATGTCAGAGGTAGCAGCTACTCGTTCACATCCGTCCATAAACGCGGCGTGTCCGGTATCAGCAGAGGCCGCTGTACCGGTGCCAACACGCGGGGTAGGGGAAGCCCCGACGCCGGCAGGTGATGGTTGGTTCCCCGATCGTGACCGTATGGACGCGGGCGACGTGCTACGAACACCGCCGCCCGACATCTGGTTGGTTGTGGGGAGTTGTTGGATGCCGGTCTTCCCATCCCCGGCGTTGGCGGCTGGTTCAACCGCAGCAAGTACACGTCCCGCGATCCGCCCGGAAACCGGACGAACCTGGTGGCCACCTGCAACTGACGCGGCGTCTACGATGGGTGCATTCACCGCATCAGCCGACGGGCAGATGGCCAACAGGTTGCATGTGCGCGCCACACGCAACCGTGGGTCGGGGAGAGGTCCGCATGTGGGGAAGTGAGGGCACGAGCCATCACCGAAGTGAGCAGTGTCAGGCTGTGCCAACGGATAGATCGGCACCGCGCCCTCACTTCCCGGCACGCGGGTCAGTCGGAGAACCACATACCCAGGAACTCGGCGATCATCAGAAAGACGAGAATCAGCAGGCCGATCCACAACCACATGACTATTCCTCCGGCTCCACAAGGCCAACGAGTACACAACCGACGATGAACGTGGCGAAGATGAGGCAGACACTTACCGCTGCTCCCCACCGAAGAACGTCACCAACCAACGAGTCCATACCGAACCTCCGAACGACTGCGACGCGACAGCACGCAGGTGCCGACGCATACCGGAATCAAGCGCGGGGATGGTTGCGAGGTGCGAGTGGGTTACGGGGCATCGGGACCAGATCATCACGCGGCCACCTTCACATCGGCGCCGTCCAGCCAGCGGAGGGCAGCAGACTGCGCCTCCCGCCAGGCACGCACGAACTGCGGATGATCAGAGACCGCACGAATGCGGGATTGCGGAGCGAGGGGATGTGCGTCACTCAGGACGCTGAAGAGATCGGCAGTGGCCAGCGCCCGGAGTTCAGTTCGGTATGCGTCCTCGCGCTCGGCGTAGTCACGCAACCAGACATGATCATCGTCGCCATCGAAGAGGCTGATGATCGTCAGGTCACGGGCGATGTCGGCAAAGGACCGCAGGACCTCGGGAACGATCCAGGTGTAGTGGCGAAGGTTGTGGGTCGATGGCCGATAGCCGAAGTTCTGATTGAACCGCTCGGCATAGTTCAGCAACGAATGGCGGCAGTCCCAATTGCGGATACCGGTGGCAGCACGCTCAATGGCGTCGGGCTGCATGAGCCGGATCAGTTTGGCGTTGTGCTCGATGGGGGATTTCATCTACGCCGCCAATCGCTTGCGGTCACGGGCATCGAGCGCAGCAATCACCGTTTCGGCAATCCGGTCAATGTCGGCCTGCGTGAGGCGAGTGATTGCAGTCAGGTTGTCGGTCTGGCCGGTCAGCCATGCGCGGCTGATGCGAACACGCTGTCGGGTGACGCGTGGCTGAATGGCCGCCTTGGGGATACGACCATCCGCGACCTGCTGATAGACGGCGTTCACGGTGACATTGAGGATCTGCGCGGCTTCGGCAGCCGTCGCCCAGTTCGGGTCAGCCATCACGCGGCGCTCGTTTCCAGCTCGCGCTCCCAATTGGTGCCGAACTCCGTACGCATTCGCTGGTCAACCAACTTACGAACGACTGCGCTCACGTTCTGGTGCGCGTCCTGTTTGGCAAGAATCCGTAACGCCTTCACGTCCGTCGGACGGAGTCGAAGGGATGTTGGGTGCGTCTTGCGATCCGCTGTACTGAGTGTTGGTTCCATATCATCCTCGGGCGATGTAGTAACTCTACACAGGTAATGTAGCACATGACAACCCCCTACGCAATACCCCGTAGCACGCCTACCCTTGGATTCATGGCAACGATGGGGGAATCACACTGGACATATACACTCACCTTGACAGCGGGCATCACAAGGCAGTCGCCGAACGGATTGGCACGCTGATTTGGGACGGGATATGACAGATTGTGACAAGTGAACGAGTCGCATACCCGAAATCCCGCCTATTGGAGCCACTTTTCCCAGTGGCATCGAATCCCTCCTCGGGCACCTGAACGATAGTTCCCCGTTATTCTCAGTCTCTCTCAGTTGCATTTTTGCTCTAGAATCGGGCCACAATCGCCATCCTCTGTCGCATTTGTCCCTGTCATACCTGTGTGTTTATGACAGATGGTGATACCAATGGCTCAATCCCTCCAATCTGAAAGTGCCATTTTCGCCAACTTGAAAGTGCCATTTTCGCCACTGGTAGAATGTGTGTGTGCAAACCCCCTTTCGAGGGGCCAGTCGGAGCGCGGTTGTACAGCCGCCCCGAGGTTTCCGGCGATTCACGTCGGGCGCACCTGACAGTGGATTGACCAGGCATGAAACGTCTCACCCGACCGGTATTGGGTGAGACGTTTCTGTTGTCACGACACTACCGCAACCGGTAGCATTGCGGCGTATTCCCCCGGAAATCACTGTACGGCAACCTGCCGTACACATCGGGGGTTTTGCATGTGTGCTAGAGTGGATCTGCGTGGTGCACGTCGCAGCCGGATCGTATGCCGGTACTGTTCGCACGGCACTCGCATCGGTCCCCACGTGTGGGGTGCCGGTTTCCCGCAGACGTGCGGAGAGTGAACGCCGATGCAGCAATGCGTCGGCGTTCTTAATTGCAGATCTGAATGTATGGCAGCGATCTGCCGTCCATGATTGCAGGATTGAGTGTTACGTCCGCGTGATGTCCGCCACCACATTGACTGTCCACTTGGCCGCCGTCAACTTCACACCCGCCTTGAGCGATTGCACATCCATCTCGTATGCACCTGGAGCAAACAGGGCGGTCGTTGCGTTCGGGACGTTGACCACGCACACCCCGTTCGCCGCATCCACAACGGTGGGTGTTCCCGACCATCCGGGAGTGCCGCCGATCGTAGACGTGAGTGTCGCCGCCGTCAGATCGTAGGCGGCGCCATCCTCGGTAATCGTCACCGTGAAGTCCCAATCGTCGCCGCGATACTTGTCGATCGTTTCCATATTGCCGTTACCCTTCTATTGTGGCAATAAGGGAATTGCTTATTGCCGTTGCTACTGGTCGATTGCTGAGGACGAGCCCGGTGCTCCCGGACTCCGAACGCACGCCATCCCACCGCCACCCTGACGAATCACCGTCGCCGTAGGTTGGTGGGAGTGATTGGTTGACGGCGATCTCGATGCCGGCGAGGGCAGCACTGCCACCTGCCAGGCATTCGATGGCGACATTGCATCCCGCCCACCCGTAGTTACTCGAGACCGTGAATGTGCCCGTGAGTTGCTGCCAGTCTCCGGTCATTGTCTGCGTGGGCAATGCAGAGATATAGGACAGACGGACCCGCTTGCCGATCGCAGACCCGAACGCCTTGATCCAGAAGCGGATGTTCAGAACATCGCCGTTCGGATGCGGCGTCTCGACGATGGTATTCTCGTCCCGCTCGCCAAGGACCGCGTACATGCCGTTGCCGAAACCAATCCCGCCCGTGCTGAGACACGTGAACAGGTAGGCGTCCGTGCCAACCGGAGTCGCCATCGGCGTGATCACGCGAGACGCCTGAGACGCTGAGATGACATCCACCCACATCTCCCCCGGAACCGGCCTCGGGTTCGGCTGCCAGTTCTGGTAGGGCGTTGCCTTGCCTGATTGGACGGTGCCGGACAGGCGAGTACTGCCGACGGAGCCGGACAATTGTGTGCCTGTCACCCGCCCTGACAATCGCGTCGTTGTCACACTGCCGGACAGGTTTGGGAGGTCCCCGGTGATGATGGTGTTGCCGGCGAGGTTGCCGCCCGTGACGAGCAGCGACGCCATGAGTATCTGTCCGTAGGCGTCCTGCCCGGCGGTGGCGAATATGGCTCCAGCCGAAGCAGGCAGCGTCGCCGTGTTGACCGTTCCGACCGCGCCCTGCCCCGTTGTCGCCGTGACGGTGCTTGTCGTAACGGTGAGTGCATCCGGGTTGACGACACCCGTGGCGCCGGTGCCTGTTGTCCCCGTAACCGTGGATCCAGTGACAGCCATCGCCTTCTGGCCGATTGTCCCGGTTG
>ERZ724505.2010-NODE-2010-length-10470-cov-31.990687_pt1 | contig 10470 bp, 13 predicted proteins | sample MGYA00376038_ERZ724505 | MGnify/ENA primary metagenome ERZ724505 (study PRJEB28724, sample SAMN07190884) | wastewater metagenome | isolation source: effluent of sewage treatment plant in Hong Hong | place: Hong Kong | collected 2016-03-17 ...
GATGAAGCCGTCGAGCCGCTCGCGGTCGTAGTCGATCGTGGCTGCGTCCCACATGTTCGTCATCGTGTCGCTCCTCAGTGGCCGAACATCGAGTCGGTCTGGTAGTCCGGGCGACCGTTCCACCGGGTGGCGGAGTGGCGGTCGTTCAGGACGATGTACGGGCCGTAGCGCCCGCCGTCACCCTTGATCCGGCAGACCTTCGAGCCCTTGCCGCCGCGCTCGATGCCCGTGATCGTGTCGTAGTCGCGGATCGAGTCCGGATCCGGGACGACCTGGTCGCCACCAGGGCCGTTGCGCTGCACGTACTTCTTGCCGATGGGGACGATCTCGACGCCCGCCGGGGTGAGCCGGACGACCTTGTAGTAGTCGATGTTCGTCTGGTCGTAGCCCCACGAGTTGTAGAAGATGTCGCCGACGTTGATCCCAAGGTCCGCCGGGGCGGGCATGGCCGTCTTCCGGGCCTGCTTCGGCAACTCGGGGGCGAACATGTCGTAGTCCTCCGGGTCCATGCCGGGAGGGTCACCGAGGAGGTTCGGGGCGTCGTTGAGGTAGCCAGGACCCTGGCTCGGATCGTCGTCGGGGTGCATGGCCGACGTGCGCGAGGGCGTCCGGGTCTGCCACTGGATGTCGGAGGCGTAGACCTCGTCATCGTGAGCCCACTCGCCGCCGAACATGTCGGTGTCGTCCTCGGGTTCATCGGTGACCTGATCGACCATCGGGGCTGCACCAGCCGGGCGATCGTTCTCCCCAGCCGTCTTGCTCGACGCCTTCTGGCCCGGCTGGAGGCCCTGGGCATCGCGGTACCCACGGATCCACTCGGCACCGTCCTGCGAATCGAACGGGTAGGGGTTGTACTGGATCCCGTCACCGATCTTGCCGTCCGCCATGCCCTTGTCGTATGCCTTCCCGGCCGTCACCAGACTGGCGAAGTGGGCGTTGATCGAGCCGTAGGCCGAGTTCCACCCCGGCTGGGAGGAGTAGTCGCGATCGTCGTTGGCGTGCTGGATCTCGTAGCCCTCCATGTCGCCGATCTCGTCGTCGTAGTTCGACATGTTGCCCCTCCAGTCGTCACGGAGCTGCTGGCCCGCTGCGTTGTACTCGGCACCGCAGCGGTCGCACGAGACGTCGCTCTCCCCGCGGTAGCGGTACACGGTGGCCTTGCACCGGCTGCACTTCCACTCGGAGTGGCCATCGTCGAAGCGGGTCACCTCGGCAGCCGTCCGGCGCGAGCCCCGGACCTTGGTGACGCTGGCGCTCGGGTCGGTCTTCCGGTAGTGCTCGTAGATCGTCTTGATGTCCTCGGGCGTGACGTTGTAGTACGTGTAGCCGTTGACGGAGACGTCCACCCCGGTCGGCTTGTACGCAGCCTCACCCGCCGGACGATCGTTGTCCCCGGCCTCCACGAGGCGAGCGAAGTGGGCGTCGAGCGAGGACTCCTTCTTGCCCTGGCAGTTCGGGACGTGCTCACGGGCTGCCTTGAGCTGTGCCGGAGTACGAGTCGACTGGTACTTCTTGCACTTCGGGCACCAGAACCCAGCGGGGCCTGCGGCCGTGCGGCTGGCCTCGTTGGCGATCGGGTTGTCCGGTGCCTCGAAGGCAGCCTCGTCATCGGCGTTCGGGTCACCGTCGGTGATCCAGCCGAGGTTCGTGTCCTCGGGGGCGGTGGCCACCTCGACGTTCGGCAGCGTCGACTCTGCGTAGCCGTTCTGGCTCTGCGGAGAGGGACTGTCGATGCCGTCCGCTTCGGCGTGCTTGCGACTGGCCGACTTGCGATCGTCGAGCACATCACGACGCCCGCACGAGTTGCAGGTGAGGGTCGTGTAGAGGTTGTTGCGCAGGATGTCTCGACCGAGGTTGTTGCCCGAGATCGAGACGTCCGGGCTCCCGCAGTCGGGGCAGACCAGGACGTTCTCGCCGGGGTACTTCGAGCTGGGCACGAGCGGCCACCAACCCTCGCGGGCTGCCTTGCGGCTGTCGAAGGACGCCGTCTTGGCGCTCATGAACATCGCCTCGAAGACACCGAGCGAGGCCGTGATCGACGTGTCGGTGCCGTTCGGGGCGTTGTCGGCGTTCGGGTCGCCCTCGCTGATCCAGCCGAGGTTGGTGTCCTCGGGGGCGCTCGATGGGGTGACGTCGGGCAGGGTGGACTCGGCGTAGCCGTTCTGGCTGTCCGGGCTCGGGCTGTCGATGCCGTCGGCCTCAGCAGTGCGCAGCGACAACGACGCCTCGCGACCAGGGAAGTCCTCGGTGTAGTGGCGAGGGCCGACCTGGACGACCTTGAGCCGGAAGCCGGGTCCTGCTGCGTCCCGATCCTTCAGCTCCTTCATGATCGCAGCCTTGGCCTCTTCCGCGCTGTCGGCGGTGGCGTGCCAGTTGCCGTAGCCGTCGGCCCAGGTGGTCACACCGGGGGCGTTCTCGTCGGGGTACAGGCCCGCCTTGCGCTTCGGGCTCGGGTCCATCACCGCCCCGCAGTGGGCGCAACGGTCGACGCCCGAGGAGTTGTTGCCGCCGCAGCGGGCGCACGACTTGGCCTCCCACTCCGCGGTGCGGAGCGACGAGTAACGGTCGATGGCGAGGTCCTGGTCCTGGTAGCCACCATCGGGGATGGGGCCACAGAACAGGTGGCGATGGAAGGCGTCCTGGGATGGCCAGCCGTTGTAGTAGTCCGTCCCGGTCTCGGTTTCGCCGCACTCGCTGCACGTCGTCGACCACTCCTGGCCCTGGGCTCGCCCCTTCGGGTACGAGCTGAAGTCGGGCGAAGCAGCCGTGCGCACCGAGGCGCTCTTCACCGCGCTCTTGCCCGACATCATCGCCTTCAGCTCGGCCTTGATCGCCTTGGCCGTCTCGCCCCGCCACGAGCTGGCGTTGGAGAGGAAGTAGGCGACGATCGACTTCGCCGTGTCGCTGTAGTAGCGGTCGTTGATCGAGTCCAGCTCGCGCATCGCATCGAGGTACGGCTGGGCGGCGTAGTTGACGTTGGAGCCCCAGTCGCGCCGGATGTCCCGGGCGATCTCGTACAGCGGGCGTGCAGCGACGACTCGACGGGCCTCCTTCTTCGAGCCCTCCTCCTCGTCGTCATCATCGGCGAACGGGTTGCCGCCGTCGCTGTCGTCGTCGGCCTCGGTGTAGGCCTCGTCGGAGTCGTCGTCGTCCTTGGGCTCGTCCTCGTCGTCGGCGGCGAGCTTCACCCCGGCGAGGTGGCTGGCCGTCTGGAGGAAGCTGTCGCGAGCGACGGTGGCCAGCTCGCCGAACTGGCTGCCCCACACCTGGGCATAGCCGACGGCCTGGACCCGCAGCTCCTCGTGGTCCGCACGGGCGAGCGCCGACACCTGGCGCATCCACGCACCAGCCTCGGACTTGGCCTGCTGGTGGATCTCGGCCGGGGCCTGGCGCACCGAACCGACCTTGCCCAACCAGTCCGTGTCGCTGGTGTGGCGGACGTAGGTCGGAGCCGGGGTGAGGTGGGCCGCTGCGGCCTCCTTGCCCAGCTCGACCTCGCGGGCCGCGGCGACACGCTGCTCCGCCTGGGAGCGGATCGAGTTCAGCTCGACCACGAGCGCCTTGCGCGCTGCCAGCGGCAGTTCGCCCTGGAGCGCCTGGAGGATCTGTGCTTCACGGTTCATAGGTCAGCCCTTCTTCAGGAACGCGGTGGCGACTCGGGTGTGGAGGGGTCGGAGGTCGAACTCGTCGGCGATGGCGTGCTGGCCCTCGGTGTCCCGGGAGCCGGTCTTGCTCGCCAGCTTCCAGACGATGTCCATCGCTCGGTCGAGCGGCATCGCCTCCAGCTTCGCCTGGTTCTCCGGGCTGAGCGCGTCGTAGATCTGCACGAGGGCGCTGGCCGAGAAGTGGTCGAGGAGCATCCCGTCGACCTTGCTCGCTCCGCCCGAGAGCACCTGGCGTGCATCCTCGATGCTCCACGCCACCTTGGTCATGGCCTTCTTGCTCATCTGCTGCCTTCCTTCGGCTGGTGATCGCGGAGGTACTGAATCATGGATTCGAGGATCTCGATCGAGTCCCCCACGAACCCGAGGGCCAGATTGCACTTCCGGCACAGCAGTCCCCGGACTGCGCCCGAGGAATGGTCGTGGTCCACGTCCAGTGGGCGTCCGGTTGACGTCCCCTGACAGATAGCGCAGAGGCCCTGCTGAGATTCGTTCATCAGCTCCCACTGTGCTGGCGTGAGACCGAACTCCCGCGCCCGGCGCTTGAGCCGCATCTGCTCTTTGCCGCCGTTCTGATACCACTCGGTGCGCTGCTGCCTCCGGCGTGCCGATCGGGAGTACTCCCTCTGACACAGCCTGCAACTGCGCTGCCCGTTGCTGGGGTTGACGTACAGCGTCTCGGGAGTCCATTCGTGCCCCTGAGAGCAGTGCATCTCGCTCGCCTTGATCCTGGGCATCGAATCCTCCCTTCTTGTGCTGAAGGCGTCGCACCTTCCTCTGGTCCGTGCTCGGGTTCCGGCGGACCTTCTCGTTCGAGGATGCACGCATCGAAGCATGCGTCGGCGGGTCGTCCTTGACCGCCTTCTGCTTCGCCGACGACACCTGGAACATCCGATCCTCCACAGCCCGTGGTCTCTACCACTTACGCAGGAGAATCCGACCTCCGGACAGGATTGCCGGGTTTGGGGTTGAGCAGGTCGTAGATCGTGCCTCGGGTGCCCTGGGACCCGCAGCACCAGCAGCGCTCGGTGGGGGTCGGACCATGGGCATCCCAGGCGACTTGGCAGTTCGGACAGATCATCGGCTCGATCGGGACGAAGAACTCCGGCCTTCGGCGTCCCCGGTGATGATCGAGGACGCCGAAGGGGCGAGGTTCAGGCGGGGGTGGCTGCTGCCTTCTTGGCCGCTGCCTTCTTGGGGGCTGCGGGCTTGGTGGCACTGGTCTCCTTCGGCTTCACCACACGGGTGCGAGGGGTCATGGCGTTCACGATGCGCTCGGTCTTCGAGAGCTGCTCGCGCAGGTCTCGGATCGCCGTCTCGGCCGACAGCTTGATCTGCTGCTGCCGAGCGATCTGATTCTTGATCGAATCGACGTGGGCCTGGGCCTGCCTGAAGGCGGCGTCGGGATCGAAGCCCACCGTCTCGACCGGGGCAACGTCCTGGGTGTCAGTCATGTTGTGGTTCTCCTTGGTGTGTTGGGGATCAGTTCGACGACTCGGGGTCGTCGGGGTCGGGGCCGAAGACGGGGTCGTCCTCGTCCGGTTCGTCGTCATCGTCGTCGGGATCGCCACCGACGGTCGCCGACATTTCGAGGCCCGGGGCGTAGGCGATGAAGGACCACTGCACCCGCTTGCCGACACCGAGCGACCAGTGCAGGTACGGGGCGAGCCGGTTCATGTGCTGGAGCAGCCTGGCGAGCACCTCCTCGTCGAGATCGAGGAGGTGCTTCATCGAGACGGTGATCTTCGAGTTGCCGCTCTGCACGAGCGTGAACGCCACCGGCTCGTTGCCCTCGGTGAAGGTGTAGAGCCCGTAGCCGTACCCCGGTGGAGGGTCGTACATGGCGTACCTCGAAGATGAATCCATCTCGCCGCGCTCGACGAGCTTGTGGAACTCCATCATCGAGGTGACCGGGTTCCACCACTCGGTCTGGGCCACCAACTTGAGCATCTCCTCGGCCGACAGCGAGCAGCAGATCGGGCACCAGTACTTGCCCTTGGCCTTGCGCCACGAGAGCCCCCACGGGTGCCGGAGCACCGAGGACAGCTCGTCGTTGTGCGTGGTGACCGTGCGCCGGATCAGCCGCGGCCGGACGATGCAGCGCCAGAACGACGAGACGGTCCGCTCGTTCTCCGGCTCGGACAGCTCTCGCTCCAGGTGCGAGAACAGGTCATCCATCGACGAGCGCCGCCCCGGTGGGGTTGACCTCGCCGTAGGTCGGGGAGGTGATCGAGGGCAGCTCGATCGGGTTCTCGTCGAGGAGCAGCTCGGCGAAGGTCGCCCAGTGGTCGTGCAGATCGAGCATCGTCACGAACGAGTCCGTCGAGACGTTGCGGTTCGAGACCTTCGAGGCCGGGAAGCCACCGAGGTACAGCCGCTGCTCGCCGTCGGCGATGTGCAACGACACCCGGTGCACGAGCATCTTCCGCCCGAGCACGTCGACGACGACCGGGGCCTGCTCGGGGTCGTCGATGTGCCAGTAGACCATCGTCGTCGGGTCGGCCGTCCCGGTGAGATCGGCGACCTCAACGGCGGTCTGGGCGGTGAAGGTGATGGTCATGCGAGCCCCTGAACGATGTGGCGGAACTGGCGGTAGCCGGTGAAGTTGCCCATCGGCTTGCCCTGCGGGTTGAGCGGGCGGGCGACGAACTCCAGCGGGGCGGCGTGCATCGGCCGGGCCGAGGTGAGCTTGGCGAACACGCCGAGGTCGCTGTCGATGTCGGGGTCGCTGCGGTCGTGGTTGAGGTAGCTCACCCGGGCGCAGCGTGCCGCCGACACCCGGCGCTTGTCCTCCTCGGAGCGGAAGACCTCGTGCGGCTGGATGTACGGAGTGACCCACTCGCCGTAGCCGAGAGGACTCGGGGTGCTTGCCTTGTACAGGTCCCACATGATGTCGACCACGGCGCGCAGCTCGGGCTGGGCGAGCGGGGAGTGCTCGGTGGCCCTCTGGGCGAACAGGTTGGCCCAGCCGTCGTCGGTCGCCCCGATGATCACGGTGTGGTACTGGAACCACTCCATCGGCCTGTTGAGCAAGCTCTTGTGGAGCCGGGTCGACTTGTCGGGGTGTCGGTCGAGGTAGGCGCTGATCTCTTCGATGGTGTGCTCGGCGATCTCCTGCAACAGGAGCTGAGCGTCGAACAGATCCTGGCCCTCCAACTCGGTGCCGCCCTGCATCCCGGGCTGCTCGCTCGTCCACGAGATCGGGAACGCCGGGCTCTCGATCGCACGGCGGAGCATCTTCTCCACCGGGATCGCCCGGGACGACGCCGACGAGCGGGAGTGCGAGCGATGGGTGTTCACTTCGGCGAGCACGAAGCGATGGAAGGTCGCCTCGTAGATCGTGAGTCGGTTGCCCTGCGGGTTGACGACGTCGGCAAGCAACTTGGCAGAGGTCGTCACGACTCGGCGTCCTCGTCTTCGATCTCGACCACGGCGCTCTCGACCCAGCGCTTCATCGAGCCGACAGCACGGATCGCACCGGCCTTCTCGGTGTAGCCCTCGCTCGATGCGACGATCTCGTGGTTGCCAGCCTTGAGCCGCCAGCGCCACTCGCCCTTGTCGTCTTCGTAGACCTCGAACCGGGTCTGCTCGGTGTCGCTCATGCTGTTGCGCCCTCCTGTGTCTTGGCCTGATTCTTGCACGCTTCGCAGGTGACGTCCGAGTGCCAACCAGACACTCCGATGTCGAGCAACGAGGCACCACGGGGCTGCACGAGAGTCAGGCTCTCTCGGCACCCCGTGGTGACCTCGACCATGGACTCGCCTCGCTTGGTGAACGAGGTGAGCGACTTGATGGAGTGGACGATCACTCCCGTGAGAGTAACGCTGTCAAGCTGACTTGTAAACATCCTGGCCATGCGTAGCCTCACCTAGCGATTCCTCGCCCCGCATTGCCGTGCCTCGATTCGTGCCCACGAGAGGTCTGACGCTCTCGTGGGCTGACCCTGCCGCACCTGGCCCTGCCCGACCTTGCCAGACCTGGCCCGACCGAACCACGATTCGTGCCCGTGAAGAGTTCGACGTCTTCACGGGCGTCCCTGCGCTACCCGACCTCGCCCCACCTCGCGGAACCTGGCGATGCCAAACCTTGATTCGTGCCTCGACGAGATCTGACTCTCGCCGAGGCTTCCTCGCCTCACCATGCCCCACCGTGCCGTACAGCACCGAGCCACGCTGTTCCACACCCAGCCGCACCTAAACCAGACCACACCTAGCCCCGCCCTACCGGGCCACGAAGATCTAGTCGTCGACCTCGGAGGCGTCGAGCACCGGGCTGGTCTCCCCCTTCGGCCAAAGCGCTCGCACCTTGCGGTGCTCCTTCTTCGACAGAGCGAGGAGCGCACCCTGGGCCGCAGCGGCGTCAGCCGCATGACGACGGTCGGCAACCGAGGCATCAGGGTGACGGATCACCTTCTCGACGGCGCGCAGCGCACGAATCTGCGTCGCCTCCGCCTGCCGCATCCGGCCCAGGTTCTCCTGGCGGACGTCGGCAGGAGAGGCGAGGCGGTACCCCTGGGTGACGACGTTGTAGAGGTGCTTCCAGTCGCCATCGCGATGCAGGCGCTTGTTCACCTCGTCGATCAGTCCAGAGAGCTTCGAGACGATGTCCCGGCGATCGAGCCCGACCAGCGGCAGTTCGATGATGTCGCAGAGCTGTTCGTAGGTGACCATCTCGCCGGTCTCGGTCATCTGCTCCCGGACGTAGTCGAGGACCTTGGACGCCCGCGAGTTCTCGTTCGGGAGGAACGTCACAGGGCCTCCAGCTCCACCTCGTACCGGCCGAAGCGCGGGCGGTAGTCGCCGAGCCCGCACATCAGCCCGGCGTTGCGGGTGATCATCGCGAGGTCGTCGACGGAGAGCACGTCGGTGTCGACGATGAACTCGGCGTCGACGCTCCAGTCGGGGAACGACGGACGGGTGCGAGTGACCTTCGAGGTCTGCACCTTCACCGACCGCGAGTCGACGTAGCCAGCGTTCCACATCTCGACCGGCGTCTTCGGTCCCGGGTAGTCGATCGGGAGCACGGCATCGCCGGTCATGAAGATCCCGCGCTCGACGGACTTGCCGAGGCGGTTGACCTTCGCACCGTCCTGCCACGAGCGGAACAGGTTCCAGGCCGGGATGCCGACCTTGCCGTCCGCCGTGAGGTACAACCCACCCTCGAACTCCAGCCGGGCCAGCTCGGAGAGGTCCTCGTCGGTCTTCACGCGCTTGGAGCTGATCGCCTTCATCGCCCGAGCGATCGGGTCACGAGCGTCGGCGAGGCGCTCGTTGTGGGTGAGCATCGGGATCCCCGGGGAGCCGGAGACGTGCGCACGGAACTTCTTCATGATGGTTGCCCTCCTTGGGCGCTCTAGCACACTGAGTTGTGTGCGGCGGGCGCTCGGGGGTCGAACCCGAGTCCTTGCCAATCGCCCTGCGGTGCCTTTGCGAGCCCCGCCGTACCCTGCCTTAGGCCTCGACTCGGTCGACGGCCGTCTTCCGGGCGCTCACGCGAGCACCTCGACGTCGCTGCGGTAGATGTGCGTGTTCACGCCGAGCCCGCCACCGACCGGCGAGTTCGGCAGGTGGACGCAGTACGTGAACGAGCCCCTCGCGAGGTAGCTCATCATGCTCGACGGCCGGGGCACGTCCACGAGGACCAGCTCGCCCTCGACGGCCATTCGGTTCTCGATGCCGGGGTAGTTGCGCCACTGGAGATCGCGCTTGATCCGGCCGAGCGCCCATGAGTCCCAATAGCCCTGGTACTGCTCGTGGGCGGCGTGACGATCTTCGGCCTCCCGGATGAGGCGCTGCCTCGTCTCCTCGAAGGTCTCGGTGATGGTGGTGCCTGATTCCATGCGGCGATCTTGCACCTACAGCTACACCGCTGTCAAGCTCTCTTGGAGATCATCGCCATGATCTTCCGACCCTGGGATCACGGAACGACCGGCAGGAATATCCGAGACCCAGAGGACCTCAACCTGCTTGCGTGACCCAGCACCAGGCTGCCCGGTCTTGCGGCCGGACATCTCGATCCGGTGCCATTCGGCGTACCAACGGTCGTACTCGGGCATCGCATAGCCTGAGACGATCACCTGCGCTCCGTTACTGGCCATTCGGTTGCAGATCTCAGCGAGACGCTCGTGCTCTTCCGTGGTGGTCATGTCGTGCTGGTACTTCGCCCCGTTGCGCACGAGGTACGGTGGGTCGATGTAGGCCACGCAACGAAGGTCCGGGCGGACGGTGTACTTCTCCAGGAGCGAGAAGGCATCGCAGCACTCCAACTGCACCCCATCGAGCCTGGAGCGAACGGCCCACAGTCTCTCCTGAAACCGGGTCCATTTCGAGGCGTTCGAGTGCTGCGATGACGACCCGACGGTGCAGGTCCAGTTGCCGGTCCCGTTCGACGAGACGTAGGCCTGATTGACGCGGACGAAGAAGCGCCGGACCCGCTCGACGTCGTCGAGCGATGGGTCATCGACGGCCCGATTGAACTCGACCCGAGAGTACGGAGTGAACATGATCGCCCGAGAGAGGGCGTCGAAGTCCTCACGCAGAACGCGGTAGAAGGTGACGAGCAACTCGTTGGAGTCGTTCACCACCTCGACCGCCGCAGGGGGCTTGGCCAGGAGCACGGACAGACCCCCTGCGAACGGTTCGACGTAGGAGCCGTGCTCCTTCATCAACTCGACGATGGCCGGTGCCATGGAGGTCTTGGAGCCGGTCCACTGGAAGCACGGCTTGATGCTCATGCAGCGGTCTTCTTCTTGCGCATCGCTCCGATGGCCTTTCCGATCGGTCCGGACGCTGCGTCCAGATGGTTCCTG
>ERZ724505.2011-NODE-2011-length-10469-cov-86.584310_pt1 | contig 10469 bp, 10 predicted proteins | sample MGYA00376038_ERZ724505 | MGnify/ENA primary metagenome ERZ724505 (study PRJEB28724, sample SAMN07190884) | wastewater metagenome | isolation source: effluent of sewage treatment plant in Hong Hong | place: Hong Kong | collected 2016-03-17 ...
AAAGTTTTTCCCGACTATTACCGTAAAAGTTAAGGATTTAATTCCTTACGCAAGGAATAGTCGCACCCATTCCGATGAGCAGGTTACCCAGATTGCATCGTCAATCCGTGAATTTGGCTTCACGAATCCGGTCATCATTGACAAACAAAACAACATAATAGCAGGACACGGAAGGTTGCTTGCTGCTCAAAAGCTAGGGATTAAAGAGGTTCCTTGTGTTGTTGTCACTGGCTGGACCGAAGCCCAAAAGAAAGCATACATAATCGCGGACAACAAACTCGCCTTAAATGCTGGGTGGGACGAGAAAATGCTTTCCCTTGAGTTTGACGAGCTTCAGGAGCTGGGGTTTGATCTGTCACTTACAGGATTTAGCCTTGATGAAATCGGCAAACTTAACCCAGAGATTGTTGAGGGCTTAACTGATGAGGATGCCGTTCCTGAAGCTCCAGAGACGCCAACAACTGTTCTAGGCGACATATGGCTACTAGGAGATCACAGGCTTATGTGTGGGGATTCCACGAGCATTGATGCTGTGGAGAGGCTTATGGATGGGCAGAAAGCGGATATGGTTTTTACTGATCCGCCGTATAACATCGACTATCAAGGCGTTAAGGACAAGCGCGCCAAAATCAAGAACGATAAAATGTCTGACGCGGACTTCCTAACATTCCTACGCGATTCTCTCATGGGTTGCGAGACGATGTATGTTTGTTGCTCTTGGCAGTATTCCCATATATTCAAAGAGGCTATGTCGCAGATAGCTAGAAGCCCAAAGGCTATGATCGTTTGGAATAAGGTAAATCCCGCCCAGAACCTAGATAAGTATTTTAAGCAGCACGAGCTAATTTATTATTACGGCGACTTCGGGGGGCATAAGACTTTGCGTGGGGACGTATGGACATTAAAACGCCAAGGGAACCCACTTCATCCAACGATGAAGCCTGTAGAGCTTATAGAGATTGCGTTACAAGACCAACCAAGTAAAAAGATTATTTATGACGGTTTTGGGGGGTCTGGCTCCACCCTAATCGCCTGCGAAAAGACAGGCCGGTTTTGCCGCATGATGGAACTAGACCCCAAATACTGCGATGTAATCATAAAACGCTGGCAGGATTTTGTAGGAAAAAAGGCCGTACACGCTGAAACAGGAAAAACTTTTGAGGCAACGCAATGACCGTGGAAGAAAAAGACAAAGGCGGAAGGCCGCCTCATGTGCCAGATGATAAAACCAGAAAGACAGTCGAGGCCATGTCAAGCTACGGCATCCCACAAGAAGATATTGCAAAAGTTATTGGCCTTGATCCTAAAACGCTGCGTAAGCATTACGAGTATGAATTGGACACGGCGGAGACAAAGGCAAACGCGCAAGTTGCCCAAAGACTGTACCAGAAGTGCATGAATGATGACACAAGCTCGATTATATTTTGGTTAAAAACGCGGGCGCAATGGAAAGAAACCATCAAGCAGGAAAGCCAGCTACTCGGAAAAGACGGTAATCCGGCGGACCAGCCACAGAACATCACAAATTTAATATTGTCAAAGATTTCTACATCCGAGCTGGAGCTTGCTATTGAGCAATCAAAAAATCAACATAACGATTGATGATGTAAAGGCGGAGCTAGAACGAAGGAAATACAATAAAATTGATTATTGGTTTCCTGATACTGGTCCTTTTGCCCGCGAAAACTACAAAAAACATATAAAATTCCTTGAAGATAGCGCGACCAATCGGGAATGTGCGCTCATGGCCGCGAATAGGATCGGAAAATCAGAATGCGCGGCCTACGCTGTGTCTTGCCATTTAACTGGCAGATACCCGAAATGGTGGACTGGCCGGGTATTTAATAAACCAATAAATTGGTTAGTGGCGGGCGAAACCGGAAAGCTTGTGCGCGATTCGATACAGCTTAAATTATTAGGCCCTCCAAATGATATTGGCTCAGGAATGATCCCAAAAGACTGTATTATTGGCAAACCAAGACCAAAGGCGGGAACTCCTGATGCGGTAGATGTTGTATATATCAGGCATAAAACTGGTGGGCAATCTCTCCTACAATTCCAATCATACGACCAAGGCCGGACCGCATTCCAAGCAACCGAGCGCGATGGGATAGAACTCGATGAAGAGCCTCCGCTTGATATTTATTCTGAATGTTTAATCAGAACAATGACAACGAACGGCCTTGTTTTGTCAACATTTACCCCTTTGAAAGGGGTATCTGAAACAGTTCTCGCGCTGCAAGATAAAGCCGAAAAGGGATTGTGTTCCCTGACGATTGCTACATGGGACGATGCTCCGCACTTGACGGAAAAAGATAAGGCCGATCTGATGGCCTCCCTTCCTCCTCACCAGCGAGATGCAAGGACAAAAGGCGTTCCAGCTTTAGGTTCTGGGGCCGTTTTCCAAATATCGGAAGCAGATATATCTTGCAACCCTTTCGAAATTCCTAAGCATTTTAAGCGTCTGTATGGCTTTGACGTAGGTTGGAACAATACCGCGTGCGCATGGGGTGCGTATGATGCCGAAGCCGATGTTATTTACGTCACCCATACTTACAAGCGAGGGCAGGCTGAGCCAGCTACGCACGCACAGGCAATTAAAGAGCGCGGAGATTGGATATTGGGAGCCATTGATCCTGCTAGCCGTGGCAGGGCGCAAGCCGATGGAGAACAGCTAATTGCTTTATACCGTGGGCAGGGGCTTAATTTAATTTTAGCTGATAACGCTGTCGAGGCCGGAATTTTTGATATGTACGAGAGGATGGCAACCGGACGGCTCAAAGTTTTTTCAACCTGTTTCGAATTTTTCGCGGAATATCGCCTTTATCGTAGAGATGAAAAGGGGAAAATAGTTAAACAAAACGATCACGTTATGGATGCGGCAAGGTACATGGTCAGAAGTATTATTGGGGCGGGGGTTGTTAATGTTAAGCGCGAAGACCCCTACGCCAAAGCAAATAAGCGTGTTGGCTGGATGGGATAAATGGTGCCGGAAGAAAGACTTGAACTCTCGACCTTCGGTTTACAAAACCGCTGCACTACCGCTGTGCTATGCCGGCGCAAATTGTATATACTAAAAATAAATACTTTGCGATTGATTTTTCTGCAAAAATGTGAATATCGTTATTAACCTTTGGTCTTTACCAATTGCACCCCATGCCTGATAGGCCAGATTTTCCGTTGTATTGGCGAAAAACTTGTCTGATTTAATCGAGCGAGCAAAAAAAGGCTATGAGGAAGCGGATTCCCATTGGTCCAGTATCTATGAGGCTGGGAAGGATGATTTATATTTTCTTTCCGACAGTGAGGGAGCGCAATGGGACCAAAAGTCGTTTGAGGCGCGGAAACGCCGAAACAAACCAGCTCTGCAAATTGACCAGCTAACGCAGTTCGTCAATCAGGTGTCAAACGACATCCGAATGAACACCCCTAGCATTAACGTCATTCCGCATTCTGGTGGCGCGGACATAGAAACGGCGGAAATCTTCCAAGGTAAAATTAGAGATATTGAACAGTCGTCAAATGCGGATGATGCTTACGATTATGCCGTCAACTCTGCTATAAAAGGATCAATTGGGTTTCTTCGGGTTGACCATAGATATAAAGACGATGAATCCTTTGCGCAGGAACTATACATTGAACGGGTAGTAAATCCCTTTAGCGTGATGATTGACCCTTCTAGCGTTGCTCCTGATGGCTCAGACGCTAAATGCGGTTGGGTTTTAGACGAAATCAGCAAAGAAGAATTTGAAAAGAAATATAAAGGGTTTGCCCCCGTATCGTTTCGGACGAAAAGTTCTATCGGAGACGACAAAGAAAAAATAACACTCTGCGAATATTTTGAAATCGAAGAAGAGTTGGTCAATATAGCAAAGCTTGAAGATGGCTCTGTTATTGAAGTTGCCGAGGGTGAAAAATATTCTGAAGTTCGTGAGGTGGTCAGGAGCGTTGTTAAACGCTATCACCTTTCAGGAGATGATATTCTCAAGGAAACGACATTCCCAGGCAAATACATCCCTCTTGTCCCTGTGTATGGCGAAGAAGCTTGGAGAGACGGGAAGCGTTGTTTGCACTCCCTAATTCGCAAATCCAAAGACCCGCAACGCCGTTATAATTTCTGGGCTTCAACCGAAGCCGAATTGCTGATGAAATCTCCCAAGGCGACTATTATCGCTGTCGGAGGGACAACAGAAGCCTATGCGGAAGATTATAAAGACCCAGACAATGCAATTGTTTTGCGGTATGACCAGACGGATGCTAGAGGAAACCCTGCCCCTGCTCCACAAATTAACCCCGGACCACAAATCCCTTCTGGCATTGTTAATGCCATGCAAAGGGCTTCAGATGATATTAAGTCTACGCTGGGTCTTTACAATGCTTTCATAGGCCAAAGATCAAACGAAACCTCCGGTGTCGCTATTAAGCAGCGTAAGATGGAAGGTGACCGCGCTGTTTATCACTTTGGCGATAACCTTGTTCGTTCCATTGCCCATGTGGGGAGGATACTTGTTTCAGCTATTCCCGTTATTCACTCCGATCGTGAAATAATCCGGATTGTAGGAAAAGAGGAATCGAGTGAAGAAGTTGGCATCAATGGGGCTTTAGCTGAAGGGCAAGAGCGTTCGTTTTTCCTTGCTGAAGGTAAATATAACGTTTCAGTGACCACGGGCGCATCGTATGCAACTATGCGCGAAGAGGCAGCCGAGTTCTTCCAGCAGGTCATACAGTCCCAGCCACAACTTATTGAGGTCGCGGGGGATCTGATGTTTAAGTTCATGGACTTCCCGGGCGCACAAGCTCTTTCCGAGCGAATGAAAAAACTCGTTCCCCCTCACTTACTGGAAGAGGAAGCCGAAGACCCCGCTGTTATGGCTTTGAAGCAAGAAAACGAACAATTGAAGCAATCGTTTCAGGCTATCGGTGCAGAAATGCAAGCTGTTAAACAGCAACTGGACAACAAGCAAGGCGAGCTGCAAATAAAATCAATGGATAGCCAGCTAAAGGCAGAGGCTGAAAAGGCAAAAGCGGAACTTGAGGTAATGAAGCTCCAGCTTCAAGAGCGCGAAGGCATGAGTGACACGGCGATAAAGCAGCGCGAACTAGAAATTAAAGAAAAAGAGTTAGAAATCAAAATAGCTGAGCTTCAACTAAAAGAGCGGGAAATGATTTTGAACGCTCAAGCCAAAGCACAGCAAATTGAAGAAAATTCTTTCAACCAGATTAGCGGCGAACCAGACATTGATTAGCTGCTCTAAAATTGGGCCATTGCCTAATCTCTGCCAAATAATTGACAGGGAAAATAAAAGAGGATAGAATGATTAACATTGATACTGATGGCCAAGCAGCCACTAGTGCGGACGCTTCTGAAGATACGGATATTTCCGTAGTCGAAACAGACGATAGCGAACAAGACATTTCCGAAACAGAACCAAAGACAGACGGCGAAGATGCCGATGACGGAGGCGACATTTCCAAGGAAATGAAAACAATCAAAAAAGCGTTGAATAAGAAAAATCGTTATATCAACAATCAACGCGCAAGGATTCGTTCTCTTGATGCGCAAATTCAGCAATTGAAAAGCCAGAATACAACCACATCGAATGCGCCAGAAATGGGACATTTCGAAAGTGTGATTGATTATATGAAGGCGGATCAAAGCTACACTTTAGACCAAAAATTAGAGGAACAAGCTAAAAAACAGCAGATTGACCATTTGCAAAACGAGCAAAAAATGGTCAGGCAGCAACAAGTGCAAATTATGGCCGAAACCATGTCTGAATTGCTCAATAGCAATCAAGATGTAAAGGCCGTCATTGGTAAGAACAACGCGGTCATTCAGGCGATGCCTCCCCACATCGAGGCTCTGATGTTTGAGATTGATAATGCTCCTGCCGCAACTTACGCACTGGCCAAAGAAGGAAGGTTGCAAGACCTTTACTATATGGCCCCCCACATTGCTGCGGCTCATCTTGTTCAAGCAGAAATTCGCGGCCAGCAGTATTTACAGCAAGCCGCAAAACCAAGGATACAAGCACCCCAGCCGATTGGTTCTCTGAAAGGCGCGGGGAAAACAACAACCAAGCCGCTTTCTCAAATGTCACCAAGTGAACTTGACAAGTGGCGTAAATCGTAAGGAATAAAAAAAATGGCTAATGATATTCAAACTATGAAAGACGCTCCGGGCGTTATTGCGTCAATGGCGGCCAAAATGCTGGCCGATAAAACGCAATTCTGCCAAACTATTGATAAACTAGACCCTAGCGAATACTCTGGTAAAAACGGATTTAATGCTGGTGATACTATCTACATCAACAAAAACGCCCGTTTCGTTTCAGGAACGAACGCCGACATCACTTCGGCGATTCAGGATGTGAAAGAAGAAAAAGTTGCGCTTACTTTGAACGAACGGCGCGTTACGGCTATTGCTCTAACGTCTGCTGAAATTGCAACTGAACTGGCTCTTAAATCTTGGGTCAACCGTATTTTGGACCCTGCTATTTCCGAGATGGCTCAAAAAATTGAAGCCTCTTTCTTGGACCAAGCAATGGATGCAACTGCAAACTTAGTTGGTACTCCAGGGTCAACAGTATTCGATATGGATACGATTTTGTCTGCTGGCCAGAAAATTGACGAGTTCGCTTGCCCTGATCCAGACAACCGTTATATGCTTTTGAACCCCGCTGCACAACGTTCTGCTGTTAACGCTAACAAAGGTCTTTTTAATAGCTCGAAAGAAGTTAGTAATCAGTACATTAAGGGCCGCATGGGTAACGGAATGGGCTTTGACTTTTTGTCAAACAACCTGTTGCCTATTCATACCAATGGCAATGACGTGGTGTTCGAAGTTCGGACAACTGTATCAACCGAAGGCCAAACAACCTTAGTTGTTGAAGCTCTAACAACGACTACTGGTACGGTGAAAAAAGGGACTGTTTTTACAATTGCTAGCGTTAATGCAGTTCACCCTATTACTAAAGCGGACCTTGGTTATCTGAAACAATGGGTTGTTGCTGCTGATGTGACTGCCGATGGTTCTGGTTATGCAACCCTGACTTTGACGGAGCCTTTCTATACTTCAGCATCCGTGGGCTTGCAAAACATTACAGCTTTCCCTGTTGATGGTGCGGCAATCACTCCGGTTGGTTCCGCTTCGACTGGTTATGTTCATAACTTGGCTTACCACAAGTCAGCATTCACTATGGTTTCGGTTCCTTTGGTCACCCCATCGGGCCTTGATATGGCTGAACAAAAAACCGTTGATGGCATGACTATCCGCGTCATTCGTGATTACAGCGTCTTAACGGATAAGCTGATTTTGCGCCTTGACTTCTTGGGTGGTATTTGCGCGAAGCGTCCTGAATGGTCTGTTCGTGTAACGAGCTAATTAACGAGGGGGAGGTCACGCCTCCCCTTCTTTCTTTAACATTACGGAGCAATGAAAATGACAAGAAAAGTATTAGTTGGCGAGGGAGCCTTTACCCAAGACATTAAAAGTAAAATCAACGCTAACTTTAGTGAACTTTACGGATCAAGCGGAACGTTCACGGCCAATGGCGCAACGCCAGTTACGGTCGCTGATACGGCAGTAACCGCTAATTCTCTGATTATCTTCACCCTGAAAACGGTCGGTGGAACGGTCGGAGCTTATCCATCGGTCAAAACGATTACAGCAGGGACTGGATTTACCGTTGGCGCAACAGCGAGTGATACAAGTGTTTATAATTATAGGATTATAAGCTAATGGTCACACTAATCAAAGATGGCGGTGTTAAATATCTGTCAGATGATTCCTCACTTATACCAGCTTTGAAAAAAGATGGATGGACTTGTGAGGGAGAGGAAGTTTTCCCAGATATTGAAGCCCTGAAAGAGGAGGCTAATAAACTTGGCCTTAAATACCATCACAGATGCAGTTATGAAACTATCAAAAAACTAATTGAGGAAGCTCAAAAATGACAACTGCTCTGGGTATTATAAAATCTGCCATGAGAAAAGTTGGCGTACTAACCAAAACTGAAAACCCTTCTGCTGATGAGGCACAAGATGGGCTGGAGATGCTGAACGATTTATTGTCGAGCTTCTCTAATGACAGCATGGTTGTTTATGCCAGATATTCTGAGGATTTTACATTATCAGGCGGCACTGGTAGTTATACAATCGGAACAGGGGGGGCTTTTAATACGGCTCGCCCTGTTAAGATCATCTCCGCTTTTATTCGCTCTGGGGATGTTGACTATCCCTTGGACAGACTTTCAGATGAAGAATATTACAACATTGCGGACAAGTCCACTAGCGGCATACCTTGTGGCTTGAATTTCTCTAATGACTACCCTTTGGGTGTCGTAAAGCTTTATCCTGTTCCCGATTCAAATTACCAACTTTTCATTCTATCCGAAAAGCAGCTTTCGCAATTCACGATTAACCAGACTGTTGATTTGCCAGCTGGATGGAATCGTATGTTGATTTATAACCTTGCGCTTGAGATGTTCTCGGAATATGGGCAGCCCGCCACGCAAGAAGTCAAAATGATTGCAGATGACAGCCGCGCCTTGATTAAGAAGTCTGTCATTGCGTCTCGCCCTATGAAATGGGAGCCGAAAGTTGAACAGCAAGGCAATATTTATACGGGTTGGACATGAAAATTGGGCTTGTGGGCGGGTCTTATCAACAGCGGTCTTTGCCATTTAATGCGCAAAGGACGGTGAATCTGTTTCCGATCAAAGATGAGGGCGGAAAGGAAGTTTCTGCACTTTACGGAACGGCGGGCAAGCGGTTATTCGCTAACATTGGGCTAGGGCCTATCCGCCAAGAGTTTACTTCTGCCAATGGCAGGTTTTTTGCTGTATCTAATTCAAAATTGTATGAGGTTGATTCTTTAGGCGCAAGCAGTGAACTTGGTTCCTTAGACAGCTCAGACGGCATTGTAACGATGGCCGAAAACAATACACAATTAGCCATTTGTGACGGCTCCAAACTTTATATTTTGACTTATTCCACAAATGACTTCCAAAAAATAACCATCGCCTCTTTCCCGACCAGTGTAGGAATTGTGACTTTCATTGATGGCTATTTTGTAGTTAACGAGAACGACACGGGAAGATTTTACATCTCCGGAATAAATGACGGACTTTCCTCTTGGGATGCTTTGGACTTTGCCACAGCGGAAAGCTCTCCTGATAACTTAGTGTCTGTCGTAAACGCTATCGGGCAGATGTGGCTTTTCGGGAGCGAGACAACCGAGGTTTGGACAAATACGGGGGATTCTTTGTTTCCGTTCCGGCGTATTTCAGGAGCCAAGATGCAAACGGGGATCCTTTCTGCGTTTACCGCTGTTGAAATTGATAACTCTGTCATCTGGGTGGGGCGTGACAAATTGGGTCAGGGTATCGTTTATCGGGCGCAGGGATTCACTCCCGTTCGAATCTCTACAACCCCCATTGAAATTTTAATCAGCCATGCGACTGATCCTACTAATATGCGCAGTTACGTTTATCAGGAAGAGGGAAACACGTTCTATGTGCTAACAGGAGGAGGTCTTGCGACAACGCTAGTTTATGATTTGCTGACCCAAGAATGGCACGAGCGAGCTTACTTGAATGGTGATGGAAATTACGAAACAGACTTAGCTTGCTGCCACGCCTTCGCCTTTGGCAAGCATTTGGTTGGGGACCGCCGCAATGGTAAAATTTACGAACAGTCTTTAGATTTCTACACAGATAATGGAGATTTAGTTTCTCGCAAAAGAATTTATACACATTTAAGTGACAGCGGGAAAAGAATAAGGTATAATTCGCTAGAAATAGGGTTTGAAGCCGGAGTTGGCTTGCAAACTGGTCAGGGTTCTAACCCCCTTGTTACGCTTAGGCTCTCAAAAGATGGGGCGCGTACTTGGTCGGATGCCTACACAGCAACTATCGGAGCTGTAGGGCAATATCAACAAAAAATTGAGTTTCGCCGCTTAGGGATAACTGAGCAGATGACCTTTGAAATAGAAATCACTGATCCGGTCAAAGTGGCGATTATAGGTTCTTATTTGCGATGAGCTTTGATCCTCCTCCAATTAACGAGATTTTGGCAGAAAAAAACGGCTTGCCAAAACTCCCTTGGATACTGTTTTTCAATCAGCTTTTCGAAGGTGACTTTGGGAGTAATTTCACGCCTGAGTTCGAAAATCTAACCACGGTTGGAGACCCAACTATCACGGGCCATTACCACAAATTAAACAACCAATTTTGTTTCGCCTCGATAACAATTACCCCAGCGACTAGCACCACGGCGGTGGCTGGAACCACTTACATCAAAAACTTCCCACTTACTTTTGAATCTGACTCGGTATGCTTTGCCGTAGCTGGTGGGGTAGGGGGCGGGGTTGGCCATATTGTTTCCACAACAAATAGAATTTATGTACCCGCTTGGTCCGCCGTAGCGGTTCCTGTAACGATTATAGCTCTAGGGGTAGCTAGGTAATG
>ERZ724505.2013-NODE-2013-length-10467-cov-3.357664_pt1 | contig 10467 bp, 6 predicted proteins | sample MGYA00376038_ERZ724505 | MGnify/ENA primary metagenome ERZ724505 (study PRJEB28724, sample SAMN07190884) | wastewater metagenome | isolation source: effluent of sewage treatment plant in Hong Hong | place: Hong Kong | collected 2016-03-17 ...
GTTGACGAGGTCCGAGAGGTTGTTCGCCTTCAGGAGCGCCGAGGTGGCGTAGCCCGCTGCCGTGGCAGCCGAGGCAGCCGCCGCGCTGGCGCTCGCTGAGGCGGCCGATGCCGACCCGCTCGCATTGGACGCCGAGGTGCTCGCGCTGGAGGCCGAGCCTGACGCAGCGGACGCGGACGCCGCCGCGCCGCTGGCCGAGGTGGCCGCCGCCGCAGCCGCATTCGTGGCCGCGTCCACCCAGTCCTGAATCTGTTGGGTGTTCTCGACGGCTTCGGAGGCGTCGAACGCTTCTTGCGCGACGTAGAGCGCCTGCCGCACGGCCGTGTCGAGCGAGGTTTCGGTGAGGACTTCACCGTTCGTGAAGTCCACCATCGGGGAGTCCTGCGACGACCGACGGTACACCCGCACCGTGGTGCCGTCGGCGGGCGCCGGCGACACCGTGACGGTGCTGGAGTTCAGCCAAGTGAACGCGACCTGCGTCCCGTCCACCTCGACGGTGACGTGGTCGGTGGACAGGTACGGGAACGAAAGCGCGAAGTTGGTCGTCACCCCGTTGCCCGAGAAGGTATTGGTCGCGTACGCCATGGGTTACTCCGGGTCGGTGAGGCCGGCCTTGATGTCCGGTTGGTTGGCCGGTTCAGCCGGCGGGGCGTCGGGGGCCTTTTGGGCCTCTTGCGCGGCCGCTTGGATGGCCGCATCGAGGGCGGCGGCCTGCTCGCTGATGATCTGCGAGGCGAGGTCGTTCACGCGCGAGCGCAGGGACAGCACTTCGAGTTGAAGGCCGATGTTCTGACGGCGCAACTGGAGGACTTCGAGTTCGGTCATGTGGTTGGGTATGGCTTAGAAGGTGTAGCAGGGGATCTTGACTGCCAGCGGGGCGCCGCCAGAGGGGTTCTTGATGAATACCGGCAGGTACGCCACAGGAGTCGCGGGGAGTGCCGCAGCGCCGCCGGCGCTACCTACGATGGTGTAGGTCTGGTTGCGGAAGGCGAGGACGCCGTCAGTACGCATAGCAAATGCGACCGTCGAGCCGCCCGTCACGAACTCAATCGCCGAATCGCTGTCCCCGAACACCGACGACGAGGTGGTGTGACGCAGGTCGGCGGCGTTCGACAACCCAGACAGGCGAAACCTTTGGTTGCTCGCCATGCGAAACGCAGTGGTCCCGATGGTGCCGTAAGCGGTGTCGAAGCCGATGTCGGCCGCACCGGCTACCCCGCTGGCGCCGACGCCGAAGGCCGTGCCCCACTTCTGCGTGCCCCCGTCGCGTCGGATGAGAAAGCCCGTGCTGCCATCCAGGCCCCCGGTCTCCATGACCTTCGCGATGTAGCCATCCGCGCGTCCTTGGGCGGCCGACCGGAAGATTTCCACGACGTACCCGTAGGAGGCCGATGCGCTGTTCGTGTTCGAGTGGTACACGTCAGCGTAGTGCCCGTAGGCAACCTGCGGGCGATCGCCGAGGTTCTCGACGCCGGCATAGAACGCGACGCCGTCGGTGTTGTGCGACCCGGACGCGGAGTTCATTTGCAGTTGGGCGCGGTGCACCCCATGCAACACCGCGATGCCGGGGCCGGTGTAGGGGTTGTTTCCAGAGACTTTGTGCTGGCCGTACGTGAGGAACACGCCGCCGCCGTCCATTCCGCTGGGGCCGTAGACCGCATAGTCGGAGGTCTTTTGCAGGTCGATGACCGCCCCATACCCGCTGGTCGACAGTATCCCGCCGCTCGTCAGCGCCCCGTTGTTGTTGGAGTGCAGCTTGAGGGTGGGAGCGCCGTGGGCGATGCTGCGGACGTAACTGTGCGCCGCCGTCCACGCGATGCTCGCCGCCTCGTCGATGGCGAGCGTCACGTCGTTGGCCGTGACCGTCTTCTTCACGCCGAGAGCGACGCCGACTCCCTTGAACTGGAGCGCGACACCCGACTTGCCGACGTAGAGGGCTTCGCCGGTGGCATTGACGTTCGCCCCGACGTTCACCTCGCCACCACCGACGCCCGTCGCGTCGATCTGGATCGTGTCGGTGCCCTGGGTGATCACGACGCCGGTGCCTTGGACGAGCGTCCGCAGCTTGAACTGGACGCCGGACTTCTCCTTGTAGATCGAGGCCCCGGCGCCCACGGACGCCATCGTGTTCACCTCACCGGACCCAGAGGGGATCGCAGCGATCTGTGCTTCGACCCAGGCCTTACTGACTGCATGAAGCGCGCTCGAAGGCGCTGCGTCGAGCGTCAGGTTCCCGGTGATCGCCGGGTTGTTCGCAGCGAGCGCCCCGAGGTTCGCGCGGGCGGCCGAGGGGTTCACCTCGGAGAGGTTGTTGACGGCCCTCATGTCGCCGCCCGAGGGGGCCTCGGCGACGGCATCGAAGGCCTCCTGCGCGACGTAGAACGCCTGCTTGATGTCCTCGTTGAGCGACGCCGCCGTCAGCGCCTGGGAGTCGGCGAAGTTGGCGATGCGCGAGGCGCGGCTCGAATCCCGCGAGATCTTCACCGACGTGCCGTTGCCGGGGGCCGGTGAGACCCTCACGGTCTGTGAGTTGACCCAGGTAAAGCCGGTCGAGACCCCATCCACGGTCACTCCGATGTGGTCGGCATCGAGGTACGGGAAGTCGACGGCGAAGTCGGTCTGTGCCCCGGTGCCGGGGTAGGTGCGATAGGAGTAAGCCATGGATGGGTGGTTGGTGGTTACTGCGGTTGACCCTCACGCAGGTAGTTGTTGCGCGGGAACGTCTGCTTGAACGCATCGAGGCCGGCGCGGATGCCGACGATCTGCGGAAGCAGGCCGGTCGCGTAGCCGACTTCCTTCTGCGTCCACAAGTGGTCGCTGGTGAAGACGCTCTGCCCGACGGCCGACGTAAGGCCGGTGACCCGATTCAGCAGGGACACCGTGGGGTTGCCAAGCACGAAGCCGCTCGCCAGAGTCGACGAACGGCCGAACTTGAACATCTGGTCCCCGGTCAGCAGTTGCATCGTCGTGTCGATTGCCATCGGCACCAGAGACGAGAAGCCGGCACGCTGAAAGCCCGACTTGGCGATTTCCCAAGGGTCGAGCCGACGGTCGAGTTCCTTCTGGTTGTGCGCGAAGTTCGCGTACGTCTGCGCCGAGTAGGCGAGCGAGCCGAACATCATCGAGAACGTCCACGCCGCGAAAGCGTGCGCGTCGAAGTGCGCGAGGCCGTGCAGGGTCTGCTTGACCCACGCGTTCATCACGAACGAGCGGAACTGGAACAGGAGCTTGCCGACTTCGGAGTGCATCCACAGCGGGGCGCCGCCAAGGGTGACCTCTTGGATCGCCCTGTAGGACTCCCGATGCACCGCAAGGCGGAACGCATCGAACGTCTTCCGGGCGTGCTTCTCCCAGTCGTCGTAGTCGACGCCCACCACGCTGCGACCATCGTCGCCCACGCGGACGTACTTCTTGAAGTCCGCGAGCATCGCGTCGAGACTCTCGTCGGCGAGGCCGTTGGTCGCGAGGCGCGCCTTCAGCTTGTCGTCGAGCTTCTCCGCACCGACCGCGATGTTCAGCAGGCGCTGCGTGTACATCTTCGCGATGCTGTCGCGCTGGAACTCCGTGAGCCAATGCATCCCCGACGCACGCAGGACGCGATCCGCCGCGATGGCGGTCACGTCGTCGGTGCGCCCGAGGAACGCCTCGTCAGGCTCGTACTCCTTCAGCCTGGGCCGCGAGATGTACGACTCCTCGGCCACCGCCCCCATCGCCTTCAGGTCTCGCACAAGGGACGCATCGGGTCGACCACGGCGCAGCTGGTGCTGCACCCGGTCGTACACGTCCATGTTCGTGCGGAGCGCCATCTCGGTCTTGAGGGCCAGCACTTGGCCGGCTTCGGCGATCTGCGCGAAGCCCACCTGGGCGAGGTTCATGGCGACGTTGGCGTTCCGCAGGATGCGGAGGCCGGTGTTCGCCGACGGGCGGAACCCGTCGTACATCGGCTGCCCGAGGATGTGCCGAACGACACGGTCGAGGTCTTCCACTTGCCGGTTGATCTTCTCGGCCTTGTGCCCGAGGCGCGTTCCCTCGTCGATGGCCGCTTGACGCAGAGCTTGGTAGTCAGCCTTCGACCGCAGGCCCACGCGAGCGAGCGCGATGAGGCCCGAGGTCTGCTTGAAGTAGATGTCGTTCAGCGTGAGGATGTCGTTCTCCAGCAGATCGTCGAACGACAGGAAATGCTCCTTGCCGGCGGCGTCGGTCCACTTCACGGTGTGCGACTCGTCGAGGAACATCCGGTGCTTCAGGCGCGGGTGGGCATTCGTGTCGCCCTTCTTCTCACGGGCCACGTTGAACACGAAGCCGAGGAGGTCGTCGACCTCCCCATCCTCCATCCCGCTCTGGCGCAGGGCCGCCGCGAGGCGCTTGTAGCCACCGTCGGAGAGGAAGCCGAGCGCCTTGGGGTCAGTCTGGAGTTCGCGCAGGCGCTTGAGGAAGGTCTTGCCCATCGCCATTGCGCGGACGGCGTCGATCTCGGGCCGCGCCTTCAGGATCGCTTCCGCGAAGAGGCGCTCCAGATGCGGGCGCACTTCCGCGTCGGCGCCCATGCGGGCGATCTTGTCCCACTTGTAGCGGCGGTTGAGATAGTTCGCGTTGTCCGCGACCTCGTCCGCGCCCTCGACGCCGAACTCCTGCATCAGCTTCAACTGCCTGTTGCGGAGCGCCGACATCTTCGAGGCGGCCTTGGCGGCCTCGGGGTGCTGCGCCGCGAGCGTGCCGGTCTTGTCACGGGTGATCTTGGACAGCAGCGTGCGGAACTCCCGCTCCTGCGCGATCTTCTCGGCCACCGTCAGCTTGGCCCGCTTGGCGAACTCGTCCCACGCGTCGTGGTAGGCGCGCGTGTACTCCATCGCCAGCCGCTTGAACTCCATCTCGGCGATCTCGCTGGCCGCCACACGGTTCTCGATGTGGATCTTGGAACCGTCGGCAGCCTTGTCCGCCCGCTTACCGAGTGGGTCGTCCAAGAGCAGGGACGCGAGCTTGCGGATCTGCGGGTTGCCCGAGCGGTCGAAGTACGAGAACGCATCGAACCGGAGGGGGATCTCCCACTTGCCGATCTTGATGCTCGACATCTTCGTCGCCGGGGCGTCGATGTGCCCGATCTGCGCCGAGCCGATGGAGCCGCCGAGGAACTTGGCGCCCTCCTCTTCGGTATCGACAGGCAACGGGCGGAACTCACGGATGTTCCCGTTGGAGTCCTCGATGATCGTGCGGGTCTTGCTTTCGTGGATCACGCGCCCGCGCTCGACGCCGGTGCGCCCGTCCCACTCGACCTCGTCGCCACTCTTCGCGACGTACTCCTTCGCGAGGAACTTCGGGCGCGGCTTCGTCGGGATCGGGTCGTCGGCTTGCGACAGCCACGCAGCCCGTACGGCCGCCTTCACGGGCGGCACTTCGCGCATTTTCAGGATGGCGGCCGCCTCGTCGGCGACAACCTTCTCGAAGCGCTGGGGCACGAAGCCTTGGCGCAGCCAGTCGAGATCGTCCGCCGCCCGCAGGGAGGCGTCGACAGCAGACAGCTTCTGCGTCAGTTCCGCGATCTTGGCGCGGGCCGCGTCGGCCTGGGCGTGCCCCTCGACGCGTCCGAACAGGCCGATCCACTTGTTGGCCTCGTCGGTCTGTTGCAGGAGATCCTCACGCATCGCCCGAAGCTCGCGCTTCGAGACGGTGCCGATCTCCTTCTTGAGTTCCGCCTCGAACCCGGCGCTGTGCTTGGCAAGCGCCTCGGCACGCGCGTCGGCGCCGGTGAATGGGCGCTCGATGGCCGGCACCTGGGCCGGGAACGTGGCCTCCGGGTTGACCGGCCGCAGGGGAACCTGCCCCGCCTCTTGGGTGAGGGTCGGCGTCAGCGCGGGAGCCACGCGCTCTTGACCGGCTTCAGCGCCTACGCGGCGCAGCGCGGTCTTGTAGAACAGGTCTTGCGCGGTCTTCGCAGACATTCCCGCAAGGCCACCTACGGTGCCCCCAAGGGCAAAGCCGGTGACGGCGGCGAGGAAGATGTCCTCGGGGTCGCGGGTCAGTTGCGTGGACGCCAGCGCAGCCTCGATGGCCGCGTTGCTGGCGCCGGCAGCGAGCGCGCCCTTCGCAGCCGCCTTGAGGATGCCGCCCTTCGTCGCCCAGCCCGCCTGCCCGCCGGGGATCACCGTCGCCGCGAGAGACACGGGGTCGGTGATGCCGACGAGCAGGGACAGGCCGATGCCGGTCCAGCCGGCCTTGGCGAGCGTATCTCGCGCCTGCATCTCCTGCTGGATGCGATCCAGCATCTTGTCCGCATGGCGCTGCGACACGGCGCCCGCGAGGGGCGTCAGGTACTCCTCGGGGATGCCCATCTCCTTCGCCTTCGCGAGGGTGGCATCGCCGTCCAGCCGGAAGTTCGGGTCGATGAGGTCGCCGGCCTCGGCCGAGTCCAGCATCGACTTCGTGAGCGATTCCGACTGCACAGCGGCAAGCCACGCCGCACCGAAGCTGGGTTCCTTGCCCCGTTGAAGCTCTTCGATGGCGGCGCGGCGGTTGCCGTCCTGTACGTCTTGGAATGCGAATCGGAAATCGCTCATTGGTCGTTACGTTCCTCGGTTGACGAGTGCTTGGAACTTATCGGGCGACTCCCACATGGCGAGCCGCAGGTTGTTCCGACGGTGGTCCTTGATGTACTTCTGATCCTTCGACGCCCAGTACGAGACTTCGAGCGCCGCCTTGACGCCCTTCTCGTTCCCCTTGGCGAGGTTGCCGAGGGCCGAACGGAACGCGGACGAGCTATCCCCGGACTGGTAGGCGAGGTCGATCAGCACCGCGCGGCGGTTGTCGGGCAGCGCGTCCCACACCTTCTGGCCGACCACGTCGATGGCGATCTTCGCCGACTTGTCCTTGACGAGGTTCGCCAGCGCGGCGGCCTCATCGGGCGTGATCGCTTCCTTGCCCTCCAGCACACGCGTCTGCCGCTCCGGGTCGACGATGCCGGCGCGAGCGAAGTCCTTGCGAACCTGCTCTTCCTTCCGCACCGACACGTTGTAGCCGAAGCCGATCAGCTTGTCGCGCTGGTTGGGGTCGTCGAACAGCACGTTGTGGAAGCCCTCGCCGACCGCCATGAGGGCGGTGTACGGATCGGACTTCGCACGCGTGAGGCCAAGGTCGCGGGGCGACACCTCGGGGCCGATTGGGGCCGGCACCGGGATGCGGATCGAGGGGTCCATCATGTCCGCCTTGGGGAGCCTGGGGGCGCCGTTGATGGCTTTCGCCACCTCACGGGCCTGCGCCTTGTGCTCGCGGTCGTCGGCGGCGTCGAGGGCCATGATCGAGCGCCCGTACTCTTCCGGCGACAGCTGGCCGAGTTCGAGTTGGCGCAGGTAGTAGTCACGCCGCTCGTCCGCCATGCGATGCTGCCGAGCCTCGGTCTGGTCTATCGTGGCGCCCTTCGATTGCAGCACCTGACGGTCGAGTTCCTCGAACGTGCGCGGCGGGAGGATGTCCACACCGAGCGGCGTCCGCAGGGCGAACCCAGGCTTGTTGCCGACCTGAACGGTCTCCACGACGTAGTTCCCCGCGATCTCCGGGCGCTGCCGCAAGGCGTCGCCGATGTAGTTCGAGAGGTACTCCGTGGCCTTCGCCTTGGGGAGATCCTGCGGAATCCTAGCAAGCGAGCCGTGGCCGTCCCAAGCGTGCGTGGCGGCCATCTTTTCGCGAGCGATCTTCAGCGCTTGATCCATCGTCATGTTTCCGCCACGGGAGCGGAGAAGCTCCGCGTAGCTGACGGTGCGCTCTGCGACCTCTCGCGCGTTGGCCGGCGACGACATGAGGCCGACGCGTTCGTGCAACCAACTGCCGAGCTTCGTCTCTTCGGCGCGGACGGCGGCTGTGCGCTGTTCCGGCGCATCCCATGCCTGCCTGCGGATGCGCTCCTTCGTCTTCGGATCGGTGGCGATCTTGGCCGCTTGGAAGCGCTCCACGTCGGTGCCGGGGGCGTCCTCGAATGCCGTGAGGAACGCGCGGGCGTCGTCGTTGAACAGCGCGAGGTTCTCGTTGTTCGAGTCGCGCAGGGACTTGTAGATGCCGTACGCGAGATGGAACTCCGGGGGGAGCGCCTCGGCGCCCTTCTGGTCGCGCAGCAGGCTCATGCCGGCCACGCGCTTCGACAGGGACTCGATGAACGGACTGGGGACGTGCGTGCGCTGGAATAGTTCGGTGGACGCGTTGACGGCGCCCGCAATGGAGTCCGGGTTCATCGGATCGACCGTTGACCAGATCTCCATGTGGCGCTGATCGACAGCCTTCTTGAATCGCGGGTCCGACCCGGCGAGGCCCGCAGGCGCCCAGGCGGTGCCGTTGAGGTAGGCTTGGTACTGCTGGTTCAGCTTCCACTCGGCCTGCTGCTTCAGCGCATCGGCGATGGCGCCTTCCGCCGCCGGCCCGGTGGGCCAGATGTGCGATCGCTGGCGGACGTACTCCACCGGATCGCCGATGGACATCGGGTCTTCGCGGAGCGTCTTGCCGAAGTCGATGATGCCTTGGCGTTGCGCGTCGGACATCTGCTTGGAGTACTTCTTGTCCTCGCGCTCTTGCGCCTTCTCCTGCGCGGCGAGGATGGCCTCGCGGTAGGCCTTCCCGTTGGGGGCCTTGTGGTTCGCCGGAACGGTCCCCGAGGCGTCGGGTTCGTGGAGCAGGTAGTCGAAGTCCTGCGGGACAGCATCGGGATCCGCCAGGATCGCGCTCATCCACTCGGCGGTGAGCTTCGAGCGGGGGACGCCGAGGGCGGCGTGCTTCGTGACGAACGCGTTGTAGGCGCCGATGGAACGCGGGGCGTCCCACGTCTTGGCTTCGCGCTGGAGGCTGGCGATCTCGGCCTGACGGTCGGAGAACTGCTGGTCGCGCGTCTTCTCCAGCGAGTCCTTCCCGAAGTCTCGCCGCAGCGTCGCCTCGGTGTTGAACAGTTCGCGGGCGTAGCCTTCATAGGCGTCCGCGTCGGTCATGCCCTTGAGACCCGCCGCGCGGCGCTCCGCGAAGAACTTGTCCGGGTTGAATCCGGGGAGATCCTTCTGCTCGTCGTACAGGCGGCGCGTCTCCTCGCCGTCGATGACGGCCATGCGGAGACCATGCTGCCTCATGTACCCGGCTTGGAAGTCCGGGTCTTGCTCGCGCAGCGTCGGCAGCACGTCGTTCGTGGGCTGCTCGTCGCGGGCCTTGGCGCCAGCGAGCGTGCGTTCGCGCCTCCCGACTTCTCGCTTGGAAGCGCCATAGGACGCCAGCGCGGGCACCAGCGACGACAGCGCAGACGCGAGCGCCAGCGCGCCCTCGCCGCCCTGCCGGCGAACCGTCAGGTCGACCGGGTTAGCGGCGACGCCAAGCGCCACGCGAGGAGCGGGCGAATCGGGCGCGGAGACGTTGTTGATCGGCTGCTTGTCGTAACGGGGCATGGGTAGTTACCGGATCTTCAGTCGGTTCGTGGCGTCGTAGTAGCCGATGCCGGTGCGGGCCAGGTCGAGTGCAAGGCCGAGTTCGCTGGGCCGCTTCGAGGTGTTGATCGCGGACTGCGCGTTGGCACGCATCCCGGCCTTCTCAAGCTGGCCTTGGTTGACGCGCATGGAGCGATTGCGCTCGATGGTGGCGAGGTCCGTGGAGGTGGCGAGGTCGACTTCGCCTCCCAGCCGGTCGAACGACGGGCCGGCGAAGCCCTCGGCCGAGAGCGCCCGCAGGCGCCCGCGCTGGATCATCGCCGAGCGTGCGGCCTCGGAGGCCTGCTGGGACGCCTGCTCGTTCACCTGAAGCTGCTGCACGTTGAGCGCTTGCTGGTTCGCGATGTACGCGTCCTGTGCGGCCATCTCCTGCGCCTTGGCGGCCTGCTTCTGGCCGGCATACCCAGCGACTGCCGACGCCGCCGAGACGGCCGCTGTGACGGCCGGGGCTGCCTGCGAGATCGCGAGCGTCACCGCCGCAAAGCTGACGGGGTCGCACATGGGCGCTCCTTGGAGAACGTGATGAAGGTGACCTCGGGATACCGAGGGGCGGGAAAGGTGTAGAGCATCTTGAAGCCGAGCCAGCGTAGCCACAGGATCACCTTGCGGTTTTCCACGTCGGTCGCGTTGGCCAGGATCTCGTACTGCGCGTGCCACTTGTCGATGAACGCTCGCGCCTGTCGACACATCGAGAAGATATGCCGGTCCAAGCGATCCGTCCCGAGCATCCACGGGACGCCAACCGAGTCGCGAGCCGGCGCAGGGCCGCATCCGAAGATGCAGATCAAGCGCCCGCTCGCGTCGAGGGCCGCGTAAGACTCGTTCTGGAGCAGGTGCTGCCGCATCTCATGTGCCGAGAGGTGCCCGGACACGGCATAGACTTCACGGAGGTCTTGCTCTCGCATTCCTGCGTGAAGCTCGTCGACGTGGCCGGCCGTGGCCGGAACGATGCGGATCGTCATACGCGTTGGGAGATCTGTGCGAAGTGGCCGGTGTACTGCCCGGACTGGATGTTGAAAGG
>ERZ724505.2015-NODE-2015-length-10461-cov-3.939074_pt1 | contig 10461 bp, 14 predicted proteins | sample MGYA00376038_ERZ724505 | MGnify/ENA primary metagenome ERZ724505 (study PRJEB28724, sample SAMN07190884) | wastewater metagenome | isolation source: effluent of sewage treatment plant in Hong Hong | place: Hong Kong | collected 2016-03-17 ...
GCCATCGCCGGGATCATGCTGTGGAGGCTGCTCTAGGATGGCGCTCCCTCTGATGGCGATCCCCATCATCGGGGAACTGCTGAAGTCGGGGATGGACATCATCGACAAGATGGTCCCCGACAAGGACGCAGCGGCCAAGGCCAAGCAGGAACTCCTCCTGAAGTCGATGGAGTTCCAAGCGAAGGCGCTCGACATCGCTGCGGAGCAGAGCAGGAACCAGACCGAGGTCAACAAGGTCGAGGCGGCGAGCCAGTCGATCTTCGTGGCCGGCTGGCGCCCGTTCATCGGCTGGGTGTGTGGCCTCGGCTGGTGCTACAACTTCCTCGTCTACCCGGCGCTGCAATGGTATGCCGCCGTGTACGCGCCGACGTTCAAGTACCCGCCGCCGCTGGCCGATATGCTGATCGAACTCACGTTCGGGATGCTCGGCCTCGCGACGATCCGCACGTTCGAGAAGCTCGGCAAGCTCGGCAAGACGGGGGTCAAGTGATGCAGAGTGCCGCCAACCCCCGCCTGCTGTCGTTCTACACGGCGGAATGCCAGCGCGTTCACGACCTCCTCGACCGGCTCGGCGTCCCCCGCGAAGTCGGTCAGCAGACCATGTCGCAGCGGCTGGAGCGCTTCGTGGAAGCGTGGGAGGAGAGCGACCATCTCATCCGCACGGTCCTGCGGGCGCACCTCCGCAAGTGACTACGCACCTTCTCCTCGACGCCGACATCATCGTGTATCGAGCCGCCACGCTGCACCAGCGGGTCACCGACTGGGGCGACGGGGAGGTGTCGGTTGCGGTGGACCCGGTCGAGGACGCCATCGAAACGATGCGGGAAGAGGTCGCGGACTACAAGCGGACGCTCGGCGGAGGTGTGCCGATCTTCTGTCTGTCGGACCCCGCCGCCAACTTCCGCAAGGCGATCCTGCCGTCGTACAAGGCGGGCAGGAAGGTCGATCCGGTGCTGCGGCCGAAGCTGCGCGAGTGGATTCTGGCGAACACCAAGGCGTACATGAGGCCAGGTCTGGAGGGCGACGACGTGCTGGGCATCCTTGCCACGCACCCGAAGCTCCTGCCGGGGCCGAAGATCATCGTGTCCATCGACAAGGACATGAAGACCATTCCCGGCACGATCTACAACCCGCGCAGGGACGACCTTACGAAGGTGGGTGTCTTCGAGGCGGACTACTGGCACCTCTTCCAGACCCTCACGGGCGACCCGGTGGACAACTACAAGGGCTGTCCGGGGGTCGGGCCGGTTAAGGCGACGGCGATCCTCGACCGAACGCGAACGCTGGAGGGGGAGCACACTCTGGCGGACGCCTGGGCGAACGTGTGTGACGCCTATCACGCCAAAGGCCTGACCGAAGACGACGCATTGGTGCAGGCCCGCGTGGCCCGCATCCTCCGCGCCAGCGACTACAACTTCAAGACCAAGGAGCCGATTCTGTGGACACCCCCAAGGTGATCGTTCTGAAGATCGTGGACCGGGAGGAACCGGGCACTAGCGCGACCCTCCGCACCTACACGCTGACCATCGACGGTCGCGCGGCCTCGCTGCGGATGGCGCACGGTGGGTACGTTCTCCACGAAACCGCCGTTCTTCGCGACCTCGTCCGCCAACTGGAGCGCGACTGGTCGTTGCCGGTTCGCAAGGCGCTGGGGTTGGAGTGATGCGCGTCGTCCAACTGCCGAGGAAGATCGAGGTCGGGAGCTACGAGTTCCCGATCCAGATCGTTCCCGCGAACGACAAGCGACTCGACGACGCCGACGGCATCACCTACATGGGCGCCGAGGGTGAACTGGTGCCCGCCCACGCGATCTTCATCGCCGCCCGCATGGGGCCGAAGCGCACGCTCGACCGGGTGATGCACGAAGTCACGCACGCCATCAACTTCGTCTACGACATCGACGAGGGCAAGGCCAAGATCCTCGAAGAGACCGTGGCGGACAAGCACGGCGCCGCCTGGGCGCAGTTCTGGATCGACAACCCCAAGATGCTGCGCTGGCTGACCTACGTTGTCGAGCGCATTCACAAGGAGCGCGAAGGTGGCTGAACGAGACTGCGACACTTGCCGGCACCATCGGCAGGCCTTGCCGCTTTCGTCCATCTGCCGCGCCTGCATCGAGGTCACCCACGACACCTTCGGCCCGCTCACGCGGCTGCCCTACTACGAGCCTAATGAGAGCATGGACGCGCCCGCTGCATTCCTCGAACTGGACCCGACGCACCAGCCGAAGCTCGTCGTGATGTCGTGCTGTTACCAAGGCGTGGTCGGATGCACGACGACGCATCCCCATCGGCACGCGGGGATCTCCCCTATCTCGCCCGCCGGTGTCGGGCGAAAGGACACCAACCCCAAGGACGCTGTCGGGGTCAAGAAGGCGCCCCTGTCTACCGTCCCGATGAACGTCGTCGCCGAGGCTGGCGTGGCAATGCTGGAGGGTGCGCTGAAGTACGGCCGGCACAACTACCGCGAGGCCGGCATCCGCGAGAGCGTGTACTTCGACGGCACCATGCGGCACCTCATCGCGTACTGGGAAGGCGAGGACATCGACCCGGATTCCGGTGTCTCCCACCTAACCAAGGCCATCGCGAGTTTGCTGGTGTGGCGCGACGCGCAAATGAACGGTAGGGCGCTTGATGATCGCCCGCCGCCGTCCGCCCCGTTCTACGCGGCTCTGAACACGCGGGCGGCCGGTCTGGTCGAGGACGCGCAGGCCAAGGGCCTCAAGCCCAAGCACGTCACGGCCAAGGAAAGCGCGTAAGTCGTTGATCTAACTGACCACGCATGGGATTTCAGTAACCCATGCTCTAGAACAAACCTGTGTTCGGCTTTCTGCCGGGTTGAGCCGTCAATCAACCCGGCGTCCCCCTTTCGCATACCCCCCGTGGGTATGCCCATACCCCAATAGGGTATCCATGCGCGAATCCCCTCGCGTCGGGACACTCGTCACCGCCGAACTTCTGGCGGCCCTCGACGAAGTCTTCCCGCAAACACTCCCCTCGATCAACGACTCCGAACGCAAGATCTTCACCGTCGTCGGCCACCGGCAGGTGGTCGACTGGCTGCGTGCCCAGTACGAAGAGCGAGCGGAGCAAGCCCTCGGAGACTGACCCAATGTGCTTCGTCAAGGCTCCTCGGCCCAACCTCAACTCCCCGACGACCCCCGCGCAGAAGTCCCCCGATGCGCCGCAGTTGCCGCAGGACGACCCCCGCAACATGAGCGCCGCTCGGCGCCGCCTGCGGATCGACCTTACGCAGCCGGCAACGCCGGCCTGAAGCTCCCGGTGTAGCGCCATGCCTATCGGCCAACTCAAGAACCGCTACGCCGTCCTCTCCTCGGATCGGAGCGCCGTGCTGGATCGCGCACGGGAGTGTGCCCAAGTCACGATCCCGTTCCTGTATCCACTCGAAGGCAGCACGCAGACGACGAAGTTCCCCACTCCGTGGCAGAGCTTCGGCGCCCGCTGCGTGAACAACCTGTCGTCGAAGCTGATCCTCTCCCAGTTCCCCCCGAACACCCCGTTCTTTCGTCTGGTAGTCGACGACTTCGCTCGCGATGCGCTTGGCGCGTCGGCCGGCGAGGTCGATGAAGGTCTGTCGAAGATCGAGCGCACCGTCATGTCGACGGTCGAGACGAACGCCATGCGCCCCGCCCTTTCGGAGGCGCTGAAGCACCTTGTCGTCTCGGGCAACGTGATGTTGTATCTGTCGCCCAAGCTCAAGCTCCGCGTCTTCCCTCTCTACCAGTACGTCGCGAAGCGGGATCCCGAAGGCCACCTGCTCGAAGGCATCGTGCGCGAGGTCATCTCCCCTATGGAGGTGCCAGCGTCGGTGCGTAGCGCGGTCGTCGAGAAAGCGCGGACAGCCGCAGCGGGGAGCCAGAGGCCCAGCCACCAAGACGCCATCGAACTCTACACCGGCATCGAGCGCACCCCGACCGGGTATCGGACGTGGCAGGAATGCGAAGGCATCCTACTCCCCGACTCGCTGTCGTCGTCCCCCGTGGACGAACTGCGCTGGATGCCGCTGCGCTGGACGACCATCGACGGCGAGGACTACGGGCGCGGCTACGTCGAGCAATACCTCGGTGACCTGAAGAGCCTCGAAGCTCTCCAGCAAGCCATCGTGGAAGGCTCGGCAGCAGCTGCTCGCGTCCTCTTCCTGGTGCGTCCGAACTCGACCACGAAGAAGGAAGTCATCGCGAACGCGCCCTCGGGCACCGTAGCGAGTGGAAACGCGGACGACGTGTCCGTGGTCCAGATGGAGAAATACTCCGACTTCCGCATCGCGCGAGAGGTGATGAACGACCTCGTCCAAGGCCTGTCGTACGCGTTCCTGCTGAACACCGCCGTGCAACGGCAAGCGGAGCGCGTGACGGCCGAGGAGATCCGGTACATGGTCACGGAACTGGAGTCCTCCCTCGGGGGCGTCTACGCGACGCTTTCGCAGGAGCTTCAGCTTCCCTTCGTGTCCCTCCTGCTCTCGACGCTGGCGTCGCAAGAGCGGCTCCCGAAGCTCCCCAAGGGCGTCGCGAAGCCGGCCATCACGACCGGCGTGGAAGCGCTGGGCCGGGGCAACGATGCCAACCGGATGCGTACGTTCCTCCAGTCCTTCGCTGGGCTTCCCGAACCCGTGATCGAACGGGTCTTCACGAAGCTCAACGAGGAAGAGCTGATCAAGCGCAACGCGGCCGCCGCACAGATCGACCACACGAACCTGATCCTCTCCGACGAGCAAGTCCAGGAGCGCCAACAGCAGCAGATGGCGCAACAGGCCGCCGTCGCCGCCGCGCCGCAGGTTGCGCGTGGCGCGATGGAACAGGCCGCAGCCCAGTAACTACACACCCACATGGCGAACGCTATCCCCGTGCATTCGATGCCCAAGATGTCCCCCGACGTTTCGGCGCCGACCTCCCCCGAGGTCACCGCCGAAGGCTCGACCAACTTCCTTCCGCTGCTGGCCGACGAGGGCGACCTCGGCAACGCCAAGGCGCAGAAGGACATCGCCCTCGACGTGCCCCTGAAGGAGCGCGACGGCCCGCAAGGCCGCGAGGTTCCGATCTTCACGCACAAGGCAGTCCGGGTGGACTTCTGACGCATGGCTGAACCCACCCAAGGCACCGCCGGCACCCCGCCGGCCCCGGCAGCCCCCGCCCCAGGCACGCCCGAGTACGACGCCGCCATGACGGCGAAGCTCGACGAGGCCGGTGCGAAGGGCGCGGCCGATCCGGCCGAGAAGACGCCGGAAGCCCCGCTGATCCTCGGCAAGTTCAAGTCGCAGGCCGACCTCGAAGCGGCCTACAAGGAACTGGAGGGCAAGCTCGGCGCCCAGAAGGCGCCCGAGAAGGCGCCCGAGGCGAAGCCCGCCGACGACCTGAAGATCTCGCAAGAGGCGCAGGACATCGTCGCCAAGGCGGGCCTCAAGCAGGAAGACCTCGCCGCCGCCTTCGCGAAGGACGGCAAGCTCACGGACGACCAGTACAAGGCGCTCGGCAACGTCGGCGTCTCGAAGGCTATGGTCGATGCGTTCCTCGCCGGCCAGCAGGCCGTCGGGGCGCAGTTCGAGAGCCAGGTGCAGTCGCTGGTCGGCGGCAAGGACGAGTTCAAGTCGGTCACCGACTGGGCGCGTGCGAACGCCACCCCGGAGCAGATCGCGGAGTACAACGCCGCCGTCGACGAGGGCAACCTCACCCGCATCGGCATGGCGCTGTCGGTCTTCAAAGCCGGCTACGCGAACGCGAACCCGAAGATGGTCGGTGGTGCGCCCGGTGTCGGAGCGGTCGGCTTCCGCAGCAATGCGGAGATGGTCGCTGCCATGTCGGACCCGCGCTACGCGAAGGACGAAGCCTATCGTCAGGACGTGTACGCCAAGATCGCCGCGATGCGGTAACCACCAACCTTCACGGACCTCACCATGTCCCGTCCCTTCATGGGCACCGCGCCTCGCGGCGCCTCGATCACTTCCGGCACGGTTACCTCCGCGACGGCCATCACGGCCGCCCACATCAACATCAACGGCGTGAACTTCCCCGCTGTCGACGCTGTGGGCACCGCAGCCGAACGCGTCGACCAGTTGGTAGCGCTGATCAACTCGTACTTCACGCTGACCGGTGTGTGGGCCGAGAAGGTCACCTCGACGACCTACAAGCTCACCTCGGGCGCCGCCATCACGGCCACGCTCGGCGCGTCGGCGACCCTCGCCAGGTGCGGATTCGCAACGTCGATCAACGATCCGCTGGACGGCCAAGTCCTGCTCGCCTCTGGCAACCGTGTCCTCTTCGGCACGGGTGTCGTCACCGGCGACGACGCGTACATCAACTACGGGGCGCAGGACATCAACGTCAAGCATGCGAAGTCCATGGGCCTTCTCGGCACCGCGCTCGGCGCGGACATCGAGATGGATCCCGCCGCGACTCCGACGCGCACCGACGCGTAATACCCAAGGCCGTCGTTCAAGTAGGACACCAGCGCTAGAGCTGGAGATCCGACGCTCTGACCGTCGGCGGCCTACCCATACTTTTCCGCAGGCCTTCACCTGCGGGCCGCTGGAACCGGACAACGGACAAACCAGCGGCGCCCCACTCTCCGCACAACGCAACGCACACGCTTGGCCCCGCTCCGGTGGGACAACCCTGTGATCGTCGCTTGTCGAGTGCTGCGAGTGACCCCGCCTGCCCACGCAAGCCACGTCTGTGGCGTCCCGCAAGGGCATTCACTCACCTCACTCAACTACCACTACCATGGCGAACGCAACCCCGCTTCGCATCGGCGATAACAACATCGCCGGTACGCCGACGGCGCTGTTCCTGCAGGTGTTCGGTGGCGAAATCCTGACGGCGTTCCAAGAGTCGAACGTCGTGATGGACAAGCACATGATCCGGCAGATCCAGCACGGCAAGTCGGCGAGCTTCCCCGCGACCTGGAAGGTCACGGCGGCTTACCACACCCCCGGTGCCGAGATCGTCGGCCAAACGTCGCCCCTGTCGGAGCGCGTGATCAACATCGACGGCCAACTGGTCGCTTCGGTGTTCCTCGCGGACATCGACGAGGCGATGGCGCACTTCGAGGTCCGCTCGGAGTACGCGAGCCAGACCGGCCAAGTCCTCTCAAGCACCTGGGACAAGAACGTCCTGCAGGCCGGCGTCCTCGCGGCCCGCGCCTCGGCCACCGTCACCGGCGGCAACGGCGGCACGCAGCTGACCTCGGCCACCACGCTCTACAAGACGAGCGCGGTCGACCTCGCGGCCGGCATCTACGCGGCTGCCCAAGCGCTCGACGAGAAGGACGTGCCGGAGATGAACCGGTACTGCTTCGTCAAGCCGGCGCAGTACTACCTGCTCGCGCAGTCCACGGCGCTCATCAACCGTGACTGGGGCGGCATGGGTTCGTACGCGGAAGGCAGCATCGTCAAGATCGGTGGCATCCCCATCGTCAAGACGAACCACCTGCCGACCACGAACCTCTCGCAGGTCAGCGGCACGAACAACACCTACCACGGCGACTTCACGAAGACCGCCGCGCTGGTGATGACGAAGGCCGCCGTCGGTACCGTGAAGCTCAAGGACATGGTGATGTCGGTCGACTGGGATCCCCGTCGACTCGGCCACCTGCTCACGGCCCGGTACGCCATCGGCCACGGCATCCTCCGACCGGAGTGCTCGGTCGAACTCAAGACCACGTCGTAACCCGGCGCGGCACCCAAAGGCCCATCTCTGCCACCCGCAGGGGTGGGCCTTTTTTCTGACAGGACAACCATGTCGCACAACCAAGGCCTGTAACCCATGGCAGCCCCGACCCCGCAGACGAAGCTCGACGCTGTGAACGCGATGCTGGGCACCGTGTGGGAAGCCCCGGTGTCGTCGCTGAACGTCACCGGCGTGGCTTCAGTCGCCAAGGCTGTCGCCGTGCTGGACTCCACGCTGCGCTCGGTCCTCACGCGAGGCTGGGCGTTCAACGTCGAGTACAACTACCCGCTAGCGCTGGACGTGAACAGCAAGGTTCCGCTGCCGGCGAACACGCTCGCCGTCGACACGATGGGCGACTCGCAGTTGATCGACGCCGTGCAACGCGGCTCGTTCCTGTACGACCGTGGCAACCACACGTTCACGTTCGACAGCGGCCCGATCTACGTCCGCATCGTGCTGGGCGTCGCCTTCGAGGATCTCCCCGAGACCGCGAAGGAGTACGTCTCCATCCTAGCTGCTCGGCGCTTCAAGGCCGAATACCTCGGCCAGTCCGAAGGTGACCCAACGTCCGCCGAGATCGAAGCCCTCCGCAACATGGAGGACGCCGAGGCCGACGCAGGTGACCACAACGTGTTCACCGGGTCGTGGTCCGTGGCCCGCGTCCTCTACCGCTGATCCAACACCATGCTGATCAACAAGTCGATCCCGTCGCTCATCGGCGGCGTCAGCGAGCAGCCCGCCAACCTGCGCCACCCGACGCAGGTGACCAGCATGGTCAACTGCTCGCCCCGCATTGCCACCGGCGTCTCCAAGCGTCCGGGCCTCGACCACGTCGCAAGGCTGTCGACGGCAAACCACGCAGACTCGTACGTCTTCCTGATCAACCGGGGAACCTCGGGAACCTCCGAGAGGTACATCGTCTGCATCTCGAACGGCGCCATCGAGGTCTACGACTGGGACGGCGTCGCGCAGACCGTAACCACGCCCGACGGCGTGGGCTACCTGGGCGCCACCACGCCGCGCACGTCGTTCGATCATGTCACCGTGGCGGACCACACGGTCATCGCGAACAAGCTCGTCGGGCCGGCCAAGGCCAACCTGACGAGTAGCTCGGTTACCCCGGCGCTCTATGTCGTCGTCAAGGTGGGCGTGGTCGACTCCGACTACAACATCACGCTCAACGGCACGAACTTCAAGTACACCATCGGCAACGCTGCCGGCGTCAACCAGACCGACGCCATTGCTGCCGGCCTGAAGGCGCTCATCGACGCCAACGGTTCGTACACGACGACGCAGTACGACAACCTGCTGAAGATCGTCCGCAACGACAGCGCCGCGTTCACCTGGTCCGTGTCGGACACCTACGGTGACCAAGCGCTCTTCGGCTTCCGCGACACCGTGCAGCGCTTCGAGGAGCTTCCCCGCAAATTTCTCGAGAACGTGGTCATCAAGGTCGTCGGCTCGCCGGATCAAGCGAACGAGGGCTGGTACGTCAAGTGGAAGAAGAACGACGCCAACAGCGATGGCGTGTGGGTCGAGACCCGCAAGCCGGGGATCTACACGCAGTTGGCCGACTACTCGATGCCGCACCTCCTCGTCCGCAACAACGACGCGACGTGGACGTTCAAGCGAGCGACGTGGTCGGAGCGACTGGTCGGTGACGACGAGTCGTGCCCGATGCCCTCGCTGATCAACCAGCCGATCCAGAAGGTCTTCTTCTATCGCGACCGGCTGGGATTCCTCGCTGGCGAGAACGTGGTGATGTCGCAGGCCGGGGACTACTTCAACCTGTTCCCGCAGTCCGCGCGTGTCGTGGTCGACTCCGACCCCATCGACGTGTCGGCGGGCGGCGCCTCCTCGAAGATCAACTTCCTGCGTCGCTGCGTACCCTTCGACCGCTCCCTGTTCGTCTCCTCGGACACCCAGCAGTTCCAGTTCGGTGGCGCAGACATCCTGTCCCCGAAGACGGCACGGCTCTCCCCGACGACTGCCTTCGAGGTCGCCCGATGCGACCCCGTGGCGCTCGGCAGCAACGTGCTGTTCCCCGAACAGCGCGGCTCGTACGCGGCGGTGCGCGAGTACTACTTCGACCCGAACGCGACGGCGAACGATGCCATCGACGTGACGGCTCACGTGCCGACGTACGTCCCAGGCACCCCGTTCCAGATGGCCGTGGCCCCGGCGCTCGACCGCCTGTTCGTCCTCACCGAGACGGTACGCTCTGAAGCGTCGGTCTACGACTCGTACTGGAACTCGCAAGAGAAGGTTCAGAGCGCATGGCACCGCTGGTGGTTCGCAGGCGCGCCCAAGCTGGTCTCGCTGATGACGGTCAACACGACCCTCGTCGCCGCCCTTCAGTACACCGAGGGCCTCTTCCTCGCGCGGATGGAGATGGACCAGCGGCAGATCACGGACGCGCCCCTTCTGTGGCCGATCCGCCTCGACCGCAAGTTCTCGTCCACGTCCGGTGCGTATAACTCGTCCAGCAACACGACGACGTGGTCGCTGCCGTACAACTACACCACGTCGATGCAGGCCGTCGTGCTGGACAAGGCCGGCGAGCGTGGGCAGGTGCTGAACCTCTCCCAGGTCAGCAGCACCTCCGTCTCCGCGCCTGGCGACTACTCTGGATGCACGGTCGTGATCGGCGAGAAGTTCACCGCCAGCGTGATCCTGTCGCAGTTCTTCGTGCGTGATCGCGAGGACAAGGCAATCCTCAACGGGCGCCTTCAGCTTCGCGACCTCCTGGCAGCGGCCGACCGTGTCGTACCGGATGCACA
>ERZ724505.2016-NODE-2016-length-10458-cov-5.677305_pt1 | contig 10458 bp, 10 predicted proteins | sample MGYA00376038_ERZ724505 | MGnify/ENA primary metagenome ERZ724505 (study PRJEB28724, sample SAMN07190884) | wastewater metagenome | isolation source: effluent of sewage treatment plant in Hong Hong | place: Hong Kong | collected 2016-03-17 ...
AGTCCGACGCAGTCGCCGGCGTTCAGCACCGCGTCGGACTGAAGTCCGACCTACAGGAAGAGCTGACTTTCGCAACACTGGCTCTCTAATTGGTGGCCTGTTTTATAACTCCATTTGGCCTGTTGTTGAGCGAATATTTTCTGATGAATATCATCAATTGGAGTAATAACTCGGTGTCAGAAATAGCCACGCAACGCGACCAAACAACAGGACCAACCAGCGGAGCACATCATGTGGCGCAAATGGTTATGCGCAATCGGCTGCTGCAGCGGCATGGCAGTGAACGCCGCACCGCTGTGCGCCGCCAGCAGCGGCACGCAGCAGATGCCGCTGATCGAGCTGTTCACCTCGGAAGGCTGCAGCAGTTGCCCGCCGGCCGATGCCTGGCTGGCGCGCCAGGACAGCAGCAAGGCAATCCTGCTGGCGTGGCATGTGGATTACTGGAATGACCTTGGCTGGCCCGACCCGCTCAGCCAGCCGGCGTTTAGCGAGCGGCAGAAACAGCAGGCCGGGCGTTTCGCCGCCGAGGTGTATACGCCGCAATTCATGCTCAACGGCGAACCAGTGGCGCCAGGGGCCAAGCCAGTCGTTCCACCGGCCGGCACCGCATTCAAGCTGCAGGCGCAACTCACGCCGAGCGCCGGCGGCTGGCTCCTGCACTTGACAGGCACAGCGGATCGAACGGCGCCGCTCATCTACCGCGCCGTGCTGGTCGGCGCCAGTGAAACGCACGCAGTAAGCGCCGGTGAGAATGCCGGGCGCAGGCTGCGACACACCCATCCGGTACTGGGCTACTGGCCGCTCCCCAACCCGATTGACGGCTACTTCATTGCCCGCCCACCCAACCGCCGGCCGGTGCAACTGGTGGTGTGGGCAGAACGGCAGCAGCGCATCGTGCAGGCAGTGAGCGTCGCGCTGGCCGGCTGCGCAAGCCGGTGAGCCGGCACGGCCGTGCATACCGCGTGCCGGCGTTGCGCAGATCGGCAGCCACGGCAAGCGCGACCGGATTACAATAGGCAGAGCACGCAGCCGCAGCGGACGGCTTGAATTCGGCCGGCTGTGGCCACATTTACCTTGGCTGCCGCGCACTCGCGCCTTGCAACTTTACCGATCTCAAGGATGCAAACATGGTTCCACGCCTTACCACCGCGCTGACCGGCCCGATTCTCGATCTGGAGCAACGCATTCTCGAGGCCATGCCACGCATCGAGCACTGGTTCCGTACCCAGTGGCTGGAGCACGCACCGCCGGTGTATGGCTCGGTCGATCTGCGCAACGCCGGCTTCAAGCTGGCACCGGTGGACATGAATCTGTTTCCCGGCGGCTTCAACAACCTGAATCCGGATTTTCACCCGCTGTGTGTGCATGCCACGCAGGCGGCGCTGGAGAAATCCTGCCCGGATGCACGCAATCTGCTGCTGATTCCGGAAAATCACACACGCAACCAGTTCTATCTGCAGAATGTCGCCGCGCTGCGCTACATCCTGCAACAGGCCGGGCTGAACGTACGTCTCGGCAGCCTGGCGCCGGAAATCACCGAACCCACCGCCATCGCCCTGCCGGATGGCCGCGAACTGCTGCTGGAGCCGCTGCAGCGCAACGGCAACCGCGTCGGTGTTGCCGGCTTCGACCCGTGCATCGTGCTGCTCAACAACGATCTGTCGGCCGGCATTCCGCCGCAGCTAGAGGGCATTGAGCAGATACTGCAGCCGCCGCTGCACGCCGGCTGGTCGACACGCAAGAAAACCAATCACTTTGCCGCCTACGATCAGGTAGCGGCCGAATTTGCCGACCTGCTCGGTATCGATCCGTGGCTGATCAACCCGTATTTCGAACGCTGCGACCGGATCAACTTCCAGGAGCGTCTCGGCGAAGAAAGCCTGGCGGAAAAGGTGGATTCGCTGCTGACGCGCATCCGCGCCAAGTACAAGGAATACAGTATCGACGCGCAGCCGTATGTGATCGTCAAGGCCAACTCCGGCACCTACGGCATGGGCGTGATGAGCGTCAAGGATGCCAGCGAGGTGATCGGGCTCAACCGGCGCCAACGCAACAAGATGGCGGTGATCAAGGAAGGCCAGGAAGTACACGAAGTCATCGTGCAGGAAGGCGTGCATACCTTCGAAAGCCTGCACGACGCAGTGGCCGAGCCGGTGGTATACATGATCGACCGCTACGTGGTCGGCGGCTTCTACCGCGTGCATACCGGCCGCGGCCCGGACGAGAACCTGAATGCGCCGGGAATGCATTTCGAGCCGCTGGCGTTCGACACCCCGTGTTCGCTGCCCGATTGCGGCGCCGAACCCGATTGCCCGCCGAACCGCTTCTACGCCTACGGCGTGGTGGCGCGGCTGGCGCTGCTGGCGGCCTCGCTGGAAATCGAGCAGACCGCGCCGCAGGAAGCGGCTTACGCCTGAGTGCCGTCAATGAATCTAGCCACCATCCTCGATCCGCTCGACAGCCTGAAAATCTACAAGGACTCCACCTTCGCCATGATGCGTGAGGCGGCCAGGCGTGGCCACACGCTGACGGTGCTGGAACAGCACGAAATCTTTGTGCGCGACGGCGTGGTGCAGGCCAGCAACCGCGAGCTGCAACTGACCGGCGAAACGCCACACTGGTACAAGCTCGGCGCCACGCGCAGCACACCGCTGCGCGAATTCGACGCGGTACTGATGCGCAAAGACCCGCCGTTCGACATGGAATACCTGTACGCGACCCACCTGCTGCAAGCCGCCGAACGCCAAGGAGCCAAGGTCTACAACAAACCGCAGGCATTGCGCGATTTCAACGAAAAGCTGGCGATCCTGCAGTTCAGCGAATTCACCGCGCCGACACTGGTAACACGCGAGCCGCAACAGGTACGCGAATTCGCCGCCGAGCACGGCGACGTGATTCTCAAACCGCTCGACGGCATGGGCGGCATGGGCATTTTCCGCCTGACGCCGAGCGACCCGAATCTGGGCAGCATTCTCGAAACCCAGATGCAGGGCGGCGCGCGAACCATGATGGTGCAACGCTACATCGCGGAAATCGTCAGCGGCGACAAACGCATTCTGCTGATCGACGGCGAAGCGGTGCCGTTCTGCCTGGCGCGCATCCCGCAACATGGCGAAACCCGCGGCAATCTTGCCGCCGGCGGCAAGGGTGTAGCACAGCCGCTAGCCGAACGCGACTGGCAGATCGCCCGCGCGCTCGGCCCGCAACTGAAAGCGCAAGGCCTGCTGCTGGTGGGGCTGGACGTGATCGGCGACTACCTGACCGAAGTCAACGTCACCAGCCCGACCTGTTTCCAGGAAATCAGCCAGCAGAGCGGCTTCGATGTGGCGGCGATGTTCATCGACGCACTGGAACGGCAGCATTGAAACGGCTGCTGCCACTGCTAACGGCACTGGCGCTGGCTGCCTGCGGCAAGCCCGAAGCGCCGTACACGCAGGAAAGCTATGTATTCGGCACACGTGTGCAGCTGGCCATCTGGGGCATTCCGCAAGCCAAGGCCAGACAAGCGGCTGCCGCAGTGTTAAGCGATCTGGACCGGCTGCACGGCAAATTGCATGCGTGGAAACCCGGCCAGCTCACCGCGCTGAATCGGGGTTTCGCCAACGGGCCGGCACCGCAGCCGGCCGATGCCGAACTGCGCGGACTATTGCTGCAAGCGCAGGATTATGCGCGCCGTTCCGATCAGCTATTCAATCCGGCAATCGGCAAGCTCGTCGCCGCGTGGGGCTTTCATGCCGACCAGTTCGCGCCGCACCGGCCAGAGCCGGCCACATTGGCCGCACTACTCGCCGCCCGGCCGACGCTGGACGATCTGGCTTTCGACACAGATAGCGTCAGCAGCCGCAACCCCGCAGTACAGATCGATCTTGGCGGGCTGGCCAAGGGCTGGGCACTGGATCGGGAAATCGACTACCTGCGCCGGCAAGGCATCAGCAATGCGTTGCTGAACATCGGCGGCAATGTACGCGCCATCGGCAGCAAGGGCGGCAGCCCGTGGAGCGTCGGCCTGCAACATCCGCGCCGGCCGCAACCGATGGCAGCGCTGGAATTGCGCGACGGCGAAGCAATCGGCACCTCGGGCGATTACCAGCGCTATTTCGAGCTGGACGGCCGGCGCTACAGCCACCTGATCGACCCGCGCAACGGCCAGCCGGCCGCCGGCATGCAGGCGGCAACCGTGGTGATCGGCAACCGCAGCGATGCCGGTGCACTGTCGGACGCCGCGACCAAACCGCTGTTCATCGGCGGTAGCGGCAGCGCAATGCGGTATGCGCGCAAGTTTGACCTAAACTGGATACTGTTGATCGACGCGCACGGCAAGGTTTACCTCAGCCGCGCCGCGCAACGGCGCCTGCACTGGCTGGATACGCCGCCGGCAGTGCAATTGCTCGACTAGGTAATCCCTAAGTAGCTAGAATCATTGTCCTGTGGCAATGTTGGCGTTGTTCCGCACACCGGAACCAGGACGATACAAAACAAGACACCCACTGTTTTGCAGGAAAACCGAGGCTGCTCTCAAGCGGAAATATCATGATTGGCATACTACTGGTAACGCACGCCACACTGGGCGACAGCCTGCTGGAGTGCGCGAAGCACATTATGGGGCCGGATATTCCGGCAATTGCCACGCTGGCGGTATGTCGCTCCGACGACCCGCTGGCGACCATGGAGCACGCACAGTTTCTGGTCAACGAACTCGATCAGGGCAGCGGTGTACTGGTACTGACCGATATCTTCGGCGGCACACCGAGCAACGTGGCCTGCCGGCTGGTCACCCCGGGCAAGGTCGAATCGATTGCCGGCGTCAGCCTGCCGATGCTGGTGCGCGCGCTGACCTACCGCAGCCAGACGCTGGACGTGGTGGTGAGCAAGGCAATCACCGGCGGGCTGGAAGGTGTACGTTATGTTTTACCGGGGGAATACGGTGCTGCAGCGTGAAATAGAAATCATCAACCGCCTCGGGCTGCATGCGCGCGCCTCGTCGAAACTGACGCAGACGGCGTGTCAGTTCGGTGCCGAGGTCTGGATCAGCCGCAACGACCGGCGCGTCAACGCCAAGAGCATCATGGGCGTGATGATGCTGGCTGCCGGCAAGGGCTCGATGATCAAGCTGGAAACCGACGGCCCGGACGAAGAACAGGCAATGGCGGCACTGGTAAACCTGATCAACGACAAGTTCGGTGAAGGTGAATAGCCGATGCGGCAAAATGCCGCAATGAAAACAATAAACAAGCAGTAAATAATCAAGCCAGCCGGCAATGACCGACCGGTTACGACATACGACAGTGTGAGGAAGATATGGGCATAACCCTGCATGGAATCGGGGTGGTGGGAGGTATTGCAATCGGGCATGCGCACCTGGTGTCACACACCAAGGTCGATATTGCCCATTACGCGATTCCGGCCAACCAGGTTCAGGCGGAAATCGCCCGCTTCGACACGGCAGTGCGCAAGACGCGCAAGGAGCTGGAAATGCTGTGGGGCAGCATTCCGGAAAACGCCCCGGCCGAACTCGGCTCGTTCCTGTCGCTGCACATCATGATCCTCAACGACGCGACACTGTCGCGCGAGCCGCGGCAACTGATCGAGGCTCAGCACTGCAATGCCGAATGGGCGCTGAAACAGCAGCTGGATGTGCTGCTGTCGCAATTCGACGAAATCGAGGAAGTCTATCTGCGCGAACGGCGCGCCGATGTGGTGCAGGTTGTCGATCGCATTTTCAAGGCGCTCGCCGGCCAGCCCGGCACGCCGCAACTGCCGGCCGAACCAAGTGAAAATACCATCGTCGTCGCACACGAACTGTCGCCGGCAGACATGGTGCTGTTCAAGGATGCCGCGGTCACCGCGTTCGTTACCGACGTTGGCGGCGCCACCTCGCACACGGCGATCCTGGCGCGCAGCCTGGACATCCCGTCGGTGCTGGCGCTGCACAACGCGCACCAGATCATCGAAGAAGGCGAACTGATCATCGTCGATGGCATCCAGGGTGTCGTCGTCATCGATCCGGACGAGAAAATCCTCGCCGAATACAAACGCCGCCAGCAATCGTTCCTGCAGGAAAAACGCCGCCTCAAGGGGCTCAAGGGCGCAGTTCCCACCACCCGCGACGGTGTTGCGGTCGAACTGCAGGCCAACATCGAACTGCCGCTGGACATGCCGCAGGTAAAGGCCAACGGCGCCACCGGCATCGGCTTGTTCCGTTCCGAATTCCTGTTCCTCGGGCGCGAAACGCTGCCGACCGAGCAGGAGCAGTTCTTCGCCTACAAGGAAGTACTGGAGCAGATGGGTACGCTGCCGGTGACCATCCGCACCGTCGATATCGGCGCCGACAAGATGCCCAAATGGTCGGATCACAGCACTTTCGCCAACCCGGCACTGGGCCTGACCGGCGTGCGCCTGTGCCTGGCCGAACCGAATCTGTTCCGCACGCAGCTGCGCGCACTGCTGCGTGCCTCGCAATACGGCAACCTGCACATCCTGATCCCGATGCTGTCGAGCCTGCACGAGCTGCAGCAGGCGCGCATGCATATCGAGCTGGCCAAGCAGAGCCTCGCCGACGAAGGCATTCCGTTCAATCGCCACGTCAAGATCGGCGCGATGATCGAAACGCCGGCCGCGGCGATCATGATCGGCAACTTCCTCAAACAGGTGGATTTTGTCTCGATCGGCACCAATGATCTGATCCAGTTCACGCTGGCGGTGGATCGCGCCGACGATGTGGTGGCGCATCTGTACGATCCGACCCATCCGGCGGTACTGCACCTGATTACCCAGACCATCAAGGCGGCCGACCGCGTTGGCATACCGGTATCGGTATGCGGCGAAATGGCCGGCGATGCGCGGCTGACCCGGCTGCTGCTGGGCTTGGGGCTGCGCAAGTTCTCGATGCACCCGGCACACCTGCTGAACGTGAAGCAGAAAGTGTTGCATACGCATCTGGTCGATATCCAGCCGATCATCAACAAGATGCTGAAATGCGAAGATCCTGAGAAAATGCGCGATCTTCTGGAACAACTGAACAGCCTGTAATCCGCACCCAAGCGCCGACATGGCGCCGCATGGCCGGTTGCAGGCGGTTAAATCCCCGATGCCCCCCGATCACATTCCGCTCGACCGAATTCGCCGCGTACTGGTAGTCAAGCTGCGCCACCACGGCGACGTGCTGTTGACCTCGCCACTGCTGGCAACGCTCAAACAGCATGCGCCGCACGCCGAAATCGATGCGCTGGTATACGCCGACACCGCGCCGATGCTGGCTGGCCACCCGGCGCTGAGCCAGTTGCACACGACACAGCGCAGCAGCAAGAGCCTGGGCGCCGAGCTGACGCTGTTCCGCCAGCTGCGGCAATGCCAATACGACTTGCTGATCCACCTGACCGATAGCAGCCGCGGTGCCTGGCTGGCGCGGCTGCTACGGGTGAAATGGGCGGTATGCGGAGCCTACGGCGGCAAGCCAAAATTCTGGCGCAAGAGTTTCACCCACCTTTACCCGGTCATTGGCGGCAACCGCCGACATACGGTAGAAATCCATCTCGACGCGCTACGCCGCATCGGTATTTTTCCGACACAGGAACAACGCAAACTGGTGCTGCAGCCAAGCGTGGCGGCTCGCGACAGTGTGCGCCAGCTGCTGCAGCAACACGGCATTGCCGCGAAACGGTTTGTGCAGATCCACCCGGCATCGCGCTGGCTGTTCAAATGCTGGCCGGCAGAACACATGGCAGAGCTGATCCGCAACTTGCAGCAACAGGGCCATACCGTTGTGTTGACCGGTGCACCGGATGCCCGCGAGCGCGACCTGATCGACCGCATCAAGGCTGCAGTGCCACAAGCGCCACTCGACCTCGGCGGGCAACTGGATCTGCAGCAGCTGGCGGCGCTGACCGCTGCGGCAAGCCTGTTCATCGGCATGGATTCGGTACCGATGCACATCGCAGCGGCAATGCAGACGCCTACCGTAGCGCTGTTCGGCCCGTCCGGCGACATCGAATGGGGGCCGTGGCAGGTTCCGCACCGCATCGTCACCTCCAATCATCCGTGCCGCCCATGCGGCAAGGATGGCTGTGGCGGCAGCAAACGCAGCGAATGCCTGGAGCTGATTCCGGTGCAGCAAGTACTGCAGGCAATAGCGGAGTTGCAGGCATGAGCCACTTGCATATCGCGCTGGTGCGGCAGAAATACAACGCAGCCGGTGGCGCCGAACGCTTTGTCTCGCGCGCAATCCAGGCACTGGCGGAAGATGGTGCGCAGATCACGTTGCTGACACGCCAGTGGGAAAAACTCGAAGGCATGCAGGCGGTGCAGATCGATCCATTCTATGTCGGCAACGTCTGGCGCGACGCCAGCTTTGCCGGCGCCGTCTGCAAAGCGCAACGGGGATTGCATTTCGATCTGGTGCAGTCACACGAACGACTGGCATGCTGCGACGTCTATCGTGCCGGCGATGGTGTACACCGCGAATGGCTGGCGCAGCGGCGGCGCGTCTTGTCGCCACTGGGCAGACTGTCGCTGCTGGCCAACCCCTATCACCATTACGTGCAGGCCGCCGAGGCGCGCATGTTTGCCAGCCCGCGCCTGAAAACGGTGATCTGCAACTCGCGCATGGTCAAGGCGGAAATCCAGCGCTACTTTGGCCTGCCGGACGAAAAGTTCTGCATCATTTACAACGGCATCGATACCGAAGCATTCCACCCGCGCCTGCGCCAGCAACACCGCAAACCGCTGCGCAAGCAATTGGGCCTGCAGGAGCAGCAGCCGGTATTCCTGTATGTCGGCTCCGGATTCGAGCGCAAAGGTGTCGCACAAGCACTGCAGGCGCTGGCAAAGACGCCGGAAGCACAGCTGGTGATTGTCGGCCACGACAAGAAGGCGGCGTGCTACCAGCGGCAGGCAAGGGCGCTGGGAGTGAGCCAGCGCGCGCATTTCGTCGGCGCACAGCAAGACGTCAAAGCATATTACGGCATGGCCGATGCGCTATTGCTGCCGACACTGTACGACCCGTTCCCGAATGTGGCGGTAGAGGCCATGGGCTGCGGCCTGCCGGTGATTACCAGTACCAAGTGCGGTGCTGCCGAGCTGATCGAGGACGGGCGCCAGGGCTTCGTACGCGATGCGCTGGATATTGCCGGCCTGGCGCAGGCGATGCGCCTGCTGTGCAATCAGGCACGGGCACAGGAAATGGGTGCGGCGGCCCGCCTGCTGGCCGAGCCGCTGCGACTCGACCGCATGGCGCAAGAACTGAACGCGCTGTATCGTCGCCTGCTCCAACTGCCGGCGATGCCAAGCTAGAGAATCGCCCCCACACTCAACGGGCAGCCGGCAAGAAACTGCGCCGCAGCCAGCCGCTTGCCGCCGGCGCGTTGCAGCTCGGTCACCCGCAATGCACCGGCGCCGCACGCGATCAGCACGCCGCCAGCGTCAGCCGCCAGTATTTCGCCCGGTTGACCCCTGCCATCGGCGACGCTTGCCGACCACAGCTTCAGCGGCTCACCGTTCAATGTAGCGAACGCACCGGGAAACGGGTTGTAACCACGGATCGCGCGCGCCAACTCGGCAGCCGGCCTGCTCCAGTCCAGCCGCGCCTCTTGCTTGGTCAGCTTGGCCGCATAATTCGCCAGCGCGTCGTCCTGCTGTTGCGCCACCAGCCCACCCTGCTGCAATTGCCCTAATGCATCGACAATCGCCGCACCGCCTGCCTCTGCCAGTTTGTCATGCAAGCTGCCGGCATTGTCGCTATCGACAATCGGTACCACCTGTTTCAGCAGCATGGCACCAGTATCCAGACCGGCATCCATCTGCATGATGGTAATGCCGGTTTCTGCATCGCCGGCCAGAATCGCGCGCTGGATTGGCGCCGCACCGCGCCAGCGTGGCAGCAGCGAGGCATGGATATTGAGGCAGCCGAGGTGCGGAATATCCAGCACCGCCTGCGGCAGAATCAACCCGTAGGCAGCCACCACCATCAGATCGGCGCCAATCGCACGCAGCATCTGTTGCGCCTCGGCGTCTTTCAGCGTCGGCGGCTGCGCCACTGGCAGGCCATGTTGCAGCGCCAATTGTTTGACCGCACTGGGTGTCAGCTTCATGCCGCGCCCGGCAGGCCGGTCAGGCTGCGTCAATACCAGCGCGATTTCATGCCCGGCGGCAATCAATGCTGCCAGCGCCCTGGCAGCGAACTCCGGCGTACCGGCAAAAATCAGTTTCATTCCTTGCGCTCCAGACAATGGCAATGGCCCGGCTGCAACCGGGCCATCGACACAATTCAACAATCGCGGCAGACCGCGCCGCGACGCACAACTCACATGGATTTGCGCTGGTTTTTCTTGAGTTTCTTGGCGATACGTTCCTGCTTCAGGCGCGACAGGTATTCGACGAATACCTTGCCCAGCAGATGATCCAGCTCATGCTGCAGGCACAGGCCCAGCAGCCCGTCGGCATCGAGCGTAAACGGCTTGCCGT
>ERZ724505.2017-NODE-2017-length-10456-cov-4.541198_pt1 | contig 10456 bp, 13 predicted proteins | sample MGYA00376038_ERZ724505 | MGnify/ENA primary metagenome ERZ724505 (study PRJEB28724, sample SAMN07190884) | wastewater metagenome | isolation source: effluent of sewage treatment plant in Hong Hong | place: Hong Kong | collected 2016-03-17 ...
GCGTGGTGAGCTAAAATTTCGCACGAGTTATGGCCAAAATGTACTGATGCATAGTACCGAAATGGCGCACCTTTCTGGCATGATTGCAGAAGAGATCGGAGCCGATGTACGTACAGTAAAGATCGCGACGCTATTGCACGATGTTGGTAAAGCAGTGACCCATAAGGTTGAAGGCAAGCATCATCACATTGGTGCGGAGTTTGCGCGCAAGTATGGCATGAAGGAAGAAATCGTGCACGCTATTGAGGCGCATCATGATGACGTCGAAGCGACGACGCCAGAGGCACTCGTGGTTCGTGTTGTCGATGCACTATCTGCTGCTCGCCCAGGTGCGCGCAATATTAGTGCCGAAAACTTTGTGGAGCGTATGCGTGATCTTGAAAATATCGCGACCAGCTTTAAGGGTATCGACAAGGCATACGCTATTAGCGCAGGCCGTGAAGTCCGGGTAATTGTGAGTCCACAGACGGTGGATGATCTGAGTGCTATCAAACTCGCACGTGATATTGCCAACAAGGTCGAGTCGACTATGCAGTATCCTGGCACGATTAAGGTGAACGTGATCCGCGAGACGCGAGCCGTTGAGTTCGCGAAGTAGAAAATGATCCAGATTCCTTTCTATGAAACATCGGGTATGGTGCTTTCAAATTTCTCGGCACATCGGATTGAATATGAAGGAGTGGAATATCCCACGGTCGAGCACGCATTTCACGCTCAGAAGTTTGGTGAGGGAAGCGTAAAGGAACGCATAACTCGCGCCGGTAGCCCATTGGTAGCATGGGAGCTTGGTAGAAAGTACAAACCCGAACGTCGTGCGGATTGGGACGATGTAAAAGTTGGCGTATTGACGGAACTTGTACGTGCCAAGGCAACCCAGCACGACGAGGTCGCAAATGCTCTGATTCTGACTGGTGAAGAAGAGATAGTTGAACTTAATCCAGACGACAGTTTCTGGGGTACTGGACCCGATGGTAATGGTGATAATCATATGGGCAAGATACTTATGCGGATACGCGAGGAACTAATCGAAAAAAATGCATGAGCATCATAGCCACGAGCCTCAGCCGTCATCATCGCGTCAACTGACGCACATGGCAGTGAGCGCAACGCTACATTGCTTGCTTGGCTGTGCCATTGGCGAAGTGCTTGGTATGGTACTAGGTACTGCTTGGGGCTGGTCAAATCTTGCAACGGTATTACTATCAACAGCACTTGCTTTTGTGTTTGGCTACGTGCTGTCGCTACGATCTGTGTTACGCAGTGGCGTGCCGCTAAAGCAGGCTGTGCGACTGGTCTTGCTTGCCGATACTGTGTCGATCGCCACCATGGAGGTTGTAGACAACCTAGTGATGGTAGCTGTGCCAGGTGCTATGGACACGCATCTTGGTGACCCACTATTTTGGGGTACATTGGCGTTGTCACTCATGATTGCGTTTGTCGTCACTGTACCAGTGAATCGATGGCTGATCGCACGCGGCAAGGGGCATGCGGTAATACACGAAATGCATGGTGGATAGAATTGGGCTAAGCTTTCTTTGCGTTGGTGATGCCAATTGCCGAAATAATACCACCAACTGCGAGTAGCGCTACCATCATGACAACGCCATTATGAAAACCATCGAGTGTAAGCGTGGGTCCGGTTACGAGGCCAATGCTGGCGATGGCGATAAGTCCAGCGATTCGAGATACGGCATTATTAACCGCTGATCCGATGCCTGCATGCTTCTGATCAATGTGACCTAGCACCGCCGCGGTAAGCGGAGCAACGGTTATCGAAAGGCCAAGTCCAAAGACAACGATTGCAGGAAAAATATCTCGCCAATACTCAACAGAGCTATCAACTCGTAGTAGCAACGCAAATCCAACTGCTGCTACCAATGGGCCGACGGCCATGAATAATCGTGGCCCGTATTTGCCCGCGAGCGTTCCAAATCGTGATGAGAGGAAAAACATAATGATCGTAATAGGCAATAAGCTCAGCCCAGCGGCAAGAGCAGTGTAGTGGCCGACCTGCTGTACGAATATCGTTATCAGAAATGTCGCAATAGACAATCCTGCATAAATGGCAATTGTTGCAAGATTGCCAATGCTAAAATTTCGTACAGCAAATAACTCAAGTGGCAGCAAGGGCTGCTGTTGGCGATTTTCGTATGCAACAAAAACGACTAAAAGGAGTAACCCAACTGCAAATGGTAAATAAATAAGTGGACTGCTCCAGCCGTATACAGGCTGCTCTATGAGGGCATATACCATTCCTGCAAGCCCAATGGTGCACAGGGCAGCTCCAATACCATCAACTGTTGATCTTTGGCGGTGCTCGTCTGGGGGTAATCGTGTCATTAGTAGCAAGGTAACGACCGCGGGGATGACGTTAATGATAAAAATCCAGCGCCACGAAAAGTTGTCGACAAGTAGGCCGCCAACAAGTGGACCGATAACAAAAGCAATACCCGTCCATGCTGTCCAGCTGCCAATTGCTTTGCTCTGCGCCGCACCACGAAATGACGAAATGATCAGCGCAAGTGAACTTGGTACGAGCAGTGCCCCGAATACTCCCTGAGCGGCGCGCGCAGCTATAAGTAGGCCAATGGTTGGTGCCAATGCACATAGTACCGAAGTGACACCAAAACCAATAACACCCCATCGCAGAATTCGTTTACGACCAAATATGTCCGACAATGAACCTGCCACCAAAATAAGTGCGCCGAGTGTTAGCATGTAGGCGCTACTGACCCATTGCTGCGCCGCCAATCCACCGCCTAGCTCATGAGTGATTGAGGGTAGCGCAACATTAACGACAGAGCCATCAAGGAACGACAAGAATGATGCAAGAATGGCGATAAATAGGACAAGTCGTTGTTTGCTAGTCATGCTAGTAGTATATGCCCTTGCAAGAAAATTGATATAGTAGCGGTATGAAGTATCTTTTACTTGTGGCAGTCCTCTTACTCTTTGCCGGGCTTGCATTCTTAGCCATGCGCTGGCCCCAGAATGTCAGCAAAACATTCAGTCAGCATGCGGCGGCACAAAAGGCGAGTAGTATTTATTATTTTTGCTATTTAGCGTTGTCATCCCAATATTGGCAGTGTTTTTCTATGGATATTTCATTCCTACATATCATTTGGGCATTGTATTTTCGGTTGCTATAGGTTTGGCAATTGTAGGGCAGTTTATTGCCGCAACCGTACCAGAGGTTGGCGGACGGAAGTCCCAGGTGCATCGCACGGCTGCAGGTTGGTCTGCTTTTGGGTTGTTTGTCGCAGTGATAACTGTCATGGTCGAGTTACCCTTGCCCCTGCATGGCTATATTTTTGGTGGAGCGACTATTGCTGTTATGTTGTTTTGTAGCACGCTTGCTTTTCGAGATTTTCTGCGTCGGCGACCGTTTCAGCATCGCTATTTTTTATGGTTGCAGATTGTTTATTATGCGATGTTCTTTGGGTTTATGGGGGTGGTAACCTACTTATAATAAGTGAAAGGACATTGCAAGTAAGCTTACTCCTCCATTCAAAAAGGGACGAAAAGAACTTTTCGTTTCCTTTTTTCACTGCGCCAAACCTTGACCTACAAATTTTGCTTGGCAAAATTTGGGTCGAAGGTTTGAGTCTGCAGCTCGGACAAGAAAATAGGATGCCAAATGGCATCCTATTTTCTTGGTCGGGGTGAAAGGACTCAAACCTTCGACCTCCCGGTCCCAAACCGGGCGCGCTATCAACTGCGCCACACCCCGATAATTATCAATTTGCGTTTCTAGGGAAAAGAGCAGCCCGATGAACGAATTTATTTCGTTCTCGGCGCGATGAGAAAAACCGTAGGTTTGTCTCATGGTGGCTGCGCCACACCCCGAAGTGCTTTGCAATTATACCGCATTTTCCCTCAGATGAAAACAGGGAAGACTATGCTATAGTAAGTGCACATGGTTTTTGGTGAAAAAACGCTCCGCGCATTGCTACAATCAGAGAAAGTTCGCTTTGGCATTGTCGGCGGCATAAACACAGTGACCGATTTTAGCGTACTGTTTATACTTGCAAAAATATTCGGCGTTCCTGTATTCGCTGCAAATATCGTCTCAACAAGTGCTGGAATCGCAGTGAGCTATCTATTAAATAAAAAAGCAGTGTTTGGTGGTAGGGGCCGGACAACTAAGCGACAGGTTATACTTTTTGTCACCGTGACGCTCACAGGATTGTGGATTATTCAGACGATTATTATCGAGGGAATATCACAACTGTGTAATGCAGTGCTACATGTAGATGCGCATAGTGTGCTCGTTCTATTTTTTGCAAAGGCAGTCGCCACTCTCGTAACGCTTATATGGAATTATATGTGGTATAGCAGGGTAGTATTTAAAAAGGAACAGTCATGACAAAACGGCTACGCTACGTCTATGAACTTCTTGCAAAGCGCTGGGGATTCGTGGTTGGTGTGGCTATGCTTTTGACATTCGTGCTGGTGCTCTACCTGGGCAAAAATCAAAGTGTGTGGTTTGATGAAAGCTATTCGATACTGCTTGCAAAGCGCCCAGTAGGTGAACTCTTGGCACTGACAAATGTCGATGCTCACCCGCCGCTCTCGTACCTGCTACTCAAAGTATGGGGCGAGTTGTTTGGCTGGACCGAGCTGGCCTTGCGCAGTTTAAGCGCGCTTCTTGCAGTTATGGCAGTAGGAGCGAGTGCCCTTTTAGTGCGACGATTGTATTCACCCCGCGTTGCGCTTGCAGTCTTGCCGTTTTTGGTGCTGGCACCATTTTGGTTGCGCTATGGGTATGAGATTCGCATGTATGCACTTGCGGGTCTGATCTGTGTGATCGCAAGTCTGGTTTTACTGAAGGCAACAGCACTGCATACGAGCAAAAAATGGTGGGGAGTGTACGCGGTACTTGTAGCGCTCGGCATGTATACCCTCTATATGACACTTGTTGTGTGGTTGGCGCATGCGGTGTGGTTGTTTATGAATAGAAAGCCGCAGACTCCACTATATAAACAGCCAGGCTTTCTTGCATATGTAGCTGCGGTGGGGCTCTTTTTACCGCAGATACCAGTGTTTATTTACCAAATGCTTCATTCTGCGCTGCCGGGTGTTGGTTCTGCGATGACGCTCAACAAACTCATTAGTATATTTGGCATGCTTGTGGTGTACAAGCCCGACTGGCAAATCGGTGGCTGGCTCAGCCTTGCGCTTTTTATCGTGACAGTACTCTTTGGTGTGCTCTACGCGACCGTGATCCATAGCAAAAAATATCGAAGCGGTCTTTTATTTGTGACGGTACTAGTTGTTGTGCCGCTCATTTTCTACACACTCACATCACTGCCTCCCCGTGAGCCAATTTTTATTGAACGATACATGGCGCACATCGCGCTGTTTGTCGCTATGCTCATAGGGCTCACTGCAGTGCTTGGTTGGTTAGCTGGTCGTCGGCGTGTGGCCGTTGTGTTTAGTGTGGGGGTTCTCGCGCTGAGTGGTTTTGGTGTGTACCATCTTTCTACAGTTGGCAACTTGAACTTTGAGCGCATGCAGCTACCAATGACAAGGGAAATACGGGCTGAACTACCATGCAGTAGCAACACACAGGTTGTCGCAGACGATCCCTATACCTACATCGACAGTGTGTATTATCTACACGACTGCAACCTAGTGTTTTATAGCAAAGACGACGTAGCATTTGAAGGTGGTTACGCCATGCTGCACGGGAGCGACAGGCGGCTTGGCTTGGCGAATGATTTGAGTGCTCGCACGGTTGTGCATCTTTATTGGGCAAACATCGACAAGACATTTACCGTGCCCGATTCATACAGACTCGTCAGCAGCAAAACCTACGACCAGCAAGTCGTCGAAATTTACACCAGACGCTAGCGCGGGATGACTCGGTTTATATGAGGGATCTTGATGATTGCCCAGACGCCGAGTATGCAGCCGCTCGCAAGGAGTGTGTTGAACCAAAAGTTATCGTTTGCACCAAGAAAGAATGAGCACAGCATCAGTGGAATAGGGTGTACGATGTATGCTGTGAGCGACTTTGTGCCAAAGGGCAAAAGTAGCCAGCCAAGGAAACGACCAATGGGGCGCTCGCACGTTTGAAAAAGACTAAACAGTCCGATAAACCATAGGAACGAAATGCCAACGCGCGCTAGTGTGACAGGTTCGCGAGTAAATAATGTTTGGGTGTAGGCACCAGGACTAAACTGGAAAACAATAACGCCAGAAATGATGATCGTAACAAGGGTAACGATGATGCTTCCGTACGTGAGCATGTTTTTTGTGCGTGAGGAGAAGTGATTGTATGTGCTACGCAAAGGTTCCAAATAAAAGCCTGCAATTGCTGGTACAAAGAATAGTATTTGCCACTGCATCCATTCGGTATTGGTGACAATACCGAGCCACCACACACCAATCGCCCCAATGGCGACTACCCACGCAAGTGATCGGCGCAGAAGCCATACAACCAGTGGCGAAATAACAAGGAAGATAGCGTATAGGTAAAGGAAATGGGTGAGTGAATGGACGAAATCGAGTCGTAATACTCCGATGACCAGTGATGACCAGTCGGCGTTATTGTAAGGTATGTTTGCAAGGCCACCCTGGTAGGTAAACGCCCACGAGGCGGCAACTATGGCAAGGGTTGTAATTAGCATCCACAGATAAAGAAGGAGACCGCGCTTCACCAGTTTTTTGCTTACATCAATGAGCGGCAAGTTGCGATTTTTGTAGCCACGTATATAGCCAATGAGCAGGCCTGAAATAATAACAAAGCCTTCGGCAGCAGATGCCCATAACTCACCGCGACCGCTCACAAATTGAAACAGGTTGGGCCAGCGCCACAAATGATCAACAATGATAACGACAATAAAAAAACCTCTAAGATAATCGAGGGCAAGCAAGCGGCTGGTGGCAGTCGTTGGCTTCATTGCTTCTATTATACAAGCTTTGCCTTAGCAGCTCATGAAAGCGTATACTGGGTATATGACAATGAAAGATACTCCCTACCCTGCGCCTGATTTCTCACTCCCCGACGAAAGCGGCATCACACATACCCTCAAGGACTTTGCGGGGCAGTGGCTCGTGCTGTACTTTTACCCAAAAGACGACACGCCAGGCTGTACCACCGAAGCCTGTAGCCTGCGTGATGCGCGTGATGATTTGGTGAAGCTTGGAGCGCAAGTGGTGGGTGTGAGTAAAGACGAAGCCAGTGCGCACGAGAAGTTTAAGGCCAAGCATTCGCTCAACTTTACGCTCTTGAGCGACCCAGAAGGTGAAACCATTGAGGCTTACGGCGCCTGGGGGCCAAAAATGTTTGGACGCGAAGGTATTTTACGCAAGACATTTATCATCGACCCAGAGGGCCAGGTAGTAAAGGTGTATGGTCGTGTGACACCACTTGGCCATGGTGAACAGGTGATAGCAGAACTGAAGAAGCTTCAGGCAGTATGAATCAGGATCGTCATCTGCTGCGAGTATCATGCAAGTGTGCTCTTTTTTCAATGGATGGGAGTAGGGTGCTCCTGGCGGATTATGGTGATCATGGCTATGGACTGCCGGGTGGCCATATTGAGGCTAACGAAACACCCGACGAAGTCATGCAGCGTGAGCTCTTTGAAGAGCTTGGGCTTACAAGCATAAATGCTCGTCGCGCCGATTTCTTCATTCACCCAAACGGTAAAGTTGTACTGGGTTACGTGGCGCAGATAGAAGAGTCGACGCAATTAAAAATTCAGCTTGAGGAAATTGATGATGCTGTGTGGGTTGATGTGTCCGCAATTCGAGAAGGCGCGATTGAGGTGCCTTCCTATAAAGATTTTATTCTTGCTCACCAACCTAACGGGGTCGCTTCAGCGCGTGTTCGCGGGCGAGTGTAGCAAAACGGTCGTCGATATTTGTCGTGGTGAAATCGCCATGTTTGCGGGCCACGGCTTGCTCGATCAGCCAGTCGGCAATTGCGGGATTTTTTGGTAGTAGCGATCCATGCAAATAGCTGCCAATGACGTTTTTGTAGCGAGCGCCTTCAAAGTCGTCCTGGCCGTTGTTGCCTGCGCCTTTTATGATCGTTCCGAGTGGCTCGACGCCGCTGCCCAAAAACGTCTGGCCGCTGTGATTTTCGTAACCAATGATATCGCCAAATTGTTCACTATGCGTGACGATGTTGCCGATCAGGCGTTCTGGCCCTGCGGTTGTCTCGACATCGAGGAGTCCGATGCCTTCAATAGTATGTTCGTCTTGCGTTTTGAAAAACTTGCCAAACAACTGGTATAGTCCACAAATCACGAGCATAGGCGTACCGTCTTCGGCAAGTTTTTTGAGCGTTGGTCCAATCTGCAGCAGGTCTGTTTGTATGGTGTCTTGTCCGCTGTCTTGGCCACCGCCACCAACAATGACATCGGCATGCTCTGGAAACGGATCGCCAGGATTGTACGCAATCACGCGTACATCAAACCCGTGCCATTCGGCGCGTTTTTTAAGTACGAGCACATTACCATTATCGCCATAAATGTTCATGTCGTGGGCGTAGAGTTGCACTATAGTGAGTGGTGTCGCAGTGCTCATAGTATTTCCTCTACCGTAGTTAGTTTGGCAAGTTCTCTACGCAGGGTAAGCATGGCGGTGTAGGTACAATAAATGCGTTTCGGCATGTTTTTGTTGTGGGTCAGAAAACTACTAAGCCCACGTGGTAGGTCGGTATTGGCATGCAAAACCGGTACATCGTCATATTGCAGTCGTAAAGCCATGTCGTAAGCGCGCACGCCGCTGACTTCGGCAACGCCGTGTTTTAAGCTGGTGAAGTCCACGTCCCATAGCCAGCTCATGTCACGACCATCAGCATAGTTGTCGTTGATAGCGATCATAGTGGCGTAGCCAGTCGGGTCGAATGACTGGAGGCTCAGGCGAAAACCGGCTGGATTTTTGACTAGCACAAGTTCGCAAGGCTGCCCATCAACGGTCAGTGTTTCGCCGCGGCCAAATGCGGGTTGTACAACTGCGAGTTTTGCAAGTAGTGCTGCTTGATCGAGCTCATCGCCTACGATAGCACGTGTCAGTGCCAGCGCTGCCGCGGCATTAAATATATTGTAAATGCCCCGTAGCTTGAGCGTGGTCTGCACCCTGTCGCCATCTAGCGTAAATGTTGCGCTATCTCCGACCGACTGCAATACCACATCGGCATCCGGTAGCGACTCCCCTGCTGCGGCATCGCCGTGGAGTTCATCGTCGTTTGGAAACTGCTGACGCAGCGAAGCATCGAGCCCAAAGTAACGGATGTTCTTTGTAGGGAGTTTTGTAGCAATGGCACGAAGTCGCGCATCTTCACGGTTCACAATGACTGTGCCGGTTGTTGCGCGTGCAATGTGTTCGAGCATGCCTGCAGTAGTGTCGATTTCGCCAAACCTATCAAGCTGATCACGCATAACATTGAGCAGCAGACTGTAGCGCGGTGGAACTGTGTCGACAAAATGTACCGCATGCGCTTCGTCGAGCTCAAGCACGGCAATGTCTGCCGACAGCCTACCGCGAGTGTCGACCTCACCGAGTAATGCTGCAGCAACGCCTCGGCTAAAGTTACTGCCTGTGCGGTTTGTAAACACGCGCAGTCCTTGGCTTTCGAGCAGTTCTACCACCATCTTGGTTGTGGTGGTTTTGCCGTTGGTGCCACTGATGAGTACGACGCCTCGGGGAAGTTGAGCAAGTGTGTCGGCGACAAAAGACTTGTCGATTGTTTCGACGAACAGTCCTGGCAGTGCCGAACCGCCACCGCGTAAACGGGCAATATAGCGGACGGCTTTGCCCATGAGTACGCTGTAAGGTTTGGCCATATAACTCCTATTATACCCCAGTATAAGTGATGGGATATAGCTCGAAGATATTCCAAACGAGTGAAAGCGAAGTCTTTAGGGGTAGGGAGTTTTGTAGCGGATTTATTCCGATACTGAACTGGAAGGGTGAGCCCTTCCTGAATTAATGCTACAATGTGAATATGCTTTTAGTAACAGAGCTGCTACGGTGGTGGTACGGCGATGGGTTGCGCGTGCGTCTTCATCTGATCGCCAACCGACTCGATGGCACGATGGATTATTTCTCGATTGATCTGCTCGTCAAAACACTTTTTGCGCCGTTTCGACAGATATCGGCTGGCCGTGTAGACGGCCCACTTGGTGTGCAGTTTCGTGCCTTGATCGACAGGCTGTTTTCGCGCGTTATTGGTGCGTTTGTTCGCATAATTATTTTGCTGGTTGGTGGTGTCATGATTGGAGTGCAGGCGTTGCTTGGACTGCTGTTTGTGCTTGTGTGGCTACTTGTGCCTTTGCTGCCGATTGTCGGTTTTGGTCTGCTTGCCGCGGGAGTGACATTGTAGTGGAAGAATACAAAGCGGGCAGTACTCGAGCGCTCAAGGCACGATTGGGCAGGAAGCTTGGTAAGGTAGGACGATTCGTACTGTGGACGATAGTCGTACTATTGATTGGTGGCGGCA
>ERZ724505.2018-NODE-2018-length-10450-cov-6.209620_pt1 | contig 10450 bp, 6 predicted proteins | sample MGYA00376038_ERZ724505 | MGnify/ENA primary metagenome ERZ724505 (study PRJEB28724, sample SAMN07190884) | wastewater metagenome | isolation source: effluent of sewage treatment plant in Hong Hong | place: Hong Kong | collected 2016-03-17 ...
ACTGCAGGAAAAACGGATGGCCAGCCCGGGGCGACCGATCTTGAGCGCGCCTTTCTGGTGTTTGTCGAGGCATCGCAACAGCTGGAAGATGCGTACGAGGAGCTGCAGCAGCGGGTGCAGGGATTGACGGATGAGCTGGCAGTGGCAAATGGGGAGCTGCGCCGCCAGTACGCTGAAAAGGCTGCGCTGTCGCAGCGCTTGCAGACGCTGCTGGAGACACTGCCGGCCGGTGTGGTGGAAATCGACAGTGCTGGAGTGGTGCAGACTCTGAATGCAACTGCCGGACTGATGTTCGGCTCCGATATTTGTGGTCAGCCCTGGTGCGATGTCCGTTTGCAGCAGATCGAGGCAACATTCAATCCGGCCGAATGGGAGCTCAGGATTGCCGGAGAGCGTCGCGTCGTCAATCTGGTGGATAGCGAATTGCCGGATGGCAGTGGCAGGATTGTCCTGATTCACGATGTCACTGCCGCACATCGCCTGCAGCAGCAACTTGAGCATCACAAACGCCTGTCGGCGCTGGGTGAGATGGCTGCGGTGTTGGCGCACCAGTTGCGTACCCCGCTGGCCGCAGCGCTGCTTTATGTTGCCAACCTGCAGCGCCCCGGTGTGCGCGGTGAGGATGTGCAGCGCTTTGCCGAAAAGGCGCTGGGGCGATTGCGACATCTGGAAAAGCTGGTGCAAGACATGCTGCGCTTTGTGCGCGGGCAAGGCAGCGGGCAGTTGGAGCCGGTGTGTCTGGCGGATCTTGTTGCGGATGCCGCAGTCAGTATCGAGCCCGAGTTGCAGCGTGCGCAGTTGCGACTGGAGCTTGATTTGAGCGGTGCGGACTGTTCGGTGCAGGCCGATCGGCAGGCGCTGCAGTCGGCGCTGGTCGCGTTGCTCGAAAACGCTGTGCAGGCCAGTCCGGGGCAGTCTGGAATCCGGCTTGCAGTGCGGCGGAATGGCGATGTGGCCGAGATCAGTGTGCATGATTCCGGCGCGGGAATTGCGCCGGATTTGCAGGCGCGCCTGTTCGAGCCGTTTTTTACCACGCGTAGTCACGGGACAGGCCTTGGTCTGGCGATTGTGAAGAATGTTGTCGAAGCGGTGGGCGGTAGAGTCAAAATATCAAGCCAACCGGGCAATGGCGCCGAATTTATTCTGATATTGCCTGTTTCAGGTGCGCCATCTATTGTTAGCTAAAGCACCGGCGCCGGCCGTCCGCGGGCAAGTGCCGGCGATTGCCGGGGCTGAAAAAATCATCGAGTATCTGAGGAAAAAAATGAGTCCCACTGTTGAAATAAACGGCAAGATTGCCAAGGTGATCTTGGCAGGTCAGTTTGATTTCAATTCACACCGCGAATTTCGCCAGGCTTGCGAGAGTGTCATCGGCAATGCGAATGTCAGCGAAGTGCAGATCGATTTCCAGAAGGTTACTTATCTGGATAGTTCTGCCTTGGGCATGTTACTGATGTTGAAAGAAAAAGTGAACGCAGTCAACAAATCGCTGGCGCTGGTCAATTGCAAGGACTCGGTGCGCCAGGTTCTGGAAATTGCCTGCTTCGGCAAGATTTTCTCGATTCGCTGATCACAGCGCCTTTAGCCTTCCTTTCCGGTTTCCATGAAAATCCTGATTGTTGATGACGCAGAAATCATGCTTCTGTTGATACAGAAGTTTGTTTCCTCGCTTGGTCATCAGGCGGTTACGGCAAGCAATGGCCAGATGGCTGTCGAGGCCTATCGGGCAGAGCGCCCGGATCTGGTGCTGATGGATATGATGATGCCGGTCATGGACGGCCCGGAGGCGGCAATGCGCATCAAGGCCATCGCCGGTGATCGCTGGGTGCCGATTGTGTTCGTGACCGGCATCGGTGAGGAAAACCGGCTGGCTGAGGCGATTGAGCAGGGCGCCGACGATTATCTGCTCAAACCGATCAATTTCCGCATTCTCGAAGCCAAGATCAAGGCTATCCAGCGCAATAGCGATTTGCAGCAGAAAGTCCGCGAGCAATCGGCGGTGCTGGCCGAATATTACGAGCGTGCCGAGGAGGAAAAGCGTGTCGCACGTCATCTGATGGAGCAGATGGTGAATGCCGACCGGCTGGCCGATCCGCAGCTTGAGTACTGGATCGATCCGGCGGAAAGCCTGTCGGGCGATCTGATCGCTTCGGCGCGTACACCGGGCCAGGTGTTGTACGTGATGCTTGCGGATGGTATCGGCCATGGATTGACTGCGGCGCTTAATGTGTTGCCGCTGACCCAGCCGTTCTACACCATGACCGAGAAGGGCTTTACGCTGCCGGAAATTCTGGTCGAAATGAATCGCAAGGTTCGCCAGGTGCTGCCGATAGGGCGTTTTGTGTCGACGGCCATTGTCGCCATCGACTCAGTCGGCGGCACGCTGGAAATATGGAATGGCGGGATGCCGGAAATCCTGCTGCTGAATCGCGCAGGAGACAAGGTTGCCGGCTGGAAGTCCACCCATTTGCCGATTGGTATCCTGTCGCCGGAAAAATTCACTGTAACCTGTGAGCATTATGAATTTGCTCCCGGAGACCGGTTGTTTTTGTGCTCCGACGGTTTGCTCGAATCGCATCTCGCCGACGGCGAGCAGTTTGGTATCGAACGGGCCTTGGCTGCGTTGCAGTCTCGCGCAGATGCTCCGGGGCGGATAGAGGGCTTGAAACACGCCCTGACCGATTTCATGCAGGGAGCGTCGCACCACGATGACGTTTCGGTGGTACTGGTCGATTGCAGTGCCACGAGCGATGCGGCGAGCGAGTTTGTGCCTTCCGAGCGCCTCGGCATCGACTATGACTCGCATCTGCATGTCTGCTGGCGTTTCCAGCTGGTACTCGGTCCGGACGAGCTGCGCAATTGCAGTGTGGTGCCGTTCGTGATGGAGTTTGTCAAGCAGGTCGAGGCACTGCGTAGCTGTCAGTCGGAAGTTTTCCTGATTTTGTCGGAGCTGTTCAATAACGCGCTGGATCACGGTGTACTGGAAATTGCCTCGGCGCTGAAAGATGTGCGCGTCGGTATGGATGAGTATCTGCGGCAGCGCTTCGAGCGGCTGGAAAATCTTGCTGGCGGCGAGGTCGAAATCGGGCTGGAACTGGTCGAGGCGCCGACGGGCAGGGTGTTGCGCATAAAAGTACGCGACTCTGGCAGGGGCTTTGACTATACCAGCAGGCTGGTTGCTGCCGATGACGATTCCCAGACCCATGGGCGTGGTATCCGGTTGTTGCGCAACCTTGCGACGTCGATACAGTATCTGGGCAACGGTAACGAAGTTGTGTTGTACTACCTGCCCAAGAGTGCCAGCACTACGGCCTGATTTCGTGGTGTAAACGCATTTGCCGCCGGGTGTGTCGGGGTGGTAGATATGTCCATGTTTTAGAATAAGAAATTACGAGAGCGAGAAATGTCGTTGTCAAACAAGCAAGGTTCACCGGGGTTGTTGGTTCGGGTTTGGCGGCATTGGCAGGCCAACATCTGGCTCATGCTGGTTCTGGCACTGGCACTGCTGATAGCGCTGGGCATGATGCTGGTGTCGGCCGGAACTGCTGTAGCCGTTGCTGCGTCGTGCCTGGCCGTACTGACGTTCACCAGGTCTGCAGTGCCTGCCGATCCGGCCCCGGCGGCAATGGATGGCAATGCCGGGGCCGTAGTTCCGGTTCTTTCGACTGCGCTTGAGGTGGAAAAGCGGCGCGATGACCAATATCTCAGGTTGCGTGCCGAAATGACGCAGGTCGGTTCCCTGGTGCGAGAGGCTATCGATGGGCTGATCAACAGCTTTACTGCCATTTCGTCGCAGGCGCACGCACAGCAGCAGCTGGCCATCGGCATGACGCAGACCACCAATCAGGGCGGGGAGGGCGTCGATTTCGAGGATTTCGTCCAGGATACCTCGCAGACTCTGTCGATCTTTGTCGACAACACGATCAAGAACAGCCAGACCGCAATGCGTCTGGTAGAACGGATGGCGGATATCAGCACCGAGGTTGGTCATGTGCTGGGAATCCTCAAGGATATCGATCAGATCGCCAAACAGACCAATTTTCTCGCGCTCAACGCCGCGATTGAGGCTGCACGGGCCGGAGAATCCGGGCGCGGCTTTGCCGTAGTGGCAGATGAGGTGCGCAATCTGTCGCTGCGCACCGGGCAGTTCAGCATGCAGATTCGTGACAATATCGGCCACGTGCATCAATTTGTTGCCGCAGCGGAAAATGCGATTTTCGCTCTCGCGGCGCAGGACATGAATTTTGCGCTGCAATCGAAAAAGCGAGTCGAAATGGCGATGCACGATGTGCAGAAAATGAATGCACATGTCAAGCAATCGCTGGTCAGGATCGGCGAATATGCTACCGATCTGGAAGCCCGTGTGGGTCAGGCAGTGACTGCTTTGCAGTTTCAGGACATGGTGACGCAGCTGGTGGGACACAGTCAGTTACGCCTGAACGAGCTGGCCGGCTTGGACAAAATGCTCGGCGATGTGCAAAACAGCTTGATTCGAGTGCTGCAGCAGGCTACACCGGATGAGAATGGCGCCCGTGCAGTGCAGGACAAGCTTGCCGCAGTTACGCAAAAGAGTGCTGCGCTGGCGACAGACCTCGGTCGCAATCCCGTTTCTCAGGAAAACATTTCCAGCGGCGATGTCGAGCTGTTTTGAGCGCCGGCCAGATAGTCAATCCGTTCGCGACGGGTAAATTCAATACAAAGCTACAGGGATAGCAAATGGCAAAAACAGTTTTGACTGTGGATGATTCGGCATCGATCCGCCAGATGGTCGCTTTTACCTTGAAAAGCGCCGGTTACGATGTGATTGAGGCTGCCGATGGTAATGCTGGCCTGGCCCAGGCGAAGAACAATGCGGTCAGTCTGGTCTTGACCGATCAGAACATGCCGGGCATGGATGGCCTGACTCTGATCAAATCGCTGCGTGCCTTGCCGAACTACAAGGCCACGCCGATCCTGATGCTTACTACCGAATCCAGCGACACCATGAAAAGCCAGGGCAGGGCGGCTGGTGCTACCGGCTGGCTGGTGAAACCGTTCGATCCGCAGAAATTGCTCGAGGTTGTGCGCAAGGTAATCGGCTGACTGTTTCCGCCCGGGGGCAGGATATTGGCCGGGTGAAGCATACGAAACGAGCGGGTGGGGACATGAGCATCGACCTGAGTCAGTTTTACCAGGTGTTCTTTGATGAAACAGCGGAACACTTGGGCAATATGGAAGCGCATTTGCTCGATCTGGACGTAAACGATCCGGATGACGAGGAGCTGAATGCGATTTTCCGCGCTGCGCATTCGATCAAGGGAGCGGCGGGCACTTTCGGCTTCAACGATCTGGCTGAAGTGACGCATGAGCTGGAAACGTTGCTGGATCGGTTGCGCAAGCACGAAATTGCGTTGCGCAGCGAAATGATCGACGCCTTTCTCGCCGCCGGCGATGTTCTCAAGGCGCAGCTTGCCGCCCACCGCGATGGCGACACATTGGGCGCAGAAGACGCAGAGCGGATTTGCGCTGTACTGCGACAGCTGGCCGGAAACGCCAGCCCGGCTGCACCCGGCGCAGGGCCCGGCCAGAACCACAAAATCGGCGATTATCGCTTTGAGCTGGATTTGACGCTGCCTCCGCAGATCAGCCGCGAGCGGCTGATCGCCAATCTGCGCGATCTGGGCGAGATCGAGTTGCTCGACGACGGCTCCGATCCGGCACATCTTCAGTTGCGTATCGATACCAGCGTTGCGGAGGGCGATCTGCGCGAGTCGCTGGCGTTTCTGCTCGACCCCGATACGTTCCGGTTGCGTGACTGTTCCGCAGAAATGGAACAAGAGCGCGGCTACGGTTTTTTCGCTGCCGACGCACCCGACAGCGCTGCAGATGCAGAAGAGGCGTATGGCCTGTTTGAGTCCGCTGACGCCCAGGCATACGGCTTGTTTGAGGCGGAGCCTGCGCCAGCTGCAGCGGAAGAGCAGGGATACGGTTTTTTCGAAGCACTTCCGGATACGCCTTCTGCTGCCGCCGTTACACCTGCACAGGGCGGCGACGGTTACGGATTTTTCGAACCATTGGCCGTAACGGCTGCACCGGAAAATTCCGCTGCCACTGCAGCTGAAATCAAGACGGCAGTCGTTACTCCTCCCAAGGTTGTTGCCGATAGCGCAGACAAGAAACGCAGTAGCGAAAAACAGAACATCGAAGCATCGACGATTCGTGTCAGCGTGGAAAAAGTCGATCAGTTGCTGAATCTGGTCGGTGAGCTGGTGATTACCCAGTCGATGCTGGCGCAAACCGCATCCACGCTCGATCCGGTGATATTCGAGAAAATGATGCAGGGAATCGGCCAGTTCGAGCGCAACACGCGCGAGCTGCAGGAAGCGGTGATGTCGATTCGCATGATCCCGATTTCGTTCGTGTTCAACCGTTTTCCGCGCGTAGTGCGCGATGTTGCCGCCAAGCTCAACAAGCAGGTGGAATTGCGTCTGATTGGCGAAAACACCGAACTCGACAAGGGTTTTATCGAAAAACTCTCCGACCCGTTGACGCATCTGGTGCGCAACAGTCTTGATCATGGTATCGAGTCGCCCGACGTGCGCATTGCCAAGGGTAAGTCAGCAATCGGTACGCTGACATTGTCGGCTTTCCATCAGGGCGGCAATATCGTCATTGAGGTTCGTGACGATGGCGGCGGCCTGAGCCGCGAGAAAATTCTCGCCAAGGCGCGCGAGCGTGGCATGAATGTCGCCGACAGCATGTCGGATCAGGATGTGTGGCAACTGATCTTCGAGGCCGGTTTTTCTACCGCTGCTGCCATTACCGATGTTTCCGGACGCGGCGTCGGCATGGATGTGGTACGGCGCAACATCCAGGAAATGGGCGGCCGGATCGACATTGAATCGATGACCGGTGTCGGTACCACCATGCTGATCCGCCTGCCGCTGACGCTGGCAATTCTCGACGGCATGTCGATCGCCGTCGGCGAGAGCACCTACATTATCCCGCTTACATTCATTGTTGAGTCGCTGCAGCCCAAGCCGGATGAGGTCAAAACGCTGGCGAGCAAGGGGCGGGTGTTGAGTATCCGCGGCGAATATCTGCCGCTGGTTGCCTTGCACGAGCTGTTCAACATCCAGCCGCATGTGACCAATTACTGTGAAGGGCTGGTCATCGTGCTGGAAGCCGATGGTAACAAGATCGCCCTGTTTGTTGACGATCTGCTCGGCCAGCACCAGGTGGTGATCAAGAATCTGGAAACCAATTACCGTCGCGTGCCGATGGTTTCCGGTGCCACCATCATGGGAGACGGGCATGTCGCGCTGATCCTGGATGTCAATGCACTGGTGCGCCGTTGCTGTAGCTGATTGCACGCCGTATGCGGCAGCAAGTTGTTGTCATTCCGCCTGAATCGAGGGGAAACCATGGAAACCACAAATCTGAATCAATCCGACTCGCAGAGCGAAAATGGTCGGGAAACACTGGTATTTACGTTGGGCAAGGAGGAGTACGGCATCGATATTCTCAAGGTGCAGGAAATCCGCGGTTACGATGCGGTTACCACCATTGCCAATGCGCCGGATTTCATCAAGGGTGTGATCAATCTGCGCGGTACCATCGTGCCGATTGTCGATATGCGCATCAAGTTCAATCTCGGCAAGGTGGACTACGACCAGTTTACCGTGGTGATCATTCTTAACGTAGCCAAGCGTGTGGTCGGCATTGTTGTCGATGCGGTATCCGATGTGATGACGCTGAGCCCGGGGCAAATCCGCGAGGCGCCGGAATTCGGATCGGCGCTGCGTACCGAATACATCGAAGGCCTCGGTACGGTCGATAACCGCATGATCATTCTGGTCGATATCGAGAAGCTGATGACCAGTCAGGAAATGGAATTGGTCGATGCGGTCGCGTAGCGAGCGGCATCGGTCTGAATCATCATCGCAGTCAAGGCAGGCAAAACAGCAATTCCGGAGGATGTGTCATGAATAACAAGGGTTTGAGTCTCAAGCTGCGGTTGATGGGCGGTTTCGGCGCGCTACTGCTGGTGATTATTGCCATCGGCGTGATCATGTGGAACGCGTCGGGTTCGGTGCAGAACCAGATATCCCTGCTGGCGCAGACGCAGTTGCCGCAGCAGTACAAAATGCAGTCGGTGCTGAACGACGTCAATCTGATTGCACGTGCAGCGCGCAACGCGCAGATCATCGGCAATCAGAATGAGCGCGACGCAGAACTGGCCGCCAAGCAGATTGCCCGTGTCGAGGCTGCACGAGCCAATATCGCCAAAACGCTTGACGAAATGGAAGCTCTCGCCAAGCAGGATGCAGATGAAGCGACGCTCAAGGATATTGCGCAGATCCGTGAAAAACGCCTGGCCTATGTAGAAGAACAGAAAAAGTTCATCGAGGCTTTCAACGCCAGGCGGCTGGATATTTCGCGTGCCGTTGCGATCGGCGGCCTGATGGATACCTATAAGGCTTACAACGAAGCGATCAGCGCAGCCACCGAGCATCAGGTACAGAAAACCCAGCGCTCTGCTGCCGATTTGATTGCACGGCAGGGGCAGGCTGCACGCGATGTCAATATCCTTGCCATTATCGGTCTGCTGCTTGGCTCTGCTGTCGCAGTGCTGGTGGCACGTTCGATCCTGCGCGAGCTGGGCGGTGAACCGAGTGTGGTTGCCGATTCGGCCAACAAAATCGCCGCCGGCCAACTGGATTTCGAGCTTGCCGTGGCAAGTGGCGATACCGGCAGCGTACTGGCGCAAATGAAGCAGATGCAGGTCAAGCTCAAGGAAGGCCAGCTGCAGGCAATCGAGAACGCCCGCGTTCGTCAGGCGCTGGATTCGGTTTCGACCAGTGTGATGATTGCCGATGTCGATCGCCGCATCATCTATATCAACCCGGCGCAGCAGAAATTGCTGGCCGAGGCGGAAGCCGACATTCGCAAGGATCTACCGCATTTCTCGGCGAGCAATATCGTTGGCCGCGTCATCGACGAATTCCACAAGAATCCGCAATACCAGCGCGACAAGCTGGCCAATCTGCGCAGTACTCATACCGCTCAATTGCATATCGGTGGCCGAATTTTCCGGCTGGTGATGAACCCGGTTTACGATCGCGATGGCAAAGCGCTGGGCACTACGGTCGAGTGGACCGACCGTACCCAGGAACTGGCAATGCAGGAGCGCGAAAAGCAGTTGCTGATCGAAACCATGCGCGTCAACGCTGCGCTGGATTCGACTTCGACCAACGTAATGATTGCCGATGCCGATCGCAAGATCATTTTCATGAACCGTGCAGTGATCGCAATGTTGACCAATGCGCAGGCCGATATCCGCAAGGCGCTACCGCATTTCGATGTCAGCAAGATTCTGGGCGGCTCGATGGACGGCTTCCACCGCAATCCGGCTCATCAGGCCAATCTGCTGGGCAGCCTGACCAACACTTATCGTGCCCAGATCGCGCTCGGGGGCCGGACTTTCTCACTGGTTGCCAACCCGATTTTCAGCGAAAAAGGCGAACGCCTCGGCTCGGTGGTCGAGTGGGCCGATCGCACCAATGAAATGGCGGTGGAGAAAGAAGTGGCGGAAATCGTTTCTGCTGCGGCAGCCGGCGATTTTGCCAAGCGTATCGATATGCACGGCAAGGAAGGCTTCTTCCAGTTGCTCGGCAGCAGTATCAACCAGTTGCTGGAAACCAGCGCGGTCGGTCTGGCCGATATCCGTCGCATGTTGGCTGCGCTGGCTGACGGTAACCTGAATGAGCGCATCCATGCCGAATATTCGGGGTTGTTCGGCGAGTTGAAAGATGCTGCCAACACTACGTCCGACCGGCTGCGCGAAATTGTTTCGCAAATCGCCGAAGCGGTGGAAACCATTTCCACCGCTTCCGGCGAAATCGCATCGGGCAACCAGAACCTTTCCAGCCGCACCGAATCCCAGGCTGCCAGCCTGGAAGAAACTGCCAGCAGCATGGAGGAGCTTACCAGCACGGTGCGCCAGAATGCCGAAAATGCCCGCCAGGCCAACCAGCTGGCGATCGGTGCCTCGGACGTTGCAGTCAAGGGTGGCTCGGTTGTGGGCCAGGTGGTCAACACCATGAGCGCTATCTCCGATAGTGCGAAAAAGGTTGTCGATATCATCGCGGTGATCGATGGCATCGCATTCCAGACCAACATTCTCGCACTCAATGCCGCAGTCGAAGCTGCACGTGCCGGCGAGCAGGGGCGTGGCTTCGCCGTGGTGGCAAGCGAGGTGCGCAATCTGGCGCAGCGCTCGGCGGCTGCGGCCAAGGAAATCAAGGGGCTGATTTCGGAGTCGGTGGAAAATGTCGATGCCGGCAGCAAGCTGGTGGATGAAGCCGGCCGTACCATGACCGAAATCGTCAGCGCCGTGAAACGGGTTACCGATCTGATGAGCGAAATTTCTGCTGCATCCAACGAGCAGAGCCAGGGCATCGATCAGGTG
>ERZ724505.2020-NODE-2020-length-10444-cov-19.738185_pt1 | contig 10444 bp, 16 predicted proteins | sample MGYA00376038_ERZ724505 | MGnify/ENA primary metagenome ERZ724505 (study PRJEB28724, sample SAMN07190884) | wastewater metagenome | isolation source: effluent of sewage treatment plant in Hong Hong | place: Hong Kong | collected 2016-03-17 ...
CCATGGCGCGGTTTAGCGCCCGCGCCTGGAGCACAAGAGCGATCAAAAATCCGGGCTGTAGACGATATCGGTCGGCGGCAGCGGCGGGGTCACGTCGATCAGGATCGCCTCGGCGATCTGGATGTCGGACTCGTTTCCGGCCTTATCGAACGCCGTGATGCCGAAAATAACGCTGCCCTCCACGGCGGGTAGGCCGTAGATGGGCAATTGCTTGGTAGTGACGTTTTCCAAGTCCACATACGGGCTGTCGTAGGTCGGCGGGTTGCCGTCTTCTCCCTGGTAGACGCGATAATGGTCCACGTCGGCGGAAGGGCTTGCGGTCCAGGAAATGGAGCCTTGGGGGCGGATGCGGGCCATGGTGTCACCTCTGGTTGAAGTCGTGCGAGACGGCGGTGGGGGGTTGCGGGGGAGTGCGGTCAAGGGTGACCGCGTTGGAATTTGCGGAGCATTCGCCGTTCTGGCGGCAGGCGCGCAGAACGGCGATGCCGTTGCCGGGGATGGTGGCCGGCACCAGCACATCGCGGATTTCGGTCGCGGTGCCGCCGCTGATCTTTTCGCGGATCAGCTTTCCGGGCAGCTTGATGTCCAGCTCGAAATAGCCCACCTGCGCCGCCTGCGGGTGCGCGTCCCACGCGAAGCCCCACCGCTCGCGGACCTTGGCGGCCGTGGCGAGAGCGGGGAGCAGGAGCAGGAGGAGCGGGAGGGCGCGGGGCATCAAGCGACCGTGCCGACGCCGACGTTGAGCTTGACCGCGCCGGTGGTGGCGGCGCTGGCGGCGGCGGCGGCGGCCACGCAGCAGACAGACACATCGCCGGTGGCTGGCGTGGCGGTGCCCACGTCGAACTTGGCGGCGCTGGCGTCCCACAGCAGCTTGGCGCCGATGGCCCAGGCGCTGCCGGTGACTTTGGGCAGGGTGAACACGCCTTCGACGGCCATCGCGCCGGTGGCGTTGTTGGCGATGTCCGCCAGGGCGACGCCGATGATGTTGCCCATCACCACCGGGGTTCCGGCCGCGATGGTGGAGCCGCTGGTGTTGGTGTAGTCCAGGACGGCGCCGTCTTGCACGTATTTCGTGGTCATGGTGAAGTCTCCGAAAAGGGTTGGGCTGGAAATTACGCGCCGGCGTTCTTGTACATCGTGCGCCAGTCCAGGGCCTTCACGGCGGCGTCCAGCCGGACCTTGAACTCCACGCCATCCACCGTCCAGCCGTTTTGCTGTTCGAGGTACGGGTTCGGGTTGCCGTCCAGATAAGCCACCTCTACGGTGTCGAACATGTTTTGATCGGCGGCCATGTAAAAGGCCGTGGTGCTGGAAGCGTCCAACCGCGCATCGGAAACCAAGGTCAAGTTCCAGCCGCGCGCCGGGTTGTAGCGCTGGAGCTTGTTGGCGGTATCCGGGTCGTACTCGGAATTGAGCAGGATGCCGGCCGCGTCTTCCAGAGTGATCGGGACGATCAGGTAGCGCGGGCGGATGTTGAGGGCGTTGGCGGCGCCGCTGCTGTCGGTTTGCCGGCCCATCGCGGTTCGGCCGGCGCCCACGGTGGCGAGCGCCAGGGCGGCGCTGGATCCGGCGAGATTGGAATGGTTGGCGTGGAACAGCGCGGTGCCGTCCGCCATGGCCGGGTTGCCGGTCAGCACGGCGTAAACCAGATCGCCTACTTTGCGTGGCGCGGCGCGGCCCATCTTGCGCGGGATATCGGAGAACGCGGCCAGATCGTCGTTGATGATGGCTTGGCGGGAGATCGTGAACAGCTTGCCGTAAGTGGCGAGCTGGATCTGTTCGCGGCGCTCGCCGACCGTGCCGTGCTTGAATTCCGCGCCCTCTTTGACTTCATCGAGATCGGAAAACTCGCTCATACCGGTGCGGGACGCGGCCTTGAAATCGGTCAGTCGGCCTGCTCGGGTCCACGTCGCGAAAGTTTCTTCCGCTTCGCTGTAGCCTTTGAGCATCGCCTTTTCGGCGGTGTCCGCCAGCAGATAAGGGAAATCGCTGGTGGTGTGAGTGATCGCGGCAGCGACGAGTCCCATCTTGTTGCCAGGAATAGACGATACTCCGGCGTGCATCAGGGAGGCGCGGGCCATTTCGATCAGGGTGTAGCCCCGAAATTCGTTGCCGGGGTCGTCGTTCGCCAGGCCGGCGCGGGCGGCCAGCGCGGCGCCGAGGCCGGTCTTGAACCGGTCCCGCCCGTCGGCGGTGACCGACATGGCGCCGTGCAGCGGTTCGGCGGATTCGCCCAGCTTGCGCAACAGGCGCTGGCTGGCCATTTCGCGCGTGCAGTCGGGGTCGTCCAGGCAGGCGTTCAGGTCCTCCTGCAAGGCCGGATTCTTGGCGTGGACGCCGACCAGCAGGCTGCGGATGTCTTGACGGCGGGTCTTTTCGGCGGCGAGGGCTTCGCGCTTGGCGGCATCGCGGATGTCGATGACGTTATCGGGCTGGGCGGGCGCGGCGGCGGGAGCAACGGGAGCGGGAGCCGCCGAAACGGGCGCGGCCGGCGGGGTGGGTTTGATGTCGTCAGCCATGGCGGCTACTCCTATCGGGGTTGATTGGGGGCGAAAGCGCGGCGGGATGGACGCGGCGGCTTTCAGTTCGGCGGAAACGGTGTCGGCGAAGCCGGCGGCTTGCGCTTCGACGGCGGTGTACCAGTGGTTTTCGCCGTCGGTGAGCAGGGCCAGCATGTCGGCTTCCGGTCGGCCGGTTTTGCGGGCGTAGCTGCTGGCCATCGCGGCGGCGTAGCGGTCGAGCACGTCGGCCATGTCGCGCATGTCGGCGGCGTTGCCCTGCACCGCGCCCCAGGGGGCGTGGATCATCAGCAGGCTGTTGGCCGGCATGTCCACCGTGTCTCCCGCCATCGCGATCAGCGAGGCGATGGACACGGCGACGCCTTCCACGGTGGCGGTTTTCTTGGCCCGGTGGCGGCGCAGGGCGTTATAGATCGCCAGGCCGTCGGACACGGCGCCGCCGTAGCTGTTGATGCGGACGTTGAGGATTTCCGCGTCCAGCTTGTCCAAGTCGCGAACGAACTGGTGGGCGGTGACGGTCTGGTCGGACCACCAGCTTTCGCCGATGTCGCCGAAGATGTACACCTCGGCGGTTCGCGAATTACCGGCGGCGCGGATTTCGTACCACTTGTTCATCGGGATCTTCGGTCGGTTGCGGGTTGTCGGTTTTCGCGGGCGGAATGCCCGGCGCGTCGAGCTGCTTTTGCCAGTCGGCGAGCTGCCGCAGCACGTCGTCCGGGTTGCCGCCGCGCGAGCGAATGATCTGCTGAGGGCTGGCGAACCGGTTTTTGACGGCCTCGGCGTTGGCGTTGACTTCTTTGAGCGGATCGATCCACGGCATGGCGGGCGCGCGGAAGCTGGCGGCGGCGATGGATCGCGGGTTGAGGTCGGCGGGCTGGCGCACCGTGCCGGCCACCACGGCGGACGAGACGAACCGCTGCCAGACCGGGCGCACGAACTGGCCGACGAACAGGGCGGACATCAGTTCGTAGGCGCCTTGCTGCTCAACCAGCTCTTGGCGCTGAGCGCTGTAGGTGCCGTCGTAGTCGCGGGCGAGGCTGGAGTAGCTGATGCCGAGTCCGGCGGCGGCGGCGCGGAGCTGACCCTTGCGGAACTCTTCGACGTTCGGGTTCGGGCGCTTGGTGTCGATCAGGCCCACGTCTTCGCCGGGACGAAGATCGTCGAAGATCATGCCGGGGGAAAGGTCGAACTGGCGCGGCGCGTCGTCGGTCTCTTGCTGCAGGATGTCCGGGACGCTTTTCTTGATGTAGGCGGTCAATCGCGCGGCCACGTTCGCGGCCACCCGCTCGTCGTCCTCGTACTGCTTGATGTCGTTCAGCCGGCGGATCACGGAAGCGAACGCCGAGACGCCGCGCGCCTGACGGATACGTTTCACCATCTTGAGGTGCAGCATCTGTTCGGTGGGCACGCGCTTGAGTTCGCCCAGGAGCGTGCCGGTGGCGGCGCCGTGCAGCGCACCGGGATGGGTCTTGTAAACGTGGTAGGCGCGGGGCCGCCCCCAAGTGTCGCGCTCCACGCCGGAGGTGATGCCCTTGGCCGGGTCGTGGTAGTCCAGCGGCATGATGTCGGCTTCGAGCAATTCCAGCGACAGCGGAACGCGGGTACCGTGATCGAGATTGGCGCGAACGCCGTCGATCACTTGGGCGAGGGCTTCGCCGTCCCGTAGCCAAGCGCGGGCCATCAAGCGCTGGGTGGCGATCCAGTCGTGCTCGAAAGTGACTTCCGGCCATTCCGCCCAGTCCTGCCACGCCTCAAGCAGTTGGTCGGCGAAGGCGCGATGGATTTCGCCGGTGCGGGTTTTGGGCTGCGGTTCGATGCCGATGCCGGCCGGGCCGACGATGAATTGCACCAGCCGATCCAGCGCGCCGTCCGAGATGTCGTGATTTTGATCGAGGTAGCGGGCGAAGCGGCGCAGCCGTTCGCCGGCATAGGCCACGGTCGAATCGCCGTCGCGGCCATCGCGCCAACTGGGGTGCGAATTTCGCGGGTCGGCGGCTTCGTAGAGCGCTTTGGGCCGGATGAGGCGGGACAGCCAGCCTAGCATTCGGAAAACCTCGCGACCGCGTAGCCGCGCCGAACGGCGGTCGGGTTTTCGAGCGCGTCAATCGCCCGCAGCAGCTCCAAGATGTGGACTTTGAGCTTGTCGGGTTCGGTGGGCACGAACGCCAGCCGCTTGTCGCCCGCGCCCAGAGAGGCGAGCGATTCGCCGCGCTCCACCAGGGGCAGGGCGGCTTGCGCCAGGGCGAGATCGGCGCGGAGGGTTTCGATGGGGACGCCGGTGTAGATCATGCCCGGCATCGTAGCCGGGCGACGCGCGCAACATCAGGCACGGCTGCGCGCGTGCTTCATATCGCCCAACCCTTGAGCGGGTTCTTGCGCCGCACCGTGGAGGGATGCACGCCGACCTGCGCGGCGATGGTCTTCGCGGGCAAGCCCGCCGCGATGGCGTCGCGGATCTGCCGGTCCCGTTCGGCGCGCTCCCCGGCGTCGGTTCGGGCGATGTGGACCCGCTCCCCGGCCCAGCGCTGGCGGACGCGGGCGAACACCGGGCGCAGCTTGCCCAGCGGGTCGGCGATCCCCAGTGTCCGCAGCAGCGCGGCGGTTTCCGCCAGGGCTTCGGAGAGGGGATCGGATGGGGGGAGCATGGACGGGCTTGGTCGTTATGCCTATTCGTCATCTCCGGCCGTTTCGATCTCGCCGCTGGCGTGAAGCGAAATCAGTTTATGGCCGGCGCGTCCGTAGCTCGCCACCCATACCGGCGTCAATGCGCCCATCACGTAATTTCCGCCCTTGTACCCTTCAAACACTTTGCCCATCGCCGCCTTACACTCGGCCAGCAATTCGGCCGCTGGGCGCTGGCCTTCGCCTTTCTCAAACGCCAAGTCGCTGTAGTAGCCTCGGTAGCTATGCGCGCTTTTCAGGTTCGCAACGCACGCGCCTTTCGGCATCGCTTCAAGATCAGCGATCAGCTTGCCGAGCGTCATTTGTGTTTCGGCGCGCTCTCGCTGCCATTGCGCATTCAAACCGTCAATCAAAACCGAAATATCCATTCTTTTCTCCTTATCAAAATAACTACAAACTCCAACTGCGTTGATCGGCGCGCGGGCGCGGCGGGCGTTTGGCCGGCGGCGCTTTGGGCGCGGGCGGTTGCGGGGCGGGTTCGCCGTCGCCGATCAAGTCGATGGCGACGGCGCTGCGCTCCGGGTCCGCCCAGGCGGGCGGCTTGTCCCAGTTGATGTGCTCGGCGCGGACCATCAGGGCCACGGCGTGGTTATAAACGCAGAGGTCAAACGCCTCGTTTCGGTCGTTGCTGAGGTTTTCCCAGCCCTTGGCGGTGCGGGTTTCGGCCGCGAGTTCGTCGAAAAACCACGGCCCCAGCCAGTTCGGGAAATGGATGTAGCCCGGACCCGGCTCGGCGCGCTCCAGGTCGGCGGCGAGGCTGTCTTTGAGGATCATGGTATTCAACATCCATACCGGCACCTCGCCCATGGCGTTGGCCTTGCGATCCGCGCGGGCGCTGGAATCGGGAAAGGTGCGGCTGATGCGGGGTCCGCCATGGCTGCCGCCTTTCACCAGCATGACCCGCGCGCCGAGGCCGACGCTGCGGGCCTGCCGCCAGAAGGCGTAAGCGCGCTCGGTCACGCCGGCCTTGCCGCCCGAATCCACCGCGACCGCCACCGGGATCAGGCCGCGATCCGCGCGCTCGGCGAACGGGTAGGGCTTGCAGGCGACTTGATCGAGCAGGATGGACCAGTCCGGCAACTGGCGGGCGGGGTCGATGGGCTCCGGTTCGCCGTTGCCGCCGAGGCGCCGCGACCAGCGCAGGTTGTAGCGGTCGATCAGCCAGCGCTCGTTGCCCGGCCCCCAGCCCATCACCTGCACCACGAAGCGGTCTTTTTGCACGTCCACGGCGGCGGTGAGGTAGCGCACATCGGGCGGGACGGTGCGCTTCTCCAGGTCTTCGGCGCGGCCGGCCAGCACCCGGCCATCGCGCAAGACGTTCAGGTTGCGCGGCCGGTAGGCGGTGCCAAAATCGGTGGTGACCAGGGCTTGCAGCGGCTTTTCGTCGCCGGTGCGCTCCAGGGTCTTGGCCGCTTGGTCGTAGCGCTGCACCAAGCTATCCCAGGACTGGTAGGCGGCGGCGGGGCCGGTGAGCCAGTACGAGCCGAGCGCGGTGACCGGCGCATCGCCGGAGATTTCGCCGCGCCGGTCGATGGTCTGCCCGTCGCCCAGCCAGTCGCCTTTGGCGTTCATGCGGGGCTTGCGGTCGGCGGGGATGACGCAGCCGCAGTGCGGGCAGATCAGGCCGGCGTGGCCGTCCACGATGGCGAATGCGTCACGGGCCGGCGCGGCGGTGAAGTAGTCAAGGCAATGGTGGCATGGCCAGTACCATCGGTTGCGGTCGCCCTGGTTGTAAATGGCGAAAATTCCGCCGCAGGGCGGGCCTTCGTGCGGGTTGTCGTGCTGCCATTTCGGGTCGGAGAGGATCTTGCCGGGGCTGGACTCCACCAGGACTTTGCCGGCCGACATGAAGGTTTGGGTCCGCTTGCGGGCCGGCACGAACACATCGCCCTCGCGGCCAACGTCTTCCGGGAAACGGTCGTAGTCGGTCAGGCAAACGTAGCGGATGTCGAAGCTGGAAAGCTGGGTGATGCTGGGCCAGCCGATGGAGAGCGTCATGCCGTGTCGATAGCGCTTGCCGAACACGTTGTCGTCGCTGGCGTAGGGGGACAGGCGCTCGCGCATCGCCGGGGAGTGCTCGTTGAGCCGGTCGATGCGGGTCTGGCTGTAGCGCTGCGCGGTGGCTTGGGTCATGTGGATGATGTGCATGTCGCCGGGATCACACACCACGGCATAGACCAGGAAGCCATCGACCAGGGCGGCGGTCTTGCCGCTGCGCGAGGGTCCGACGAACACCACGCCCTCGACCGAGCGGTCGGCTAGGCGGTTCATCGGTTTGACCATGTACGGCGTGCGCTCGCGATTCCAGTTCTCGTTCGATCCGCCGGGTAGGTAGATGCGCATGTGCTGCTCAACCGCATCGACGACCGGGATGCGGCGGGGCGGGCGCAGGATTTCGGCGGCGCCGCGCATGATCTCGGAGCAGGAGGCAAAGCTAGCCATCGGCGGATTCCAGCGACGACAGCAGCGAGGCGTAGAGGTTTTCGCGGGCGCCATCGATGGCGCGCTGCACGGCGGTGACGGCGGCGGGCGGCAGGGCGAAATCGCGCTCCAGGGTGTCGGGCAGCGTGTCGAGCGTCTGTGATAAGCGCTTGAACGCTTCGCCGACCGACCGCTCCACGGCGGCGGCTGGGACCATCTTGCGAATGTCTTCTGCCAGCTTGATCTTTTCCCGCTGGGCGCGGTAGTAGTCGAGCTGCTCCTTTGGGTCCATATTCGCCGGGTCAAGATTTTTGTTTTTCGCGGCCACGAGGTGGGCGAGCGCGCGAAATCCATCGCTCAGATGCCATACCCGAATGCCGTTGTGCATTTGCGACGGCGCAGTTTCGAGCGCTTGAGCGGTCAGGCGCCGATCAAGCCTGAGCACGTCGCTGTATCGCGTGGCGTGCCACAACAGGCTGTCGATGGGGATTGGAGATGCTGGCATGTGGCCTGTAAGTGTTTGCTTTGTATGTCGAAAAAGTCTGTTTTTCCGGGCCTCGGCGCGATTACCCGTGGTCTATCGCGTGGGAGTACCTTTAAGTTGTTGTTTCAAAAATTCTGTTTATTGCTTTTTCAATTTCGGTTGGAATGATTTTTAGCGCGCTGGCCTTGGTCGTTTCGCCCCAGCCAAGAGTCGCCCGATACCTCACTCCAGAGAAAAACAGGAAAAGCGGCACAATGCGATTCATGCGATACCGCCCAGCGCCCCGCCCGCTGTTGCCCGATGACTCTAGCCAAACACCTGGCGGCAACCGCGATGCCGTTCCGACCGGAATAACGAAATACCGCCTATTCCGCGACGTTCGCCCCATGTCGCCAGCCAGCCATCGCTTGATCGGCTTGATTACGGATTTCTCTGGGTTTCCGAACAAATCAAGCGGCATCGAGTGACTTGGTATCGCTTTGTACCCGCTGGGCAGCAGGCCCTTGCCCCTCAGCAGTTGCTCGATACCTTGCAGGCCGCGACCGCCGCCCGTTTCGTGTGTCACGATCACCGGCACGCGCTTTTGATCGATATACACGCGGCCTTGTAGCGTCTGCTTCGTGGCCGTTTCGACGCGAGTAGCGCCCGTGATCAGGCGAGTGGGGCGATCAAAGGCCGACTCCAGTTGTTGCTGGCTCGCATTGCGCACCGCGAACAGCGTTACGTTGATCGCGGTGGACAGCGCGTAGGGCAGTTGTCGCTCCAACCCAGCCAGGCGGTTCAGCATCGGCCGCAAATTCGCGTCCAGGTCGATTTCGATCATTGTTGCGGCCTCTCGCTGTCGGGCTCTTCGCTAGTACGCCGTTTCGAGCGGCGGCGCTCGTCGCGCAATTCGCTGCGCAAATCCTTGTTTTCTCGGATGAGGGTATCCAGGAATTCCTCCTTGGCGTCATCGGTTTTCGCCTTGCCGCGCAGCTCTTTGATCCAGGTCCAAGCGCCGGCCATCAGCACCAAAAACAGCGCGCCTTTTTCCGGGTTGCTCAATACCCACTGGAGCAGTCCAGCCCAGCTTCCGGCGTCATCGGCCATTAGCTTTCGTCCGCCATACGCACCAGAGCGCCGAGAGCGACAACACGCTGTACGTGATCGCCGATGCGGGCGGCGGCTGGTTGCCGAGGTTGTTGAGCGCGAGCGACAGCATGCAAAACGCGATACCCATCCGCGACAGCAGCCGCACAAAAAACGGCGGGCGACTGAGCCATAGCACGGTCATCAGGCCGAACGTGCCGAAAGACAGCAGCGTCGCGCCCCAAACCATCTCGTTGCCCAGCCTGGCCAAAACCCGATACACCCCGGCAAACTCGCCGAACAGGCCAGGACTCAGCAGCAAATACAGCCCGAGCCAGAAAATGATCGACGCCGTTATCAGATCGAAACTGGACCACGGGGCCTCGTAGAGTATTTCGCGCAGCCGGTTGCATGGCCGGCAATAAGCGCTCATCAGCCGATCCCCGGTCACGGCCGCGACTCCACCAGCGCCCGCAGCTCGTTGGCGTATTGCCGTAGCATGCGATCCCGCCCGGCCAGCTTGAGGTAAGTCGCATCTCTCAAGCAGGCCAGATCGTCAGCCGTGATGGTTGGTAACTGCGGTTTCGGCGGGATCAGCGCGGTCGGAATGGGCCTATACTCAATCCTGGTGCCCGCGCAACCGATCAGCGGGCCACAAAGAGCGGCGATTATCATGACAACCGCCGCGACGAGCAGCGCCTGCTTGATCCGTGGTTGTGGCCAGAACACCGGCCCGCCGACCATCACAGACCCTCCTCGAAATCCCTGCGCTTGGACGGGTCGGCCGGCGCTTTCGCGTCCCACTTTCGCCGCGTCTCTTCGAGCTGCCGAAGCGACCGGTCGATGGCATCGCGCTCGGCGATGGCCCTTTCCGCCTTTTCGCGCTCGGCTTTGTCCTTCCGTCGCTTCGCCAGCATCCCGAAAACCAGGGCGGTAAACGCCGCGACCCCGGCGATCCATTTCCAGAACCAATCAAACATCGCCGCCACCTCGCTTGTTGATCCGCTCGCGGCCCAGCCAGACCATCAAAATGGCCGCTACAGCCGCGCCGTAGTCGATCATAGGGGTTGGTACTACCTCGAAGCGAAAACCGCCCAGAGACGCTCCTAGACCGCCCAGCGCGAATCGTATCGTCACGACCGCGAAGCCAACCGACACGAAAAACAGTGTCCGGCTTTCCCGCCCCTTGGCGTCCCTGGGGCACAGCCAGCCGCGCCAGCTCATGCCCCCTCCCACGCCGTGCCGGTGGCGATCATGTGGGCGATGCGCG
>ERZ724505.2023-NODE-2023-length-10429-cov-7.081357_pt1 | contig 10429 bp, 12 predicted proteins | sample MGYA00376038_ERZ724505 | MGnify/ENA primary metagenome ERZ724505 (study PRJEB28724, sample SAMN07190884) | wastewater metagenome | isolation source: effluent of sewage treatment plant in Hong Hong | place: Hong Kong | collected 2016-03-17 ...
TCCGAGCAGCAAGAAGGGGGCACCCGCTACCTCGACTTGCAAGGGCAGTTTGCGCATTCGTGGGGCACCCATACGCTGCAAGGCTATGGTCGCCTGGGCGTATCCGAAGGGGTTCAGCCCAGTGTGCCGCGCTGGGGTTTGGGTGGGTTCCAGCAGCTGTCAGGCTATGCGCCGTTCCAGATCAGTGGCTCGCAGGTGGCCTTGGTTCGCCTGGGCTACCAGGTCCGCGTCAGTGACCTCGCCTTGACGCGGGGCTTGTTTGTTGGCGGCAGTGTCGAGGTGGGGAACGCCTGGGACCAGGCGCAAGACATCTGGCGCGGGGCCAAACGCAAGGGCTTCAGCCTGTATCTGGGGGCGGATACGGCATTCGGGCCGGTCTACACCGCAGTGGTGACCAGCCCGGGGGTGGGATCGACCGTGATGTTGTTCGTCGGCCGACCTTGATGACGGGGTGTCAGACCCGGCTGAGCGCCTGGCCCACCGTCGAGCGCAAGTACTCGATCACGTGCGGGCCGATCTTGCTCAGGGGCAGCACTTCTTGCACCGCACCGGCTGCGATCGCTTCGCGTGGCATGCCGAACACCACACAGCTGGCTTCGTCCTGGGCCACGCAGTAGGCTCCGGCATCGCGCATTTCGCGCATGGCTTTGGCGCCATCGGCCCCCATGCCGGTCAACATGATGCCAATCGCATTCGGGCCCACCACTCGGGCGGCTGACTTGAACAGCACCTCCACGCTGGGCTTGTGGCGGTTCACCGGGTCACCGTCTTGCACGCGGGCAATGTAGTTGGCGCCAGAGCGCTCCACGCTCAAGTGCATGCCGCCGGGGGCAATGTAGGCGTGGCCCGGCAGAATGCGCTCACCGTCCTGCGCTTCCTTCACGCTGATCTTGCACAGGCTGTCCAGGCGTGCAGCGTAGTTCTTGGTGAAGCCGGGGGGCATGTGCTGGGTGATGACCACGCCGGGGAAATCCGCGGGCAGGGTGGTCAGCACATCCTTGGTGGCTTCGGTGCCGCCGGTCGATGCGCCAATGAACAGAATTTTTTCCGTCGACAGTCGGCCCATGGGGCTACCACCCGAGGGCTTCACCACAGGTGCGGCCGGGGCGGTGGCGCCGCCCGTGCTGGCCGGCCCCGCCACGTGCAATCGGCTGATGCGCGCTTTCGACGCCACGCGAATCTTGTCGGTGATGTCTTCCGATAGCTGACGCAGGCCGTCGGCCACGCCAATCTTGGGCTTGGCCACAAAGTCAATGGCCCCCAATTCCAGCGCTTTCAGTGTGACGTCGGCACCCCGTTCGGTCAGGGTCGAGACCATCACCACCGGCATGGGGCGCAGTCGCATCAGCTTCGACAGAAAGTCGATGCCATCCATGCGGGGCATTTCGACATCGAGGGTGATGACATCCGGGTTCAGGTTGCGAATCATTTCGCGCGCCACGAACGGGTCCGAAGCCGCACCAATGCATTCCATGTCGGGTTGGCGGTTGATGATTTCGCTCAGCATGCTGCGCACCAGCGCCGAGTCGTCCACCACGATCACGCGAGTCTTGGCCATGGCGTGTCTCCTTTATCAGAACAGATCAATCGAACCACCGCCAGTCGAAACCGGGACCACCTTCTGGGCGGCCAGGCGTTCCTGCTGGACGATCTGTTCCGGGTTGGTGGGAGCCAGGCGCTTGACCATGGCTTTGCCGCTGTGGGGGAAGAAGCAAACCTTGCGCGGATAGATTTCCAGCACGTCTTTCGAGACCACAGGGATGCGTTCGGTTTTGAGGTACTCCATCACGAAGGCGGTGTTGCGTTCACCCACGTTGATGGTGTTCATGCCGCTGATCACGGCGCCGCCGCCAAACACCTTGGCTTCCAGGGTCATGCGCGATGCCCCCATCTTCAGCATTTCGTTGATCAGCAGTTCCATGGCGTAGGAACCGTAGCGGCCCGAGTCACTGGCGCCGCCGCCGTTGTCAGGCAGCATGAAATGGTTCATGCCGCCGATCTTGGCTTGACGGTCCCACAGGCAGGTGGCAATGCACGACCCCAGCGTGGTCATGATCAGCACATCTTCGTTGAACACGAAGTACTCGCCCGGCAGCACTTTCACGGCTTCTGCCTGGAAGTGGGCATCGTAGAAAAAGAAGGAGGCCTCGCCAGGCTTGGGCACCCGGGCCTTGAGTCGATCCAATCGGTCGCGTCGCTGGTTCAGGCCTCCGGCGGCCAGGCCGCTCGTTGACCCGGCGAGCGATCCTCCGGCCAAACCGGCGCCTGGACGACCGGCGCTGATGGATGATGAACTGATCATGTCTTGCCCTTGTCTCCTGGGTCAAACACGGTCGTAGACCGTTTTGCCGCGTAACTGGAAAAGATCTTTGGACTCGGTGAAGTTCTCTGAGTGGCCCACAAACAGCATGCCGTGCGGCTTCATCACGCTGTGGATGCGTTCCAGCACCTTGCGCTGGGTGGGGGCATCGAAATAGATCATGACGTTGCGGCAAAACACGATGTCGAATGGCTCGCCCAGTTGCCAGCTCGCCTGCATCAGATTGAAGGGGCGGAATTCGACCATGCGGGCCAGTTCGGGCTTGACCCGGATCGAGCCGGCATTGGCGCCCTTGCCGCGCAGGAAAAACTGGCGCAGTCGTGCTTCGCTCAGACCACGGGTGCCAGCGTCGTACACCCCGCGGGAGGCGGTGGTCAGCACATTGGTGTCGATGTCACTGGCCAGAATCTTGACCGGGGCGTGCAGGCCCAGCGATTCGGCCACCGTGATGGCCAGGGAATAGGGCTCTTCACCCGTGGACGAGGCACAGCACCAGATGCGAGTGGGCTGTGCGCCACGCTTCTTCAGGTGTTCGGCCAGGGTGTGGAAATGGTGTTCTTCTCGAAAGAAGGCCGTCAGATTCGTGGTCAGGCAGTTCGTGAATTCCTGCCACTCCTGGCTGGCGTGGGGCCCGGCATTGTTTTCCAGCCATTGCAGGTAAGAGTCAAAGGACTGGTGGCCTGTTTCGCGCAGACGGCGCGACAGGCGGCTGTAGACCATGGCGTGCTTGCCGTCGTTCAGGCTGATGCCCGCCTTGGCATAGATGAGCTTGCGCACGCGCTCGAAGTCGCGGTCGGAGAATGAAAACTCACGATCGATGACCTGGGTTGTGGAATCCGGCATGGAAATAGCCATTTCAACTCACAATGCGAAAGCCAAAACACGGCGACGGAACCGGCGCCCACAGAGGTTATCGGTCAAGCCTTGGCGGGCTTGAATCTCTCGGTGGGATGGGTCGCGTTTCGCAGCATGCCTGCTCCGCGGGGGGTGACGTGGGCAGATTTCAGGCGGGAAAGCCACGCAAATCGACCCTTCGAATCTGACCGTCCTGCTAGACTTGGTCATGAATCAGGTCAGTCGTGTGGAGACCACCATCGCCTCCATGAACACTCTTTCTACCGCCCCGCCGGACACCGAGCTCCCCGATGCCTTGCGTCTTGACGTCGCGCTCAACTTGTTGAGTCAGGCCGGTTGGCAGGCGCCGGTTTCTGTCACGCCCGGCACAGTGGCCTGGCTTCAGGCCATCGTCGATGGCTTGTGCGACGTCTCCAGCCGCGATGCGTTGACCGGGCTGGCCAACCGCCGTCAGTTTGAAGCCGCCATCAACCGCGAAGTGGACCGGGTGGCCCGCAATGGCGAGCCGGCGTTGTTGCTGGTGCTCGACATCGATCACTTCAAGAAGGTCAACGACACGCATGGTCACGCCGCTGGCGACGAGGTGATCAAGGCGGTCGCGTTGGCTTTGCAGGAATGTGTGCGCCCCATGGATACCGTGGCGCGCATTGGTGGGGAAGAGTTCGCCATCATCCTGCCCAACTGCCCCCCGGCCTTTGGCCAGACGGTGGCGGAACGGATCCGAAAAAAAATCGAAGGCAAGCCCGTCGCCATCATTGGTGGCGAGGCGTTGCAGGTCACGGCCAGCATTGGCGGTGCATTTGCGCCACAGTGGGTGCGCTCATCTGCCGTGCTGTGGTCCGAACGCGCCGACCAGCAGCTTTACAAGGCCAAGGCCCAAGGCCGAAACCAGACTTGTCTGGAAATGCCGCCGCTCACCGTGGTGAGCGCCGAAGAGAAGGGCTTGCTGTTTGCCAGCCTGACTCAGTCTGAATCCAACACCACGGAATGATGGTCTCCATGTCCTCATCTGCAAACACTCCACAATCCAGCGCGGCAAATGGCACCTCGCGTCTGGCGCGTACCGTCGCGATCACCAGTGGCAAGGGCGGTGTCGGCAAGACCTTCGTCAGCGCCAACCTCGCTGCCGCGCTCACCCGTCAGGGCCTCAAGGTGCTGGTGCTAGACGCCGACCTCGGCCTGGCCAATCTGGATGTGGTGCTCAACCTCTATCCCAAGATCACGCTGCACGACGTCTTCACCGGCAAGTCCGAATTGGAAGAGGCCATCCTGCCTGCACCCGGGGGCTTCTCTGTGTTGCTGGCGGGGTCCGGCCTGGTCGAATACTCGCGTCTGACTCCCGAAGTGCGCGATCAACTTCACCAGATCATCGAAGCCGTGAAGCCGCGTTTTGACGTGCTGCTGATCGACACCGGTGCTGGCATTTCCGACGTGGTTCTGTATGCCGTGTCCTTGGCCCACGAAGTCATCGTGGTGGCCACACCTGAGCCCACGTCCATGACCGACGCGTACGCCACCATCAAGGTGCTGTCTTCGCAGCAGTCGCGTGATCAGCTCAACCTGGTCGTCAATCAGGTGGGGCGCACCGGCGATGGCCGTGCCATCTGCAACCAGTTGCAGCAAGTGGTCGAGCGTTTCGTGCAGTCGCCGGCCGGTCAGTCACCCAAGTTGAATTTCCTGGGCGACGTACCACTCGACTCCAGCGTGCGCGAAGCGGTGCAAAAACGCCAGTTGCTGCTGGAGTTGCATCCCGGCAGCCCGGCGTCACAAGGCATTGTTCAGGTGGCCACCCGTTTGTTGTCTCGCCAGCCCGCTTGATTCAGCCCTGTTGTCCGTTTCATGTCTCAATACGAATCCGCTTACGAGTGGCTGGGCGGCGATGCCAAGGTGCGCGCCCTGGTCGATCGCTTCTACGACCTGATGGACCTGGAGCCGCAGTACCAGGCCTTGCGTGCGGCCCACGGGCCTGAGCTCGACTCGGCCCGCGACAAGCTGTACTGGTTCCTCAGCGGCTGGCTGGGTGGCCCCAATCTGTATATTGAAAAGTTCGGCCATCCGCGCCTGCGGGCCCGCCATCTGCCGTTTTCCATTGGCATTGCCGAGCGCGACCAGTGGGTGGCGTGCATGGCGCAGGCCATGAACGAGCTGGCGGTCGATTCCGAGTTGGCCAACCGACTCAATCAGTCTTTCATGCAAACCGCTGACTGGATGCGCAATCGCGGCGTGGACATGGCCTGAGGGCGCTGTCGTTGTCGTTGTCGCGGCCCGAGCGGTTGTTTCAGCCTGGAAGCAAGTTGCCCTTGGTGGGCGCCAGCAGCAGTACCAGGGCACCGGCACCGCCTTCGTCACCACGGGCCTGCACAAAGGCCAGCACGCGTTCGCTTTGCACCAGCCAGCGCTTGACCTTGTCTTTCAGCACGGGTTGGCGACCGGGAGAGCCCAGGCCTTTGCCGTGCACCACGCGCACACAACGCCAGCCTTTGATTTGCGCCTCGCGTAGAAACTGGCCCAGGCTTTCGCGTGCCTCGTCGGTGCGCATGCCATGCAGGTCGAGTTGCTGCTGAATGGCCCACACGCCACGACGCAGCTTGCGCACCACATCCACGCCAATGCCATCTCGGCGCCAGGCCAGAGATTCGTCGGTTTCCAGCAGGCTTTCCACATCGAATTCGTCTGACAACGATTCGGTTAACACCTGCTTTTCATCTTGCTGACGGCTGGTCGGAATCGGGGCGGGCTTGGGGGGCGTGTGATGTTTGCGCCCTTTGTCGGGCAAGGTATGCACGGGGCCGACCGCCTGCTGGAAAACAGCGCGGTCTGCCTCGGCCTTGCGGCGTGCGGCATCGCGCTTGGCCTGTTCGGCACGTTCCTGCTCTGCACGGGCGGCCGCCTCCTTGGCGGCGCTTTTCAGCGCGCGCTTGAGGTCACCGAAGTCGCGCAGGGGGGTGTGAGCGGAGGGCTTGGTGGCGTTTTTCACACCGCCAAGCCTACAACAATCCGCGCTCGGCAAATGACAGGCAGGCACTGCGGCCCACCACAATGTGGTCCAGCACCCTCACATCGACCAGTTGCAGGCTGCTTTTCAGGGTTTGCGTGAGTAGCTCGTCGGCCCGCGACGGCTCCAGAACGCCCGAGGGGTGGTTGTGGGTCAAGATCACAGCGCCAGCGTTGTGCGCCAGCGCCTGCTTGACCACCTCGCGGGGGTACACGCTGGTCTGGGTCAGGGTGCCGCGAAACAGCTCCTCGAAGGCAATCAGTCGGTGCTGCGCATCCAGGTACAGCACGCCGAAGACCTCATGAGGGCGGTGCCCCAATTGCATCTGCAAGAAATCTTTCACCACCTGGGGGTTGCCGAACACGGGCTGGGTTTGCAGCCCGTTGTGCAGGCTGCGGCGGGCCAACTCCATCACGGCCATCAGCTCTGCGCTTTTGGCCGGGCCCAGGCCTTTGATTCGTCCGAGCACACGCCCGTCGGCCTGCAAAAGCCCGGGCAGTCCCCCCAAGTCTGTCAGCACTTTTTCCGCCAGCTGCAATACGCTCAAGCCCTTCATGCCCGTGCGCAGCAGCAGGGCCAGCAGTTCGGCGTCGGCCAGAGCGGCGGGCCCCAGCGTTTGCAGCTTCTCGCGCGGGCGCAGGGCAGTGGGAATATCTTTCATAGGGGTATGCCGCAAGCGGCCGAGGCAAAACTAAAATTGTCGTTTTGCTCAGCTCTCCAATCCATCCTCCTCAAGGGTGGACCGCATCATGACCACAGCCGTCCCCACCGTTGTCTCTGGCTCGTTCCTGACCCTGCACTACCGCCTGACCGGGCCCGATGGCGCTGACGTGGTCAACACCTTCCACGACAAACCCGCCACCCTCACCATCGGCTCGGGTGAGTTGTCTCCCGCGCTCGAAGCCCGTTTGATGGGCCTGCAAGAGGGCACCCGCACCGTCATGGAATTGCCCGCAGGCGAGGCCTTCGGCCCCCACAACCCGGAAATGGTGCAGAAAGTCGCCATGACCCTCATGCGCGAGCTGGGTGATCCCGACGAAACCTGGCGCGTGGGCGATGTGGTGCGTTTCCCTACCCCCGACAACAAGAGTTCGTTCGCCGGTGTGGTGCGCGAGCTGGGTGGCAACGACTGGATCCTGTTCGACTTCAATCACCCGCTGGCGGGCCAGCCGGTGACGTTTGAAGTGCAACTCATCGGGGTGCTCTGAGATGACCCAGGTTCAAGACGTCCTGCTGGCCGAACCACGCGGCTTTTGTGCCGGGGTCGATCGCGCCATTGAAATCGTCGAGCGGGCGCTTGAGCAGTTTGGCGCCCCCATTTATGTGCGCCACGAAATTGTGCACAACACCTACGTGGTCAACGACCTCAAGGCCAAGGGCGCCATCTTCATCGAAGATCTGGCCGAAGTGCCTGCTGGCGCCACCCTGATCTTCAGCGCCCACGGTGTCAGTCAGGCGGTTCGCCAGGAGGCTGATGCGCGGGGCTTCCAGGTGTTCGACGCCACCTGCCCACTGGTCACCAAGGTTCACATCGAAGTGGCCAAGCTGCGCCGCGAGGGCTACGAGTTCCTCATGATCGGCCACAAGGGGCACCCCGAGGTGGAGGGCACCATGGGGCAGTTGTCGGAAGGCATCTACCTGGTCGAAGACATCGACGATGTCGCCAAGGTACAGGTCAGCAACCCGGACAAGCTGGCCGTGGTCACCCAGACCACGCTGTCGGTCGACGACGCTGCGGGCATTCTGGCGGCCATCAAGGCGCGCTTCCCCAACATCCGCGAGCCCAAGCAACAAGACATCTGCTACGCCACCCAGAACCGCCAGGACGCCATCAAGATCATGGCGCCCCAGGTGGACGTGGTCATCGTGGTGGGCAGCCCGACCAGTTCCAACAGCAACCGCCTGCGTGAACTGGCCGAGCGCCTCGGGACTCCCGCCTACATGGTTGATTGCCCAGACGACCTGCAGGCCACCTGGTTCAACGGCCGCCCTCGGGTGGGCCTGACCGCCGGTGCGTCGGCGCCCGACGTGCTGGTGCAACAAGTCATCGCCCGTTTGCGTGCCCTGGGCGCCATCTCCGTGCGGCGCATGCAAGGCGTGGAAGAATCGGTCCGATTCCCTCTGCCCAAGGGGCTGGGCGGTACCGGCCTGGACCGACCCCTGCCCAATCAGCGTTCTGCTTCCTAATTTTTCAAATCCGTAGACAACATGCTCGACATCGCCCTGCTGCGCAAAGACCTCGACAGCGTCCTGGCCCGTCTGGCCAAGCGCAAGACCCCCCAGCCTTTCCTGGACGAGGCCCGTTTCCGCGAACTGGAAGCCGAGCGCAAGACCATCCAGACCCGCACGGAAGACCTGCAAGCCCAACGCAACAGTCTGTCCAAGCAGATCGGCATGCTCAAAGGCAAGGCTGCCAAGGGTGAAGACACCGCGGCGGAAGTCGAATCGGTCATGGCTCAGGTTGCTGGCATTGGTGACGAACTCAAGGCCAGCGCAGACCGTCTGGAAGTCATCCAGGCCGACATGTCGGCCCTGCTGATGTCGGTGCCCAACCTGCCGCACGACAGCGTGCCCGTGGGCAGCGACGAGACCGGCAACGTGGAAGTGCGCCGCTGGGGCACACCCGGCACCTACGACTTCGAGGTCAAGGACCACGTCGATCTGGGCGAAAAAATCGGTCTCGACTTTGAAACCGGCGCCAAGCTGTCGGGTTCGCGCTTCACCTTCATGAAGGGCCAGATTGCCCGCCTGCATCGCGCCTTGGCTCAGTTCATGCTCGACGTGCAAACCCAGGAGCATGGCTACACCGAGTGCTACACCCCGTATCTGGTGCAAGCCAAGGCCCTGCAGGGCACCGGCCAGTTGCCCAAGTTCGAACAAGACCTGTTCCACGTTACATCAGGCGACGCCGAATCGTCGGGCAGCAAGTGGTACCTCATTCCCACATCGGAAGTCACCCTGACCAACACCGTGGCCGACACCATCGTGCCGCTGGAGCAATTGCCCATCAAGCTGACGGGCCACACGCCTTGCTTCCGCTCGGAAGCGGGCAGCGCCGGGCGTGACACTCGCGGCATGATCCGTCAGCACCAGTTCGACAAGGTCGAAATGGTTCAAATCACTACGCCCGAGCAAAGCTACGACGCGCTGGAGCAAATGGTTGGCCACGCCGAAGCCATTCTGCAAAAGCTGGAACTGCCTTACCGCGTCATGGCTTTGTGCACCGGCGACATGGGCTTTGGCGCCACCAAAACCTACGACCTGGAAGTGTGGTTGCCTGCACAAAACGCCTACCGCGAAATCAGCTCGTGCTCGAACTGCGAAGCCTTCCAGGCACGCCGCATGCAGGCGCGCTTCAAGAACGCGCAAGGCAAGAATGAGCTGGTTCACACCCTGAACGGTTCGGGCCTGGCTGTGGGCCGTGCGCTGGTGGCGGTGTTGGAAAACCACCAACAGGCCGATGGCAGCATCCGCGTTCCCGCAGCATTGCGCCCCTACCTGGGTGGACAAGAGTTCCTCAAGCCCTGATTTCTCTGCTATAGTCCAAGGCTTCGCACCGTCAACCACGGTTGCAACCAGTTTAGGAGAGGTGGCAGAGTGGTTGAATGTACCTGACTCGAAATCAGGCGTACGTGTTTAAGCGTACCGAGGGTTCGAATCCCTCCCTCTCCGCCAACTACGAAAACCCCGCCGCAAGGTGGGGTTTTTTTTTGTATTTCTACAGCTCAGCAGTTGGGTTGTCTTGCTTAAGAGTGAATGTCTCTTTTGCTAATTGTGGTTTTGCTGAGTTAATTTTTGTGGGGGTGTTGTGTGAGTGGAGCGTCAGATCACAATAAATCCTTGGATGGGCTTCGGGGTATCGCTGCGCTGTTCGTTGTCTTGTATCACATGGAGGCCTTTGTTGGGGTTGCGGCGTCTGGTTCTGGGCTATATACGCAAGATACATTGGTTTGGCAGCTGTTTCGGCGGGCTATTGAGGGTAACTTTAGTGTTGCACTTTTCTTTGTTTTGAGTGGGTATGTCTTGGTCGCGGGTTTTGATTCCGGTGGGGTGGATTGCTTTAGGGTATTCATTTATTAAAAGGTACTTCCGTTTGACGCCTGTGGTTTTGGCATCGGTTTTTGTTGCTTACTTGTTGTCGGTTACTGTGGGGTTTCATAATAGAGAGGCTGCGGTCAATATGGGGGGCATGATTGGTTGTCTTCTCAATATGTGGGTTCGCTGACTTTTTGGGGGGCAATTAAGAATGGCTTGTGGGG
>ERZ724505.2024-NODE-2024-length-10426-cov-31.738694_pt1 | contig 10426 bp, 4 predicted proteins | sample MGYA00376038_ERZ724505 | MGnify/ENA primary metagenome ERZ724505 (study PRJEB28724, sample SAMN07190884) | wastewater metagenome | isolation source: effluent of sewage treatment plant in Hong Hong | place: Hong Kong | collected 2016-03-17 ...
CTTGGACCCTCCGTCGAAGGAGGCGTTGAAGTCGGCGACGATCCCGTCGATGTCGTTGGGGTGGATATCCTTGAACCACCCACCCTTGTGAGCACCATCCATGCAGTCGATGGCCAGACTGGTGCAGCGGGCGCTGGCGAAGAGGATCCGCACCGACCGGGCCTGGCGGTCGGTCAGCTTCGAGCGGGACTGGATGTTCAGGTCGGCCTCGGAGTTCATCGCCACCCGGACCCAGTCCGGTTCCGCCTTCATGTCGGTGTGCTGGTAGACCGGGATGAGCATCCCGTCAGGGGTCATCCAGGCGTTGGACGGCATGATGTCGCGGCTGTCCCGCACGAAGGACTGCGCCGTCGTAGGGACGTACTGCTCGTAGGCAGCCGTCTTGGTCTCGCCCATCACCGGCTCGCCAGCGGGGTCGCTGAGGTCGAAGTAGGTCCACTCGCCTGCGTACGCAGCGACGAGGCAGTCGAACACGAGCGGCTGCCCGGCCACGTTGGTCTCAGGGAAGGCCGAGATCGGCTCCTCGGCGTACCCGGCCGTCATGTGGGGCGTGAAGCCGTGGTTGGTCGCCACGGGCAGCCCAGCAGCCGTGAGGCCCTCGACGACCATCATCCGCAGCACGTCGAGCCCCGGGACGTCCATCGACGCCCAGAGCACCTTCTCGTCGGCGTTGTCGAACGTGCCCCAGCCCGACGTCGTGCCGGTCAGCCCACCACCGGCCACGGCAGCGATGCCCTGGACCGCGGCCATGAACGTCGCCCGGTCGATGTCGGCAGCCTTGCCGAGGTAGGCCAGCGTCAGGTGGATCTCCTCGGCGGGCTCGGCACGCACTCCGTCGAACTCGGACGCGGCGAGCGAGATCGAGGCAGCCACCTCGGGGCTCGGGACGAGAGCGACCATGCAGCCCGAGTGGGCGGCGGTCTTCTTGGCGGCGGCGAAGTCCATCGGGTTGAAGCCCGTCTGGAGCGTGATGCCCATGTACTTCTCGATCAGCCGGGCGTGCTCGGCGGCGAACTCCGCACCGTGCGACGACGGGGCCTTCTTCCGCTTCTTCCTCAGGATCAGGTGCGCCAGCTCGTGCAGCGCCACGGCCTCGTAGCGGGTGCCATCACCGAAGCCCATGCGAGCACGCGACCAATCGTTGGCCCAGACCGTCCCGGCCTCGCCGCCCCACCAGACCCAGGTGACCTCGATCGGCTCGGTGACGCCCTCCTGGCGGGCCACGGTCTCGATGTAGCGGCGCATCGCCTCCTCGGAGCCGAAGAGCTGCCCCTTGGGGAAGCCGTTGTCGAGCAGCGCCTGCTCCCGGCTGTAGTAGCCCCAGTCACCCTTGCGCATCGTGGTCTCGCCGCTGTACTTGTCCGGGTTGACCTTCCCGAGATCGACGAGGTCGTCGTACAGCGCGAGCTTGTCCTCCAGCGAGCCGGTGATGCCCCGGGTCGGGTGGAACGTCGGGTACAGGAGCTGGCGGCGCGACAACGGCCGACCGTTGGCCCACGGGACACCGTCCTCGTCGAAGCCGTCGACGACCACGATCTCGCCGCCGACCTGTGCGTAGAACGGCGGGATGTCAATCAGCGAGCGGGCTTCGAGCAGCTTCGCAACAGAGACCAGAGCGCCTTCACCGCTCTCGTCGTCGGCGAGGTTCGCCACCGCGACTCCCAGCGAGAGCGCCTGGGGATCCAGATGTACCTCGACAGCGGCCCGGGCGTCCAAGGCGTCTCGCTGAGCAGTGATGGTGGCGAGATGACCCTGCACACTTGCGGCGACATCGAGTCGCCATGGCTCGGGGCGGGACTTGGGGTTCTCCAGGGCTGGCTGCTCGGTTCGCCACTCGGGTGCTGCGACATCTTCGGTGATCTCCCCTCCGAACATCTTGCGGGCCTGCATCTCGTACAGGAGCGCGGTGATGTGGGCGCAGGCACGCCCTTCGAGCTTCTTCCACGGTCCACTGCGAGCCCAGCGGTACGTCTCCCACGGGCACGAGCAGGTGGCCAGGGCGACCTGGTTCGAGCCGGGGACGGTGGTGACCGTGGCGGTGTACAGGCCGGTGTCGCCACGCACCTCACCGGTCACCGAGTTGTCGGCCACGGCGATCACACGGACGCCCCCGGACTGGCGGATCCGCTTCGCCTTCTCCCGGACGTCGACCCAGGCCGACTCGTGCTTGCGCGTGATCGTCACCGGGGTCTCGGTCAGCGACGACAGACGCTGGCCACCCTGGCTCCACGAGACGGTGGCGTCCGGGTAGGTGACCCGCTCGCCGGAGTCCGGACCTGGCTCGGAGACCTTGCAGTCCTTCTTCTGGGCAGGCCAGGTCTTCCATGGGCACTCGCCGCGGTTGAACGGGATCCAGACGGCGTAGCCAGCCTCCTCGGAGCCCTGCTCGTCGAACTCCTTCGGGAAGTAGCACTCGCCCTTGCGCCGGAACCGGCACCACGACTTCGAGTCGATCTTGTGGATGTCGTCGTAGTCCTGGATCTGCCGGTCGGGCGGGACGGAGTCGTTGTAGCGGTCGAGCGCCGGGCCGACCATCTTGCGCCACCACCACGGCTGCTTCTTGTCGTTCAGGCTGTCCTTGATCGGGTTCGAGCGGCGCTCCTTGAGCCACACGGGCTCGGCCCGGTCAGCCGTCTTCGACCCGAGCGTCATCCGGCGCGGCATCCCCTCGGCGGGCTGGGCCTCGACGAGGTCAGGCCGTTCCCACAGGATCTCCCCAAGCTGCTCGTAGTCATCAGCAGCCGTATGGAGACCCGCCTCACGCAGTTCCTCGGGCGACATGAGCGGCAGGTCAGCACGAGCGGCTGTGCGCGTCCCACCCTCCCCGCTGCTCGCGATCTTGAGGGTGGCCTCGCTCCAACCGAGCTGGCCTCGGTAGCCCAGCTCGATGATCTCGACGTGGTTGCCACCCTGGGGCAGGTAGATGACCCGCATCTTGCCGACGCGCAGGCGGTACTGGAGGGGCTTGGTGCCGATGATCGGCTTGAGGTCACCCTTGCCGGTCTTCTGGAACTCCTTGACGGCGTCGAGGATCCGGGAGCGATCGGCAGGCGTCAGCGACATGTAGTCGCGCTTGGCTTTCGAGCTGACGGTGATCGTGTAGCGGTTGGCCGCTACCGAGGTCAGTCGAGCGCTGCGAACTCCGGGATCGCCACCTCGATCGGCTCGAACGTGTCCGTCTCGGCGATCCTCTGGAGCGCGGCGATCTCCTCGGGCGTGAAGCTCTCGTCCTCGTCCGCGGTCACCTGCATCGGATCCACGAGCTGAGGATACCTCGATCGAGGGCTTCTGTCGATCCCTCTCGGCTTCGCAGTCGGGGCAGAGCATGGTGTGGCCACCGACGCCACCCGAACGGCTCTTGTGCGCCGGAGCGCCGCAGACGTCGCACGCCATCGGCACCTGGCTGTAGCGGCGGGCGGTGATCGTCAGCTCGTCGGGGATGATGTCGAGCACCTGGTCGCCCAGGTACTCCCCCTCGCCGAGCCCGTCGTCGAGGACCACGAAGTAGCTCTCTGCGCCAGCGACCGGGCCGGGGTAGACGTCGGCCACGATGCCCGGGCCGTCGACGGTGCGGACGTGGTCACCAGGTTGGGCGAACGCGTACACGACGGCGTCGGTCCCGGCGAGCCGCTGGGCGGCGATGGACTCGTGGTGGCGAGCGAAGCGGCGCATCATCTACCTCACCTCTTACGTCGCCATCGAGCGACCGACGACAGGATCAGGCGACGTCTTCGCCCTGCGGCTTCCAGCGCTCGTTGAGGTACCAGGCCTCTGGGCGACGAGCGAGGGCCATGTGCCGGGTGTGGAACGAGCCGATCACCGGCACCTCTTGCTCCTCGAACTCGGGGGCGTCGCCCTCGCCGACCTTCTTCGCCACCGAGCGGATCACCATCTCGATCCGGTCGTCCTGATCGCCGGGCAGCGAGGCCACTCGGCGGAGCGGGTCGAACAGCGAGGTGTCGTCCTCGTCGAGGGCGGAGGCCTTCGGCATGTCCTTGCGCATCTCGTCGCTCTCGGGCACACGGTTGCTCGTGGGCTCGCCGACCATCAGCGCACGGTTCATCGGGACCACGTTGCCTCCCTGCTGCGCTGCTGCGTCCTCGCCGTCGGCAGCCGCCTCGATGTCCTCGACGGTCGGCACGAGCGCCACCATCGGTGCTGGCTCGCCGTAGCCGATGGTCTCCAGCGGCAGCGCCTGCTGCTGGCCCTGCTCGCCACCCTGGGTCGTCTGCGGGTGGATGACCTTCGGCTCGAAGTCGGCCTTGAGGTCGTCGGGGATCGGCAGGTTCTTCTTCTTCAGCGCGGTGTAAGTGTCTCGGCGGGCCTCCTGCGCGGCGACGGCCTGGGCCACCTGCTCCCGCTTGGTTGCCTCCATCTCCTCTTCGAGGTTCACCGGGATGTTCACCAGGCGGGTGCGCATCGAGATCGGCACCCCGGCCTGGCGCAGGCCCTCGATCAGCCCGTGGAGGTTCTCCTCGTCGCGCAGGTTCATCGAGCGGATCCGCATGTCCGGCAGGAGCAGCTTGGGCTGGCGCACGATGCGCTGCTCGCCGGTCTCGGGGTGGGTCTCGACGACCTCCTCCATGATCGGCACCGCACGGCCACCCTTCATCTCGAAGTCGTAGTGACCCTGGGCCTCGGCAACGACCTCAGCACGGCGACGCACGAAGCGCTTGATCCGCTTCTGGAACGTCGACAGAAGCTGGGTGAGCAGGTCCCGGTTCATGGCGTCAGCGGCGTAGGTCTCGCCAGAGCTTGCCCCCGAGAGCATCGTCTTCGACATGCCGAACGCCTGGAGCATCCGTTCCTGGAGGCGCTCGAAGTCCGGGTTCAGGTCCGGCATCGCCTCCCGGCCGAACACGTTCTCGATGTTCACGGCGAAGTGGTGGGTGATCAGCCGGAAGTCGGCGGCGAGCGCCTGGTTCATGTCCTCGGCGAAGGCCTGAAGGTCTGCCGACGTCGGCACCCACGGGGCGTCGGTCCCGAGGTCGCTGGCGCTCGCACCGATCTTGGCGAGGATCAGCGGGGTGTACAGGCGCGAGGCGATCGCGTCCTGGGCGGCGTTGAGCATCTCCTCCTGCACGAGCGGCCGGAAGGCGCGCAGCAGGATCGGCACGCCGCGCTCGTGGAAGAAGTCGCCCCGGTGCTTCACCTGGCTCATCACCATGTTGCTCACCGGGATCCAGACACGGGGGTCGTCGGTGTCCTCGGTGGTGGCGAAGTCGGCCGACGTGGCGTAGCGAGCCAGCTCGGGGTACTTCGTCATCAGCTCGCGGTACTCGTAGTCGGGCTTGCGCTCCTGGATGATCCGCCGGATGTGGGTCGGCAGCTTCATCTCGAAGCGGGGCTCCTTCAGGAACGGCGAGCGCACGACCTTGACGTCCTCGGGGAGCATCAGCTCGTCAGCCTCCCAGGTGCCGAGCAGCTCGTTGAAGCTGCCGAGCGGGAAGGCCTCGCCGACCTTCCAGTACTCCTTGCCGACGTCGATGAGGTAGTCCTCGTAGCCGAGGTCGTCGAAGAAGAGCTGGTTGTAGAAGTCGGCGATGTCGTCGGACTTCGGGCAGACCATCTCCATCCCGACGAGCGGGTACGTCGAGAAGGTGTCGATCACCGAGCCGATCACCGGGTGGGTGAGGTACAGGATCCGGCAGAACTCCCGGATCCGGATCATCTCGTCCTGACGCCAGATGTTGTACGGGAGGTTGGAGTTCCTCCAGTAGAACATCGGATCGTTGGGGCGCTCGGCAGCGAGGCTGATCGAGCCGCCGCCGTAGCCCGCCGTCTTGGCCATGCGGTTGAGCCGCATCTCGGTGGCGACGTCCTGGTCGGTGTTCTGGCCGGTCTGCGCAGCGGAGGCGCGGATGCCGGAGAACATCGACTGGAGTTCCTTGATGTCGGGCTTGGTCATCGGCCCACCAAGAAGTCACGATCGACGCGGAAGGCGACGTGCTTCACGAAGTCGTCCTCGTCGACCCGGTACCCCGACGCCGTGCGGAAGATGGATTCATCTTGCCGCGACGACTTGAAGCTGAAGGGCGGTGCCTTCTTCAGCGTCTCGGGGTCGGTCTGGGGGTTTACCGGCTGGTGCTGCGGGGCACTGGGGGTGTCAGCGACGGGGCCGGGGGGTTCGGTCGCCGACGGATCAGCCTCCTCGGTTCCCGGTGCGCCCTCGCCGGGGACAGGCGGCGTCTGGCCTCCCGGCATCGTTGCGTCGGTCGTCGCACCCGGCTGCCCCGGCATCGAGTTGTACTGGGGCTGCTCCATCACGAGGAAGGAGCGGTTGCAGAATGAGCACGAGATCGTCTGATCAGCACCCGCCACGATGTCGCCCGAGCCGCAGAACGGGCAGTTTCCCGTGAGGATGAACCCCTCGATCGTGAACGTCTCACCATCAGGGACCACAGCGCAGTACACGGGCTCCACGATGTCAGTCGGGGACACTGACACCACTGTCCATCGGAGACGCTCGAAGGAGCCTTCTCGACCAGAAGCCTCCATGAACCGCTGCCGATGCGACGGAACCAGAAAGAAGTTCTCGCGCAGGGACGACTTGATGAACTCGACACTGTGCAGCTCGGTCGGCTCGTCTCCGTACCCCTGTCTCGTCTTGCTGACGATGTCGTAGGTAGCGATCCCCAATGACAGGGCAACCTGGCAGGCGAACTCCAGATCCTCAAGAGAGGACGAGCACAGTTGAACCTGACCTTGCGAACTGACACTCCCGTCGGCAGCGAACCACCCCGCCAAGAAGCCATACAGATACCCAGCGGACTCCCCCAGAGATGGGCGTTCCTTGAAGTATCCAGGGAGGTCGCTCACACTCACTCCCAGTACGCCATTCGGTGTCTTGGCGGGGGACTGACGGCACTCGGCGAAGTACGGAATCAGACACTGATCCTTGTCCCCCCACAGAGTGATCTTGCTGGCACGCCCAGCCCTCGACCCATCGCCGTAGACAGCACCGTGAGCGATGCCGAACGGTGACGGCGTCGTTGATCCGATCAGGCATCGGGGGAGGCACGAGTCAAGCCGATGGCCAGTCACCAGATTCTCGGTGGTAACGAACCCCTTCATTCCACGAACAAGCCATCTATGGCCTGCCGTCGCCCGGATGGTCTTGGTCCGCTTGTTGCGCTGGAGCTTTACTTCCCACAACTGCTGTTCGCCGAACTCATGGATATGGGCAGGAGTCCACTGGCTGAACCCACCTCGCCCACCCGCCGGATTCAGGACCATCTGTTCGGTGTCGACAGCGTCAGCGAAGGTCATCCACCCATTCTCGGTGAGAAACTTCGTATCCCCCGAGAAACAGTGAGCGACCACCTCCGGATCGCCCAGGATGTGGCCGAGGCGGATCACCGGGTACGTCGACGTCCACGTCGGCTGTCCTGGATACGGCAGCGGAGGAGGGAAGAGCTGCTGCCCGTAGTAGGGCAGTGGCCCTGGCATCACGTAGGTGGCGGTATGGGCACCTGAAGCTGACGTGTTGCTACTGGTGGTGATCACCGCCACCGGCTGATCATCCCTCGTCTTGCGCTTCATGCGGGTCCTCCTTGAGTGCGACCGTGAACAGCTCGTACAGGGCGTGCCGCAAGAACCCCTCGCCGTCGCTTCCCAGCTCGGAGAGTACCTCACGCCAGGAGCGGTCACCCTGAAGGGAGGTGCGCAGCTCGGCGATCGCCTGGCGGGCCAGCCGCCGGGGCGCTTCGAGCTGCCCGTCGTGATCGAGCGCACGCATCAGCGCAGCGTCGCCGCCGTTGGTGTACACGAGCCCGGTGGCGACGCGCACGGCCTTCGGAGCCTCGGGCTCGAAGCCGAACTCGTCCTCCTCGAAGGCGCTCACCTTGGTTCGCCGGTCGCTGACGAGGTCAGCCGCCGAGACGGTGTCGTACAGCCCGAGCATCGAGCCTGAGACCCAGCGCACGTTGGCGTAGCGCCCCTCGTCGGACAGCACGATGCACCGATCGCCGGATTGGGCGTCTCGGTGCAGAGTGCCGATGAACGTGGCGCAGGAGCCTTCGCGAAGGGCCATCAGGCACCCTTCGAGAGCATGTACTCCACGACGCGGTCGGTGAGCCGCTCGACCTCACCGGCCGAGGCCGTCGGATGGAGGTGCTTCACCTGCTCGCTGATCGTGTAGCGACGGGCGACGGTGTAGCCGTGCGAGCGCAGCGCCCCCTCGGCGGCGGCGATCGAGGTCTCCATGTCGGGGGCCGAGCCGGTCACCGAGAACGAGCCGTCGGCGTTGCGCACCGACCACTCGTAGGTGCCGTCCTGGCGCTCGGTGGCGGCGAGCTTCATCCCCTGGATGGTCTCGTTGGTGAAGCCGGTGGCGCGGGTATAGGCAGAGCGCTCGGCGATCCCGTCGAGGAACCCAGCCTCGTAGGTGGCCGATGCATGGATCCGGCGAGGTCGACGTGCCTGGGCGTCGGCCTTGCCGTCCATGTAGTCGTTGCGCTCGATCTCCATCGTCAGCCCCAGATGTTCCGCTTGCGCGCCTCGGCGCTCGCTCCCTTGACGTCGTGCAGGTGGGCGAGCAGCTCCTTGTCCGACCACTCCGCCACCGGAACCTCGCCCAGCTCCATCAGCGAGCGGACGTGCTCGTAGCCCTGGTTACCGAAGCTGCTTGGATACCCCGAGGACTTCTTGGCGAAGGGGTTCTCCTTCTTCTCGCCGTCGCCGGAGTCGTCCTTCTTCTCGCCCGAGTCGTCGCTCTTCGGAGCGTCGTCGGCCGGAGGGGCGTCCTGCGCCGGAGCTGCGTTGGGGTCCGCTGGGGCAGGCTGGGCGTTCCCTGCCGGGGTCGGCGTTGGGGTGGCCGCGTCTGCCGCTGCTGCCTGCTCCTGGGCCGGGCCGATGCCCTGCTCTGCCGTCGGGGCACCACCGAAGGTGAAGGTGTTGCCGTCGGCGTCCTGCCACTGGCCGTTCATCTGGCCCACGCCGAACTCGCCGGTCGGACCGTTGAAGAAGTACACCCCGTTCTCCTCGCGGACGAAGGTGACCTCGATCGAGCCCGTGCTGCCGCCGTCCACCATGGTGAAGCCCATGTTGGTCGACTGGCCGACGTCCATCACGGTCGGATCGGCGGGCTGCTGCTGATCCTGGGTGGTGTCCGCCGCCGAGGCGGGGTCCTGAGCCTGGCCCTTGTCCTGGGCCACGTCGGGCTTCGCCGGGTCCTGCTGGGGCGCAGCAGGGTCGGCCGGAGCCGCCTGCTGGTCGTCACCCTTGGGCTCGGGCTGCTCGCCGGGCTGGGTCGGGCCGTCCTGCTCACCGTCGGCGTCCGAGTCGGTCGTGTCGTCCTTCGGAGCGGGCTTCTTCTCGTCGTCCTTCTTGGCGAACGGGTTCTCCCCGGCCGTCTTCGAGGCACGAGTCTGAAGCCACGCTCTGGCGTCCTCGGGCAAGTCTTCGTACTTCACACCGAGCTGCGACGATGCGCTGTCGTCGTCCCCGTAGCCACGGAAGACGTTCCAGGTCCCCATGGCCTCCCCGGGGACCAGCGAACGGATGTCGTTGGGCGACCGGTCGACAGCCGTCTTCGAGGCGATCATCTGGACGCTGTCGCCGTACTGGCGCTCGCCGCACGAGGGGCAGTAGATGTTCTGGTCCATGCGGCTCACGATGCTCGTCGAGCGCGCACCACACGCCGGGCAGTCGATCTCGACCCGGAACGGCTCGAACGACGTCGGCTTGTTCATGTCCGGGTCCCGCGAGTCGTAGCCGCGGTCGTAGTCCTCGTCGTCGGTGTAGCCGTAGGCAGCCGTCTTCTTCCGGGAGGCGAACAGGCTCATCTGCGTCGAGTGTTCCATCATGGCGCGCTCAGCCATCGCCTTGGCGCGCTCCAGGGTGCGCTCCTGGCCCTCGGCGAGCGGGGAGCCGTCCGGGTTGTCGGCCGAGTGGACGTACCACGAGTAGCCGCCCATCAGCGTGATGATGTCGGCCGTGACGCCCATCTCCTCGGCGACCCAGAGCAGGACCTTCTCGGTGAGGCCGTTGTAGGTGTTCACCTCGACCGGACCGACGTCGCCCCACTCGATCTTGGCCGTCTTCAGCGAGGCCGTCTTGCGCCAGTGCTCCGCCGCCTCCTTGGCCTCCTCGATCGTCTCGTAGCGCTCGTGCAGGAGCAGGGAGTCCGGCGTGTAGTCACCACCGTCGGCGGCGTAGATCGAGAGCATGAACCCGTCACCGACAGGGGAGATCCTCGCCCACTGTCCGGGGCGGAAGTCGGAGGGGGTGAGGTGCCAGTGGGACTCACCGGGGCCGTCCTGCTGGCGCTGCCAGTTCGCTGCGACCTTCGCCGTCTTCACCTTCTCGTCGGTGTACTGGACCGAGTAGCCGTCGCCGTAGTTCGCCTGTTCGGCGATCTCCTTGTTCGGGTACACCGTGCCCGTCGAGGCCCCCGAGGAGTCGTCGACGACCTTGAACCCGGCCG
>ERZ724505.2026-NODE-2026-length-10417-cov-4.373963_pt1 | contig 10417 bp, 7 predicted proteins | sample MGYA00376038_ERZ724505 | MGnify/ENA primary metagenome ERZ724505 (study PRJEB28724, sample SAMN07190884) | wastewater metagenome | isolation source: effluent of sewage treatment plant in Hong Hong | place: Hong Kong | collected 2016-03-17 ...
CTGGCATACCAAACCCGCGAACCACCAACATGTCTTCGTGGATGCAGCAAAACAAGAACAGGCTTTTGTTGAAGGTAGAATTAACGAACTTAATGATATTTTGAAAAAAGCAGTCGTAGTTGAAGAAGCAGTAAACGGAGTTGTATCTGTAGGTAAGAAAGTTACCGTTCACATCGAAGGCGATGAAGAAACATTTCATATGGTAGGAGCTCCAGAAGCTGATCCATTGAATAAACTTATTTCAGTTGAGTCTCCATTAGGCATGGCATTAACAGGTAAGAAAGTCGGCGACGAAGTTACAATAGATGCACCAATAGGTAAACTTACCTATAAAATACTTAAGGTAGATTAATTAGCTTTAGGACACTCACTAAAGCACCTAAACGCCCTTTTAATTAAGGGCGTTTTGTGTACAATAAGCTTAACTATGGCAACATTAAAAGAATTAAGAAATGTAAGAATAGAAAAACTAAAAACTCTCAGATCGATGGGAATAGATCCTTATCCAGCTGTATCTTATAAAGATACAATTTGCGCTGATATTGAAAGTAAGTTTGATACGTTAAACGGTAAAACTGTAAACGTTTCAGGTCGTGTTATGTCGCTTAGGGGACACGGTAAATTGCTCTTTGCTGATATAAAAGATTATTCAGGAAAAATCCAGCTTTATATTAAAGAACAAAATATCAAAGCACCGAATTATAAATATAGCGAATTAGCATTTGATGATTTACATCTACTTGATGTCGGAGATTTTATAGATGCCGAAGGTGTTGTGACAAAAACTCAAAGCGGACAAATTTCAGTGGAAGCCTCCAAGATTCGTATCTTAACAAAAGCCCTCAGACCTCTTCCTGATAAGTGGGATGGGCTTAAAGATAAAGAGCAACGATCTAGACGAAGATATTTAGATACAACAGTAAATGAAGATGTTTTTCAAAGATATATTAGGCGAGCGAAGTTTTGGGAAGCACACAGGGAGTTTTTTAAGAAACATAATTTTTTTGAAATAAACATACCTGTCCTTGAACATATTCCCGGCGGAGCAGATGCTAAACCTTTTGTAACTCACATGGATGCAATAGATCAAGATTTTTATCTTAGAATTTCACATGAACTTTATTTAAAAAGATTAATTGGTGGGGGTTACGACAGAGTATACGAAATAGGTCCAAGGTTTAGAAACGAAGGTCTATCTGATGAACATCTTCCTGAACACATGGCTATGGAGTTTTACTGGGCATATGCAGACTGGCAAAAAGGGATGCAGTTTGTTGAAGACCTGTTCACATTTGTAATTAACTACGTATATGGTGATAAAAAGGTGTTTAACATCCGTGGCTTTGAAGTAGATTTTTCTAAAAAATGGGAGAGAGTTGATTTTGCTGAAATTATGAAAAAAAGATATGGGTTAGATGTTCACAACACCACCATTGAAGAAGTAGGAGCTTTACTTAAAAAACATAACATAAAAGGAGATTTTCAAAATAACTTGGAACGAGGTATAGACAATTTATGGAAAGGTATTAGAAAAGATCTTGCGGGCCCGCTCTTTTTAATCAATCATCCAAAATATCTGTCCCCTCTATCCAAATCAAAGGTAGATGAACCATTTATAGTTGAAAGATGCCAACCAATAATTGCAGGATCTGAACTTGGCAATGGGTGGTCAGAGTTAAATGATCCGCTTGATCAATTTGATAGATTTAAAAAACAACAAGAACTAAGAGATAGCGGCGATGAAGAGGCACAGTGGCTAGACATAGACTATGTTGAAATGCTTGAGTATGGCATGCCTCCTACATTTGGATGGGGTCATAGTGAAAGGGTGTTTTGGTTTCTTGAAGATATAACGGCTCGCGAGGGTGTACCATTCCCGCAATTAAAACATGAAGTTGATCCAGTCACTGTAGATATTTATGGTATTGAAAACATTTATGTTAAACATCAACCAAAGCAAGCGCATATAGATATGCCAGAAACAGGCAAGTTACCTACTAGAGAAGAAGCTCTACTGCTTTTGGAGGAACATGTTAAAGAACCTTACCAAATCTTACACGCCAAAATGGTTGCAAGAGGTCTTGAAGCCTACGCTCTAAAGTTTGGGGAAGATACTGAGCTATGGTACATAACAGGGTTGCTGCATGACTTAGACTATTTTGAATACCCAGTAGAGCACCCTCATAAATCACTTGAGTGGTTTAAGGAAAAAGAATATTCAGCGTCTCTTATTCAAGCAGTAGCTGCACATGCGCATGACCGAACTGGTGTTGAACCAAAAACAAAACTTGATGCAGCAATTTGTGCTGTTGATGAGATGGCAGGGTTTCTGTATGCCTATTCCCTCATGCGACCAAATGGTTTTGAAGGTATGGAGGTCTCATCAGTTAAGAAGAAATTTAAAGATAAGGCATTTGCAGCAAAGATTGATCGGGATGAAATAAAATATGGTCTCGAGAAATTAAATGCTGATTTAGAAGATCACATTAAGTTCTTAGTTGAAGTATTTCAACAAGGCTATTAATTATGGAGTATCTAAACCCGGATCCACCAGTTGAGCAATGGCCCGAAGTAGAAGGAGATGGAGCAGAAGTAAGATCGGGTGCTAATGTTGGAGCAGATGGAGATATTCCTGAGCAGACAGAAGAATCTGCTGGGACAACCGCAGGCCCGTCAGAGAACTAAAGATTGCACTTACACTCTCTTTGTTTATAATACAGCTATGAATCTATCTGGCGACGTTATAGGCGGTGGTGGTAAAATGCCATCTGTTTCACGCTAAGTAGTAAAAACTAAAAAAACACTTGAGGAAGATTTTCCAACTTCCGAGTTTCCCGAGGAAATGCGGGACGGGAATGCCCGTTATAGCTGTAAAGAAATAAATAATCGGGTGGTACCGTCTTATAGACCCCGGCTTTAATGCCGAGGTTTTTTTTGTTTTAGAAGATAAAAGTATAAAGTTTGAAGGAGGTTAACATGCTGGATATTAAATATATTAGAGAAAATAGTGAGCTAGTAAAAAAAGCCGTAAGTGATAAACAGTTAAGTGGAACTGTAGATATAGATAAAATACTTGAGCTTGATCAAGAATATATCGGATTGTTGCAAAAAGTTGAGTTACATCGAACACTTCGTAATAAGTTATCTGAAAGCATTGGTAAGGTTGGTGCTGATGAAAGAGATAACCTGATCAAAGAAGCAACTGCAGTTAAAGAAGAGCTTAGCAGTATGGAAGCAACTCTTAAATCACTTAGAGATAGATTGGACATGCTTCTACTTTGGGTTCCTAATCCACCTGCAGCAGACGTACCTTATGGTGCTGATGAGAGTGGTAATGTAGAGATAAAGAAAGTGGGACTAATTCCAGAGTTTAGCTTTGAGGTTAAAGATCACTTAGATCTAGCTAATTCTTTAGGAATAGCGGACGTAGAGCGGGGAGCTAAGATTGCTGGCTTTCGAGGTTACTTTTTAAAAAATGAAGGTGTGTTGTTACAAAATGCATTACTTAGATATTCTCTGGATGTGATGAAAGAAAAAGGCTTTGATATCTTTGAAGTACCTTGGATGGTCAAGCCTGAATATTTTACAGGTACAGGCTACTTTCCATGGGGAGAAGAAGATCATTATAAAACTCAAGATGGCCTTGCTCTTATAGGTACGGCGGAGGTGTCACTTACTTCATACTATGCTGAAGAAGTACTCAAAGAGGAAGATTTGCCAATAAAGCTTGCTGGTATCAGCCCATGTTATAGAAGAGAAATTGGTTCTTATGGTAAAGATACTAGAGGTATATTTAGAGTGCATCAGTTCACAAAAGTGGAGCAGGTTGTCTTAACTGTAGCGGATGAAGAAGAAACGCGTGTTTGGCACGATAAAATGCTGTCATTTTCAGAAGAGGTTCTACAAGGACTTGGACTTTCTTATCATGTACTACTTATGTGTAGCGGTGATATGGGGGCTGGTCAGAAGAAAAAATATGATATAGAGACTTGGTTTCCTTTCCAAGGTGTTTACAGAGAAACACATTCAGATTCATATTTTAATGATTTCCAGTCAAGAAGATTAAATATTAGGTATAAAGCAAAAGACGGTAAATTAAAGTATGTATATACTTTAAACAATACTGTAGCAGCATCTCCAAGACTGCTTGCAGCAATTCTTGAGAACTTTCAAACAGAGTCGGGAAGTGTTGTGGTGCCGGAAGTTTTGCATAAATACCTAGATTTCAAAGAAATAGTTCCGAAAAAATAAACTTTGCGATATTATAAGACTAATGACGATATTTGATGGCATTATTCTGCCTAAAACTGTGTACGAATGTGAATCTGATGTGAATGGGCATATCATGGTTATTGATATAGGTAAGACAAGGAAGCTCAGTGTAAACGGTGTTGTTCAGTCAGTTAATTACGATTCTCCTTCTGGTAAAAACATGTATTGGGGTAGGGCGGTAGAAGGTTATAAAGAGTACTTTCCGGAACTTAGCAGTGTTCTTGTTTTAGGCATGGGTGGTGGAACGCTACTTCATTTATTAGCTCAAGAGTTTCCAGGTATTCAATTGACTGCAGTAGAATATGATCCTGAGATGGTTAAAATTGCCGAAGAATACTTTTCAGTAAAAGATATACCAAACACACATGTTATTGTTGGGGATGCACTTAAAGTTTTAGCTTCTCCTGACTCATATAATATTCCTTATTATTCTTTTGATTCTATTTTTGTAGATATGCATATAGGAGATAAATACCCGGAATTAGGTGAGACCGGAACTTTTATTTCTGGTCTAAAGAAAGTGGTTAAAAGAGAAGGGTGGGGAGTTTTTAACAGGTTGTATTGGGGGTATCATCAAGATGATGTGAACGCCTTTATCCAAGATCTACATATGCATTTTGGCGAGGTTAAGTCCGTTGTGGTCGCAGGTAAAACAAACTCCGATAACGTCTTAATTTTCTGTAAGAATATCTAATATGAACGTACTTCAAGCCCTTGTATTAGGTTTCGGTCAAGCCTTAACCGAATTTTTACCAGTTTCATCTTCGGCTCATTTAGTGATACTGCCCCATCTCTTTGGATGGAATATTCAATCACTTGTTTTTGACACTGTTTTACATCTTGGTACTTTATGTGCACTTCTTTTTGTTTTTGGTAAAGATTTTTACAAGGTGGGTTTATCTTTGCTTTCTGATATGAAAACTAAAAGATTGAAGGTTCCCACTTATACATTGAATTCAAAATTAGGGTTTTATCTAATTCTTGCTTGTATTCCTGCAATCTGTGCTGGCCTATTGCTTGAGCCGTATATTGAGAGCCAATTTAGAAGATTAGAGTATGTAATTGTATTTCTAACCTTTGGAACAATACTACTTTTTATCGCCGATTTTTATAACACAAAAAATAAGGAGTTAGATACTCCAATATCTGCCAAAAAAGCTTTTATGGTTGGTATTTTCCAAATATTTGCGTTGTTACCGGGAGTATCGAGATCGGGAAGTACTATATCTGCAGGCATGCTGACAGGGTTAAGTAGACTGGAAGCAGCTAGGTTCTCGTTTATGCTTTCTGTTCCAATAGTGTTTGCTGCAGCAAGTTACGAGCTGCTTAAAAACTATACTTTAGTGATTACTTATCCTCCGATACTCTTTTTGTCAGGCTTTTTAGCAAGCTTTGTTGGTAGTATTGTAGTTATAAAGTTCTTATTAGGTTTTCTTAGCAGTCACTCACTTAAAGTTTTCATTTTTTATAGACTTTTGCTAATAGCATTTCTGGTATCTTTAGTCGTATAAGAAATAGCCAATGCCTCTTTGTGCATGAATAAGCTGCTGGTTAATACCTGCCTTCTTTAGTTTTATTCTCAGTCGTTCGATTAATTTTGTAATGGCATATAGTGAAAACTTTTCTTCTAATGCGTCGGTCCAAAGTGTAGTGGCTATGGTGTCTATACTAACCACATTAGGTTTATTTTTAATCAGCAATTCTAGTAAGAGTCTTTCTTGTGAGGTAAGGTTTAGCCTATCAATTGGGTTAGGAAGTTGCGACTTGATACCATACCCTAAATCAGTCAAATAGGTGTAACTTTCTTTTGCCAAGATGCCTGCTGTGTTTGCTGATAAGATATAGTTCATCTCACTAACATCTTGGAATAGTCTTTTGAATTCAGTAGAGTGAAATATCTTTGCAGCTTGGGCTTGTTTGTGCCTCCAATCCGTATCACTTGTTATAGGGCTTGTGCCATGTAATTGATGGTGCACCAGAGCATTAACTGTTAGCGCCATCATTTGTGGTAGCGATCTATCGAAGCGAGGTCTGATAGATATGTAGTCATCACAAAATTTATATGTACCTACACTCCCGACAAAAATTGGCTCAATTACTATGTCTTTTGAGATCGTTTTACCTATCTTTTGGTAACACAACTCGTTAAAAGGATTAGTGATTAACTTAATTTCACTTTCGAGGCTTTCGACTCTCTTATCGAAATAGTAACTATATTTACTTATTCTTTTTAATAAAAGTTGTTCAAAAGTTTTTGCTCCTTCTTCAATGAGCTCACTTATCGACAGTGTTCTAGGGAAAAAGACGACTCTGTCTCGGAACTTTTCAGGCAGGTAATTCAGTACATAGAATCTATGGTTTTGATAAAAGTATTCTGAGATGTGTCTAGCTGCAGCAACATAAGCTGCATTTGTTATGGCTATGTTGTAGTTAATAGAAATATTCATATGCCTTGTCAAGATATTCTACTTGAAAACTTATATCGTGGGCACTATATGCAAAACAAGCTTAAGGATTCAGATTATTACATAAAAGACATCAACCTGCACAAGCAAGGGGAGCTGTTGTGTGGTGAGGCACTTAACGAAATGACAGGACTTAAAGAGTTGGAAAAGATGTACAAAGGAAAGAAGCCCCTGCAAGGCATAAGGATTGTTGGAACTGTGTTAGTAAGTCTTGAAACTGCAAACTTTGTAATTTTGCTGAAAAAATTAGGAGCTGATGTTAGATGGTGTTCGGATAGTTACTATTATTCAGATGATAGGGCTTGTGCGTACCTTGCTCATAACGGTATTCCTATTTTTGCTAAAAATGGATTGACTGAAGAGGAGTATTACTCAAATTTTAATCGTGCTGTTAATTACTCTGAAAATGATTCAAAGTTTATTGGTCCGGAGTATTTAATTGGTGATGGTGCTGAGTTGATTGAATATATGCTTACTACATGTCCTCACAAGCTTGCTTCAGCTAAGGGTGCATGTGAACAAACTACAAGTGGTGTTACTCTTCTTCGATCAAGATTTCTTAACAAGAATAAACTACCGTTCCCGGTTATTAGTGTAAATGACAGTGTTACCAAGTCCAGATTCGATAATATTTATGGCAGTAGAGAGTCTCTTGTTGATGGGCTTAAGCGTAGCGTTAATATGCAAATTGCAGGTAAAAGAGCAGTGGTATTTGGCTTTGGGGAGGTAGGTAAGGGATGTGCGCAAGTTATGCGAGGATTAGGAGCTCACGTAAGTATTGTTGAAATAGATCCCATTATGGCAATGCAGGCAATGATGGAGGGCTATGAAATCCTTTCAAAACAAGAAGCCTGCTCCACAAGCGATATACTGATCACAGCTACAGGTTGTATAAAGACGATTGATACTCAAGAAATTTTAAATCTTAAATCTGGCTCTGTAATTATGAATATGAGTGAGCATGATATGGAGATAAATGCTACATTCTTTAGAACAAATACCGATCTTAAAAAAGTTGTAATCAATGATATGTGTGAAAAATTTATCTTTCCAGATGGAAAAACTGTCTATTTTTTATGCAACGGCTTTATAGTTAATTTATACGCAGGTAATGGACATCCTCCATCTGTAATGGGCATGACTTTTACCAATCACGTCTTAGCCTTAATAGATTTTGTTCATAACCCTAGTAAATATACAGAGAATAAGATATACAGATTGTCTCGCGAACTTGATGAGCAAGCTGCTCTTTTAAGCTTTCCGCAGCTAGCAGGTAAGTTAAATGTGTTAAGCGACGAACAGTGTAATTACCTAGGCGTAGCAAAAGAAGGACCTTTTAAAACAGAAGATTATAGATATTAAAACTTAGTGATATAATCTTCTACGTCATGTTTTTATCGAAACTATTTGACTCTAACGAAAAACAACTTGCCAAACTTCGCCCCATACTTACGCAGGTAAATGCATTGGAAGCTGAGATTAAAAATCTTAGTCATGAAGACATTCTTGCACAGACAAAAAAATGGCAAGAAGAGCTAGCAGGACAGTCTCTAGATAAACAACTTATCTATCTAGATGAGGTTTTACCTCGTGCCTTTGCTTTAGTGAGAGAAGCTTCTTTTAGAACTCTAGGTAAAAGACACTATGATGTCCAGATACTCGCAGGTATTGTTTTGCATCAAGGCAAAATTGGGGAACAAAAAACAGGTGAAGGTAAAACACTTACTGCAACACTGCCTTTGTATTTGAATGCACTTACCGGTAGAGGGGTTCACTTAGTAACACCTAACGATTATCTTTCAAGACACGGTGCTGGTTGGATGGGTGCTGTCTATGATTATTTAGGTTTGTCAGTTGGTGTTGTTATGCAGGAGAAAGCCTACATCTATGATAAGGATTTTAGTAGCGAAGAGTTCAATGATGATTATGCAGTTAAATTAAAGCAATGCGAGCGTCGTACTGCTTACAATGCGGATATTACCTATGGTACAAATCACGAATTTGGTTTTGATTATCTAAGGGATAATATGGCTTTTTCACCGGATGACTTGGTGCAGCAAAGCAAAGACGGTAATTACGGCGAGCACTTTTTTGCAATAGTGGATGAAGTTGATTCAATTCTTATAGACATGGCAAGAACGCCATTAATAATTTCAACAAGTGTAGCGCAGCCTGCTGAAAGGTATATGGAAGCGGCACGTATAGTCTCAACTCTACTTAAAGGCATTGATTTTGAAGCAGATGAGAAGTTTAGAAGTGCGAACTTAACCGATATGGGTATTAGAAAAGTCGAAAAACTTCTTGGTGTTAAAAATCTCTACGAGGAAGATTTTGTTATGGTTCATCTGATGGAGCAGGCACTGACTGCTAGAGCACTTTTTGAAAAAGATAAAGATTACATTGTTAAAGATGGCAAGATTGTTATTGTTGATCAATTTACCGGTAGACTACTTCCTAACAATTCATTTTCCCACGGCCTACATCAAGCAATTGAGGCAAAAGAAGGCGTAGAGATTCGGGAAGAATCCAGATCTGTAGCTGAGATTTCATATCAGAACTATTTTAGATTATACAAAAAGCTCTCAGGCATGACCGGAACAGCTATTACCGAGGCCGAAGAATTTTACAAGATATACAAGCTTGATGTCGTTGTCATACCAACAAATAAAGAGGTTCATCGAACAGACTTCAATGATGTTGTCTATAAATCAGAAGCTGCAAAGTTCAAAGCTGTGGCTGATGATATTGCGCAAAGACATAAACAGGGTCAGCCGGTTTTAGTTGGTACTACCTCCGTTGATAAAAGCCAGTTGTTATTTGAGTTACTCTCACGTCGAGGAGTTAAAGCTGAAATACTAAATGCTAAGAATCATGAAAAAGAAGCAAACATTATCTCAGAAGCAGGTAAGAAGGGGGCTGTTACAGTCTCAACAAACATGGCAGGTAGAGGAGTTGATATTTTGCTGGGTGGGGAGAATGCTGATGAATCAGATTACAAAGAGATAGTAGGTCTTGGGGGTTTGCATGTAATTGGAACAGAGAGGCATGAATCTAGACGTATAGATAATCAGCTTAGGGGTAGAGCCGGAAGGCAGGGGGACCCTGGATCTTCAAGATTCTATGTTTCTCTTCAGGACGAATTGATGCGTGTTTTTGGTGGTGCCCAGATTGAAGCTTTGATGAGTAGATTTGGGATGGATGAAAATGTCCCACTTGAAGCAAGCCTTGTCTCAAAAGCTATTGAAAACGCTCAAAAAAAGGTAGAAGGCCTTAACTTTGATCGCCGAAAAAGAGTTGTTGAAATGGATGATGTCATTAACGTACATAGAACAGTAGTTTATAAGCTTAGAAAAAGAATATTATTTGGAACCATTGAAGGGGAGCCATTTAAAGAATGGTTTATCGAGAAGTTACGTACACACTATCCTGAGTTTGATCAAGAGAAACATTGGGACGTTTTTGAAAAGCAAACAAGTCTTACCACTTTTCTGCACATCATATTTCAAGTAAGTCGCGAAGTTATCGATGTACTATGGATGGATCATCTAACTGATATGGATAATCTGCGAGAGGGAATTGGACTTAGAGGATACGCTCAAAAAGATCCAATAATTGAGTTTAAAAATGAAGGACATAATAAATTTGAACTACTTGTAACAAAGATCTATACAAGTATTGCA
>ERZ724505.2028-NODE-2028-length-10412-cov-9.601719_pt1 | contig 10412 bp, 12 predicted proteins | sample MGYA00376038_ERZ724505 | MGnify/ENA primary metagenome ERZ724505 (study PRJEB28724, sample SAMN07190884) | wastewater metagenome | isolation source: effluent of sewage treatment plant in Hong Hong | place: Hong Kong | collected 2016-03-17 ...
GCAAGACCACGGGCATGGCGATCCTTGCCGTGGAGCAAATGCTAGAGGGGCGGCGCGTGCTAGAGGCTGCCCCGACCGCCGACCAGACGAATGCGTTTTGGGGCGATTGCGTGAAGTTCGTCCAGCCATTGATTGACAGCAAGCTAGTCAAGAAAAACGAAACTGAGCGTTCGCTAACAATGGCAGGGGGCGGGCGCATTCGTGCCAAGACAGCGTGGAATGCTGACACGCTGCGCGGTGACTTTGCCGACTTTCTGATCCTTGACGAGTTCAGCATCATGCACCCGTCCGCATGGGATGAAGTGGGCGCGCCGATGCTGCTCGACAATGACGGCGACGCGGCGTTCATTTTCACGCCCAAGCGCAAGAATCACGCGTATGCACTATACCAACGTGCCGTAGCGGACGATACCGGGCGATGGCAGGCGTTCCACTTCACCAGCCACGATAACCCGCACCTGAGTACGGCGGCGCTGGCCGAGATAACGTCAGACTTGACCGAGGAATCGTACAAGCAGGAAATCTTGGCGCAATTTCTCGACAGTGAAGGCCAAGTGTTTCGCAACATAGCGGCGTGCATGGGTGCACCGAATGACGCCACACCGGAGGCGCACCAGGGACACCGACTATTCATGGGCTGCGATTGGGCAAAGCAAGCCGACTATTCGTCGTTTAGCGTGGGGTGCGCAACGTGCCGCGTCGAAGTGGCGCGGGACAGGTTTAATCAGGTTGACTACCACCTACAGGTGGCACGGCTGAAAGCGTTGCAAGACAAGTGGAAGGCGGGCAGCATCCTAACCGAGCTTAACAGCATCGGCCAGCCCGTTTTTGAAATGTTGCAGCGCGAGGGCTTGCCCGTGGTGGGCTTCAATACGACGGCCAGCACCAAGCCGCCATTGATTGAGAACCTAGCGTTAGTGTTGGAACGTGCCGAGTGGCAGTTTCAACCTGATCCGATATGGACGGGCGAACTTGAGGCATACGAGCGCACCGTATCGGCGGCGACGGGACGCAGCACGTACAGCGCACCGGACGGCGTACATGATGATACGGTTATCGCCCGCGCCTTGATGGTTTGGCAGGCGGCGCGTGCAGTCGGCGCGCTCGTATCGTTTGCGTAGCGCGGCAGGGGCTAGGCTATGGGGGCTGCATGTGGGCGGGGGGATTATGGCAATACTAACGACTAGAGAGCGCGAGGTTTTGACATTGCTCAGTCAAGGTAAGCGTACCGACGAAATAGCAGCGACATTGTGCATCAGTGCTAGCACAGTTAAAACGCACGCCATGAATGCACGTATCAAAGCGGGAGTAACAACATCGTTTGAACTAGCCGTCAAGGTGGGGCGGGAGTTAACCGGAGGGTAAAAGATCAACCGTAGTTGATACACTTTCTCATTTAAGGTCGCTACAATTGCTGTAGCGGCCTTTTTCGTTTTGCCACCTGTACGGGGTGACTGTGGGCTTTTGGGATAACGTGTTCGGGGCGTTGGGATATGCCAAAGCGCAGCCGGTGGAAAAGCCGCCGGGTTGGTTGGTGGCAACTGCGCAGGCTGAAGCCTACAGCGTGCCGGGGCGCGACCTGCCAGAGGCACAGCTTGAGCTATACCAACGCCTCAGTTGGGTGCAGATTGCGGTGGGCAAAATTGCCGAAGTCGCCGCAACGACGGCGTTCAGCGTCAAGCGGCTGACGACGGAAAACACCGAGGACATACCCAACCACCCATTCGAGTTGCTCTTGCGCCGCCCCAACCCGCTTATGTCGCGGGCTGAACTGTTGGAGGCTACGCTCGCCTACCATGCGCTGACCGGCAACGCCTATTGGTGGTTGAACCGGCCCGGCAGCAAGGGCGCACCGACTGAGATTTGGGTACTACCGCCGCATAAGGTGAAGCCCGTGCCGGATGGCAGGCTGTATCTGCGGGGATACACGTATCAGCCGGGCGGCGAGGATACAACGATCCCGCTAGAGTTGGGGGACGTGGTGCACTTCCGGCGCTTTCATCCGCTGAATAGCTTTGTTGGCCTGTCGCCTATCGAAGCCCTGGCAACGGTGGCGACCGGCGACATGGCAATGCAGCGGTGGAACACGCGCTTTTTCGACAAAGACAACGCCAAACCGGGCGGTATTTTGGCGTTCCGTGATCCCATTGATGACGACACATGGGCGCGGATGAAACAGGACATCAAAGACGAGTACGGCGGCACAAAGCGGGCGCTGATGCTTCTGCGCGATGCGGGTAACGGCGTGAACTACATTCAGGCCGCTATGTCACAGGCTGATGTGCAGTTCCTTGAGGGGCGTACCTTCACGAAAGAGGAAATCTTTGCCCTCTACGCGCCGGGCCTGTCTAGCATGTTGGCCGTCAACGCCACCGAGGCCAACAGCGTTAGCGGCAAGCGGACGTTTGTCGAGTACGGCGTTTGGCCGCATCTGGTGCGCATTGCCGAGAAGATCACGAACGATGTTTTGCCCCTGTACGGCGATGGGCTTGTCGGTGAGTTTGACGACATCCGCATCACCGACAAACAGTTGGAGTTGGCCGAGATCGGCGCATACGGGCAGACGCACACGGTAGACGAAGTGCGCGCCAAATACTACGGCGACGTGCCGTTGGGTGACGACCGCGGCAACCTGTTGGTGACTGAGGTAGGCAAGGGGCTTACACCGGCAGACCCCGACCCGGAACCGCCGCCCATGCTGATGCCGCCCAACGTACAGCAGGCGCAGCCGGAGCCAGACGCCGACGAAGCGGACGACGATGCGCCGGACGCGGCACAGGCTGACACCGCCGACGATGGCGAGGCACAGCAAGAGTTGCGGGCGCGCGAAGTGAAAGCCTTGCGGCGTTGGCTGCGCAACCGGCGCAACCCTGACCCGCTGAAGTTCAAGCGGCTGCACTTGACCGAGGCCGACGTGCTGGCTGTGGCGGGGGAGATGGGGATCGGTGGCGACGATGGGGAGGACAGCGCAAAAGCGGCGCGCATCATCCCGGAGGGCGCAGGCGAACCGCTGCCAATTGTGCCTACAACGCTGACGATTACCGACGCTGATATTGAGCAAGCCATCGCGCTATGGGACGAATACATGCCCCAATATCGCGGGCTGCTAGAGGCCGAATCGGGTGGCGCTGGTGAGGTGCTCTAATGGCGTTGTGGCTGTACAACCAGCAAACGCACCGCTACCGAGTAGGCGACGAGGGCGCGCAAGTATTCGGGCAGCGGGCCGGGACGTTCCTAAGCGAACGGCGCATGACGCAGGTTCGCGACGAGTGGATCGCCGTCAGCAAACAGCGCGTGAACGCTATGGCTGAACAGTTGGCAAGCGGGCGAATGACCATACAGGAATGGACATACGCCATGCGACGCGAGGTACGAACGAACTTCATCAATGAATACATGCTTGGCCACGGCGGGCGCTCGACTATGACCCCGGCAGATTGGGGGCGTATCGGCAATAAGGTGCAAGACCAATACAGGTTTCTTGACAATTTCGCCCACCGCATTGAGCAAGGCGGGTTATCGGAGGCGCAGATAGCGGCACGGGCGCGAATGTATGTCGAGGCGTCGTCACAAGCATACGAGCACGGACGGGCGGCGGGCATGGGTGCGCCTGACCTGCCAGCCTATCCGGGGGATGGCTCTACAGAGTGTGTGTCTAATTGCAAGTGCCATTGGGACATTCGGCAGACCGATACCGAATGGCTGTGTTTCTGGCGGCTAGGCGCAGCGGAGCACTGTAATGATTGTGTAACGCGTTCGGGAACGTGGAATCCATTGCGATTCCCTAAAGCACAGGCGGCGACAAAAGCTGAGTTGGACGCATTGCTTGAGGGTGTGCTGCATGGACATCAAGCTTGAGATTAACGGGCTGAACAGCACCTATAGCGCGCTAGACGGGATCGCCAACGTTGGAGCGGTGATTGACCCGGCTGTCAGAACGTGGTCAAAAGGCGTTGTGCTGCGAGAGTTGTACGGAGATCAGCACTACCCGCCCCCAATCCCATCCGGCTATTGGGCGGCGCACACAAGCGTCAAACAAAAGCGGGCGTTCTTCGCCAAGTTGCGCCGGGGCGAATGGACGGGGCGCACCGGTCTACTCGGTGCGTCGTGGCGAGTCGAGAAGGTAGCGGACGGTATCTACAACATCGTCAACGGGCTTGCACATGCCGGTTGGGTGGTAGGCGAAGGCACGCAGACAGGATTTACGAAGGGCCGTTGGTGGATGTACCGCGACCGCATCGATCCACATGTGCCCGAACTGCTAAAGCGCATCCGCGAGGCGGCGATCACCTACTGGCAGCGTGGGCGCTTTGGGGTGTAACGGGCGCCTGCTACCGGCTAGCCTGCACGATGCGCGGGAGAAACACCAGCCGGGGCAGCGCAGGGAAGCACTGACGCAACGGCGGGCATGGTGCGATGGGGAACGGTGACGGCGTGACGGTAGGCGGGTTAGCGGGATCAATGCCAACGGTTGCAGTAGGCGCAGGCGTCGCCCCCTCCGGTGTCTTGGTGGGGCCGGGAAAGCACCAATCAGCCTCGCCACATTCGCCCGTAGGCATTGGCGTTAGCGGGTCGATGGTGGCAAACGTCGGGTATGGGATGGTTTGCCCCACCACGTTAGCAGGGGCGGCAATCATGCCTACGGCGGCGAGGATGACTAGCACGGCGACAGCGACGGCGAACGGGATGGTACGCATGACAATCTCCTTTGCTGAGTGCGTTTGTGTCCATTGTAGCACCGTTTGGGGCGGGCGGTGACTGACATTTTGCGGACTTATGTCCTTACAGCCCACGGCGCAACAGGGCACGGCTTACCGGCCTAGCAAGCGCCGAATAGGGGCAAACAGGGCCAAAAGTGCGCAGAAACATTGTGCAAAAGGCCCGCAACGGGACACCTGAACGGGCGTAAGTGCGAAAAAGGCAAATAGGGCAATAAAACGGCGAGATAGGTTAAGAGAACAGGTCTTATACATACCAACAGGGTATCGACTAGCGGCAGTGTAGGGTTAGGGCAGTAAGGCAACGGTGAAGCAATGGACAGGCTGACAGTAGTAGCAATCAAGGCAATCGACGGCGACGAATGGGCGCTTGACGTGCTCGGTGTGCCGTGGGGCGGGCCGAACGGTGGCAAAGACAGCGACGGCGAATATTTCGACCCGTCCACCAAGCTGTACCTCGACCGCTACCCAACCGTGCCAGCCGTCTACTACCACGGCTACGACGAAAACGGGCAACCCGCCAGTGAGCCGCAGATCATCGGCAAAACGACCGGGCACGAAGTACGGGCAGACGGTGTGTGGTTTCGCGTCGTGTTGGACAAGGCGAACGACTACGCCCGCCGTGTGTGGGAAGCGGCAAAGCAGGGTATCGCCCGCGCCAGCAGCGGCAGCATTGCGCACCTGCGCAGGGTAGCGCCAGACGGCCACATCACCCATTGGCCGGTAGCGGAACTCAGCATCTTTGACGCGGTGGGGCGTCGGCAACCGGCGAATCAATACGCCGTGGCGATGCCCGTAATGAAGGCGGTATATGACCGGGCGGGGCTAAACCTGCCTGACGACATAGAGGGCGACGAACAGCCAGAGCCAGAGGCGGGGGACGAGGGCGAACAGCATAGCGCACCCGCGGCGAAGGATGACACGGCCCATGCACACAACAATCTTTCAGCCCCGCCGGATGCGGGGGAGGGTAGAACTATGAGCGAAGTTGACATCAACGCGGTTGTGGCCGAGCAGGTTGCCGCCGCATTGAAGGCGCAGGACGAAGCCCGCGCCGCGAAGGCTGCGCAGGATGCCGAAATCCAGCGCCGGATTGATGAGGCTGTCGCCGCCGCAAAGGCCGAGGCCGCAAAGGACAACCGGCTGCCCGGTGGCATGACTGGCGCGCCTGTTGTGGCGCAGTATGGCGACATTGCCAAGTATGACAACCTGGAAGTGGCAGACCTCGCCGTCCTTGCTGCGCTTGGCAAGGCAACGAAGATGGCGGGCAAGACTGACGGGCCGTCCGAACCGTTGCTGCGCGCAATGGTTGTGCGCCTGACTGAAAGCGCCGAGGGCAATCAGCCGGAGAACGGCGCGGCTAAGGCTGCGCTGAAGGCCGCACAGATGAAGGTTCACGGCGGGCAGGCTGTCAAGGCCAATGAGTTGAACTACTCGACCTACAGCAGCTACGGCGACGAATGGATCGGCGTGACCTACAGCAATGCGCTGTGGGACAAGATTCGCCTGTCTACTAACATCGTGGGGCGCATCCCCACCGTGCAGGTTCCGCAGGGTAGCGAATCGGTGATCATTCCGCTGATGGGTGCATCGCCCACGTTCTACAAGGTCGCGCAGGCGACCGCGCAGGACGCCAACCCCGGACGCACTACGGCGACGTACACCACGGGCAAGCTCGGCACAGCGTCGCAGACGTTGACCGTCTCGAAACTCGGTGCGGCTGTGAACTGGTCGCAGGAGTTGGACGAGGACAGCTTTATCCCGTGGGTGCAAGAACTGCGTCGCGACCTGACCAACGAGGCCGCCGAGGTGTTGGAGCATGTGGTTATCGACGGCGATACCGTGCTGACCGCTACCACCAACATCAACAACATCGGCGGCACGCCTGCCGCTACCGCCGTGTACACGCTGTTCAATGGATTCCGCAAGTTGGCGCTTGTGACGAACACCGCCAACAGCCGCAGTGCGGGCACGCTGGCAATCGAGGACTACCTCGAAACGTTGAAGCTGATGGGCCTCGGCGGGCGCAATGCCGCCGACCGTGGCGCTGTGTCCTTCATCGTGGACATGCACACCGGTTGGAAGTCGTTTGAGTTGGCCGAACTCAAGACCCGCGACGTGTTCGCACAGCCGACCATCGAGGCCGGGGCGCTGTCGAGCGTCTACGGGCGCGAGGTTATCACGTCGGCCAACATGCACCGGGCCAACCAGGACGCGACCTACGGCCTCAAGGCCAACACCGCGGGCAAGGTTGACCTCGACACCGCCAGCAACAACACCACGGGCAGCATCCTGGCCGTGCGTTGGGATCAGTGGCGGCTTGGCTACAAGCGCATGATGAACTTCGAGGTTCAGCGCGAGCCGCTGTCCGACTCGACCCTGATCGTGGTCAACATGCGCGTCGGCATGATCAACCGGGACAACGAAGCCGCTGCGATTTCGTACAACGTCACCCTGGCGTAAGGGAGGCTAACCATGCCGCAGTTATACAACATCAAGGCGGGGGTGAGCACACAAGCCGACCTGCTAACAGCGCCGGATTACGTGGCGGTAGCGTCGGCAGACGGCGCAATCACCATCCAATCGGGCACGGTGATCATCACGAAAGCGAGCGCAGCGGCGCTGACGTTGGGCACGCCAACAAGCGCGCAGAACGGGACGATCATCCGCATCATCAGCACCACGGCGGCGGCACACACCGTCACGGCGGCAACCATCGGCTTCAACGCCGGGGACGCTGCGAAGGACGTGGGCACGTTCGGCGCTGCCATCGGTAACGGGTTCGCGTGCGTGGCGTATGAGGGCGAATGGTACGTGTTCTACTCGACCAACGTCACATTCGCCTAGTGTGAGAGGGTAGGGGGCTATGCGGCTGCGCTTTACGCATGACTATCAAGGGCAATGGACTGGCCCGCACTTTTACCGGGCGGGTGAAGTCTATGACCTTGACGACGCGACGGCGCGGCTGTTGGTGGGTGACGGGCGGGCGGTGGAAGTTGTGCCGCCCGTCCAGCCCGCCGCCGACCCCGTGCAGCCCATGAGCAAGCGCGTGCGGAAGGGGCGCGGCGATGGCGTACTGTAGCGTAGCTGATGTGGCGATGGCGCTGAATCTGACCGCCAACACGGGCGAGGATGATGCCCACCTGACGCGCATCGTTGACGCGGCGTGCAACTGGATTGACCGGCATTGCAACGTGCCCGCGGGGGGATTTGCGGTGACGGCAGACAGCACCCGGTATTACATCGCCAACGATGTACGGGGCGCTGACCTGCTGTTGGACGTGCCATTACTCGCCGTGACCAGTATTACGAACGGCGACATGGGCACAGTGCCAAGCAACGGCTACCGGCTATGGCCCATCAACGGGCAACGCAAATGGCGGGTGCAACTGCTGTCAACCTACGGCGGCGTGTGGGACGTGGCCGAGGACGACGACACTGTAACTATCGTGGGGCGGTTCGGCTACAGCGCCACCGTGCCCGCGTCGGTGCGCGAGGCTGCGATCATGCTGGCCGGGTGGTTGTTTAAGCGTTATCAGGCGGCGCTGCAAGACGCAGCATTCAGCCCGGAACTAGGGCAGATGACGTATTCCGAGGCCATGCCGAAACAGGTACGGGCACTGCTGGAGCCGTTCCGGCTTGGGACGAGACTGCTATGACACTAGCGGCGGCGGTTGACGGTCTGCGCACTGCAATGCGCACGGTAACGGGACTCAAGCGGGTGTATGACGACCCGCCCGCCAGCATCAACGAGTATCCCGCCGCCATTGTGTTCGCGGTCAGCGGGGAGCTATCCGATACCGGCATGGGGGCGCTTGCCCTGCACACGTTGGCGGTGGAGGTCTACCAAGACCCCGCCGTTACCGCGCAGGCTATCGACGCGGCGAAGGTGTGGCCGGATCGGGTGCTGGCCGCTATCGCCAACGACCCGACGCTAGGCGGCAGTGTGGCGCATGTGCGCTATCCGGTGACGTATCGCATGGGGCCAATCGCCTACAACGGCGCACAGGCCCCGCACTACGGAGTAACGCTACAGGTAACAGTCAAGGTGATCACATGACTATCGAGTTGACATACACAGGCGCGGGGTACATCCCGAATGTACCGGCCCGCGACCTGACGGCAGAGGAAGCGGCGCAGTACCGGGAGGTTATCGAGCGCGAACAGGCGGTTAGCAATACCGTGCTGTACATGCCCGCTGCCCCGGCTGCCCAACAACAGGCGCGGCGGGCTAAGGACGCCGCACAGGAGGTAGACAATGGCTAGTGCATATGGCCCGTTCACGATGAACAAGACGGCTATGGGCCGTGAATCCACGTTCGGGACGGGCGTCGCTGCGTCAACGCTTTGGCGCGGCCCGTTCAGCATGGTTGAGGATGCAAGCGAGGTCGTGACGGTTGACGAGAATGTTGGCTTGCTCGTCCAGGCTGAGCGAACCTACTTCATCAAGCACGCCGGGCGCTTGGCAATGCCTGCTACCGAACTGACGTTCGAGCAGGTGGGCCACATCCTGGAGGCGGGCGTCAAGACGGTCACGCCAACCGGCACGAATCCATACACGCGCGTGTATGCGTACCCGACAGACAACAGCGTTCCAACGCCGAAGTCGTACACCATCGAAACGTACAACAGTTTGGCCGATGTTGACGCGATGGAGATGAACGGCTGTCTGGTGGAGGAATTCACCTTCGAGGGCAACGCGCGGGAAGCGTGGAAGGCGAGCGCCACATGGTTTGGGCGGCGGCCTGTTACCACTACGCCGACCACCCTGACGACGCTGGTCACGGTCGAGGAAGCCCTGATCCCCAAGACGCTGCTGTATATCGACGCGTCTGGCGGCACGGTGGGCACCACGCAGAAATCGGGCGTGTTCATGGGCGCACAGATTCGCGTGCGCACGGGGCTTATCCCGCTGCCTGTTGGTGACGGCAACCTGTACCATCCCACCTACAAGTGGACCAAGCCGGAAATCACCTTCACGATCACGATGGAGTTGGAGAAGGACGGCGCAGCTTCGATGGTATCCACCGAGCGAACAGCCTTTACCAACCGGAGCGTTCGTCTGTTCAAGACCAACTGCACAGGTAGCGGTAGCAAGGCATTCAGCATGTCGTGGGCGGGTGTCTATGACAGCGTAGGCGACTACACCAACGCAGACGGCAACACCACCGTGCAGCTTTCGGGCCATGCGGTGTACTCGGCAGCCGACTCGCTGTTCTGGTCGGCTACCATTGTCAACACCGTGGCGACGCTGCCATAACCGAGGGGGTGACTGTGGGATTTTTCACCATGCCGACCGAACCTGTTGACCTGGGCGGCGGCAATACGGTAACGGTGCGCAAGCTGTCTTTTGGCGAGCATCAGCAAGCCTTGAGCCTGTCCACCTTACCCGGTGGCGCGCTGGACAATGTGCGCTATGCGTTGGAGGTTGCCAAGCGAGCCGTTGTAGCGTGGCAGGGTGACGGCTTTGAGGGCAAGGACGCCAACGCCGCGAATGTGGCGGCGCTACCTACCGAGATTGGGGCCAAGATCGCCAACGCTGCGTTGGAACTGCTGAACGTCGGGCCAGACGAGGGGGAATAATATGGCGTGGTTACGAAGATCGCATCATGTACGACAGCGACAGCGTAACCACGCCTACCCGTTACGGGGTGCTGATCACGATCATGCGGGAGTTTGGTTGGAGTTGGATGG
>ERZ724505.2030-NODE-2030-length-10410-cov-3.984935_pt1 | contig 10410 bp, 23 predicted proteins | sample MGYA00376038_ERZ724505 | MGnify/ENA primary metagenome ERZ724505 (study PRJEB28724, sample SAMN07190884) | wastewater metagenome | isolation source: effluent of sewage treatment plant in Hong Hong | place: Hong Kong | collected 2016-03-17 ...
AATCTATGATATAACGTTGCTATGTTGAAAACAAAGAAAGGAAAAAACATGTCAAAAGACATAGAAATACTATCCGTAGAAGAGGCAGACGAAGAACTGTCACGCATGGAGGCTGACCTGCCAGCAAAAACAAATCTTCCTTCTGCCCCGACGGCGTCAAATTTCTTGGCAGTTATTCGTCAGGCTGCAATGGATCCAATGGTCGACCCGCAAAAGATGCACGGCCTTCTGGACGTCCAAGAACGCATGATGAATAAACAGGCGGAGATTGATTTCAATGCTGACTTCGCCCGCCTGCAAGCCGATCTTCCACGCATTACCAAGGACGCAAAGATCCAGCACAACGGGAAACTGATTTCGACATACGCGACCTATGAGAAGATTGACGACGTGATACGCCCGCTTTTGATTAAGCATGGTTTCGGTCTTCGATATAACACCGAGCCGACAGGAGACAAGGTCATCATCACGGCAACCCTATCACACAGGAATGGTCATAGCATCACAGATAAGATCCCACTGACGATTGACGCATCTGGCGCAAAAAACAATGTCCAGGGCGTCGGATCGACGATCGCATACGGAAAGAGGTATCTTGTCGGTATGTTGTTAAACTTGGTCTTTGAAGGCGAAGACGACGACGGGGCAAAATCTGGGTATCAGCCGATAACGGACGAACAGGCCGCGACCCTTAAAGACCTTATCCGAGAAACGAATACGGACGTGCAGCGGTTTCTAGCCACAATGGTAAGCAATGTAAGATCTGTGGATGAGATCGCCCTAAGTGATTTTAACCGCGTCCACAACGCTCTATTGGCAAAACGTAACCAATCGAACAGGGGCGCATAATATGTCAGAAGAAAAAAATTTCTCTGCTTTTCCATGTGCCGCGATTGGCGAAGATGGGGAATTTATCCACCAGACGGGGATGAAGATGCGTGATTGGTTTGCAGGCATGGCTCTCCAGGGAACAATAAGAATTATTAGGTGGGATGGAGATGAAGAAAACCAAGAACTCGCTGTTTCGCTGGCATATGAGATTGCGGACGCCATGATGAAAGAAAGGTTGAAAAAATGATCATAAAAGATCCAAAACAACTTATCCAAAATAAAGAATATGTCTTTAGAGTAAAAGGAAGGGGGGTTTTCAAAGCAAAATTTATGTGTTCAGGAGGCCCTAGTTCTACAGGGAGGTATCTCATTTGCGCTCAGATAACTGATATAAAAAATATACCGTCGCCATGGGTGTATTTTGTCGGGATGCCGTATGTTATGTGTGAAGAAAATATTTTTTCAATCGAGGATGTAGAAAAATGATATATCATGAATTGTCTCAAGGATCGACTGAATGGTTCAAGGCCAGATTGGGCCTTGCCACCGCGTCTTGTTTTGACCAGATCATCACACCCAAGACAGGCGAGCCGTCAAAATCAATGGACGCCTATGCTAACCGCCTTATCGGCGAATTGATAACCGGTGAGAACAGCGAGAAATTTGAAAATTACTGGATGGAAAGGGGGGCCATCCTTGAAGCGGACGCGGCTGCCGCCTATGAGGTCATCACGGATTACAAGCTGGACCGTGGGGGCTTCCTAACCAATGATGACATGACGATCGGGGCAAGCCCAGACCGCCGCGTCAGCGGGCCAAACGGGAACGTTATCGGTGGGGTTGAGATCAAATGCCCGTCGCCAGCGGTCCACGTGACTAACCTGTTGAGAGAAGGGAAAATCGACCCATCCTATACGCCACAGGTTCAGGGCCAGATCATGGTCGGCGGTTTTGAATTTGTTGACTGGTTCTCCTATCATCCAGATATGCCGCCGGCTCATATCCGGACTTTCCGAGATGATGTTTACTGCGAAAAGCTGCAAAATGCGCTGGACGAATTTTGTGACATGATTGAATACAAGATCAACATCCTGACAAAGAGAGGCGTCATTGTTCCAGAACGCCCCATCATTGCGATGCATAGAAAAGCAATGGACTTCGAGAATGATCAGATACCTAACTTTATGGATGCTTGTTAAAATGGACATAGAAGGCGAAAGAAGGCTATGGAATGAATATATCGTTCGGATGGTATCGGATGCAATTTTTCCGTTTGTCATCTCTGACGAAACGTCTATCCAAAAACAACACATGAATTTTTTGAATGGGAAAAAAAGGTTTGTAAGATACGCCCAAAATCACACGCATATCGAGCAGACCAGAGCTTTATCTTTCCTAGAAAGTTCCAGGTTTAATGAGGTGTGTTTTATGATAGGATACGATACGCTGTTCGTAAAAAAGACGTTTGACTTTGTTCAGGATTGCTTAACGAGAAAGAAGCAAATATATAAAACCCTGAATAAAAGATACGAGGTCCAACAGAAAAAGATTGCTGCAAACTCTTGGTGAAAGGGATGAAAAATGACAAATGAAAAATCTGATGCGCCATCCGTAACTGAACTTGTGCGTGATGTACCAGCAGGATCGACAGTTACTTTTATTGGCGATGATCCTGATCATCCGTTCTGCTTAAAAATAGTAGTACCTGCGAAAAACGAACAAGACGCCCGCGCACGGCCAAAATATGAACGGGTGGATTTTGAGATGGCGTACAAGAACTTTCCGGAAGGGGATGATATATACTCTCTGGGCCCACATGATCGTGGGCGTATAGAGGGTTACAACCGCGCCATCGATGACATCAAATCCAAATACGGCGATCTTTGGGCGGAGGTGAAAAAATGACAGATCAGTGGTCAAAATTAGAAAAATGCAAAGAGTGTGGACGGTACCCTATTATTTTACCTATTGGTAAAAATGAGAAAAGTTTTTCTTGCCATCATGGGAAACAATTGGTCGGAACAAAATGGTACCCAACAGCGGAAGAGTGGAACGAGGCCCAAAAATGACAAATGAAGAATTGAAAGCGGCGATTGAACTTGTACAACGTCACCAAGATTGGCGACGTGGGGCAGAAATAGAGATGGAAAATCCAAAAGAATTGGGCGTTTCTATTGATACAGTTCTTAAATCAGCCCGCGAGTTATCGCAGCTTAAAGAAGGAACCCATCCCGATATGGTGCTGGTGCCGAGGGAACAATGGCAACCTATTGAAACATACGACTACAAAAACTTTCCAGAGGTCTGGCTTGCCGCATGGATCGAGCCATCAGAGTACGCAAAAGAAAACGGTGCGTCAGCGCATTGGGATATTGGTATGGGTCGGTGCTGGCATGTCAATACGCGGAAATTTACAGGAGTTCTTGGTGGATCACCGATATATTGGTGTAAAACTAACAAACCAGATTTGCCCGCGCAGAAAGGAAACGTGAAATGAAAATTTATAACAGTAAAGATTTTCTTGATTTGCCAGAAGGGAAAATTTCCAGAAAGCCAAACGCACGTAAGTTTGTTGTTCCTTTGTGCGATATTCATGTCAGCGATAACGAAAAATCTGCGGACGTTTGGCTAGAGCCTGATTATTTTTCAGACGCAGAGGTGTTTAATTTGTGCAATTGGTTTATGCGCCTTTCAATGTTTCGCGCGAATAAGAGAAAGGAAAAAAAATGACTGAAGAAGAAAATGTGACAGTCAATGTCAGTATAAAAAAGACAGGCGATACAGTACATGTTCGCCATCTTATTTTATTCCACAATCAAAAGAGGATTGTGGAGCATACTGTAAAGGATTTAATGATGCCACAAGAAGAAGGTGATAAAGTTTTCCTTGTGATAGATACGTCGAAAGAAAATGTATTATCATGACTGTGGAAGTTTTTGTAGGTCATAGCATCGTCGATAAATGCTATAAATTCGCGGATAGTGTATGTAAGTCATATGCGGCTGGAAGAAAAGAGGTAAGCCGTAACATGCAAGTCCCTTCTAAACCTAGAATTGATCAGGATGTAGAAATCCAATATACAGGTCGCATCGCAGAGTACGCGGCTTGTTTATACCTCGGACAGGACCCAGAGCGAAGTCTGAATTGGGGGGTCCAGTGTGATAATGGATATGATTTTATTTTTTATGGTGTAAGTATTGACGTTAAGGCAACAAACAACCCTAGGGCGACAAGGCTGATCTGGCCTATCAGCAAAAACCACTTGCTCAAGTCAGCGTCTGACGTTTTTATTTTTGCCCGCGTCCTTAAAGAAAAAAGGGGACGGCTTGGGCAGGCCGTAGAATTGGTCGGCTTCGTAACAAAGCACAGATTTATTTCAGAATGTCAGAAAGCGGCCAGTATTCCAGGTATAGTTGACGGCACATTATTTATTGATGAAAAAGACCTTGACGAACTGTCCACCATACTTCATAATTAACGCCACCACTAACCAAGAAAGGAAAATAAATGACAAAACGTTTACAAAAAGCATCGGACATAGCAAAGTCCACGATGACCGGTGATCTTCGTGATGTCCTACTGGACGTTATGCAGGATAAGAGTTTGACCGGTAAAGCTTGGAAAGATATGTCAGAGGAGCAGCAACGAAGAACAAGAGACATGATTGTCCAAAGGATTGAGGGATCTGTTGGCCGCGCCGTCGATATCATAGCCTCTGAAGGGCGCAAGCACGTCAAGGTCTTGTTAAAACAGGTCATGATTAAAGACAGTATCAAGGGATCGTTCGAGGCCCCAAAGACCGTCGATTTGAGATACGATCTTATCGATGCACAGGGCGATACATGCTTAATCGTTTTGACTGGCGCGGATAAGTATAAGGGGGAAAAAGGTCCCGTTAAGATTGATAAGGACCAACCAGATTTAATCGAGAGTAAACCAAAAAAGGAGAAACAAAAATATGAAGAAACGCCCCACGATCCAGAAACAGGTGAAATCACCGACGACGAGGAAGACGAAGAAGCCATCGAAGAAGAAGACTTCGACGACGACTTCGACGACGACGATGACGAATAACCCAGCAGACTTAAAATTAACAAATGTACAGGCGAACGTTTTTAATATTATATCTGTTCGCCACAAATCCGGCCGCATCACTACTCGGGCGGATATAGATGAAGCTTTAGGCGGGATCGAAAAATCCTGGGCCTGTAGGGTCCTGAGATCTTTAACCGAAAAAGGCTTGATCGAAAGATATGGCCAACGTTACTATAAACTGTCAACAAAAGGAGAATGAGATGCCTATTTACTTGGTAAAAATTGCTGACAAAGAAACATTGGTGGACGCGAACAACCGCGCGCAGGCGATCGCACATACAATCCGAGGCATGGCGACTGCGAAGCCGCTATCGCCGAGAGAGGTTGTTTCGTACATGAAGGCGGGTGCTGATGTCGAAACTGCTTTACCGCAAGATACCAATACTGAACAACCAGATCTTCTAGTAAAAGAATAAGGGAGAAAGAGAATGATAACACAATACAAAAAATCAGTAGACAAAGACGGTGTCATCAATTCACTATACTTCCAAGAGGAAGATCGGGTCATCATATTCCAGCCCATCGCTAAGGCGGACGGGTCTGGTTTTGAAGTAAACATGGTCCAGGTCTCATCCACTGAAGATATGGCTGCCTATGTTGGGGGTAATACTTCAGAATGCCAGCCAGAAGAATGGAACGAAACACTATTTGTAAAATGGGGTTTCAGCGGGTCTGTCATTTACTGTGCGCAAATCGCAGTTAATTTGGAGGATAATAATGATAATACCAATACAAGAACTGAACAAGACGCTCCAATCCAAGACAGCGAACTCGAACATTCAGAAACAGAATGTGGAGAGGAATGTGGAACGGGAACGGACAGCGGACTGGTTTGCCCTGGAAATGATGGAACAGTCAGTGACCTTGAGAGCGCAGGGGCTGATCCATGTGTCAGAGGTGCTAGCAGCGGAGATGGGGAAGCTGAAGAAAGCAAGAAGGATAATGGAGATGAACCCGTCGATCCCTCTTAATGAGATCTTACAAATGGTTTAAGGATATTCCCCCGCCTCGTGTGACGATCTGGCGGGGGTTTTCTATTGAGCGGGAAAGACCTGGGAAGAATTTTTCTATGTACGGCATGTGATCGCGCGCCTTCCAGTCCTGCGACGGGACGCCGTTGTTGAAATGCCCCTTTAACCAACCATTTATTTTCCCAGCGTGAACAGCACAGTGGCATGTCTCGCAAAGCGGGATAACCTTCCGAAACTCTGATATAAGACCATGAATGCAACCCGATCGGGCCGCATCATGCATGGTTATTTTCTTTTCTCTGGGGTCGACATGGTGAAAAGTTATCTTTTCACGCGCGCCGCAGCATGAACATTTTGCGTGTGCTTTTATGTATCCATAAAACTCCCACACCAGCAACGTCATCTATGGCACCTCTCGGCGCGCATTGTTTCGTAAATTATCATCCACCTCTTTGTCTTTGGGGTATCGTCCTTATGCGCCGTGCCCTTTGGGTATTCACAAGCCGTGTCACCGATCATAGGGCTGGCGCAGGATACCAAGACGATGGAGGCCGCTATCAAGATCAATCGTGTCCACATGGCCCTCGATCCTTTCCCTCGCTCCACGGGCCTCTAAAACGGCCCTGTTAAGGTCATCAGTTTTATCCTTTTCGCAAACGGCAACCCCGCGTCTATATTCAGAATTTCCGTATGCCTTAATCAAAACGCCGCCAAGGCCAATTAAGACCGTGGCGGCGATTAGGTATATGATCCAGCTTTTCATTTTGCTTTGAAAATCGGACTGTTCGATACAAACCGCAGCGCGATATTAGACAGGGCAACCGCGATTGGCGCACCCGCAGGACCAAGCAAGGCGGACCAATCCGCCCCAGACATATAGGTCGCGGTCGCTGTTGCCATAACAACGGCCCAGTTAAAAAGAAAAGTTTTCCAGCCTGGTAAAATCATTTTTGTTCTCCTTAATCGTTATATGTTTTTGCGGTGCTGATCGGTGACACCGCCTCGATCAGATTTTGCTTGGTGACGGGCCGCGTATTACCGCCCGATGCCTTTTCCATTGCGTATGTGCCAAACGCAAAGCACATCAGCATAACCAAAAACAGGCCAAAGCCAGCGTCGTAAAGTTTCATTTTATCGTCTCCTTTAGGTTCGTGGTTACAAAACGTGGTTCGTGTTAAGCCAATCGCGCACATCAAAAGACGGGCAAGCTTTAGTAGGGTCGAGGTCGCGGTGCCCCACAATCGCGGCCGCTTGGTAATCTTCGCGTAAGTCTTTTAAGATAAGTTTCAGCGCGATAAATTGTTTCTCTGTGAAATTATTTTCCGGCACGCGGAAGTCATCTTCGGCCACGCCGCCGACCATACACACGCCGATGCTGCGGCCATTATACCCTTGCGCGTGCGCGCCGATGGCGTTACGGTTACGCCCTATTTCAACCGACCCATCACGGCAGATCACATAGTGATAGCCGATACAGTCAAACCCACGCGCGCGGTGCCAGCGGTCAATCTCAATCGCACCCACGTCTTGGCTGGGCCGTGTGGCCGCGCAGTGGATAACGATATAATCTGTTTTGGTTCTGGTTTTCATTTTGTCTTATCCAATCGGGATTTTATCTCCCGCAAAACCTCGTTCAAAATAATCTGACGCTCTTCAATACGCGCAAGCCCCACAGATATATTATTTTGCGTGCTTTTAATGGTCTCAATAATAATATCCTGCGCGGCGTATTTACTCTCCATGGCGTTCACACGGCTATCAAGCTGCACCGCCCACCCAACAAGGGCACCGGTTTGGATAAGAAGGGCCACAATGATTGATAATGGGACCTTCTTGTCTAAATGCCAGCTTTCTTTTTTTCTACGTTCTTCAGTCATTCTTATATTTTCCATTTCAGGTAATTGCTGCGCGCAAGGTTGCGATTTGTGTTTCGATGTCTTGTATCTTTTGGAGGAGTTCAGGGTCAGATCCCGTGAAAGACAGAAGTTCTGCTTTCATTTCCCGCAAGTGCCGTTCGTGCAAATACGGCGGCACGCCGGCGACTTTGTTCTCACGTATCAAGGCCTCCAATCGGACAATCCGTGACAAGGCGTCACGGGTTGCCATTTCAGCATCACGATCATACGCAGCAAGCGCGGCATCTAAAGCCTCTTGCGTCACGCCTTCCACGTACAGGCGCCCGTCCCTGTACAAACGGCCTTCAACACTTGCATTTCCTGCAATGGTTGCGATCTTTTCTAGGTTGTATTCAGTTGATACTTCGATTGTTGCGGTCATATTAAAAACCCTCCACTTGGCACCATGTTGTTGCAGTACCTCCACCCCATGCTGTCCCAGCAGTAATGGTCACAGATGAACCATTGTTATGATAAAAATAAACCTCTATATAATCCCCCGCGGCGACATCAAATAAAGGTGATTGATAATTTTGGTAGCTACTTGTGTCTTCTGTTCCTGCCATAAAACAAATAGAAGATCCGTTCTTTCTCACATACAAGAATTTATTATATGCACCGGAATTGACTTGCATATTGACATTTACCCTAGCCCGGGTGATGCCTGTTGGGACAACAAATCGGCTATTATTCGTCACATTGTCATGCCAAGACCCAACGTCAAAACCTTCTGCATCCCACGTTAAAGCAGTAAGTGTTGTGTTTGGGATGCTTTGGTTTCCTGTTTTCGCTGCAAGACAAGATTTGATTGCCCCAGAGATCGGCGCGCCACTCGCGCGCTCATACGAAATCATCCGTACAACGCCGGACGCCTCGCCGCGAAACACGGCTATATCCCCCGCCGCAGTCGTGATATCCGCGCCAGAAATGTTAATCAGGTTCGCGCCGTTCGTAAGGGTTAATGCACCAGCAAACTTAACCGTCACCTCCACCCCTTCGGCAAGCGTGATGCCTGTGATGGTCGTGGTCCCCGTAATGTTAAAATAGTTGGTCGTGGTGGAATTTAAGACGACCGTGGTCGCCGATGCCACCGATGCAATAGGCCCAGTTGATACCTGCGCTATATTTTTATTCACCCAATTGGTGCCATTCCAGAATAAGCCATCATCCGCAGTAGGGCTTGTCAGGACCGTATCTAGGCCAGATAGGCCTAGGCTGGCAACAGTGACGCCCTTTATTTTTCCGCTTGTGCCGTCAAATGCCAGAAGGCTTCCATCGGTTGGGGCCTCTATAACACCACCACCACTTAATCCGGATGCTTCCGTGTATTTTATGGATCTTGATATTTTGCTATAGACCTGCTGGATCTGCATGACCAGCGTGTTAAAAGCTTTTTCGATCGCCGTTTCTTTATACCTGGTCAGGTCCGTAAATTCTGTGGTTTGTGTATATGGGACGTCGCGTCTGCGCAAGATGTCCCCGACGGCCGCAGCCGGTGCAGTAGAAAATGTGACGGTCCCACCGATAAAGCTTGTGTTTGGCGTGATCGTGATGCCGGTCGTGATTTCTGTTTCGACGTCATCAAGGACGGAATATACCTTCACCTGTGAGGTATCATAGGCAAAGAAAGTGTATGTAAAAACGGTTGTTACGCCATCGGCAGCAGATATATCATAATCATTTGTTACGCCTACGCCTGACATTTTCCATCCCCTTTCATATTATTCTGGTAAAACTTTACCAGGTCTCCACCAGTATTTTTGGCCAAACTGCTTCTCGTTCCGGCGTTCCAGGCGACGCATGCGGTCATCATACTTTGGATCGATCATTTTTTCAACATGATCTAGAAACATTCTTTCCACAACCAGTCTGGAATACCAAAGGTTGACCCCTGGGATCTCGCGTTTCCCAACGCGGAATACGTCCGCCGCAAATTCACGGGCAGACCAATCACCTTCGGCAAGACCGTATAGATCCCCCGCGCGCAGCAATGATTGTGCCGTTCCGACAATAGGTCCGGCCAACGTCCCGCCGATGGATTGCTGGAAGCGGTTGTAGTCTTGGAATATGAAATCTCCGAAAAGACCAAGGCCGCCGCCTTGCAGGGTTGCTGCAAGCCAGAAGAGCGGCGTATTCATATCTTTCCTTGTTTCCTTGCCCTGTGCAATCTGGCGCAATTGGATTGCCAGCGCGCCCATGACAGTCGCTCCCGCCGCGATCGCCATAAGGTGCCCGCCCCGCCCCTGGGACGCGCTGCGCAGGGCAGGAAGGGTATGGTTTAAGATGATCGTGACTGGGAATGACTTGGCAAAAAATACGTTTGACATAGCAAGCCTTAAAAGTGATCCCTGCCGCGCATCACCAAACACGGCACCGGTCGTAATCGCGCGCGTCAAAAGTCTTGGCTCGTTCACGGCTTCGTTACCGAGTGATGTCATCCAGTCGCTATATTTCATTGCCGCTTCGCGGGCCGCTTCTGATTTTATGCCCATAATATTTTCTGGCATAAGCCATGCGGCCCCTTCCATGTCTGGATGGGTCGTCGCCTGCGCGCGCATCATAATATCCCAGTCGTTCTTTGTGATGCCATATTTCTGTGCAGCCATGCGGATGCCATC
>ERZ724505.2032-NODE-2032-length-10408-cov-3.675360_pt1 | contig 10408 bp, 25 predicted proteins | sample MGYA00376038_ERZ724505 | MGnify/ENA primary metagenome ERZ724505 (study PRJEB28724, sample SAMN07190884) | wastewater metagenome | isolation source: effluent of sewage treatment plant in Hong Hong | place: Hong Kong | collected 2016-03-17 ...
TTGACTCACACCATATTAGGCAGTAGTCACCTGTCTCGGAAAGCTCCACGGCTTTCGCCACGCGGTCTTTCAGCGTCTCGCGTTTGTCCGCGTGCATGTTGGTCGCGGACAGCTCGGAGTGGCCAAAAAGAAATCCCGTCTCGAGGTTCGGGCGGACGTGCGCGTTGACCGTGTGCAAGTGCGTCGTAAGCGGCGGCAGAACATACCGTGCATCGTCGCCCCCAAGATCCGATGGCTTGGACGCGCACACGGCCCAGCTTGCCACCCACTCCCAAAACGACCGGACGGCGTGTCCCTTCAACCGCCACGTCCCCGTATCGCTCGTGTCGTTGATGAACCATCGTGCTAGCATCTGCCCTTGCGGCATGATTCCAAGGAAGTCGGAGTGATTCCCAAGCTCCATGTGATCGTTAGGGGAAGGGGTCGCGGTGCACGCGAGCCGATACGGTGTCTGCGCAAATTTCTCGCAAAGCAGCGTCTTGGTTTTGCCCATGAACGATTTCAGGATCGAAGACTCGTCGAGAACGACCGCCGAGAATTCGGACGTGTCGAAAAGGTGCAATCGCTCGTAGTTGGTAATCGTCACCGGGGCGCGCACCGTGCCGTCGCGGGAGTGGTCTAGCTCAAGCCCGAGCCGAGTCTCGGCTTCGCGCACCGTCTGAGCGGCCACGGCGACCGGGGCAAGAATCAATTTCTTGCCGGGTAGGTGACGGCACCACTCAAGCTGGCAAATCGTCTTGCCGAGCCCGGTATCCAGGAACAGCGCGCCGCGTCCCTTTCGAAGCGAGAAGTCCACGGCCTTGCGCTGGAAGTCGAAAAGCGTCTCGTGGATTCGACCAGGAGTCACTCCGTGGTCGCGCGCCACGACGCGCTTGCGGGCGAGGAAATCAGCGTAGGTTTGCATGCTTGCGGTCCATTGTTTCGATCTCTCCAAGCACTTCACCGGCCCGGCTCGCGAGTTGCGCGACGTGATCCAGTCGGGCGAGTGCGTTTCCAATGTCGAGCGCGCCGCCGTCCGGTCGAGTCATCGCGTGCATTTGCCATCGGAGCACGTCGAACTCGGCTAGTAGTTGAAGGCGGCGCGTCGGCGATCCCTGGATGACCGAGGCGGCGGTGTGGTCGGTATAGCTCATAACGTGTGTAATGCAGCTTGGCTCATCGCTTTGAACGCGTGGAGGCATTAACTGAGGCCAAAGAATCCCTCGTTTCCGAGTTCGGAAGCCATTTGCGTTGCCATTGTGACCGCGAATTTGTCTGGCGTACGTGGGTCGCGACGAATCTTGAGCGTAATTCCGACATGCACGTCATCGCCAAGACGATTTCGCGCGATCATCTCCTTAACGTTTTGAGCTACCTCTGGGCTTGTTAGTTTTGTTGCGAAGATTTCGAGACCTTGGGCAATGGTTTCGACGCGGTTTTTTCTCGATAGAAAAATCGACGCTTGTTTGTTTACTGGGGTTTGTGTGGCATTCATTGGTTCAAATCCGTTTCTTAGTGCGTTCACTCATTGTCCGTTCTCCAGGAAGTGCTCGGCTCGCTTAACGGCTTGCTCGTAACCAAAGTCGAGTTCGCTTGGTCCGTGTTGGCGGACGTCCACGTAGCATTCCTTGAGCATTTCCAGAGTTGCTCTAAGGTGCTCCTCCAGCCCCGCGGCAAGGTTCTCCATGTCCTCCGCTACCTGCCAACCGTTACAGGAATTGCGGGCGCGGGACGACTGCGACAGCTTGTCGGTCAACGGCCACTTGCTAGGTGCGCTCACTTCTTTTCCCTCCGTTCGATTTCGCGGTTGAGATACCACGCTGCCTTTTTCAGGTCCTCCAGCGGCGCGCCTTTCTCCTCCGCGCGCCAGACGTACTTGATGACATTTCCAAGATTGAAGCCAAAGCACTCCGCGACTGTGATGCACTCCACGCCGGACGGGTGCGCGTTGTAGTGGGGAGGGTGATCTACCGAAGATTGTTGGGTGATTTTAGAATCACGTCCGTAGATCACATCCTTCAAGCAAGCTGTTTCTCTTTCAAGCTGTCTAGCAAATGCAGCCATGGAAAAGGCGACTTCGTGCCAACTTTCTCCAGTAGGACTCGGCCTACTCCACTCCGCATCCGTCCTCGGCGTATCACTCACGACTTCCTCGCTTTCCACGGGTGCGCCATGTCGGTCGACGGCTTCTTGGCCTGCCACGCCTTGAAGTTGCGTGCGATCTCGGACGCGTTGACTCGCGTTGGTGGCAGTGCGTCACTCGCTCGCTCACGCGAGACAGAGCAACCGCGTCCGGTTCTGGCTTGGTTGGATTGACTCATTGACCTACCCTTTCAATTTCACGAAGCACTTCCCACGCGTTAGCGAGCGACCTCTCGACTGCGCAAAGGTCGGATTTTTCCTCGCGCAAGCTGAACGATCCGACGTTCCGCCCGGCGTTGGACTGCATCTCACCCTTGCGTCTCAAGAATTCCGAGACCAGCGCCGCCGTGTATGCCTTTGATTTGATTTCCTCGAAGTTCATTGTGCCTTTTTGAATCCGTCGAATTCCCGCGCCGCTTTGTCTAAAGCTTCCCGGACGGTTGGCGCGCTGACCCATCCAGTGACGCACCGCACGCAGACCGCAAATTCCATGGGGACCAGCGAGTCTGACGTGATTCCCGCGATACTGGCTCCGGTGCGCTCAAGCCAGTCGAGACGTTCCTTGTCAGTCATAACAGTTCCGATGTGGCCCGCCACGCGTGCGGGCCGGATCGTGACTGCTACCGTCAAACCTGCGGCCAAATGTCTTCGAGCTTGGAAAGCCCGACACTCGACTTGTAGGTTGTCGTGCCTTCCTGACTGATGACGCACTCGAACCGAATCCGAACGTCGTTGCCCTTGTCTAGCCCGGCTTGAATGGTCCCGGCGTAGTCGTGGACGTGGTCCGAAAACCGCTTCTCGGACTCTGCGATGATGACGTGAAGCTCGGGGATCATACGGTGATTGTCTTGGGTTTGATGGTGCGCGTGCTGATTTGGACTCGTTGAAACACGCGGAGCCCGGCGACCTTTGGCTCGATTCCGGTGGCAGACATGCGGGCCAGCGCGTCGAGAATCTCCTGGCGGTTCGGTTCGATGCGGACGAATCCAGGGTGCAGGTTGGAAAGGAGGTGAATGTCGGTCACCTCGAAATCCCACACGGGCCGGGACGAGACTCCTTCGACGCGATGCGGTGCGGGCGGTGGAGCGATAGGGTTTTCGACTCCTTCCTCTCCGGCTTCAATGCGGCGTTGTGACCGTTCGGCAGCGAGCTTATCGGATTCGTAATTGGCGACGAGTTTGTTGATGCGGAACATGTCGCCCGAAAGCTCCGAGATGGCGTCCTCAGCCTTCGCGTCAATCTCTCGTTCGAGCTTGATGACCGGCGCCTTTGCTTCCTTCCGCGCCTTTTCGAGTGATTTGCAAACAGTCAATCCGTCACGAAGGATTTCTTTGGCCGCCGCGCATTCCTCGTCCGTCGTGACTCGCGCGATGGCAGCCGCTTTGACCAGCGCGGCCTCGATGACTTCGCGTGCCTGGGGCGCGACGGTGACCGACATTCCGTCGAGGCGGATAAGGGCGGTGGTCACTGCGCACCCCCTCTCGACGCTTCCATTTCCATCAGCATCCGCGATTTGATTCGAAGGATGCGCTTGGCGACCGTCGGAGACACGTCAGAGAACGACGCAACCGAATCGGCGTCCGGAATCTGGCCAGACTTGCCTGCCCACGCGCGGAAATCGTCGAACGTGTAACCGTTCGTGATGACCGCGTTTTCCAGTTCGACCCACGGTTCGAGCGCGGGGGCGGGTTCGGGCTGTGTGGTCTCAGCGGGCTTCGGAACCATCAACGTCACCGTGTCAGCCTCGGGCGGCGTGATGTTCCGCATCTGGATTTCCGCGGCGTCGTCCGGATCAACCGCAGCAAATCCAAACGCGATGCGGACGGCCTGGATGAGCGCCTTGTGCCGCAGCATGCGGCGCGGGCACGTCTTCCATGGGTCGGTGTTACGGACACACTCGGAATAATATTCGGTTACCGTGGTCGGATTCGTCCTAGACTTCCGAAAGATGATCGCCGTGCATTCCAGGTCGTCTCCGTCCCCGGCGAAGTTGAACTGAATCCCATCGAAATCTGGGTTCGAGTTCATGATCTTCGCCCATCCGTCAACGCTGACGACCGCTTGAATCCCGCCTCCCTTTTTGGGAAACGCGTAGATTTCGCGAGTGAACGGGTTTAGCCCGTGCTCGTTTGAGACAACAACGAGAGACATAAGCTCCTCGTTGTTCGCTCCCGCGAAAACCGTGCTCCGAAGCGTTTCGAGAAGCTTCGAAGGATCAGTTTGAAACCTCGTAGCCATGACCGAAAGGGCCGATGGCTTGGGAACCGTTGCAACCGACTGTGTGTTTTGTGTGCTCATTGTATGTCCGAAAATTTTAGGCCATCATTTGGGAAGCCTATACAGAGATCGGCGTGCAATGACCGCAGGTGCATCCGATTTCGGGGTGCGACAAACACCATTCGCATTTACAATCCGGGTCGTCGTGCATCGACTCCCACGCACCGTCCTCGTCGCACATAAGTTGTCCGGGGCAACCGCAGTCCTGACACCGCAGCGAGTCGCCGTCATACCCGTAGCCGTCCGCGGCAGCATCGGTTTGGATCTCCAGACCGCTTCCGCAGTGCGGGCATTCTCCTCCATCCCAATGCTTCCATTCAGCCGAACGGCTCGCTCCATCCAACGCCTCTTTAGGTTTTGGTTCAGTCATACGGTTCCCTCCGGGCGTGGCTCAGCCGAGGCGTTCGGCGGGATCAATCCGGATGACTCAGCCCATGCGGCATCAATGGTATAGCCTCGGGAAGCCTTTCGAATAGGCGGCACAAGACCCCCGCCATGGCCTGCGATCCACCCGGCTGCGATCAGCGCCTCACGATTGGCGTTGGCTCGGGCGATCGAGGCATCCCAGCACTGGCGACACATCTCGTCCTCCTCGCCATCACAAAGTCGCGACGAGCATTCGCAGCAGACACGCCTTGGTTCAGAAAGCAGTTCCCTGGCGACCGCGAATCCGTCGAAGAAATCGATCTGGCAATCGTCCCCGGATTCAAAACCATCTCGCCACGCAGCACGGAGAAGCTTGCCGATTTCCTCTTTGAGGTGCTCGGGCAGATTCACCAGCGACGAACCGTGTGGTGAAGCCAACGGCGATTGAGAGGTGGGTTCGTTCATTCGTCCTTTCCGCCGTGGCTGACCACCGCGTTAGACGACAGCCATCGTGCGACCTCAGAAGGCAGCAACATGCCATCGCTCGTTTTCTTCCATTGTCCGCGACCGAATATGTTCGGGTCGCTTTGACCTTTGATGCGCCATGCTTGTTCGCATCGCCGTTCTCCTGTTTCGGAGTATGCCACGCATCCGCCACCTTTCCCGATTTTGTATCGCCAGCGCACGCCAGAGACGGTGATATTTCTACCGGGTCGTCTAACCATGCGCTCCAGCGAACCGGCTGGAGACTGTTTCGTTTTGTCAGTCATGGGAGTCTTTCTTCCCATCAGCCGGTCGCTGAGCGGGAGCGATCGGCGACAGTCGCAGGATGCACTCTGCGGCGTCCACGGTATAGGTGATTACAGTATCACCGCATTTAGCGCAGTCGCCGTGATGGTCGAGCACTTCTTTCGCCGTCGGTTTATGACCGCAGTTCTCGCATTCAAACGGCGATGGCGAACCTACTGGTGGCATATCGAGTTTCATTATGACTCCAATCTCGCGAACATGCGCGCTTCGGTGATGGACTCCGGAGTGTGTTTGTTCCACGTGCTAGATCCAAACGTGCGGACCGCAGCGTAATACATCCACGCTCGGATCCGCCCGACTCCAGACGCGCGAAGTAGCTCGTGGAAAATGCGGTCCGCAACGTCGCGGCTCACCAATTCCGCGGCGTAGAGTTGATCGTGCGCGAGGCTCGCGGCAAACGTGTCGCCCTCGAACCTTGCGAAACCGTACCAGAGCGCAAAGACAGTCGGTACGGACGAACCGTCGCTTGTCGCGCCGGGCTCAACGATTAGTCGCCCCACGATCGTATCAACCTCCCATCGTTCCGTCAGAACGACCTCTTGCGCGGAGACGAATCGTATGGATGGCGATTTCATTGGAAAAGAGCCCGCGGCCTAGAGGAAGCAATTCCCCGAGTCGCATGGGCGGTTGAAAAGATCATCGGGTTGCGTGAAATCGACATCGGATAGCGGAATCATGCTCTTGTGGAGCCACGCGTGCGGGTCGGTCCGCTGAATTTCTTTTTCCAGTTGAACGGCCTTCTGGAATTCATCCCGTGGCAAACTTCGCCATTCCGAGTCACTCTGATTCGGGCACATCCAGCAACGCGACTTAGGGGCAGGAACCGGCCACCCCATTGACTCGATCAACTTTTGACACTCGTGGCGCGACAAGGGGACGTCGATGACGAGCGGCAGTCTGATTCGTCCCGCCTTGTAGTCATCACCGCGCATGCATCGCGCCCAACGGATCTGCTCGTCCTTTCCATATCCAATCCACGAACAGAATTTGGACCGTGTGATCCCGTGGGCGCGCGAAAGGTAGTTTTCAGCCACGTCCGATTTCCACCATCTAGAACAATAGCCGCTGAGTTTCCCCCCATCTTCGCCAAGAGACGTGAAAGCCGGAATCAGTAGCGTATCGGACCGATTGAATAGCCCCATGCCGTTGTATCCAAAATCATTCGCGGAAACGCGGTGGAGTTGAATGCCAAAAGCGAGAAGCGCCGGCCCGGTCACTTTTTCAAGGTAGTCCCATGTCGTCCGCGTTTCTCGCCCCGTGTCGGCTATGATTGCGAAATCAGGTTTTGGAAGTCTACCTTGTATAACCAAAGCGGCGATTGCTGTGCTCTGCGTTCCTCCGCCAAATGACCAGACGTTAATCATGTTAGAAGGAAAGCCCGCGGCCTACCGGCCTAAACACTCGTTGCAAAGCGCCGAATCCTCGGAACCTCGCGCCACAGTGACCGGGAACCCCATTCCCGCCGTGCGTTTACCTCGGCAATTCGGATGCGTGCAAAACGTCCGAACAAACCCACGCTCGGGCTCATCTTTGCCGTCGTCCTCGAGGAAGTCGATAAGGTCGGATGCCGTGGCATAGACAGCCTCCAATGTCGCGCGCTGATCGTACCCTTCCGGGTCTTCGAGTGCGGCGCGGTCGATAACTTTGTGTTTCGCGAGCAGCGCGCCGAGCATTGTTCCGAGCATGACTTTTGCGCTCATATGGGATTGAAAAATGACCCGCGGCCTACGGTTCGACCTGACGGCCTACCGCGCGTGAAGCTGAGTCCGCGGGGATGCTTGGGGATTGGGAGGACCGAAATTCGCACCACGCGCCCGCCGCTCCAACGAGAACGACGAACGGCCCGGCGATGGTCATGAACCACTCGCTCGAAGGCGTTGCCAACCAGATAGCGCCGATGGCACCGATCATCATGATCGCGCCGACGCATTCGGAAGAGTGCTCCCCCGCGGTCCACTCCTTGCCGCTATCCGCGCCGTCGCTCAGCCCTGGCTGTGTCGCGGAATCGCAGTGCGCTCCGGTCCCGTTATGATCCGGAAGAGTGTCTGGACGCGTTAAAGGCGAGCCGCCCAATCGAGCGGACGCACCGCGGGGGAAATCGTGTCGGCTCAACGCGAGCCTCAAAGCGTGGGATGGGATGTTCACTGGCGGGCCTTTCTCCTCTGGCGTTTCTCGCGCCGTGCGGACCGCTGCTCTTTCTTGTGCTGAGCCGTGACCGATGCTCGCCATGCGTCCAGAATGTCTTTGTTCCTCTCGATCGCCTCGCGAATGCAGTCGGAAATCGTCTTCGGCTTGGTTGTCACTTCTGCGCCTTTCTACGCGCCCGCTTCTCGCGCCGCTCAATCGCGCGAAATCGCTTGCCGAGCAGTGAATCACTCAACCGCAGGTAGTCCATGAGCGCGCCCGCGGCTTCCTGGTCGCTCACGGTGTAGGTGAAGATCGTCACTTTGCTTCCTCCACCCGTCCCTCGACGGTCGCGGACTGCGGAATGGGAAGGTCGGCTTCGATCCAGCGAAACAGTTCCTCGTCGTCGTAGCCGGTGACTTTATCGCGTGATTCGGGATCGGAATAGCTGTGCCCGCCGTACGCCCTCCATTGACCGTCTGGACACACCGCGCACGCGATCCGCACTCGGACGGTGTTCGCGGGGGGCGTGACAGGAACCGCACAAATCCATCCGAGCAGAGAATTCAGTTCGTCTAACTTCTGTGTTGCTGAATACATTTTGAACGAGTCAAGAAACGCGATTCGTGATTGGATTTCACTGACAATCTCACGCGCCGTTTTCATCGCGAGCCCTCCTCGTCGAGCCTGGAACACGCGGCGTCGGCGATTTTGAAAGCGGCTCTAACAGTGTCGTCGCTAGTCAGTCCGGGATCCGAACTGCAACCTTCGATCGCATGCGCCAGCATCACCTCGCGAATCGTCATCGTGCTCGCGGGTTGCTGCGAGCGGGGCTCGGGCTGTCCAATCCAACCAAGAATCCTGTCGATTTCGTCCGTGTAAATCTTGGCCGAATCATCCTCCATTCGAAGAAAGTGCGCCTTGCGGGCTTGGAGATAATTGATAATGGCGTCCGCTTGTCTCATCGCGATTCCTCCATTTGAATATAAACATCGCACCAAGAACGAACCTTGCGGACGGCGTCGAGTCGTTCCGCGTCGTCCCGGATCTGTTCGAGATGCGCGATACAGAGTTCCACCACGAGACCCGGGTCGGGCCGGTTGGAACGCGCAGTCTCCGGTTCCTCCTCGTGAAACCGTTCCTCCTCACGCGGAGGTTCAGGCTCGGGTGCCGGCGTGGGTTCCTCCCAAGTCTCGCGAGTGGGAACGTCGATGACTCGCGCGGCATCGCGGATAGCCTTTGCCGTCGGTTTCTGTCCGGAGTCAGCGACCGCTTCCAAAACGGCGGCGCGCTTCTCCTCGGGGACCTTGGCGAGTTCGCGAACTTGGCGCTCGTTGTGTACCATGGTACACACTTTCTCGGGAAGCGATGCGACCGTCTCGGATGACTCGATCAACTGATAAGCGCGACGACGCGTCAGCCCCCAACGCTTTTCGCAATAAGCCTCGAACGAGTCGTGATCCGCTCGGTAAAGCTTCCCGTCGCGAATCCGCATCAACGCGGCGCCAGCCTCGCGGAACGAAATCAATCCGCGGTTAATGATTCGCTCGTCGTTTGCAAGCGCGGCAGACTCCCCGGAGGTCAACACGAGTTCGGCGCTCATCGCGAGCCCTCCTTACCGGCGTCCTTCGCCGTACAAAATTGAACGAAGCGAAGTAAACACCCCAACGCGACGAGCCCAGTCAACGCGCATCCAAATATATCCCCCTTTTCCCACGTAAACACTGACACGGGCACAAGGATCACGCACAAAGCCGCCGCGTGTGTCGCCACAATGATTCGCGGAACGAGGATCATCGCGAGCCCTCCTTTTTTTCAAAGCTCGGAGCATGTTCGCGAATCATTCTCGCGAAACCGTCCCTCGCAGCGGCACTCGCAGCGGCACTCGCAGCGGCACTCGCAGCGGCACTCGCAGCGGCCATCGCAGCGTCACTAGCGGCGGCCCACGCAGCGGCCCTCGCAGCGGCCAACTCGGAATCGGTCGCGTTTCCGTCAGCGTGACGTTCCGCCAGTTCGAGGGCGCGCAGACTGCGCTCGTCCGTCATGAGATGCTGGACGGTGCGCGCGAATCGCACCGCGAGTTTGCGCAACGTGCGGTCATCGAGGACTCCGATCCGCGTCGCGATCCACAGCAACCACTCCGGTTTCGCGGTGTCCCATGCCTCGCGCATGGTTTTGCAATTCGCTAGTGCCCACTTCCGCCCCTCTGAGCACGCGCCATGAATCGAGCAGAATTCCGCTACGGTTAGATCCGTTTTCATCGCGAGCCCTCCCGTTTCGCAGCCAGAACGGCACGCGCATTTGCCGCGCATTCCTGCGGCGTCATAACCGGAGCCTCGGGGTCAATGCCGTGCTTGATTCGATACCTGACGCGTTGAGTCTCCTTGTGCTTGTCGCCGAACTTTGTTTCGCCTCGGTCATATCGACGGCGATATTCCTCCCTGTCTTCCTTGATGCTTTTGCGTTGAAACTCTTTTGCCTTCTCGCACGCCTTAACCAAATCTTCTCCGGATTGGTTGACGTCATCGCTAATAACTCGGCAACTTGAGGCCGGACCAAGAAGTTCCCGGAAGGTGTTGGGCAACTCGGCGCAATCCCGAAGCTTCCGCAGTGCCCAAAGCGCCTGGCGCGCAACTATTCTGGCGGCTTGCCCCGAAACCTCTTGCGGGTTAGCGATCCAGTATTTGAGCGGAAGTTGTGCGCTCATCGC
>ERZ724505.2034-NODE-2034-length-10399-cov-16.572892_pt1 | contig 10399 bp, 11 predicted proteins | sample MGYA00376038_ERZ724505 | MGnify/ENA primary metagenome ERZ724505 (study PRJEB28724, sample SAMN07190884) | wastewater metagenome | isolation source: effluent of sewage treatment plant in Hong Hong | place: Hong Kong | collected 2016-03-17 ...
CCGCCACCGCCGAAGCCCGACTGGTAGACGACGCCACGGCGCGGCAGGCCGATGCTCTGCTGGCCGAGCAGCCGGACATGCTGGTGATGCTCGACGGCATGGACGCGCCGCGCCGGCTGTCCGAGGTGCTGGCCGACATCAAGGCCGAGGCCGACGAGATGCGGCTGGACGGTGAGCTTCTGCAGGTGGCGGCGCAGTGCGCGCTGCAGCACGGGGCCTAGCCGATGGCTTCCATCAGCACGGCCAGCAAGCCGGCGCCGCCGCCGATGGCAAACAGCGCGCCGACGATGAGCCACCAGCCGCGCAGCGCTTCGAGCGCGCGCAGCAGGCTGCCGCTGCCGCCCCAGACGATAAGGGGCACGATCAACGACATCACGAAGATGGCCGCCAGGGTCTTGGCGGTGGTGTAAAGGAAATCGACCATGCACCCGAAATGCCGGCAACAGATCAACGCGGCGCGGCTCGCGCAGGGGCGTAATCCTCTCACGCCGGCCCAGGCCCTGGCCATCGACGACCGGATGCGCGCCACGATGCGCCGCATGGCCCGCACCGATCCGAACTGGCAGGGCTACAGCGCCGACCAGCGGCTGTTGCTGGCTGCCCAGCAGGCCGAAGCGGACATCCAGGCCGAGGCCGCGCGCAAGGTGGCGAACGCCCAGCGCCAGGCGCTGAAGACCGCGCAGACCGAGCAGCGGCTGGCCGACATCCAGGGGCGCCGTGGCAAGGGCCGCAGTGATGCGCTCGTGGAGGACATGCAGCTGGCGCACAACGAGATCGACGGCATCAAGCGGGACAACGTGCGCCAGCTGATGGATCTGATCGAGGCGGCCGACAGCCAGGCGGGCGAGACGATGGGCCGGCGCGCGCTGATGGTGCTGTTCGACGCGCAGAACCGGGTGATGTCGCACGACCTGGCCATGGAGGTGTTCGCGCAGGGCAAGGCCGGGACGGGCAACGCCGAGGCCCTGGCCGGCGCCAAGGCGTGGCTGCAGGTGATCGAGCAGATGCGCCAGCGCTTCAACAACGCGGGCGGCGACGTGGGCCGGCTCGACTACGGCTACCTGCCGCAGGCGCACGATCAGGTGCGGGTGCTGAAGGCAGGCCAGGACACCTGGGCGCAGCAGGTGCTGCCGCTGCTGGATCGCACGCGCTACCTGCGCGAGGACGGCGCCCGCATGACCGATGCCGAGGTGCTGGACGTGCTGCGCGGCGCGTGGGAGACGATCAGCAGCGACGGCATGAACAAGACGGCGCCCGGCAGCTTCCAGGGCACGGGCGCCCGGGCGAATCGTGGCAGCGAGTCGCGCGAGATCCATTTCAAGGACGGCGAGGCGTACCTGAGCTACCTGCGCACCTTTGGCATGGGCAGCATGTACGACGCCATGATCGGCCACATCGGCGGGCTGGCGCGGGACATCGGGCTGGTGGAGCGCTACGGGCCGAACCCGGCCGCGCAGATGCGGCTGCAGTTCGACCAGGCGGCGCGTGACGCGGGCACGGCGGTGAACGATCTGCCGCGCAGCTTCGGCACCCGGCCGCAGGCTTACTGGGACTTGCTCAGCGGCGCCGCCGGCACGCCAGCCAATGCGCGCATGGCGCAGCTCGGGCAGCACGCGCGCAACGTGCAGACCTTCGGCAAGCTTCAGGGCGCCGTGCTCAGCAGCGTGACCGACCTGGGTACCTACTTCGTGACCACCGGCTACAACCGCCTGAGCTACTGGGACGCCCTGCGCAATCTCAGCCGGGCCGGTGGCCGCGAGGCGCAGGATTTCATGAACGCCCACGGCATGATTGCGGAGAGCCTGATCAGCGACCTGAACCGCTGGACCGGGGAGAACGTGGCGCAGAGCTGGAGCGGGCGCATCGCCAACGCCACCATGCGGCTGTCGCTGATGAACGCCTGGACGAACAGCCTGCGCCGGGCCTTCCAGCTCACGCACATGGCCGGCATGGCGCGGCTGGCCGACACCGACTGGGCAGCACTCACGCCCTATGACCGCTGGCGCATGGAGTCGGCGGGCCTGACCGCTGACGACTGGACGCTGATGCGCGCCGCGCCACGCGATGACTTCCGGGGCCAGCCGATGCTCACGCCGGACGGGATTTACGCCACGGGCGACCCGCGAGCGGCGCAGGTGGTGGCGCGCTACCTGGGCATGCTGGCCGACGAGAGCGAGACGGCCATCATCAATCCCGACTTGGCCACGCGCGCAGCCACGACGCTGGGAGGCACGCAAGCGGGGACGCTTCGCGGCGAGCTGGCGCGGGCGGTGATGCAGTTCAAGTCCTTCCCGCTGGCCATGATGTCGCGGCACTGGGGCCGGATGCTGGAGACGCCGCAGGGACTGGAGGGCGCCCCGATGCTGGCCAACCGGCTGGCCTACGCCGCCACCATGATGGTGACGCTGACGGCGCTGGGCGCGGTGGCCTTTCAGACCAAGCAGCTGGTGAGCGGCAAAGACCCGGTGGACATGACCAACGCGAAGTTCTGGACGCGGGCCATGGCCCAGGGCGGCGGGCTCGGGTTCGTCGGGGACATGCTGCTGGCCGACACGACCGGCGACCGGGGCCAGCTGGACACGCTCGGGCGCGCGCTGCTCGGACCCAGCTTCGGCAGCCTGGCCGATGCGTGGGAGCTGACGAAGGGCAACATCGACGAGGCGCTGGCCGGCAAGGACACGCACCTGGGCGCCGAGGGCTTCCGCTTCGCGCGCTCGCACCTGCCGCTGGTGAATCTTTGGTACGCCAAGGAGGCGCTGAACCATGCGGGCCTGCACGCGCTGCAGGAGAACCTGAGCCCGGGCTACCTGAACCGGATGCAGCAGCGGGCGCGCAAAGATTGGCAGCAGGACTTCTGGTGGGCGCCGGGGACGGGGATGCCCGACCGGGCGCCGAGTTTTGAGGAGGTGGCAGGGCGATGAGAGCAGATCAACGCAAGCGGCTGGAAGACCTGGCCGAAAAGCTGGCGGACACGTTCCTGATGGAAGCTGATCCCGCCGAGTGGCCGGGCGACGGCAAGCCGCCCGCCGACCTGGAGCAGCAGGAGCGGGGCGACCGCTACTGGTGCAAGAAGAACGCCATGGCCACAGGCGGCGTGCTGCGCTTCACACTCGACCTGATGAACAGCCACCAGGAGCAGTTCGCCACGCAGGACGATTCCGACCTGGATAAGCGCATCAAGGACGCGGAGAAACGCGCGGCGGCGGCCACCAGGCGGGTGATCGACAAGGCTGCAAAGTCCAAGTTCGACACCAAGATGCATGGCAAGGGCTGACATCTCACTGAGGGCTTTCGCCTTCATGGAGTACGACCGGCGCGGCTGGGACATGCCCGATGTGCACGTGCGGATCTACGACTGGCTGGAGCGCACGGACGGCGTGCGCAACCGGGTGTTGCGCGTGTTCCGGGGCGTGGGCAAGTCCACCGCCCTGGGTGTGCGCAACGCCTGGAAGTTCCGCCAGGCGCCGGGCCATCAGCTGTTGGTGCAGGGCGCCGACGATGACCTGACCGACGACATCAGCCGGGACACGCTGGCCATCATCCGGGGCAATGAGCTGACCCAGGGCCTGCTGCAAGAGCCTGCCGGGGTACGGCACTGGTGGACGAATGACGGCTATGCGCTGACCGCGCGCACGCCGCAGCTGCGCGGCCGGGGCATCTTGTCCCGCGTGACGGGCAACCGCGCCGACGAGATCCAGAACGATGACGTCGAGGTCGCCAAGAACGTGGAGACGGTAGAGGCCCGCACGAAGCTGCGCAAGCGGCTGAGCGAGCAGTCGTTCATCTTGAAGCCGGGCGGCTCGAAGCTGTGGGTGGGCACGCCGCACACGCACGATTCCATCTATGACGACCTGATCGAGGCCGGGGCCGAGGTGCTGCACATTCCCCTGTTCGCTGGCCAGACGCGCCACGAGCCGACCAGCAAGCCGCGCAAGGCGCTGCATTTCACTGGCCAGGCTCTGCGCGATGGGGTGTGGGTGTTCCTGGGCATCGGCACGACGGCCAAGCTGCTGGAGCCGGGCAAAGACTACACCGTGAAGGGCCAGACGGTGCAGCTGCGCGAGCCGACCACCGCACTGGTCGATGTGTGCACCGGCAACGCCTGGCCCGAGCGCTTTGATCGAACCGAGATGCTCGAGCGCAGGCGCGAGTGCTCAACGATCAACTACTGGGACCAGCAGTATCAGCTGGAGTCCAAGCCGCTGACCGAGAGCCGCCTGGACCCCGACCGGATGCAGCCCTACGAGGTGGAGCCGACCTGGCGCAGCATGAACGGCCAGATGACCATGTGGCTGGGCGGCGCGCAGATCGTGGCGGCGGCCTGCCGATGGGACCCGAGCAGCGGCAAGCTGAAGTCGGACGTGTCGGCGTTGGCCGTAGTGCTTCAGGACGACAGCGGCCGGCGCTACCTGCACCGCGTGCTGCCGCTGACGGGCGAGCTGGTCGAGTTCGCCCCGGACGGCAAGACCGTCACCGGTGGCCAGGTTCACCAGCTGTGCGACGTGGTGCAAGCCCTCAGGCTCCCGCGCGTGACCATCGAGACCAACGGCATCGGCGGGTTCTCGCCGGCTGTGCTCAAGGGGGCGCTGAAGCAGCGCCGCCTGGTCTGCGGCGTGGCCACCCAGCACAGCACGGTGGTGAAGAACAAGCGCATCTTGGAGGCATGGGAACCCTTGCTCATGGCCGAGGGCCAGCTGTGGGCGCACACCAGCGTGCTGGACGGCCCGCTGGTGGCGCAGATGCGGGACTGGAACCCGGCGGTGCAGAACCAGCCAGACGACTACCTGGATGCTGGCGGCGGTGCGCTGACCGAGACGCCGGAGCGCGTGATGCGGGCCATTGCGCCCCAGGGCGTGGACAGGATTCCGACCGCGACCCCCTCTGACAGTTGGCGCCCGAACAGCGGCGTGCACCAGATCGAGCTTGAAGTAGGCATCGTGGACTGACCCAGCGCGCCGCTCAGCAAAGGCGCGCAATGGCAGTCACGAATCAGGTCCCGGTCAAGTCTCACGTGGCGAACGGCCTCACGACGCTGTTCGCCTTCGACTTCTTGCTGCTGGACGATGCCGACCTGGTGGTGGAGGTGGACGGCACCCCGCGCACCCTGGGCACGCACTACACCGTGTCAGGTGTTGGCAACCCAGCCGGCGGCGACATCACCTTCGGCACCGCGCCAGCCAACGGCGCCACGGTCATCATTTACCGGCTGACGGCCCTGGAGCGTGCGACCGACTACCAGGACAACGGCGACCTGTTGGCCGAGACGATCAACGACGACTTCGACCGCATCTGGCTCGCCATGCAGGAGCTGCTGGCCGGCACGCGCAACGCGCCGAACGTGCTGCGCGTGGCAGCGGGCGAGACGATTGACGCTTTCCCCTCGGTCGATACCCGCGCGGGACGCGTGGCCGGCTTCGACAGCGAGACGGGCGACACCACGCTCTACTTGCCGGGCGGCCCAGGCAGCCAAGGCGACGCCGCGCTGGTGGACTTCTTCCAGGCCGGTGCTGGCGCCGTGGTGCGCACGGTGCAGGCGAAGCTGCGGGACACGATCCATGTGCGCGACTTCGGCGCTGTCGGGGATGGCTCGACCGACGACACGCTGGCGCTACAGAACGCCATCAATGCGGCCTACGGCTCGACGCTTGTGTTCGATGCGCTGACCTACAAGATCAGCAGCGAACTGACGATCACGGACGCCATCGAGATTGACGGGCGAGGTGCCACGATCAACGGGGCTGCGCTGCCGGTCGGTACGGGACTGAACCAGATCCGCGCGATTCACGTCTACGGCACGATCAGTGGCAGCACGATCCCCGTCACTGCCAGCCTGACGCCGGGCGGCAAGACGCTGACGATGGACACCAGCACGCTGGCAGTCAACGACACCATCCTGCTGTCCAGCGACCAGCTCATGGTTGACGGCTATGGCAACGCAGGGTCGAAGCGTGGGCAACTCTCGCTGATCCACAGCATCGACTCGGGTACTCAGGCCACGATGGCAATGGCCGCCGAGTTCCCGTTCGATCACACACAGAACCTGAAGGTGCAGCGGATCGTGCCGTGCACGAACGTCACCATCCGAAACCTCACGATCCGCATGAAGGGCATCGTGAGCGTGCACGGTGGTATCCGGCTGGACTACTGCACGAATTTTGCGATCGAGAACGTCACCGTGATCGGCGGCGAAGACCATGGCATTGCGACCTGGTACAGCATGCACGGCGTCATCGACCGCTGCCGCATCTACGACTGCACGTCTGCCGCGGATTGGAACCCGGCGCTGCAGACCGGCTACGCGTTCGTGTTCTACAACGCGTCTCGCGACATCACGCTGCAGAACAGCTACATCAACAACTGCCGTCGCGGCAACACCGGGGGCAGCACGTACCCGGCGCTCTACATCACCGTGCAGAACAACTACGCGGTGGACGGCGACAACGGCTTCGGCACGCACGAGCCCTGCTTCAACTGGAGCATCCTGAACAACTACGCCAGCGGGCTGAGGCAGAACTTCATTCAGATTCGCGGCTCGCGCCACCTTGTGCAGGGCAATCGCGTCGTGGGCTGCGGAAAGCAGGGTATCCGGGTGCGGACGTACTACGACGACCCGACTGGCTTGCACGACATCCACCTGATCGACAACTACCTGGAGCGCTGCGGCGAGACTGGCATCTGGATCGACGGCATCGACCCGGTGAACGACTCGCCCTCAAACGGTGGCCCGGTGGTCGGCGTCGTGATCCGGGGCGGATCCATCGTCGACACGAACTACAACGCGATCTACGTCACGCGCGGCACGGATGTGCTGATCGACGGCATACTGATCGACGGCACGGTGACCGCCGCGGCCACGGATGGCAACGGCGTCTACATCAACGGCGGCACCGATGCCTGGGACCGCTCGACCAACGTCCGCATCCTGAACTGCCGCTTCAAGCGGCTGCTGCGCAACGCGGTGCGCGCCGATTACGCCACCGGCATCACCGTGCGGGGGTGCCAGATCGGTCAGTTTGCGGCCAGCTCGACCGGTGTGAACGGGGTCTACATCAACCAGTGCCAGGACCTGACGCTGGCCGACAACGCGATCGACATGACGGCCGGCGGCTACTACGGCTACTGGATCGACAACTGCGACCACGTGATGATCGACGGCGGCAGCGTCACCGTGGCCGGCGTCATCGGGTCCAACGACGCGCTGTTGATCGACCGGTCGGCCGGTGGCGCTGGCGGCGCGCGCAGTGCGCACGTGACGGTGCGCGATCTTCGCGTGGAGGGCAGCAACCGCTACGGCATCTTTGCGCGCTACATCCGCGACCTGGTGCTGGACAACGTGCGAATCGACGACGGCGGCACGCTGAACATCGCCTCGTGCGATGACGTGACCGCTACCAACTGCTGGCTGACTGTCACGGACGGCCAGATCTATGGCATGCGTCTGAGCGACTGCGAGCGCGCTGTCGTGTCCACGTCGCAGTTCAAGCCCGGCGCGGCGGGACAGGCCGGCGTCTATGCGTTCCGCACGGCCGGCGCGGGGCACCTGCTGAACGTGAACAACTGCACCTTCGGGGCGTTCATCTATCAGGCAATCATCAGTTCGGCCATGGACTACGTGCTGACCTCTTTCAATGACTGCGTCGATGTGGTCGGCGCGACGAAGATCGCGGTCAGCGGCGCCGTCCAGGAAACCAGTTTTGGCAACGTGCCAGGGGGCGGCATGATCAAGAGCATCCAACGCGGCATCGTCGCCATTCTCGGCAGTAACGCTGCAGGCACGGCTACGGTCACTGCCGTAAACACCAGCAAGGCAGTGTTGACCCACCTCGGTTCCAGCATCTTTGTTGGCGCGACCGACGCGGCTGACAGCGACGGTCGCATCACGCTGACCAACAGCACCACGATCACGGCAACGCGCGGCAATAACGCCAGCAGCAGCGCCTTGAACATCTCCTACGAACTGGTGGAGTACTACTGATGCGCTATATGTACGCACAGATCGATGGCAGCAACGTCTGCGTGGCTCTGCTTGACACCCACGCGCCCATCATTTCGCCCAGCATGATCAGCATCGAATCGATGGACGCGGAACTGCTGGGCAAGACCTGGACCGGCACCGAGTGGGCGGCCTGACATGAGCATCCAAACCGGCAGCGGCGACCTGCGCATCGACGCAGACGATCTGCAGCTCACGCATCGCGGCAAGACGATCGCGGTGAAGGTGCGCGTGCTCGACGCGCCCTACGTGGTCGCCTGCGTCAAACGCCCCGACGGCAAATGGGACAGCGCGACGCTGCTTTGCGACGAGACCTTCGTCAACAGCGGCATCACCCCGGAGACCGAAGTGGCGAAGTACGGCAGTGCAAAGGAGTGGGTCCGCGTCATCGTCCTGCCCCGTTTGCGAGCGTGGCTCGACGCCCTGTTTCCGCCGAGCGGAACCCCGCTGACGGCCCTGGAGCTGATCGCCGTCGAGGTGGCCGGTCTGCGCCTCACCCCGCAGGCTGACGGCACCGTGAAGGCGTCGCAAGCATGAGCGGAGGCTGCGACATCACCGAGGACAAGCTGCGCGATGCCGTCTCAGCCGGCATCCGCGAGGCGGTCAGCGACCCTGAGCTGTGGACGCAGATGCTCCGCGCCGTGCAGGCTCATGCGCAGCAGGAGGCCGGCGGCTGGCTGTTCGGCGGCGTCAAGGCTGCCCTGAGCAAGCTGGCGTGGTTCATTGTCATCGGCCTGGGCATCTACCTCATGGGCGGATGGACCGGACTGGCGGCGTTCCTCAAAAGCGGGAGTAACTGACATGCAACTGCCCTATATCCCCGGAGACAAGGCAAACCACTTTGCCTATGGCGCCATGCTGGCGGGTTTGGGCTCGCTCCATTCCGTCGCCATTGGTGCGGCGCTGTGCGCGGCCTTTGCGATTGGCAAGGAGGTCTACGACCGGGTAAGCAAGCGCGGCACGCCGGACCTCATGGATGCCGTGTGGACCGTTGCCGGTGGGGCGCCTGTCCTGCTGCCGCTGGCAGTGTGGCGCATGGGGTTCACGCTGTGATCGCCGAGTCCCTGTTGGGTGGCATCTTCGGGGGCCTGCTGCGGCTGGCGCCGGAGGTGATGAAGTTCTTCGACCGCAAGAACGAGCGCGAGCACGAGGCCCGGATGATGGACCGGGAAATCCAAGTGGCTCAGATGCGCGCCGAGCAAGCCATGCACATGATGGACGCCTCGGTTCAGCTCGCGCAGTTCGACGCGGCGGCTGCGGCCCTGAAAGAGCAGGGCGAAACAGCGAGGTTTGCGGGGCGGTTTGTGGCGGGTCTGTCGGCCCTTGTGCGCCCGCTCGTCACCTACTGGATGTTCGCCCTGTATTCCATGCACAAGATCGCCAGCATGCTGTATGCGCACGATCAAGGCGCATCATGGCGTGACGTTGCCATCACCACATGGACCGAGCAGGATTGGACGATCTTCTCGGCCATCGTCGCCTTCTGGTTCGTTTCGAGGGCGCTGGAGAAGCGGTGAGCCCGACCATCGAGGCCGTGGAGATTGCGGCAGACCTGTGCCGGCGCTTCGAGGGCTTCCGGGCGGCGCCCTACCTTTGTCCGGCTGGGGTGTGGACGCTCGGCTTCGGCTCGACTCGCCATGCTGACGGCAGGCCGGTTGCCAAGACCGATCCCCCGGTCAGCCGGGAGGAAGCGGAATCCCTGCTGCGCCTTGACCTGTCGCGGTTCTTGTCCCAGGTGCTGGCCGCGTCTCCGGGATTGGTGTCGGAGTCTCCGCGCCGGATTGCGGCGCTGGTGGACTTCAGCTACAACCTGGGCGCCGGTCGCTACCGCGCCTCAACCCTGCGCCGCCGCGTCAACGAGGGTGATTGGCAGGGTGCCCGCGAGGAGCTGGCCAAGTGGACCCGGGGCGGTGGCCGAGTGCTTCCCGGCCTGGTCAAGCGCCGGCAGGCCGAGGCCGAGCTGTTGGGGTGAGGGCTCAGGCTGGCCTAGCCCCGCTTGGGGGTGATGTGCCGCCCTCAAGTCTGCCGCCACCTGCGCAGTCCCCACTCCCGGCGCCGGGCGAAGGCTTGCGTTATCAGCGCTTGGCGGCAGGCTTGAAAGCCCCGCCAGAATACCCCTGGCGGGCCGGGATCGTGCAACTCGAAAGCAAAGCGGCGCCAATCTTACTCGCCCCAATCCCGCACGCAAGCCCTAAGCGCATGATTCATTGGCGCTGTTCGACCCCCGTTGACCGACGCGGCTTGTAACACCACGCCGCTTTTGCCGATGTTTTATGCGCATAGTCCGCGCGTGACAAGCGCTTGCGCGAGCGGCTGCCGTGATACACGGCGGTGGCTGTCGCCCTACAACACGTTAGGCCAACTCGGCATCAGCCTTGCGGTTCAGTTCTTCGACAGCCTTTAGCA
>ERZ724505.2035-NODE-2035-length-10399-cov-10.177591_pt1 | contig 10399 bp, 2 predicted proteins | sample MGYA00376038_ERZ724505 | MGnify/ENA primary metagenome ERZ724505 (study PRJEB28724, sample SAMN07190884) | wastewater metagenome | isolation source: effluent of sewage treatment plant in Hong Hong | place: Hong Kong | collected 2016-03-17 ...
CAAGCTCATGACGACGCTGATCGACTCCGCCGCCACGTCCGTCTGTGACAAGGTCATCCTGTATAACCCGACGTCCTCGATCGTCAAAATCGAGAAGTTCCTCGCCCAATGAACCAAATCACCGACCCCATCGCCGAAGCGTTCCGATCCAGGTACGCGCAGCCCTCGGCTCCGCAGGCCGACCCGATCGCGGATGCGTTCCGCCAGCGGTACGTTGGGCAGGACGCGGCACCCTCGATCGCCACCGACCACACGGAGCCCGGGGACGAATTGGGCACAGGTGATGCCCCGCCTCAGGCTGGCATGTTCCGCGGGCCTGAGGCGCCACCGGCGCAGGGGATCGCGTCCGGGCTGGACTTCACCGGCCGCCCCGTTGCGACTCCGGAGGCTCCCCGCCTGACGCCCCAACAGCAGACGGCGCAGATCGTCTCGTACTACCGGAGGCTGGACCCGGCGATCAGCGTGCAGGAGGCGTTGGCCATGCACGCCGCGCGGCAGAAGGTCGCGTCGCAGCCGTCGTTCATCGGGGGCGCGGACGCGGCCCCGGCCGGTATTTCGCAGCAGGAAGCGTCGGCGTTGACCGGGATGCGGGCCCGCGACGCCGCGCAGCAAGCAGCGGCCGAGCAGGCGGCCGGTGAGTCGGCCGGATACTTGGGCCTCGCGGCCGCCGCCGGGGTGTCGGCGGTCCAGCACGGGCTCGAGCAGCCCGCGGCGACGATGCAGGCGATGGAGAAGTACGGCGTGCTCCCGTCCGGCGCGGCCCCGACCGTCACGCCCGACGCGGCCGGGGCGCTCATCGGTCTTAAGCCCGGTGAGGCCGAGGCCATCCATGCCGTCGGTGCGCAGGCGGACCCGATCACGCAGAACATCGCGGGCCTGGCGGCCCTGCCCCTCATGGGCTCGGACCCCGCCGGAGCCCTGGCGCTCCTGACCACCGGGGGCTTGGGTGCGAAGATCCTCGCTGGAGTCGAGCAGCGGGCCGGCGCGGTTGTCAGCCAGAAGGTGGCTCAGATCATGGCGTCCGCCGGGGAGATGGGCTCCCTCATGGCAGCCCAGACCGCCGCGTCGTACCCGGATTGGGACACCAACCCGCAGGGTGGGATCGAGGCGGTGTATGACGCTGCCGGCAAGGGCGGCATCGTCGGGGCCGGTTTCTCCGCCGGGCACATCGCTGCCGAGCTGCCCCGTGCGGCGGTTGATGCCGCGCGAGGTGCCGTCGATCGTGCCGCGAACGCCCGCGTGGATCAAGGCAGACAGGCGATCGCCGATGTCCAGGACGCGGCACGTCGGGGCAGCCAATCAGGCCAAGTCGCAGCCGCGCCCGAAGCGGCCCCAATCGAGGGTCGCCAGAGCGCCGCTACGCCCCGTCCCGCGAACTCGTGGGCCGATGGTCTGCCGACCGCCCGCATCCGAGCCATCGCCAAGGAGGGCGGGGTCCCCAGCGCCGGGATCCGCGAGAAGGTCGTCGCGGCGATCGAGGCCAAGGCGGAAGGCCAATCCCCCGAATCTCAGTCCCTCAAGGCCCGGATCGCGGAAGAAACCGCGAAGGCCATCGAATCGCTCCGCGCTGCGGAGCAACCCAAGGAGACCGTCGATGTTCAAGCGAGTGAAGAGCGGCCCGTCAACCCGCAAGGGCAGCCCGGCGACGCGGAGCAAGGACAAGGTGAGCCCGGGGTTCAAGAACAGCCGGTCCCCGGGCCGGCCGAGCAGCCGCCGCAAGATGTGTTGAGCGGTCCGTGGCACCGCGGCATCAGCCAACACAACGCGGCATCAGGAGATCGGTTCTACTCGGCCGATCCATCCGTCGCCGCGGAGTTCGGGAAGACGACGGAACGGCTATCCGATTCCGATCGCCCCAAGAATCCCCTCGTCGTCGGCGGCAAGGAGGATCTGGCCGACGCGATCGGCTACCAAGGCGACGCCCGAGCCGAACCCTTGGACACCCCGACCGATCAGAAGTTCGACACACTGGCGAAGCGGTACGCGCAGGAGCGTGGCCACGACGCGATCGTGTACCAGAACGGGACGTTCGATCAGCCGGAGATGCACGTCTTCGGGTCAGAGCGTGGCGAGTCGGCGAACAAGCCAGTCGGCACCGTCTCCGATCCTGTCTCGCGCCCAGGCGAAGCCCAGCCCCACAAGTTCAGCAGCACCCAGCACGACATCACGGGCCCCGTCGCGGACGAGATCAGGGCGGCGGCCGCGAGGATCCCCGATCAGGATCTGGCACCAGACGGCCGCGAGGTTTCGCCGCACCTGACCGTGAAGTACGGCATCCACACGCAGGATGTCTCGGAGGTGCGCAAGGCGCTCGAGGGCCAGCAGCCCATCCGGGTGCTGCTCGGGAAAACGTCGCTCTTCGAGAACCCCGAGCACGACGTCGTCAAGGTGGACGTCAAGGGGCCGGCGCTGCACGCGCTGAACAAGCGGATCGCCGATGCGCTGCCGCACACGGACACGCACCCGGACTACAAGCCGCACATCACGCTCGCGTACGTGAAGAAGGGCCTGGGGGAGAAGTACGCGGGCGATGCGTCACTGGCGGGCAAGTCGATCCGGATCGACCGGATTACGTTCTCTGATCGGGACGGGAACAAGACGGAGATTCGCCTGGGCGCGGATCAGGCAAAGAGCCTGCCCGACCCCGCGACCATGCCGCGCGTCGCGCTCGTGAAGGAGCTGCAGGACGGGGGGGTTGAGGTTCCCAAGGGCACGCCGCAGAAGGACCTGATCTCCGCGCTGAAGCAGTTGCGGGAGATGAGGGCGGAGAAGCCGGAGCGGGCCGGCGAGAAGTCCGCGCCGATTGCCCCCGTCGAAGAGACGGTGCGCCGCACCGGCCTGCCCGCCAACTCGCCCGCGATCGACCGATTTGGACCCGGACAGGGATGGCCGCGCGACGGCGACCCCAAGCCCGGCGATACTGTCGCTCAGACCACGAAGGGCAAGGTGCCCGGCGCGGCTGCGGCGCTCACGCACCAGCAGGGCGGGCCGTTCCGCGTGATTCAATCGTGGCGCACGGCGGGCCCCAAGGCTGCGGACGAAGTGCTGCACCTGACCCTGCAGGCCAAGGGTGGAGAGCAGTTCGGGGTGACGGGGACGGTTGCGGGGAAGTTCAGGATCACCAAGGCAGAGCCCCCACGGCCGGCAACCCCGGAAGAGGCGGGCCGCGCCATGGCCGCGTTCGTGCAGGAGCACGATGCGGCGGACGCTGCGTACAACAAGATCCCCGAGTCGCAGGGCGGGAAGATCGTCAACACGGACCTCGCCCGAGAGTTGATGCCGGAGTACGCCGACAAGAACACGCGGGCCGAGTACCAGTCGGCAACCTCCGGACCGGCGCGGGAGTACGCACGAGACCGGATTCTCCGCGACCTGGAGCGGACGCCCGAGAGGGCCGACGGCGAGCCGCGGCGATTGCTCGTGACGGCGGGCGGGGCGGGATCGGGCAAGACGACGACGCTCAAGGGGATGATCAACGCCGCTGACCTCGTGTTCGACAGCCAGCTCCGCAGCGCCGAGCGGGCCGCCGAACTGATCGAGGCAGCCAAGGCAAAGGGCTGGCGGGTGATGGTGTCGTACGTCGGGCGGCCGATTCGCGAAGCCGTCCGGGGCGCTGTGGACCGGGCGACGACCGAACTCCGATCGGTAACGGACATCGCCGGCAAGCACGCCGAAGCTAGGCGGGCAATGGTCGAGTTGGCGGCCCGCTACAAGGACGACCCTTCCGTCGAGATTCGGTGGTTCGATAACGCGGAGGGATCACCCAACCGAGGCGAGTCTGTGCCGAGGGAGGACTTGGCCCGGCGCGGGTTGCTGGACTATGCTCGCCCGGACGCGCTCTCGAAGGAGGCTGCAGATGCCCTCGCCGAACTCCGATCCGAAGGCCGCATCAAGCCCGAAGTCCTCGCACGATTCCGCGAAGGATCGGCCGAAGAACTGGGCGGACGAGATCGCGGCGGAGCAGAGCGCGAACCTGAAGCGGGCGAGCCAGGCGACGCAGCAGAAGCCGAAGGCGTAGAACCGAGCCGAATCGAGAGAGCCCGAAGCGTCGTCCGCATGGGTCGCCGCTCTCCGTACGCCGACGAGTTTGAGAGCATCGGGGCCGCGAAGAAGGCGATTGCGGAGGAGACGGCTGGTGCCGCAGCCGTGCCCCAGCCCGCGCCAGCCGCGGATCCCGCAAAGGCTCCCGAGGGGACGTTCCGCGTCACCGCCAGCATCGACGACCTGGACGCTCGCTTGGCCACCCAGGCGTTCAGCAACACCTCGCACGTTCCCGAGAAGCGGGGCGAGCAGTACCGGCGGGATTATGTGGAGACGTTCGAGCGGGTGCGGGACAGGCTGGAACCGCTGGCCAAGACGCCGGAGCAGCAAGCCGCTTTGGCCGTGGAACTGGAGCGATTCCGCAAGGGCCTGATCGACAAGTACCGCGCGTTCTTCTCCGCACACTCCAGCGTCGCGTCGCCGATGGTGACGGGTCCGGCCCGTTTCCCGGTCGAGCGGAACGCCAAGCGGATGCGGTCCGCTGACGCCCGCCGTGCCGAGATCACGGAGCTTGCCACCAAGGCCGAGGCGTCGATCCGTCGCAACCTGTTTCCTTCGGAAGCGTCGTCGATCAGCAGCGACCGGGCGGACGCCCCTGATCTGCTCCGCAAGCAAATCGAGGAGGCGGAGAAGCTGCACGAGGCGATGCTGGCCACGAACAAGATCGTGCGGGAGTCCGGCCTGACGCTGGAGCAGAAGCGAGAGAAGATCCGTGCCCTTGGGATGGACGACCAAGCCGTGTCGCGGGCGCTGAAGCCAGACTACATGGGCCGGGTCGGATTTCCCGATTACGCCCTGCAAAACAACCGCGCGAACATCAAGCGGATGCGTGACCGCGTGTCGTCGATCGAATCAACGCGGGCACGGGACATGCGGGAGTCCACGTTCGACGGCGGGAAGATCGTCGAGAACAAGGACGCGAACCGGGTGCAAATCCTGTTCGACGGCAAGCCTGACGAGGCGACGCGCAACAAGCTCAAGGCACGGGGGTTCCGATGGAGCCCCAGCGAGGGGGCGTGGCAGCGGCAGTTGAACGAAGGCGCGTGGCGGGTGGCGAACGAGCTTATGGGGGCGAAGGAGGCGAAGCTCGCCGCAGAACCCAAGGCGGAGCCAAAGCCGGTCGAGGCCCGCGGCGACGCCGCCGAGTGGGATGCCAAGCTCGCCAAGACTCCGGCCGGCCGTCAGTACCTCAAGTTCAAGGCCGCGCACCCCGACGCCCTGATTCTCTTCCGCATCGGCGACTTCTACGAAGCGTTCGGCCCGGACGCGGTGACGATGCACAAGAAGCTTGGGCTGACGCTCACTCAGCACTCCGACGGCGTGCCGATGGCGGGGGTTCCGCACCACCAGCTCGAAACGTACCTCAAGCGGCTCATCGGCGCGGGCGAACGGGTGGCGGTGGCGGAGCAGGTCGCGGGATCGCCCAAGGGCGCGGATGTCCAGCAAGTCGTTGTGCCGGGGAAGACGGTGGAGGATGCGAAGGTAGAGCCCGCTAAGCCGTCCCGGGCGGACCTCGAAGCCCTACAGAGCATCAACGACAAGTCGAACGGCAACGGATACGTCCCCCAATCGCCCGACACGATCAACCGCCTGCGGCGCGATGGGCTGGTGCAGGGCTCCGCCGCCAAGCCGACACTGACCGAATCCGGACGGTCCGCCTTGATGGATTACCAGGCCGAGACGAAGGCCAAGGCCCAAGAGGAAGGTGACGCCTTCGACGCCCGGCAGTTGGAACTCGTCAACGACATAGAGGCCGGTCGTCCGATCAGCCGCGAGGACGCAGATCGGTACTTTGACAAGGATTCTGACTGGTTGAAGAAGGCGACGATCGAGGAGGCGCGCAAGCCCCTCAAGGACATCGCGTACAACAAGGGCGATCCCCCGTCGGTCTACCGAGATCAACTTGAAGGCCGACCAGGATGGGAGTTGAACGCCGAGCTGGACCGCTTGGCCCGCGAGCAGCCGACCACGTACCACGGCCGCCACCAGCCACCTCCCGATCCTCGCATCGCGATCTTGCGTGAGGACCTGGAGCGCCGCACGCCCCCGCCGCGGCCGACCACTCGCACGCCGATCGACCGGGAGACGCGCGAAGCGACAGGACCGGCGGAGACTGTCGAGTACCCCAAGACTGGGGAAGTGACGCAGGACAAGGCGGTCGCCAGGACAGACTTCACGAAGAAGATCAGCCCCGAGAAGTTGGGGGCGGAGACCACGCGGCTTCTCGAACAATCGCAGAAGCCAGCCGACCACACCGCCTCTCTGGATCCCGAGTTTGCGAGCGGCAACCCCCCGCGCGAGGGCATCGCCAACCTCAAGGCGTTCCTTCGCGATGTACCAGAGTTCGCGATCGACCCGACGTTCACGGTTGTCGCCGATGGTCCGCGCGAGCAGATCGCGAGCGTGGACAGCAAGGGAAAGCGGACCACGACAGAGGGGCCTCCGATCCTGCGCCTCAAGTTCAAGGACGGCGGGACGTACATCTACGAGCCGAAGGCGCTGGGCATTCAGTTGGCCCCGGAGGTCAAGGTGGGCGAGCGAATCCGCCTGGACCCCGACGCGATCAAGTCGATGAAGGTCGGGGACGGGTGGCTCACCACGAAGCCGGGCGCGGATGCGATCCCGATGGCGGACGCTGCGAGGGCCCTGGACAAGGTGAATGGCACAAAGCCGTCCACGAAGCGGGAGCCGCTGGGGCCGGATGGTGTCAAGTCGCTGATCGAGGGACAGAAGTCGATCACGGGCCGCATCGCCGCCGCCGCCGATGACGTCGCCGCCCGCGCCGCCGCCCGCATCAAGAAGCGTGCGATCCCCCGCGGCGACCGCACCGGCGCAGGCACGATCATCGAGGACGCGATCGACGCCGGAATGATCGTCGGGGCCAAGCTCGTGAAGTTCGGGGCCGAGCGAGCGGGGCGGGTGGCCAAGACCGTCGCTCAGGTCCTCCGCGATCTGAACCGCCCGGACCTGGAGAAGTACGCGGCGGACATCGCCCGCGTCGCCCGCCGGATCGTCCGCATGTCGCGGGGCGAGGACGGCAAGTTCTCGGCCGACAAGTTCGAGTCCGCGATGGCCGACGCGCAGGCACGCAAGGCCGGAGACGAGCCCAAGCCGAAGCAGTCCATTGCGGAAAGCACGGGGGCCGGGCTCAAGCAGCCCAAGACTCTGACCGAGTCCGAGGCTTACGTCCGGTCGCTCCGGCGCGAGGAGAGGGCGTCGCGGCAGGGGTACGCCCAGGCCCGCGCCGAGGCCCGCAACCGCGCGGATGTGCTCGAGCAGGAGGTCCGCCAGCAGATCCGGTCGGCCGGGCTCCGCGGGGCGATCACCGAACGGGCCAAGGGCGATATGGCCGTGGGGAAGCTGCGCACCGAGAACGAACTGCGCGAGGAAGCGCTCCAACTGGTCCGCAACCATGCCTCCCGGGACGTCCGGTCCAAGCTGCTCGAGGCCGTGACTCGGGCCACGACGCCGGCTCGGCTGCTCGCTGTGGCCCGCCGCCTGCGCCGGGACATGGCATTCCACGATGCCCGCGTGGCGCTCCGGGAGGCGTCGAAGGTCGGCAAGAAGGACCTGGGGACGCTCGAACCCGAGTTGCGGACCGAGGCCGATGCCGCGATCGGGGCGATCGGCCGGCTCAAGAAAGAACTGGCGGGGATGAGCGTCAAGGACCTGGACATCGACCGGCTCGAGGTCATCCGCGACGAGCTGCACCGGGCCCAGAACACGGTGAAGGCGCTGCTCTTCCAGCAGAAGCACATGGACACCGTCCGCATCCGCGGCGAGGTTGTCGAAACCGGCAGGTACAGGGCCGACATGCTCGACCGGCTCGCCAAGGGCGAGGACCTCCCCAAGCCGGAGCGCGGCGCGGTGGACGTCGGACGCTTCCAGCAGGGCCTCCGCCGCCGCACGAACTGGGAGTACCTGGCCCAGAGCCTCGACTTCGGGTCCAAGGGCGGCCCGAACGTCCGGCTCTTCCGCCGCGTGCTCGAGGGTCGCCGGAAGGCCCTGCGCCTCACGCACGAGTGGAACGACCGGCTCTCGCAGATCGTCACCGCGAACGGGTACAAGTCCCTCGGTCACTTCCTGGCCGAGTTCTCTGGCTCGCTGGGGTCGGCGTCGCAGCAGATGGTGGACGTGCAGATCGGCGGCCGGTCCAGGCTGACGCTCGGCGAGGCCGCGTACCTCTACGCATCGTTCAGGGATGCCGGGTTCCAGGCCCGCATGAGGTCGGGCCAGCCCCTGCAGTTCCGCGACGATCCGACCTCGGCCCCGTTCCACCTGACGAACCGAGACGCCTACGCGATCGAGGCGGCGCTGCCGGAGAACGTCCGCCGTCTGATCGACCAGGCCAAGGCCGCGTACGACTCGCACTTCTTCGAGCGGATGAGCGCGGTGAACAAGCGGCTCAAGGGATACCACCTCGAGAAGGTGCCCGGGTACTTCGGCATCAAGCTCAACCGCAACTTCTCCGAGGGCAAGGGCACTCCGTACTCCTGGCGCCGGTCGATCATCCGCGCCATGGAGGAGTCGGGCTTCATGCAGGAACGAGTGGGCCCCTCCAAGACCCCGATCCTGATCGGCGACTTCGGCCGCGACATCATCAACCGCGGCAAGGCCGCGGCGACGATGATCGGCAAGGCCGAGATCACCAAGCTGCTCGCGCGGACCATCCTGCACCCGGACGTCCAGGCCGCGGTCACGAGCAAGTTCGGACGCTCCGCCGTGGAGCGGCTCGAGCGCCGCATCTCGCTCTATTCGGGCGGGGAGCTGTTCCGCGAGGCCGACGTCCCGCTCTTCCGTCAGTTGCAGGGCATGTGGGCGAGAGGGAAGACCCAACTCTGGTTGCCCACCTGGGCCCGCAACGCGATCTCCGGCGCGATCAGGATGCTCAACGACCTGCCGCTCCGATCGGCGCGGTCGATTCTCCCCGATCTGTCCACCCCGACCTGGGCCGAGTACCGGGATCTTCTGGCCCGTTCCCCGGAACTGCGGGAGCGGTGGGAGGGCAACGGCCTGAGTTCCTTCTACGACCCCGGGGCATCCGACGCCGGCGGCTCGAAGTTCAACGAGGCGATGAAGGCGGGCATCAAACAGGTCATGGAGGCGGGCAAGAGCCTGGTCCGGCTCGCCCCCGCGAACGCGCTGGGGGCCACCGGGGAACTGGCGAAGCCGTGGCGTGCGATGCTCGACTCGCTGTCGATGGGCAACTACTTCGATGCCGCGGGCGCGATCCTGGCCTACCGGCACTTCAAGCGCATCGCCCCGGCCGGGTACTCGGCCGAGGCCAAGGCGAACTGGGCGGCCAGGCACGCAACCCGGGTGTTCGAGCGGAACAGCAACACCTCCACGCTCGAGTACGCCAACGATGTGCAGCTCGATTCCCGCGAGAGCTTCATCGTCCAGTCGCTCATCCCGTTCACCGGCGACACCGCCAAGGCGATGAACATGATCGCCGAGGCCCACATGAAGGGCGGCAAGGCCCGTGCGCGGGTCGCGGCGGTGCTGGCCGCTGCCGCGATGGCGTCGGCGGGCGTGACCTGGCTCTGGAAGAAGGCCCAGGGCGAGGACGACGCGGCGGCGAAGCGGTCGGCCTTGGGCCGTCTCGCGGCGGAGATCCTGAGCATGATCCCGTTCGTGGGCAACATGGTCGGGACGGCGGCGCAGCGCGGCATCAGCAGCGAGAAGCAGACCGCGGCGCCGGAAGTTCAGATCCCGCTCCTGGAAGTGCTCAACGGCGGGCTCAAGATCGGCGACTCGATCATCAAGGCCGCCGAGCGGTGGGACGGACCGACCGGCACGCAGAAGCTCGACGCCGCGGACATGATGCTCCGAGCCGGAAAGCAGGCAATGGAGACCGCGGGAGACGCCACCGGACTGCCCGCGGGGTACTACTTCGCGGTGCAGCGGGCGCTCAAGAACTGGGGCGTGCTCGGCGACTAGACGACGGACTTGCCTGCGCGGCGGCGGGTCTCGCAGTACCCCAGGACCGCCAGCACCAGGGCGAAGGCCGCCCAATACACCAGCTCGTGCGCCGTCACCAGTGGGCGGCCAGGCTCGCGGGCGATCCAGACGATCAGGGCGGCGAGCAGCAGCGCACCGAGCGCCGCGGCCGATACCGCCCACTCGGGCCGGAGCCGACGCCGACCGCCGAAGGTGTGAAAGAGCCGCACGCTCATGGGCCCCATTCTGCCCACGAGGCCAGCCCTCCGCAAGACCGTCCAAACCCCACGCCTCCCGGTCGGTTGGCGTGCGGTAAGTACCTGCCAAACAATTAATTACGTCTTCCGGCCGTTCCGCTTCTTCGCCGCGGCCAGGTAGGCGCGGCGGGCCTGGATGGTGCGGACGTGGGAGTCGAGGA
>ERZ724505.2036-NODE-2036-length-10392-cov-8.017800_pt1 | contig 10392 bp, 12 predicted proteins | sample MGYA00376038_ERZ724505 | MGnify/ENA primary metagenome ERZ724505 (study PRJEB28724, sample SAMN07190884) | wastewater metagenome | isolation source: effluent of sewage treatment plant in Hong Hong | place: Hong Kong | collected 2016-03-17 ...
CATGACTGGGCAATTTTTCCCGAAAAAACCGTAAATAATTAATAAATATAATTAATTAAAAAATAATATATAAAGACATATTAATAACAACAAATATCTAAAAAAACTAATGTTTACTATTTACGCAATAACTAAATATTCACTTGGAACGAATAGATTCATAGAAAACAATTATGAACAATATAAATTGAAAGATTTAACAAAGATCCTTAATAATGAGAATAAGGGATATCATGAAAGAATCAAGAAAGATGGACAATATAAAATTTTTGGTGATTTGGATAATTATGATAAACCTATTAATGAATTCATCAATATATATTGTAAATTCATGAAAGATAATTATGATTTAGAAATAAGTGTAAACGATGTAATGTACACAGAAAATAAACATAAAAAGGGTTCTTATCATTATTCAGTTCCTAAATACAACTGTTCTTGTGACAACTTAAAAAAGATACATACAGAGCTAAAAAAAATCGTTCCACAAATAGATACAACCATTTATAGTGATCACTGGTTTAGATTGCCGAATCAATCCAAAGAAGGTAAGATTAAAACCAAACATAAAATAATTGTGGGTGAGATGAAAGACTTTATTTGTGCATATATTGACCCCTCATCTACGAATATTAATAATCACAAGTCTTTAAGCTATATACAAAAAAAAGTTACTGAGACAAAAAAAGAAATTATAAATAATATTGATGATGTTGATGATATTAAAAAACAAGATGAAACAAAAAAAATAACTAGAGCCGATTTTAATATGTTAAAAGATATTTATGATAATTGTTTACATAAGAAACGTTATAATGAGTATTTATATTGGGTCAATGTTGGAATGGCGCTGAAATTTACATATGATGATTCTGGTTTTGATAGTTGGATTTATTTTTCATCAAAAGCAAAAAATCCAGATCCAAAAGATAAATTAAAATTAAAATGGAATTCTTTTAATAAAAATAATAATCAAAATCCTATAACAATTGCAACTATATATCATTATGCTAAAGAAGACAATAAAGATGAATATATTAAGATCATGAGAAAATATAATAAATTTAATTTAGATGGATTAACTGCTACCGATGTTTCAAAATACATAAAATATTTAATGCCCAATAATTTTTTCTGGCAAATAAGAACAAATCCGAAAAGCGAAGTACTCTATTGTTACAACGGCAGATATTGGGAAGAAACAGATGCACCATTAAAACGATATATATCAAATGAATTATATGAATTCTTGAAAGATTACATTGTAACATGTTATTTTGATGAAACAGATAATAAATTGTTTGAAAAAATGAGAAGATCAATAAATAGACTAAAAACTAACAATTTCATGGAAGAAATTGTAAAAGTATCTAAATTATATCTTATCAATAATGAAATTGAATTTGATTCACAATTTAATTTATTTGGTTTTGAAGATAAAGTATATGATCTTAATAATGGAGAATTTAGAGATTATAAATTTGATGATTATATAACCATAACAACAGGTTATAAATGGAAAGAACCAAAACAAGATGAAATAGATGAATTAAATATGCTCTTTAAACAAATACAGCCAAATGAAGATGATAGAAATTTAATGTTGGAAATATTAGCAACAAGTTTAGAAGGAAGATGTTTAGAAAAATTTATTATATTTAATGGAAAAGGTGGAAATGGAAAAGGAGTAACAGATGATTTAATGTTATGTGCAATGGGACGATATGGATTAGCAGGATCAAAAGCATTATTATTCGAAAAAACTAGAACCGGTTCTAATCCTGAATTAAATAATTTACATAAAAAACGTTTTATATTGTTTAGAGAATTGCCCGAATATATTCCTTTTGAAAATTCAATTGTAAAAGAACTAACAGGAGGTGGTAAATTTTCAGCAAGAGGACATCAGGAATCAACAACAGAAAAAGTTTTACATGGCACTATTATTGTTGAATGTAATGATAAACCAAATTTTGCTGAAAAACCAAAAGATGCAGAAATTAGACGTTTGATAGATCTTTACTTTCCATGTAAATATACAGAAGACAAAGATCTATTAAATGAACCGTTTACATATCTTGCAAATAAGAAATACAAAGATGAAACTTTTAAATCACAACATAAATATGCATTGATAAAAATATTGATGGAACATCACAAAAATTATAGAAATAGAAATTATGAATTTAATGTTCCCGATTCAGTAAAAAATAGAACATTAGAATATCTAGGAATGTCAAATGATATATTAGTTTGGATGAATAATAATTATGATGTAACAGAGAATAAAACTGATATAATTAAACTAAAGAATGCTTTTGATGATTTTAAAGAATCTGAATATTATTATAATTTATCAAAAGCAGATAAACGAAAATATAATAAAAAATATTTCATAGAACAGTTCTCTAATGGACCATTCTTTAAAAAATATTATCATGAAATTTCATCATGTAAAAATTATTATAATTACATAACTAATCATGTAAAAAAGCCTGAAGAAGAAAAACCAAATGATCGAAATTTTTTTAAGAACTAATTACGCCTTCTGCTCTTAATTTTAACGCCATCTGATGTTTTTGTGTTTTCTTATGTATAAATTTATTGAAATATGTATATCTTCCATAACATATTTTACATGTATGTTTTTCTTTTATTTTATCTTGACAATTTTCTTTTAAATATTTATAATATGCTTTGTGATCATATTTTTTCTTTTCTATATTTTTATTTTCTTCATCCACACAATTATTGTTTATAATTTCGGTTTCCATATCTATATTAACTATACAAAATATTTATTTAAGTATTTAATTATACAAATTAATTAAATATCTTTAAATTTCATATTCAGATAATCTTTCATATATGACGTTCCTAACATATTTCTAATATTATCCATTTCTGCATCATAATAATTTTTGTCAATCAAATTTTCATCAAAAATAGAATTTAACTGGATTATCTTTCTTAATAATTTCTTAGCACACAAATTATGCAAAAAAAAGTAATTTGTTCTATCTGGATTTTTCAATAGTAAATTACATTTTCTACAATAAATTTCACACATTATGTATATTATATCATAAGAATTTTTAACAACCACCAAACACACGCAAAACGACTATGTTATTACCTACAAACTATGTTTAAACAATAAAAAATCTCATTTTGGAAGCTTATTAATAATTTTTACCTTAAATCTATTTTCAATATTTTTAATTGCTTCATTAATAGTTTTTTTCTCCCATAAAAGCCATCTTGCCCAAAAACCGGCAGTTTCTAAATCATTCCAATTTTCATTCAATTCTTTATGTCGAGCAATATAGTTATCTTTTAATTTATCATCATTATGATCTATATATGTTTTTCCATCAGCATCTCCAAAATGTATTCTTTTATTATTTACTTGAACCATAAAACGTTTTCCATCTTTATTAGATTTAGTTAATATTATTCCTCTTCCTCTGCCAAGTAATTTATTAAAGACACTTCCTAAATTGGTAACTTTATTACTGACATTAATAACATGCGGTGGCAATTCTGATATAATTCCTCCTAAATCTTGATAAATAAATTCCCTTAATTCTGGTGTTAATAAATTACTGCCTTGTAATAAATCTAAAATCCATTGTTGACAATTAGAACTGAAAGCTTTATAAACAAACCATCTTTCATTACCAGCATATTTTCTACCATTTTCAAATAATTGAGCAAGAGTAATTATTTTTCCATTAAGAGGAACATTCATAGATTCAGTTTCTTCATTAGTTTTTATGTTATCTGATATTTCAATATCAGCATTTTTTTCACAATATAATTTCTTCCCATTTTCTAACTCTATCAAACATGATAAATGCATTAGAGCATCATATCCATATTTTCCAACTAATTGATTCCATTTTCCAATACTAATAACTTCCAATATTCCATTTATAGCATTTAATATAGGAGTTCTAAAAACTGTAATTCTAGCAATTCTAAATGATCCATATTCTTCTAATTTTCTTCTAGTTCCAGATAAATAAACATATTTATTTCCAGTAATGACATTTTTAAAACCAGTGGCAACATCTTTTATTTTATCAAAAACTTGTGATGCTGTTTTTCTGATCCAACCAAATAAACCTTTCCCAATTTGTTTATCTTTATGTTTACTAATAATTTGATGATATAATCTTTCAGACAATAAATCTAAGTTAGAATCCATATTTAATATAATTTTTATGAACAAAATAATTTGTCTCAATAATATATATTAACAATGTCAGTTTATAACATAATAGACCCTTCAACGGATAAAATATATGTTGACTTTTTACCAACTAGTGGATCATCTAGTCTAGTATTAAATCCTATGATATCTAATTTAAATGGTGGTGGATTTGAATTCACAAATGCATCAAATCCAACAACAGCCCAATCATTAGCTACAAAATCATATGTAGATAGTGTGGCAACTTCATTTCATCTAAAAGAATCTTGTTTAGCCGCCTCAACAGCGGACTTAGGTGTGGGTGTAGTTTATGATAATGGTGCATCAGGAGTAGGAGCAACATTAGAAAATACAGGAGGTCCATTTGCTACTTTTTCATTAGATGGAGAATCAGGAGTTTTAAATGGAAGATACTTAATAAAAAACCAATCAGACAACACGACTAATGGTATCTATCAATTAACAAATGTCGGGAGCAGTGTTCATGCATGGGAATTGACAAGAACTACGGATGCAGATACACCAGACGAGTTAAATGATTCATTAGTAGCAATATTAAATGGTGCAACAAATGAAGGAAACATATATTTGGAAACAGCAGTAATAACAACAATAGGAGTTGATCCCATTACATATGGTTTATTTAGTGGACCATCATTATATTTACAAAAAGAAAATAATTTATCAGATGTATTAAGTGTTCAAGAAGCACAAGCAAATTTAGATTTAACAACTGGAGCTTTTACATTGTCATATACAACAACAGGAAATACTTCTCTGACACTTCCAACAACAGGAACATTGGCAACAACAGCAGAAGTTGCAACGAAACAAGATGAAAATAGTAATCTGACAACATTGACAACTTCAACAACAGGAGATATAATATATTCATCTGCATCAGACACACTGTCAAAATTAAATGTAGGATCAGAAGGACAAATATTAACAGTAACATCAGGGCTCCCATCTTGGGAAAATAACAGTGCTAGTGGAACATATCTCCCATTAGTAAATAATACGGATCAAACATTAACAATAAATGATAATTCAGCAACATCATTTTCAATAAATTCAACTGGTGCAACTGGTTTATTAGCATTTGATACAACAGATTCATTAGAAAAAGTAACAATGTCAAAAAATCTAGAAGTAACAGGAAATGTAATAACAAATGGTGCATTGGGTGTTTATGGAAATACAGAATTAGGAAATGCAATATCAGATACTGTTTCTGTAAATGCTGGTTCATTTTCATTTAATAACGATACTAATTTAAATTTTAATAGTGATACAAATGTTGTAAATTTATTAGACAATACAGCAAATATGTTATCATTTGATTCAACCGGAAAAACAGGTATTCTAGCAATATCAACAACAGATGGAAACGAAGCTGTCACAATGTCTGGTAAATTAACTGTTTCTGGTCATACAAATGTACAAGGATTAGCTTATAATTCAGCATCTGTAACTTCTGGAACAGTAGCCGATTTTTCTACATCAACAGACTCAATTATTTTGCCAATTGGAACAACAGCACAACAACCAACACCAGCTGAAGGAATGTTAAGATATAATTCAGAAACTCATGAATTTGAAGGTGTTTCTGGTTTAACTCCAGCTTGGGGAACAATTGGCGGTGGTAGTGTAAGTGGACCAACATATGCAGATAATACATTAACTTATTCTAGTGCTGGATTATTACAACCTCCACCAGCTCAAATTAGCGGTTCAACCATCACTGGAACACCAACCGTATTAGTTTGTGCAACAATGGGAAGAAGTACGGACAATTATAATTATGCTGTATTTACAGATCCAATAGGAAATAATGGAAATTATATGTGGCTTTTCACTCAAGATGTCACAACGGGAACATGGGCATTTAGTGAAAGAGTGGCGACAGATTGTGCACAACCCGGCGCAAGAGCAAATGGAAATACTGTTGCTGTTGCTTGTCAATGGTTTACAGGTATTAGAAATGGATCATTAAAAACATATACATTTTCAAGTGCAGGAGGTGGAACATTGACATTAGCACAAACTATATTAACTAGTGGATCTCAATATATTCAAGCTGTTTCATTTGATGGAACATATATAAGTTGTATCCAAGGAGGAGCACCTGGTGATACTGAATTTATAAATGTTTTTAGATATAACGGTGCCAGTTGGGTTCATTTAACTAATTCACCATACAATTTTAAAACAGCAGATGGTCGTTTAGCCAGTGATCTAAGTTATGTCAGTAGTGGAACACCAAATCAAGCTATTGTTTATGATGCACAAGCAAATGTAGGAGGAGCAACTGCAGGAAGAATTTTATGTTACACAATTGATTCTGGAACAAATACATTAAATACAACTGCAGCACAAACAATTCAATTTGCCAGTGGAACTCCAACAGGTTATAATTATGGTGCTAATTTAGCATTATTTATTGATAAAACGGATCCGTTGACATATATGCATGTATTTGATTGGGATGCAGCAGGAGGTGGAACAAATAGAGGTGCTATGAGATCTTATGAATATACTGGTGGTAGTTGGGTCAGTAGAACTGATACTAATTTAGGTATTGTTGATAATGACCATGCAGGTATGGTCACAAATCAAGCTTATAGCTCTGAACCTTGTGGAATATATCAAAATAAAATGGTTGTATCTGGCAACTTAAATGCAATTTTACAATATGATTTAGTCAAGACAGCAGGAGCACCTTATTTAACAGTAACATATGCTAGTGAAATTTTACCAGATGGTGTTAGATTTGCTGCCGTTAATGGTATCGCTTTATCTGTATTAGGAGATACTATGGGCTATTATCTTAATGATGGTTCTTCACCAGAATATATTGAATTCTACACTCGTGCAGATGCTTCGCCAGATGTTGATGTTACATTCGATAGAACAACTGATATTATTGATATGGGTCAAAGAGTAAGATTTAGTGGACCAGTTGTAAGAATACCAGTAACTCCAGTTGGAACCGTTCAATCATTAGTTCCAACCTTAGAAGATGGTAGCATGTTCATAGATGATGCAACAGGAGTATTAAAATATGTGTGGCAGGATAAATGGGTAAATAGTGCATTTGGTAGCACTTCAGGAATTCCATTAAGTGGATATGTTCCGGGAAGTGGAAATTTGAAAATATCAGGAGAAATATTAGATTGTACACATTTAAATATAAGAACTGGATCAAATGCAACAGCAGGAACTGATACATTAATTGCAGGTGTGAAAACAGTAAATACAACAGCAATAACAGCATCTAGTTTAGTATTTTTGACAAGAACAGATAATAGTGCTGCCGGTACTTTGAGTGTGACAGCTATTACTGCTGGTGTTTCATTCGAAGTTACTAGCAGTGTTGGGGGTGAAACTGGAGGATTTAACTGGTTAATCATTTCGTAGAAAAATGATGAAAATTACTTAGAGATTTAGTAGATATAAGATAATTAGAGAGCGCAACAGTAAAAAATATGTATGTGAATGTGGAAAAGAATTAACAATATGTAAGAAGAATAGACATGAAAAATCAATCTATCATAAATCTCATTGTATTAATTAATTTCAAAATCTATTTTATTAAATGTGGAAAGTATTAACACAATTTAGAGATTTTTTGTCTAATCTAAATTGTAGATCAAAATGTAGCAATTGCTGTATAGAAACTTATGTGTGCGAAGTTTGCAAAGTTCCAAGTGCTAAAAAATTGTGCAATAAATGTGAACCAAAAAAAGAAATAAAAAATATTCAAAATATAGATTCTCCATACATTGAAAATTATATAAAATCAGAAACTAAAAAAACATCTAATTAGAACATATTTGTTCTCTAATCTTTTTATCACTTTTGAATATATTTTTCATATTATGATAAATATATGTTTCAATTAATGTTAACATATAAATTCTACAACTATTACCATCATAATCTATGTTATGTTTTTTTAATAATGAATCACATTCGTCATTCAAAAATTTAATATATTCTTTTTTTGTATATTTATTCTTCATAACTTTATATTTATCAAAATCTATGTCAAATATAATTCTTGCAAATCCTACTTCTCTTCTGCATCCTTTTGGTGTATATTCATCTATTAATTTTCTACATGCCATTTCTGTATTGTGATATTTAAATTTGTTATAAAATAAATCATTATCTCCAACTTTATCAACATATATTAATTGATCATCATTATGAATCTTAAATCCTCCATTTTCTCTGATCAATTTAATTGCTTTCTTAAAATTATCTATCTTTGTATTTAGTTCATGAATAATATCTTTATAATTTTCATCATTTTGTTTGACATGATTTTCAACTATTTTATACATCCTAAATAGTTCTTTCTCAAGTTTTTGAATTTTAGGTTTCATCATAAATAATCCATAAATATAATATATTATATCTGCATAAACATCTATCTTAAATAATATATTTCTTTTTGTTAATTTTCTAAAGTATCCAAAACAAACAATCATTCTTATAGAACCATTTTCATCATATTTATAATAAATATCAGCGAAAATACCTCCTCTAATTGAAATTCCATCGAGCAAATCTTTTATTTTTTCATAATCTTCATCATGATGAAGAACACCATCTATCATTTTTGTAAAATAAAATATATCTGTGCATTCTTGCTTTTTTATTTTCTTATAACCAAAAACCATAAATAATATATATTATAACTACATTATTTATATAATTTTATTATCCATCATCATATTATAAAATAATGGATATCTTTGATTATGTTATTCAAAAAGTACGTAAAAAATTAACTATCAAAAATGCTCTAAAAATTACAGCTTCATGCATCCTCCCCTCCTATATCGGTGTCGCTGTTTGCTTTCTCATTTAATTTTTTTTCTTCTCTTTATTTTTTAGCATAAGCATAACCAGTTTTCTGATTATACTTTTTCTGTGCTGTTCTTCTTTGCTCTAAAATTTTCTCTAGTTTTTTTTTTAGAGAATTGTTTTCTAATGTGAGTTCCTCTATCTTTTTATCTTTATCCATTTATAATGTGTGTCTATAAAAAAAATATTATATATACTATAATTATATTATACACATGCCCAAAAAAACTGAGCAAAAAGATGAAGCAACAGTTGCTTTAGAAAAACAAGCCAAAGAAGCTAAAAAGTTCACAGATTCAAAAAAGAAATCTATAACTTATTGGCTAAAAAAATTAAACTATGTTATGAGCAATGAAGTTGATATTAATTCAATTTTGGTAGATCAGGTTAAAGCTGATGGTCTAGAGAAATTATTATCCGGATGTGTCAGCGAACTTAATCAGAAATATTGTTAATTTTTATTTTTCTTTTTATTCATAAGTTTTATGTATTCATCTTTCGTACATAAGACACAACCTCGAGGACCAAGATTAACAACGACTTTTTCAAACACTTCAAATGGATCTAATAGTTCTTCTTTTCCATTTACATTAGCTGGTAATTTTAACTTTTCCATAATATCTGTAAATTTCCATTCTTCTCTGATGTATACATTAGACAAATCAAACTTTATCGTATCACCTTCAACTTCTATATTGATTTTTAGATTCTGTTTACTCTCTGGAATATTTTTGAATTTCATTCTATATATATTATATTACAAAAAATATTTATCATTGTAATTGCTGAATCAATCTGACAGTTCATTTAATATTATGATTGCTTCCCTAATTTTGCGATCACTATAACCTAATTTATCTTCTAATTTTTCATTTCTACATACTAATTCATCAATTTTATCATTGCGTAATTTATACCGCTTTTGAAAGATCTTCATTGTATCGCCGAAGTTTATCATTTTCGTTTGTTAATTCTGTTATCTTGGTTTGTAAATTTGTTATTTGTTCGGTCAGTGATTTTGCATCAATTAATTGTAATTGCATACTACTATTATAATTCATTTTGGTTCTATATTATCGTATCAGAAAATTATATATCACAAAAACATAATATATCACAAAAATATATAATATACACGAAATATATATACTAAACTAAAAACATAATATACACGAAATATATATACTAAACTAAAAACATAATATATCACAAAAATATATAATATATACGAAATATATATACTAAACTAAAAACATAATATATCACTAAATATATAATATATCACAAAAAATATATAATAT
>ERZ724505.2037-NODE-2037-length-10391-cov-3.780766_pt1 | contig 10391 bp, 11 predicted proteins | sample MGYA00376038_ERZ724505 | MGnify/ENA primary metagenome ERZ724505 (study PRJEB28724, sample SAMN07190884) | wastewater metagenome | isolation source: effluent of sewage treatment plant in Hong Hong | place: Hong Kong | collected 2016-03-17 ...
GGTCGCATGTGGTGCTCAATGTGGGCGCCATGATTGGTGTTATACCACTTACGGGTATTACGTTGCCGCTGCTCAGCTTTGGTGGCACCAGTATGGTGTTTATAGCTGCGGGCCTGGGATTGTGCTTTCAGCTGTCGCGCTACACGGCTTTCGGTAGTCGTCTGAGCGGTAATACAGGCTACGTGCCGCGCGGGGCAACCAGGCGGGCAGGAGTAGGGCGCGTATGACCAAAAAGACACTGCGCGTACTCGCTGTTGGCGGCGGTTCTGGCGGCCACGTGACACCTGTAGTTGCCGTAATAGGGGAGTTGCAAAAACAGTACCCACAGGTCGAAGTGCGCTTTTGGTGTGATAGGCATTTTGCGCCACAGGCAAGGCGTATTATCGGTGATTTCGACGCATCTATACCGGTACAGACAGTCTGGGCAGGTAAACTACGACGCTATAGTCATTTGAGCCTTTGGCAGCATTTTACTATTCCTTCGATCTTATTCCCAAATATCCGAGATCTGTTCTTGGTCATTGTCGGGTTTGTTCAAAGCACCGTAAGACTACTGTTTTCACGACCCGACGTCGTTTTTAGTAAAGGCGGCTTTGTGAGCCTGCCGGTAGGGTGGGCTGCAGCCCTACTCAGGATTCCACTTGTTATTCATGACAGCGACGCAACACCGTATTTGTCTCATCGACTGCTCGCGCCGTTTGCAAAATCAATCGCTACGGGATCGCCACTCGAGCACTACAACTATCCTGTGGCTAAAACAACCTATGTTGGTATACCAATCAACCCCGAATATAAGCCATATAGTGATGATCGTCGAAACGAATTAAAGCACGAATTTGGTTTTGATTCGCGTAAACCACTAGTTGTGTTTATCGGCGGTGGGCTTGGTGCGAAGCAGCTCAATAACGCAGTTGCCAAGCAGCTATCGCTACTACTTGATCATACAAACGTTATTCTCATATCTGGTTCTGCCCAGTACGATGAGTTGCGTTCACTGACACCCGAGGCCGATCCTCGGTTTATACTCAAAGATTTTGTGTCACAGGGACTCGCTGATATTCAGGGTGCGGCCGATATTGTTGTGTCACGTGCGGGTGCAACAGCACTTCTAGAGCTTGCGGCGCTCGCTAAACCGACTATTTTGGTTCCAAGCAAACGGCTGTCTTGGCAGATAAAGCATGCCGAAGTGTACGCCAAAGATCAGGCAGTTGTGCTGCTCGACGAGAATAACTTTGAGCTGCCAGATGATCAGTCTCTTGCCAGCGCTGTCATTGGGCTACTAGATGACCCTGAACTGCAAAAGCGCCTTGCTAGCAATATTCACCGACTTGCCAGACCGCATGCGGCTCGCGACATGGCAGCTATGATCATTCGCGCTAGCGGTAGGCGAAGGTAGTACACGCATGGTGTGGGGCAAAAAAAAGCAGGCCGATGCGCCGCGTAGGCGACAGGTCAGCGAAGAACGAATTGCAGCCGAGCGTCAGCAGTCACTTGCTGGTCGTGAACTGTTTCAGCGCAATCGTACGCTCACTGGCAGTATGTCGCCAGTCGTCAGTAGTGTGGGTGAGCTCGACGCCGACCTGCGTTCATCAAGAGTGCATGTACACCATCTGACTGCTCATCGCAGGCGACTCAGTGTTGTTTTGTCGTTTGTTGTGCTAGTCAGCGTTTTTTTGCTGTGGCTGCTGTATGAGTTTGTGGCGGGCATTCACGTGAGCCCGACTGTTAGCAGCGTGCTACTGGAGCAAGATCGCTATACCAAGGTGATTAATGACTATTACGGCGCGCATCCAATTGAGCGACTGCGATTTCTTACCAATGAGTCTGCGCTGAGCGACTATGTAAAGCACGTAGCACCGGAGGTCGAATCTGTCCAGGTGGCGGGTGCTGCCGGTTTTGCTACGGGGCAATTCGACCTCACACTGCGGCAGCCGATTGCCGGTTGGCTTATTGGCAATGCACAGTATTTTGTTGATAGTACGGGTGTGGCCTTTCAGGTGAACTATTTTGACCAGCCACAGGTAAAGATCATCGATCGAAGTGGCGTACCGCAGACTGCTGGTACTACTGTTGCGAGCAGTCGTTTTTTGAGCTTTGTCGGACGTGCGGTGGCAATTGCCAAGCAATACAATCTCACAATCGAACAGGCGATCATACCTTCTGGCACAACCAGGCAGATCGAGCTACGCGTAGCAGGGCATACGTACCCCATTAAACTATCGCTCGATAGGCCAGTAGCAGAGCAGGTGGAAGATATGCAGCGAGCCGTTGCGTATCTTGATGGCAAGGGCACATCGCCTGAGTACATCGATGTCCGAGTTTCGGGTAAGGCGTACTACAAATAGGGAGAGTTACCCCCTCTTCCTCTCTTCTCTATAGTTCTATTTTTGTTCCATTTTTTGTAGAAGTGTATACTCACAAAAAACTATATAACAATACACAAATAGCAAAAAAGCAAATTACGACGTAAAAAGTAGGGGAGCAAGGGGAGAAGAATGTACTGGAAATAATTCGTGAAAAGTATATACGAGACTGTGGAAAAACATAAAAGTCAAATAGATTCTCAGAAAAGTCAAATAGTTCACTGCAAGCGAGTGTTGTGAAAACGTGCAACAAGTATGCCGACGCCACGGACCCCACTGGTTCCGAGAGTGGTCCGTGGCTAAGCGTAGTATGTACGCATAGTAAGTAGTATGAAATGTACGTCTGCAGCATGGTGCAAGTAAGTGCGTAGACAACCACCACCCCACCAGGCGTATTTAGCACTTATATGAGACGTATGCTGAATCCTCTTATGTTTATTATATTAATGTCGTAAAAGATATATTGTGCGACGTTAGATCTATATCTCGGTTATAACCACTCATTCGCATCGTTCCTGTGTTTTGTTGCTGTTTTGCGTTGTTGCTGTTTGTGATTTGCATTTCTTCCCTACTATTTACCCATACTTTGTATTTGCATGGCCTGCCGTGTATGCGCCTATATATTGATTCTGCGCCGCATACTCCGTTTCAGATTTTCACTATTAACAGGGGTGCAACAGGGGTCAGGAGTGTGCTACACAAGTGTGCTTTTATAGGGGTATTACCCCCTTATACCTCTATAATCAGTGTTCTATTTATGTTCTATATAGTTCAGACACGAAAATAACCCCGTTCGAAACGGGGCCGAGAGGTCATAGTTTTGACATAATGTACTAAAAATGTTAAAATGTGCTCATGTATCAGCAACTACTTACCTATTTGGAGCAGTGGAGCCAGACAACCAGCGAACGAGCGAAGCTACAGCATACATATGCTGTGGGCGGCTTGGCACTTGTGGTTGTGGCTGGAATCGTAGGGCTCGTCAACTATCAGCTAGGCCAGGTGCTCTTCATGGTTGCATGGGTAGCGATTGCAATCTTCTTCATTAACGCCATTGTATGGGCACTTTTGACGGCATTTGTGATTCTACCTCTTGCTCGACGCTCGCCTGCTCCAAAGAAGCGCACGACAGCACGTAAATAAGAACCAAGTAGAGCAAAAACTATTTGGCTCTTTGATATTTCGTGTAATCAACTTTGAGGGTGTATGGGTTGCCAAGTTTAAACTCGTGTAGCGTTCCGTCGTCATCCTCATCTTCATAGGTCACTTTACTCCAGTCGACCCTGAGGCCCTTACGTCCGATGTACTGCTTAATCAGCTCTGCCCGGGCAGCAGCTCGCGTGTCCGAAGGTGCCGACTCCATGCGATCAGATATAAGCTCTTCGGGTGGCAGATGCGACGAGAAGGATCTTGCTCGGAGATAATTAACGAGGCTACGCTTTGCGACTCCTTGCTCGGTTGTCTTCGGATATTCGTAGACAAGATCGTATTCATCATTCCAGTATCTGGCGATGTTGCTCCCTAGCCCAACATCTGCCTTTTCAGTTTTATTCCGAATAAGATTGTATCGCATAACCCAGTCGGCATCTGTTAACTCAAGGGGATTCCTTTTTAGTGTATCAAGTGCACGCTTCCACTCTTTCATGACAGCGCGTTCTTCGTCGGATAATTGAATGCTCTCCGCTTGTTTGTACAAACGATCCTGCATATCAATAGCAGACATTCTTTTGCCGCCCCGCAAGGAGTATTCATTCTTGAGGCTTGGATCTCTAGCCACTTCCCGGGCAATAACGTATGGATCTGTTTCAGAGTCTTTCATGAATTCTTCGGCAGTGTAGCCATTTTCCATGAGGCGAGTAACGATCGAGGAGGTACCAAGACTCATCCAGGTTGCCCAAGGTGAAATATGGGGATCCATGCTGGTCACGTGAATGCGCAAATGTTCATCTGCTGCATGCGCCTCGTTGCGATCGCTGATTAGTGGTTGGCTTGTGCCGTGACTCGCGGTAGAAAAGTTACAACTGAGGTTGAGCTTTTTCTGACCAATTACGTATGCATGGTTGGGGTCATAGGGCCTTAAAATACCAGCACCGGCATAAATATCCATAGAGGCAAGATGCGCGGCAAGTGGCGACATGCGATCATCTGTCGTTCGAAGCTTCTTGCTATCGGCGGCAAAACTTACGTGGTATCCCCAAGTGTGAATGCCGCCGGTGGCGTCGGGGGCACGATCGCCGACTACGCGCTTGTTGACGCGACTTGATGATGGCAAATGGCCAGCTTGAATAGCTGAGTGAACCATTGCCGCAACAATACGTTCACTTGCGATGTCTCCGGCAACAGCAGCTTGCAGTGAAACTTCCTCTGCAGATGCTGTCTCAAGAAAATCCAACGAGTCCCTATAAAGGCGGGCGCCATTGCTCATCATGCCAAGATCGTCACTCCTTGTGAGGTATTCAGGCAGGTGTTTTTCTATGAGTAGGATAATTTGTGCACGCGAGATTGGTACATACCTTTTGTTGAGTGGATCGTCATAAACAATAGACCACTCGTTTTCTATACCGGTTATCCGACGAGGTGCGCTTTGTTCGGGGGTAGTCATAGGGATAATGCTAGACCCCCTACCCTGTACATGCAAGCATAGGCTTGTTGGTTACTCGGCTAATTCCGTATTGACGTGACTGTCACTCGGTACTACCATACGTATATCCACTGGGAGTACTGGGCTACTCAGTGCGAGTAGCTTGGCAATCGAAAGGTTTTGAGATGACGACCACTGTTCTAACACTGGTGTCGATTGGATGCTTGATGGCGGCTGTGTACTACTATGTGCGGAGCATGAGGTCGTTTGGCATAGCGCGACCGAAGTATGCGTGGGTGGGTTTCTGCTTCAATTTGGCCATATTTGTTGGCCTGGGGTATCATGTGCTCCTGGCGAACTTAACGCTCCTCATGCTCCTCATGGGCATGGGGTATGGCCTCTGCTGTCCCCCATCAGGACACCCCTATCCTACCCCGCAAAAGGCAAGCGTTCGACGGAATATTTGACCCGCCACCGCAAGAAATGCTTCGTGATTGACCAAGAACGGTGGCTGTTGTGCATATGCAACAGCCACCGTTTTTAATGTAGGGTGACTTCTCGGGGGGATCTTTCGAAAGGTGAAGGTCGCGTAGTATTGACATAGCATAATTAATATGTTAAAATCTCGATATCGTATTCGTTGGGAATACGCAAGACCGAGAGGCCTGCACATGACAGCAACCGATGCCGTGACCTATGTCAGTCGGATCGACCTGGCAGATCTGCTACCGCAGTATCAGCTCATGATGGTCACCGACGCGGATGTCATGGTGACCATTGAGGTGCCGACCGGCGAAAGCCGGATCGTGGTCAACGACGGCACGAGCGGCAGTAGCCGCTTTTGCATGACCGCTCTGCGGATGCGTTTCGGGAGCGAGAAGTCCTGGATCACGCATGCGCTGCCGAGTCGCCACATCATCGTTGGGCAGATGTGGCAGTTCTCGGACGCCAGTTCGGCACTCATCAGATCGGCATACCTCGTATGCTGATCGCCCAGCGAAACGATCACCCGTGTCAGACACTGTGTCTGGCGCGGGTTTTCGCTTTTCTGCATTGCTCTATTTATGTAGTAGGCAGCCATATGCATTTTACTTCTACGCAAAACTTTTGTATAAAAAGTCTATGCATGTGAGCTACAGCCATCCTCGGTATGAACTGAGCGGAGTGTTAGACACCGATAGCAAGGCGGCTGACTTTATTTATACACGTCGCCCTATTACGCGCGTGAATGACACAGTGCTGCCCCCTGACGAGTACTTACAGCGTTATTATGATCAACTTGCCGCACAAGAGGGACTATTTATGCCTGATTTTGAGGTGCTAGAACCGACAATGACAGGTGCCTCGCGTACATCTTTTGATCAACCCCGTGTCAGGATCAGCGGCTTGCTGTATATCAAGTCGGCTGTAGAGGTAATGAGCAGTATGCCCGGTGGAACCGCACGGTACGTCGGTGGCCCTATAACGCCCGAAAGAGTCCAGCACGACATTGGTATGAGCGCTCTACGGACTTGTGGGACCATCATCATGAGCGAACTCGGGGGCTTTATTTTGCCACGCGAGCAATAGTGCTCTCTTAGTCGTTATAAACAGAAAGCTCCGCGACCAGTGGCCGCGGGCTTCTGCCATGCGGTCTGGACGCGGAGCTGATTCGTGCCTAGGCGACAGAGAGCTTGCGGGGCCGTCCGGTGGACCGTCCGGTCCGCATGCTCTTCCTGCCGTTTCTCATGAATGCGGGCAGCACCCGTGGGCGGGGATGCACATCGAACTTCTTGACGATGTGCATCTCGGTCGATCCATCCTCGGCGATCAGGCGCACCCAATCACCTTCGGTGATGACGCCGCCGTCGACGGTGAACACCGCGTAGGGCTCGGCGAACTCGTCGTTCTCGTCGGCGAGGATCGGCCTTCCCGGATGTACGTCGAACGTCATGTAGAACGCCGCCGGTTGGGACTGATCGACGCGATGAAGTGTGAACTTCCGGCCTCGCAGGGTCACGACCGATATGGAGCCTTCGATGCTTCCCATGACCGAGCTCTTCCCGACGCGTGCTTCTGTGCTTTCGGTGATCGTTCCACCACTGTACTTCATGAGTTTTACTCCTTGTGCTCGAGAGCTATTCAGGGTGAATTGCTCAGGTGAGCATATTCTAACATAAATTAAGTAAATACACAATAGCTACGGCAGCTTATTTTGTTGAATATGTGTGGCTTAGCGCGGTTTAAGATCGTGCTTTGCTTCTTGTTGCGTTTTTAGATCTTGCTAAGAATTTTGGCTTGCAATGTATATCGCGTTTATATCATTCAGGACCTTCTGGGGGTTGGCTTTCCAGGTATCTTTGACGCGTTGATCTTTTAGTCGAATCGTAAACACTTTTTGGGTTCTTGATTGCGCATGAGGTGATTTATTGCCAGCTAGTGTTCCTTCGGCAGCTATGAAATACATATCAAGACTGCGGGTCATGGCCTTAATCATGTTTGCGCTCATGGTGCGCCCCGTCTTCTCCTGTATCATCCGACTGATCTTGTCGGGTGTGAGCTTTTGCTGGGCATGTGTCAGGTCTTCCACAAGGACGGTGAATATATCCCCAACGCCCATACCTACATAGTCAATGACTGTTTCTTTTTTGCCCTTTTGCTCATTGCGGTTATTTGCGCGTTCCTTGGGATCGCGTCGTTGTTCAGGATTGGCGACATAGTATACTTTGTTGTCTTGGTCCTGCTTGCCGACAAGTCGTGCTTGGTATGCTTTATTGAGCAGATTGTTAGCTTCGTTTGGTTTGACTAAACGATTGTTGAGCGCCTCTATGACGCGCATTTTCATGCTACTGCTCACTATGCGTTCCTGGGGGTTGTTAAACAAACTCAGTATGAACTCTCGAACTACCTGGCACTGCTCATCGTCCATCGACTCGACAGCAAAGGATTCTTTTGTCATTTCTATGAGCGAGATAATAGAAGGCGCTACGCGTTGCTCGTCGACCTTTTGTTGTTCCTGACGAGGAGTGATTGGTTGTACAGGGGCCTCTTCGAGGATAGCCAGAGCATATCGTTTTGGTGTTTTTGTCTGCGCGCCATCGACAGCACTCAATTCTTGCAGGTCGCGATCGGTCAGCACATATGTTTTTACACCTGCTTGCGCCATAGACTCTTTTGACATGGCGAGGCATGTGTTGATATTGCGCACTATTTTCTTAATTTCGTCGTCTGTAAAATCTTCGGACGACTCCAGGTATCTGCGCAGTTCTGCCGCCGTAAAAGGGCTGCGCGTTGTGAAGAATTCGTTGAGCGTCTCTGTGGTATATGGATCATGCAATACGTCGGTAGCCGGTAGTTGCTCACTCGTCTCCGCACTAGGACTGCTTGCATCATCTTGCGTCTCAAGATAATCCGCGTACTCGTCAGATACAATCGTCATTTCTGGAATCGCTTCAGCAAATGCATGTACCGCATTGATGATGTTGCACGCTACAGTTTGCTCAAGTACCCGCTCGCCCATTTGTTTACGCAAATGCGGCAAAGATGCTGCAATTCGCTCGGCAGCATCGTTAAGAAAATCTTGAAAACTTCCCAGATCTTGCGGGTCGTAGTTTCCCGGTGACATAATGGCAATATCATATACTTAAATTGTATATTATACAACCTGTTGGCATAGCAATACGATCGCTGCTTGCCCAGAATTGCTAAATAATTCTTGAGTGAACGACTGACTTGCATAGGGCTGTAAAGAGTGGTATAACCGTCGCATGCGGGAGTATCTGCCAGAACAATTTGAGCATGGGCGTTTGTTTGGGGTGCTTGCGGACGCGCTGGCAGACACTGTCGACACTGCTATGAGCCGTCAGCACGAGCGTACAGGGGTGCTTGATATAGTCGACAACGTACCATTGTCGGTGGCAGAAAGGGAGCGTAGCGATCATTTGATGCACTCTTCGGCCCTGAGTCATATAAATGACATTGTAGGGCTTGGCACAAAACACAACCCCGACCAGCTTACTAAGGTTGCCCAGGCTCGCCATGCGGTTCTTGTGTTGCGGGACGTCGTGAGTAGCCAGCAGCTACTACTTGCGACGACGCACGGCACAACTACCGACGGACGTTGTGTTAGCAGCACAGATGTGTATGTTAACGACGATGCCATTATTACTCAATATTCAATGTGTAAATTAGGTGATAACGTATATCAAACTCGTAAATCTCTTAATGTTATCGACGGTAGGATCGTCAATGAAGCGTTTGCACTTGTAGAAACAAAGAGCCCAGGTCTTAGCCTGGGGCTGCTCAGTGGAACCGAAAACCCTCTCAATGTTGCACAGCGCGTCAAGCAGATACGCCCTCTTGTATTGGAGCAATACAGCCAGGCCGAGACGGACCGTTTTATAAATGACCTGGTGAAGCGGTTTAATGATAAATGCGCAGCATATGCCCTGGAGCAAAAGCTTGGTGGGTCTGCGCTATCGGTGGATGATTTGAACGAGGCGATTGACCTATTTCAAGATCCCGACCGCTGGACGTAAATGAAACTCGCCAAGTCGTCAGTTCATGCCCGTCTGAATAGATAATTTTGTGTCGAGGCCTGTCCCGGGCCTCGACGTTGTCGGACAAAGCCGGGACAGGCCGTTTAGTCATGGTGAGGTGGTCTGGCCGTTGGACTGCGCAGCGAGCATCGCGGCGACAGCTACGGAAGCTGCCGGATTGCCGCTCTGCAGAATCGCGTTGGCAATCCATCCCTCAGTTTGGGGGATAGCCGCAGCAATGTTTACTCGCTCAATTGCGGCGCCATAGTGGCCGAACTCCTCCTCGCTCCTCTCGATGAACAACCGCTTCACCTCTTCGGCATTGCGAATGTACTCGTTGGCTCCGAGTTGTTCCTTGATCTGCCGAAACAGCTCTTTGGCAATACCGGTCAACGTGCCTTCGACGTTCTGAGTTGACAGGTCCCAGAGAAACAGTTCGACAACACGGACGACCAGCTGGATTGGTTGGTTGGCACCACGGAACTGCCCCTCCCACTCGACGAACACATCAAAGTTGATGTTTTTCGGCGTGGCGTCCATCTTTTTGAAAGACAGGGCCGAGAACGGTATTTTGAGGTATCGTCCGGGACCGTAGTGTTTTGGCTCGCCATACTGCAGCTGCAGGTGCGGCTGGTTGGATAGAGGGCCCTTGCGAAGCTCTCGTACCTTACGACGATTAACTCGTCGCTCTTTGTAGCGTTTCCGCCAACCGCCTTCGCCACTATCGTAGTAGACGAACCTTACTCGACCGAACATCATGCGGTAAGCCTGCTCGTTGGCCTCCACGACCTCTGTGCACTTCCACAGGATGAGCCCTACTAGGGCAACAACTCCCGTGATGATGATTCGTGGCCAGCGCCACGGACTTGGTGCTCTGTCACGCTCCCACTATACTGAACACACCTCTCGGACAAATCACTAGCAAAAGAG
>ERZ724505.2038-NODE-2038-length-10389-cov-3.696923_pt1 | contig 10389 bp, 10 predicted proteins | sample MGYA00376038_ERZ724505 | MGnify/ENA primary metagenome ERZ724505 (study PRJEB28724, sample SAMN07190884) | wastewater metagenome | isolation source: effluent of sewage treatment plant in Hong Hong | place: Hong Kong | collected 2016-03-17 ...
AACGAACCGCATGCGGGGATGCTCTCAAAAACGCGCAAGCGCCAAGAAAAAGCTGGCAACTGCTGAGTCGTTGAAAAAATGATCTTCTTTGAGTTAGCCACAAAATCCGCTCTTGGCGAGAGGTTCTTGTATCTTTCAAAATAAGTTTTTAGTTTCTGTTCAATCATGGATTCAATAATTTTCAATTAGACATCAATTTACAATTTTCAATAAGGATTACTCTCCTAAGATTTCTTTTAATTTTTTTAGCGCTCTGAACTGAATGATTCTTACCGTGCCCTCCCGTTTATCCATAATCTTTGCTATTTCGGCGGGGGACAGGTCTGAAAGAAAACGCATTTCAATTACTTCTTTCTGTTCGCCATCTAGTTGATTTATGGCGCCGCGCACCGCCTCGATGTCTAGCTGGGTATCAACCTGGTCATTTAGCGATGAATCTAGACCGGGCAACTCTTCTACTCCAGAATCCTCATCATCGATACTAACGGAAGTTCTTTTAGTCCGATAGTGATCGATCACTCGATTTCTGGCGATACGATAAAGCCAGCTGCTGAAAGGGAAGCCCTGCTCGGTGAAACCAGGCAGTTTCTGCCAGGCAGAGAGAAATACTTCGTGGAGGAGGTCCTCCGCCTCCTGCTTGGTACCAACCTTTACTGCAATAAATCGATAGATTGGTTGGCTATACTGATCGTAAAGTCTACCAAAAGCGGCATTGTCTCCGGCTTTTGCCAAAGCAACGTACTCCTTCTCAGATTCTAAACGTTCTACCATATATAACGAAAAAGGGGGGTTTTGGTTACTTATCCACAGAAATAGTGGGTTTCGGTCATTATTAAGTACTAAGAGATAGAAACAAGCAAAGAATCAAAGCAATAGCCTTAATAGATATAACGATGGCGAATCTCTTTCATATCAGAACCTCTCTATACATCATACCGCATTTATTCACCTTTCTGCTGGACAAAAAGTTTTGCAGATGGTATTATTGCATCATAGTTGCAAAAGCAACTAAGTATAAACAGATAGACCTGATATATAAAATTCGAAAAACATGTCCACGCTCACAACTATAATAATTTTCACCGCTCTTGGCAGTGTAGTTTCTCTAATCGGAGGAGTATTACTACTTCTTAAACGAGGTTGGGCAGACAGATTAACTGAACCGCTATCTGCATTCGCCGCCGGTGCGCTACTTGGAACCGCCTTTTTAGATCTTTTGCCGGAGGCCATAGAGTACGCAGAAGAGGTGGCCGTAGATGCACATTCTATATTTCTTTGGGCATTAGCAGGAATCATAATCTTCTTCTTATTAGAAAGATTTGTTCACTGGTTCCACCATCACCACGAACACACGGAAGAGGCAAAGAAGCCCGTTGGCACACTCATTGTTCTTGGCGATTCAATCCACAACTTCATTGACGGAGTCGCCATTGCCGTCACCTTTTTAGTTGACCCGGCACTTGGAGTTATCACAACCCTTGCCGTTGGCGCACACGAAATTCCGCAGGAGATAGGGGATTTTGCCATTCTTCTTAAGGCGGGATATTCACGGAAGAGAGTTCTTTGGCTCAATGTTCTTTCGGCCTGCACGGCACTTCTTGGAGCCATCTTAACCTTCATGGTTGGACCAAGTATCGCTGGTGCGCTGCCAGTACTACTTGCGATAACCGCCGGATTCTTCATATATATAGCACTCTCCGACCTGGTGCCAGAAATCCACGCCTGGGGCACTAAGAAGCTGGCAATCACCGAAAGCGCCTTATTGATTCTTGGAATCGCCGTTGTCGGCGTGCTTGTGCATCTGCTTGAGTAACCTATTCTCCCTTTCCTAAAGGCCTGCCGACCGGTAGGCAGAGAGGGGACCGCAGTAGCGGTGAGGGATTTCGCCCCCATTCTTGTCTCCATTCTCCCTTTCCTAAAGGCCTTTCGGCCGGCATAGAATCAATCTTCTCTGTCATTGCGAGCGTACCCGCGTGGCAATCCAAATTTTGATTAAGTACCTGGATTGCTTCGAGCGCTCGCAATGACAGAAAAAAAATAATAATACAAAAAATCAGGGCCGGTTTGCTTTCGCAAACCGGCCCTTCAAAAAAGAACAACCCCCTGAAGGTCGTTCAGAGGGCATGACTGCGCGCAGTGATGCGCGCCTTAAGGCTCTGTTTTTTTGCGAAGGCGGTCAGGATCCGCCCGGGTGATTCAGTTCGGCTTGACCTTCGTCACCCTCTCAGGCTTGGGTTCGGGTGGAACATCGAACCCAGCCTTGCGCATCTCACTCTTCGTCATGTTGAATCGAAGTCCGAGATTGCGAAGTGTCGCCCCGATTCTATCGCGAGTAGGAAGGTCTCCGTAGGAGATCCTCTCCCCCTTTGTGTCTTCCACAATCTCCGCGAGCGTGAGCACGAACTCCTTGTTCTCTTCGCCACAGAAACCGACGCCCTTCCTTCGCCACTCCGGCTCATTGCGCCAGTACTCTCTCTCCTTGTTGATTCGCTGTGCGCTCTCATGGAGCACCTGCTGATCCTCCTCGGAGAGTGAGGCGAGGAACTGCCGGGTCACGGCAGCAAGACCACTCTTGCGAAGCTCTTTCTTGAAACGACGGAGCTTGGCTGACCGCGGGTTGAACCTGCCTTCGATCAGCACTCCGTCATAGAAGTCGCGAATGGTCTGCAAGAGAATTCCGATCTCCTCCTCGGATCGAACACCGCTCTCAATCATGATGCGAATCGGTCCCCGCCAACTCATGAACTCCACGCTCTGCTCGCGAAACTCACGACCACGATAATCTCTACTGCCCATAGTTTCTCTCCTTTTCCTTGGAAGATTGATAATTGTTCCCTTGCACCAGAGAACTGCCAATTATGGAGGGGTGAAAGTCAACGTTTGACTTCTGCGGAGTATTGTATCGGAATTTCTATCTTTGTCAATAGCATATGGCGTTATTTATCTATATTAAATAAGGGCTAATGGGATTTCGTTAAAGCCTATTGACACAATATCTGTCATCAGATATACTCGAATTATGAATAACGAATTAGGAATTATGGCAATATGAAAAAAATATCTAAAGCAATCGCCGGATTGTCAGCACGACAGAGCGAGGTTTATCGTGTTCTATTAAAACTTGGAAAGGGAACGGTGGCCGAGGTGATGCGCGAAGCCAAGATGAATCGGACAACCGGGTATAGCGTATTAGATTCTCTCGTCGGAAAAGGACTTGTGACTATTTCCGGTAAAAAACCAAAGCAGGAATATGTGGCAGAGTCGCCAGATAATTTGCTGGAGTATTTAAATCGCGAAGCAGGGGAGGCGAATGCTCGTGCGAAGGAAGTTGAGACTCTGATTCCAGAGCTAAAATCAATTCATAATGTGATGGGCCGGCCGAAAGTTCTGTTTTATGAAGGCGAGGAGGGGTTAGAAAAAGTTTACGAGGATTCTTTAACTTCTCACGAAACCATCCGTGCTTATGCAAATATCAACGACCTAAGAGGAAAGTTGCCAGCTTACTTTAAGACATATTTTAAACGTAGGGCGGAGAAGGGTATTTCTATTCGAGGCATAGTTCCTGCAGATCAGTCGGCAATCGAACACTCAAAACGAGACAAAGAAGAACTTCGCGAAATGGCGCTTGTTCCGGAAGAAAAATACTATTTCTCGCCGGAGATAAACATTTATGACGATAAAATTATGATCGCCTCATGGAAGGAAAATTTGGGTATCATAATTCAAAGTAAAGAAATAGCAGATGCCATGAAAACTGGATTTGAGCTCGCGTGGGTGGAGGCAAAAAGAATCGATGTGAGAAATAAAACAAACTGAGCGGGCGACGGGAATCGGACCCGTGTATGCTGCTTGGAAGGCAGCCGCACTACCATTGTGCTACGCCCGCTTATTCTATAGGAGGCAAAACAGCCTGCATCCAACCCTGCAACTTTCTATGTAACCGAACGCCTTTTTCAGGGTCGCCGTTGCTTTTGATTCTAATATAAGCCGTACCATAAGGCAACTTGTTCTTCCTAAATTTTGACTTATTTTTGCGAACATCAACGTAGGTTTTTCTAAAATTTTTACGCGATATTCCTGTAAGGTTTTGCCAAAACGACAAAACTGCTTCTAAATCATTATCCGGATAAAGATGGATTGTTACCGCAATATTCTCTAGACCAAGATTGAAAACCTCCTTAAACCAGAGGATCATGATTTTGATAACCGCTGGATTTGAATTCGCAATTTGGATCTGCTCATAAGCCTTCGAACCCTCTCCGATATACAATCCTAGTCCCAGCAAAAAGAAATCTCTTTTTGACATTTGACCTATTTCTGACCTGCCCAAACTACGAAGGTGCAGAACCTCCTCGACTTTCTTATTATGCCTTCTCTCTCCGTTTATGATTGGACCATATTGAATTCGCCTCAAAACCTCTTTGTTGGGCTTGAACGGCTTATCCTTGAACCAATCGCTAAGCGTAGCCTTGGAAACCCCAAGCTTTTCGTTAATCATTCCATATGAATAACCAGCTTCACGCAGCTTAACAGCTTCAGATCTAAATTTATTCACTACCTTAGTATAGCATACTATAGTGACAGGTTCGACATTCTTCCTCAACCCAGAGGCGCGCTTCTTGCAATTGGCACCTCTTTCCGCTAGTATACTTCTACCTGAAAGTGCCTCTTTACGGAGGCTTTTTACATCAAATATGAGCAAAAACGCCCGAACAAAATCGAAAGTAATGATTGGCAGCGCTGTTGTAGTAGCGGGAGTTGTGACCTACATGCTCCTACAGACACCGGCAATCCCTCCAAAAGAATTTTTAGAGACGAGAATTCAGACGATAGGGGCGGTAAATAATCTTGCCCAATTAATGAATAACTCCCTTAGCAATCTAGGAAAGGTGAGCAACTACATTAAGAATGGAAACGACGTCGAGGCAAAGGCGTTGATCGACTTTGAATTCGCCCAGCGCGGAGAAAGACAAAATGCAGCCGTTTTACTTGCAAGCAATCTAGAGCAGATGGCCAGAGCCGCGACTGAGATAAAATCTGGAAGTGCTCGCAGCGAAGCAGTGGAAGCGATAACGAGCGGCATCTCCATGGTCTCGCGCATGGTTAGCTACAGCAACAACCTCGAGAGGCTTTTTGGCGAGCTTCAGCAAAAGGCAGATGGAATCAACCCGGGATTGTTGAGCTTAAATACGCTATCTACAAATCTTAACAATGATGCCCACGCCATCAACGAGCTCAGTGAAGAGTTCAATGATGCACTAAATCAACTAGACAAGCGCTACGGCATTAAATAGCGTATAATAAGTAGGTCCTGCCTGCTCTCATTAAGAAAAACGGAGAGTAGTATAATGGTAGTATGCGTCCTTTGGGAGGATGAGGTCCGAGTCCGATTCTCGGCTCTCCGACAAAAACCTTAGTGGCAGACAGGATCACAAAAAGCGCCGGCAGTTTTCTTGTTATTTATGAAATTCAAACTAAAAAATACGCCAAACGCATTTCTAAAAATCGGCGGCTCGATTGTTCTTTTGCTTGGAATTGCCGAATTTACAGGGATTATTGATAAGAGCTGGACGGGAGGGTTCATGGAGAATTACACCCACGCCGCACTTGGCGCCTTTATGTTGATTGGGGGCCTAACCCTTAGCGCGAAATCGCAAAGAGTCTGGACTCTGGTAATTGGATCTGTGCTTGCTCTACTAATCACCACAACCGCAACCCTAAATTACATAAATGAAACCACCGGCTCGATGGAAAACCTCATTCTACAAATCACCTTAGCCTGCTTTGCCTTTTCTGCAGGAATCAGAAGAAACACCATCGCGACTTTGACTCCGGCGAATGAAAAGGTATAGTTATTCTGTTTCTTGCATGCTCCTGTAGTTCAATGGATAGAACAGGGCTCTTCTAAGGCCTTGATATAGGTTCGATTCCTATCGGGAGCACACATGCGAAAAGACGGGCTTCAGCCCGTTCTTTTTGCATGCTTGTTTCCTAGGAATCGAAACGTCGGACTGAGTTTTTCGACCACGAAAAACGAGGGAGAGGGTGCCCAGGCCTTTCCTGAGCGGCCGACGAGGGAAAGAGCCGAGGGCGATTCCTATCGGGAAAAATTGGATAGTTAATCTGTTAATCAGTAAATTGGTTAATCAGTAAAGCAAAAAATCCGGGCACCATACGGCGCCGGGGGTTTTTGGTTTTCCTCTACAGAGAGTATAATATAAAAATATGGGAGAAAAGCCTTCTTTCGAGAGCTCCGGAATTTCTTTCTCTAAACAGGTAGAGCATCTTGAAGCATTTCTTAAAAATCACTACCCAGAGAATTTTGCGCAAATCATAGAAGTACAAGAAGGTCTTGAAAAAAAGAGGGACGCTGGCGAAAAGTTAGCGGACTTAAGGGAAATAGAAGACTTGGCAAAAATATATAAAGTTGAACTTCCTAGCAATACAAAGGAAATAAGTCCGGGAATATTTTCTATACCCGTTGGAAATCATTTTTGGGACAAGAGACTTCCCGCAGGTTACGGATTTAAGGGAGGGGCGGCCAGGGCGCTTTTACTGCGTGCACTTAAAATATCTCATACCGCCGAACCGCGAGACATAGACATAGTGCGCATTGCGAAAACCGAGCCATACCCTGGGGCTGACGCTGAAATAGCTAGCACTTTTAGCCCAGAAGATTTTCGTTATGGCAATGGAGTAGAACCATTAGGGGAAACTCATGACGCCTACTTCGCGTCCAGAGACTTAACAATCAATGAGGTTTATGCAACTGATAATGAAATTTTTGCGACAAAGAAATGCATTACTGACACAATGCGATTCATCCTTAGACCAACTGAGCATATTCTTCGGATCGGCGTGGAAGGAAAAATTCTTTCAAGGATTATAGGATTCTACGTTGAAATGATAGAGCGATACGGAGAAGCAGAGGTAGAAGATATTGATCCCTGGGTACTCGAAGAATCTTTCATAAGCCCGTTTTGATTGGCGCTAGGGCTAGACAGAGCATATGAACGATCTCATTATATAGGAGAAGAATATTTTAAAGAAATAAAGAGGATGGGCTTTATCCCAAAATCCTTGAGGACGCCGGAAGATTGTGCTGCATACCTTATAGAGAAGATGAATCATCCAACTTTTCACTATCGCTTTGCCCCTACTAGTCAATTTGCACAAGAATTCTATGAACAATTGGCTGAAAACGAATAGTTACCAGAATCTTTAGCTTGAATGAATATATGCAAAAAGGAATTGATTTTATTGGCGTGACTGTCAGTTTTTTCTGCCACGATGGGCAGGAGAATTACTTATTTCAAAAAAGGGGAGCCGCCGCTCGCGATGAGAATGGCAAATGGGATGGTCCTCTGGTAAGGATATAATTTCTCCCTCGACGCAACTCGATTTTTGTACGAGGGCTAGGCGCGAGGAAAAGACAATATGGTTTACCATAGGCTTTTCTGAGTAACAACGCCATCGTCAAAAATCGAGGCGTCCCGAAGGGTTGTTGGCAAAGCTGCCGAATCTCATTGTCGGGACATCCTCGAAGTACGTAAACGTACTCCTTGCGGTGCCCCTTCGCGAGCTCGACAGTTTTGTCTAACAACGCGGAAAAATGATATCCTTACCAGGGGACTTGGAGGCGGGGGATTGGAGTTCGGAGAAAAAGTTGCAGACTGTCTTAAAAAAGAAGTGAAAGAAGAATACTGCGCCGACATCATCAGCTCGGAATTTTTGGGCTATTACGAGGCGCACCGAACTAAAGACGGCAAACCATCTCATTGGATTGCATTGCATTTCAAAGTTCTTGTTGACCCAAAACAGGTAAAGAACGGTGAACCCCACAAGTTTGACGAGATAAGGTGGTTTAAGCTTGATAACCTTCCACCTGCGTCTGAACTGCACTCCCAGCTGCCAGCGGAGATTGAGAGGTATAGAGACCGGCTGTAAAATCAAAAACCGCCCTTTCGGGCGGTTTTTGGTTATGCACATTAAGCCAATAAATCATTCGGAATAACAGCACCCTAATCCGCCAAAGGCGGACGGGTAAACAATAACTCTGTAGTTGCCCCAAATACGATATGGTAGCTTGCGCACCCATAAAGTGTCGTGACTTAGAGCTCCACGACCAACACTCTTTTTCTAATCAAACTAGTATATAAATACCCTAAACCACTAAAGTGGTCGGGCTAATACCAGGATGTCGCTTTAATCAGTTTTCCGAAGAAAAAAGAAAAAAGTTTAATTGATCCACGCACAGCTTCCGCTACGCGTGCCTTGTTACGACTTCTTCCATGTCACCGATCCTACCTTGGTGCCGCCGAAGCGACCCTTTGGGTATTACCGGCTCCCTTGAAGTGACGGGCGGTGAGTACAGGACTCGAGAACGTATTCACCGCGGCATGCTGATCCGCGATTACTAGCGATTCCGACTTCGTGGAGGCGAATTGCAGCCTCCAGTCTGAACTGGGGCAGAATTTTGGGATTAGCTCCCCCTTGCGGGTTGGCGACCCATTGTTTCTGCCATTGTAGCACGAGTGTAGCCCAGGGCATCAGAGGGCCATGCTGATTTGACGTCATCCGCTCCTTCCTCCCCCGTTTTTACGCGGGAGCGTAAAAACGGGAATATTTAAACATTTCAATATTGAAACATTGTCATATTCCGTTTTTGCTCCTGAACAAAAACGGGGGCGGTTCTCTGTGACAGATCAAACACAGAGTGCGGGTTGCGCTCGTTACCCCACTTAAGGGAACACTTCAAAGCACGAGCTGACGACAACCATGCAGCACCTGTTCACGAGTCCTTGCGGACGAAGCTAGTTTCCTAGCGTCTTCCCGTGAATTTCAAGCCCTGGTAAGGTTTTTCGGTTAGTGTCGAATTGAACCTCATGCTCCACCGCTTGTGCGAGTCCCCGTCTATTCCTTTGAGTTTTAATCTTGCGATCGTACTTCCCAGGCGGCACACTTAACGCGTTAGCTTAGCCACTCCGAGGGTCGATACTCGAAACAGCGAATGTGCATCGTTTAGGGCGTGGACTACAAGGGTATCTAATCCTTTTTGCTCCCCACGCTTTCGTGCCTGAGTGTCAGCAATGTACCAGTGACCTGCCTTCGCCTTTGGTATTCCCCACGATATCAACGGATTTCACCCCTACACCGTGAGTTCTAGTCACCTCTTACATGCTCTAGTTATGCCGTATCCACTGCAGTCTTCCCGTTAAGCGGGGAGATTTAACAACAGACGCACATAACCACCTGCGCACGCTTTACGCCCAATAAATCCGGATAACGCTTGGAGCCTTCGTATTACCGCTGCTGCTGGCACGAAGTTTGCAGCTCCTTATTCCCACGGTACCATCAATAACTTTTTCCCGTAGAAAAGCAGTTTACAATCCTAAGACCTTCATCCTGCACGCGGCGTCGCTCGATCAGACTTTCGTCCATTGTCGAATATTCTCGACTGCAGCCACCCGTAGGTGTATAGCCCGTGTCTCAGTGCTATCGTTGGGGAACAGCCTCTCAGCCCCCCTATTGGTCATAGCCTTGGTGAGCCATTACCTCACCAACTAGCTGATCAAACCTAGGTCGATCTCAAAGCGTCTTGCGACTTTCATCTCGCGATAATATCAGGTATTACCTAATCTTTCGACTAGTTATTCCTGACTTTGAGGTACGTACCAGGGTGTTACTAACCCGTTCGCCACTAAACTACTCAATCGGTCATCATTGATATAATCTCAAACTTCTTCAAAAGTAGTTCCGTACGACTTGCATGCCTTATCCACGCCGCCAGCGTTCATCCTGGACCAGGATCAAATCCTCAGTAAATAAGTAATATAAGAATCATCGTGCTTGCGCGCGATGATTTTCATACACTCTCTTTTTTGGGACAACTACACAATTATTGTGTGTTGCATACCTTAATATCCGCTTGAAAGGATATTAAAGTTTTGATTATTCCTAATCATCTTTCATCTACATTTATTGTCTGTTCTATATGCATTTATAGAACGTATTCTTTCTTGAGTCTTTCGATACAAGAATATTTTTTCAAAGTACATGGGGCGACTATCTCACACCGCAAACTGCGGGATGAAAATAATACACCCGTCCTGATTCCCTAGCTTTGAAGAGGTAGGGGAACAAGACGGATGCGCTATGATCTGATTTTCAATTATTCGGATGGGCGGGTGTTTCGCTCATCCGGTTGCATCGTTAGATACTACGATGCAGAAACAATAGTGCTATTATACTCACCGCGAAAAGAATGTCAAGAGGGAGCGGAAGACGATGGAATTGTTGGAGGCGATGGAGACGTTGGAATGAGGAAAGGGGAGAAGAGAGGGGAACATATGACCTATGACAAATGACGACTGACAATTAACAAATTCG
>ERZ724505.2041-NODE-2041-length-10385-cov-56.875605_pt1 | contig 10385 bp, 15 predicted proteins | sample MGYA00376038_ERZ724505 | MGnify/ENA primary metagenome ERZ724505 (study PRJEB28724, sample SAMN07190884) | wastewater metagenome | isolation source: effluent of sewage treatment plant in Hong Hong | place: Hong Kong | collected 2016-03-17 ...
CTCATGTAGTTATTTTTTGAGTTCGTGACTTCTTCTCTTCTTTCTCCCAAAACATCTTATCATCATAGATAGTTATGAGTCTCCATCCGTCAGCATACATAGAAGGTATATCTTTAGGACTATATGTAGTTATTTTAGGGATGAGCATATTTATGTTAACAAAGAATAATCAATCTTTCCTCCTGCATTCATAATATTTTTCTTTCAGCATCATTCACAATATCCTTTGTATCAGTAAATACTTTTATGTCAGCAAGAATAACACTCTTCCATTCAAATATGAGCAAATAAAGGGCTTTTCAATACTTTTCACTGTAACTCATTTCTCATAATCTCAACAAATGGTTTTAGTCTATTCATCAGGTCATTAGTATGAATTATCGGGGGAAGAATATCTGATTCTTTACTATAAGCATAATCAATAAGAGTATTGAGTGCTTCGTATGCTTGTTGTGCAAATGAATTTTCTGAAAGTTCAGATTCTTTTATTGCATACAGTCTTGGTAAAATTCAAACTAATCATCAAGCCACTACTCAAGATTCAATATCTTTGATAAGAAGTTCTATATGTTGCAAAGTTGTTTTTGTGTAATTATACATATATATAAAAATTATCCTCTTAATTCTGACTGTCGGGTGACTAAACGACAACAGAATACCAAATAAAAGTAAGTCACAGTTTTATGCTAAGAAGTTCATTTATACTTCCAAATAAATCATCAGGCAGATTTTGCCTTTCACTTACAGCATTTTGATATATTTGATACATTTATTTTAGTATGAATAAACGCTTCACTAATAGACGAAAACTCTCATATATAATTTAATAACTTATCATATTGAACTACTTTTTTTGAAGTATTATGATTTCATCCAAATTTACCTTTCATTGGACATAAAAGAATAGAACTTTTCCTTCATTTTTCCCAACAATCCAACTGATTATCAGAGTTACTTCACCACCATAAGTTATCAGCAGAATTATTTAGTAATCAATTTGTTAAAGTTTCATCCTTATGGCAGACGAATGGTTTATTTTCTGGATTAGGTATAAACGCTTGTGCTACGAGTCTATGAATTAAACAATAAAGTCGTTTCTTTTTATTATACAAATTTATTTTTGTATATTCACGACTATATCAATTCTTCAGAATTTTACTTTTTCACCATCTCACTGATTTTACTCTCCCTAAATTACTTATTTCATATAATCACTCATATCATACAACTGGTTTCCATATTTCCATATAAAATAAAACAGGGGCTTCGTACTAAAGTCACCCCTGTTTATTGTTAGTACGAATTTAAGACTTTAGTTAATCCCATTATATTTATCTTCTTGTTTTTTGCAAATAAAACATATAATAAAAGTAATAAAACCTACTAAATAACCCCTTATCCTATGCCTTGCAAATCTAAAAAGAAAAAATAACGATACTAATTCTCATTATGACAACTTACACCGCTCGTACAATCCCGACAACAAATTACAATCTCACTCGTATCTGAGGAGAGTATCTTGTTACTTCCTCTTGAGACTACATAACTGATTCAAACGGAAATAGAATAATTGTACTTGTCACAGGTGGGCATCTTCCATATACTACTTATCAAGTAAGAGATACTGTAAGCACATCATATACTGCTAGAACACCAATATAACCAAATTTACTATGCCAAACGTTAGATACTGAAACGACTCAATAATATCAGAAAAAACCGCCCCTACGATTTCGGATAAAATCTTCATAGCCGATGCCGATAGTTCTTGGGCTACTAAAGAAGTGGAACTCGGGAATTTGCCATTTCCTGATATTGAAGCTAATACATTTAATTATAAAGTATGAGTTACAGTAGGAGCAAGCCACGCTGACTATATTTGTGATGGAACAGCAGATGAAGTGCAGATCGAAGAAGCTATCGCTTACGTAAATACAGCAGGTGGAGGAATTGTATATATTAAAGAATGAATTTATAATATTGCTTCAGAAATTACTGCAAAAAATAATGTATTAGTAATTGGAGATGGAGTATGAGTAACTACTCTTTTTTGAGGAATCGCATGATGATATGTTTTCTTCAATTCTACAAGTCAAACTATTAGTAATTTCCGAGTATCAAACCTTACAATTGATACAAATAATATAGCAACAGCATGAGCAATATGACTAAATAAAGCAACTGAGTGTATCATTGATAGTGTAGAATTTAAAAACAATACTAAATTCATGTTAGTATTTTGATGAAACAATGCTGTATGACCTATTGATTGTTTTAATAATACTGTAAAAAATTGTATATTCGATACACAATCAGGATCAAACGAAATGCTCCTTGTAATGAATGCCTATAATACTAAAGTTCTTAACTGTGATTTTACATGAAAAACAGGAGGGAATCCTATTATCGGTCTTTACCAACTTTGTGAAAATACAATTATTGACCATTGTACATTTAAGGATAATAGCTGATTTATTTATTACTCTCTTTCATGTAATAATACACAGATCACTAATTGTTATTTCGAAAATACATGAGGTATACAAGGTGCAAATCTGGCTGATAACGGTGCTTTCTGAGAGACTACAGTACGATGATTTATTATTAATAATTGTACGTTTATTTGAGGTGCAAATTCGAGTTCATCAACAGCAATTCAAATTGGTGCGACTTCATGAGTGTTAATCACTAATAATACTATCTATGAATATAATATATGAATAAGTATAGACGATGGAAATACTGGAGTAAGTGTACTTGCTACCAACTGGAATATTATCGGAAATGTTTTTTATAACAATACAGCTTCCAATTCAGCTCATTCAATTAATCCTGCAATTTCCTTTAGTTCGATCTGATGAAGCTCTTACGGAACAATTAAAAATAATAAATTTTTTGATACTCAGGGTACAGCTACACAAAAATATCCAGTTACATTTTATGGTGCATATACATGGGATAATATCGAAATAAGTGGTAATAGAATGAGTGCTTATGATACTGGAACTTCTATTGGGCTTATATCGAGTGCAACACTCTGATCAAATGTAAAAATTCATGATAATTTTGATTATACATGAAGCTCACCATCGCAAACATATACAGTAAGTGGTACGAATACATGAGACGAAACAACCACACGAATAGGAACTCTTATAAATGGAGCTACCGAAAAAACAACCCCTGTAGATGCTGATATGGTAGGGCTTATGGATAGTGCTGCTTCTAATATTCTTAAAAAGCTTTCTTGGGCAAATATTAAAGCTACCGCAAAGACTTACTTTGATACTCTATATGTCGCTCTTACGGGAAACCAAACCATTGCAGGGGATAAAACATTTTCTGGGAAAATAATCTCTAGCAATGCAACGTCTCTAGAAATCGCAAATGGTGGTGGAAGCACACCAAGTGCCATCAATATATGAAGTGGTGGAGCATATATGTGACAAGTAAACTGAAATATTGGGGTTCGGTCATGATTCAGCTCAAAAGTATTTGATTTTCAAAACGCAAGCCAAACTGCTCAATTATCTATAGAAATGGATAGCGGAAAGATGACATTTCTTACTACTTCAAATAAGCCATCGTGAACGGCTACTCTTGTCGCTTGAACAGTTACAGTGAGCAATACTCTCGTTACTGCTTCTAGCATAATACTTATTACTCGAATAACAGCAGGGGGAACAGTTGGGAATCTCACATATACTCGTTCCGCATGAACTTCCTTTACTATAAATTCAGATAGTGCAACCGATACCTCAACTGTATGATTCATAATTTTTAACTAATTTTTCAAAGCCAACAAAAGCCCCAATTCGCTCCCCTCGTCGTAAAACTGTATAAATATGAACAGACTTAAAGAATGAACAGTTCGTAAGATCTCTTGAAAAAGAACTATAGAAGAGATTCTTCCATTTTCACTCTCTGTAGATCAAATGTTATACCTAGAGCAGGCAGGCATCTGCAATGGTTGCGGTGGAGAAGGGGAAAATATAGATAAACAGCTTCGAGCTATGATAGAGCTTCTCCCATGATTTGATGAATAAAAGAAATAAAGCACGATAATGTGGTATGGTCTGAGGCAACAATTCGTAATGAATATGCTCGACTGAAATGATTTTTTTAACTTTACAACGTACTATAAATCAATATTTTGGCTACAAAACAGATAACCCAAGAAGACATACTTCGGCAAAAAATAGAAATAACTGAAGAACAGTCAAGGCTCAGACACGAACAGGCATCTAATTTTCAAGACGTTTTACTGCGTATGGAAGAGTCAATGGACAAAAAAATCGACAAACTTATAGATTCATTCCAAGCACTTGAAAAAAGAATGGAAGAGCGTTTTGCTCCTAAGTGGGTAGAAAAATTTGCAATATTTATACTTGCAACTGTTGGAGTTTCTATAATTTGAGCTGTAATGGCTTTAATTCTCGTAAATGGAAAATAAAATAGCTTACATACTTTGACTTATAACTGGCTGTATTGTCTTTTACCTCATATTTTCCATATACTATAAGGTAGACTACCTACACATTCAGGAACAAGAAAACCAAAAGAAACTCGACTCTATAATTTACACTCTTCAAGAGTGGGAACTAAAATAATATGCCAACACTACGTCACAAAAAAACAGGAAAAACTGTCACCATCACTAAAAAAGAACCAGTAAAAGCACCTATACGTACTCCTCGTCGTAAATCTGTATAATATGCAAAGACTAAAACACTGAACAGTCCGAAAAGTCTCAGGAACTCCATTTTGGGAGGTCGATGAGCCTTTTTTTTGGCTACAGGACTACAATGACTCATGGATTATTGTAGTAGAGAAATGATTTAAAACAAACTTCTGAAGCGTGCCAAGACTACTTTGGTGGATATTCAATCCAACTCGCTATAACTCATACGTTATCCACGATAAATCGTATGAGCAAAAAATGATCTATAACTCATCCTTGTGTGAGTTTCGACTCCTTACTCGGAAAGAATGCGACGATATGCTCTATGACGGTTTAAAATACGAATGAGCAGGGTTTATAGAAAGGTGGGCTATATACATTGGGGTAAGACTGTGAGGCTGGTACGCTTGGCATTTTTGAAAAAAACTAGACTAGATAAAAAAAACGAGTAAAATGGAGACCTCTTCGGAGTCGAAATGCGTATCAAAACGCCACTCGGTCTATCTCTAATCGCTATCAATGTTTTATGTCTTTAAGTCGTTTTCACATCCCCTCGCAAAAATAAAACGCCACTTCTGGTATATGTGAGCTAAATGGGCTCTTCCTGTCGGGATAGGTATAGGGTTCTGGATAAATCCAATAATCCTTAATGCTCTATGAAAGTTATTTTAGACATAAATCCAGCTCTTGCAGCCAGATACACAATAGACGTGTACTCGATTTTACAAAAACTGAAGAATACATGGAAAGAATGAGATACGATATATCCGATAAAGTGATGACTCTCATGACACACGAGGTATTAGAACACTCTCGTATGCTAACCATAAAAAGCTAATGACTTGAACATTTGGCATCTCGAAAAATGAAAAATGAGACTATGTAGTTTACTCAGAAAGGAGGCTTCCTCCTCCTGATTCTGTTACAAACAGGATCACTCAGATACCAATCGCGGACGTAAATGAGGCAGTAGAAGCGTATAAGAGAAATAATCAATATCGCGTGAACCAAATACTTTCTCAATATCTCTAGCATGAAAGGGAAAATGACACGTCACCATCTCGTACCAGAGTCGCATGGATGAACTTATCACTCTGAAAATATAAAACTCTTGACTGAGAAAACCCACAGAAATTTCCACATGGTGTTCTCCAATAGAACACCGATAGAACAGATCCGACAGCTTACCCACTTCAATGGATCAGCACTCTCTGAAGAGGTAAAAAAACAGCTTCTTGAAGTACTATCCCCATATACCTGACCAGATGAAATGTACGCCTACCGACAATGAGTCCTCGTTCCTCGTAAGTTTATAGAGTCCATGCTTGATAACCACCACTAATTATGGAAGTCCTTATCACATTTATACAAGCTCACGATGCTGTATGTAAAAAGGAAAATATACAGCAAGTTGAATGTGAGACTCGCTGACAGAAGATTATAGATGACGTAAAAATAAAAGTCATAGATCTCTGTCAAGAAAACTTCCCTTGAAAAGAAGGTTGTCATGACATAGCTTTTACCTATGCCCTTGCAGGAGAAACACAAAAACTCATTTATCGACTCACTCTCAAAGATGCCTAAATTCTACTGTAAAAAATGTAATCAGGAGATCAAAAAAATACCCCACGTCTGTGGAGTAGAAGAAAATTTTAACAAAAGATACTATGACACAAAACTGCAGAACACCTAAAGACCTTCCAGATCGGGGAAGCTATAGAATAAAATGGATTATCCAAACCACTCTAGTAGTCTCGATAATTTACTTTATTTTATGGTATTTTTTCCCTCGCTATGAGGTCGTAGAGAAAAAAGTATATATTCCCCCTCTAAAAGAATTAGTATGCGATAGCGAGCAAATAATCGAATATGTACCAGTACCGTGTCATGCGATAACTAAATAATATGCTTCATAAAGAATTTACAGATATATGGTACTGAAAGAAGTATGTTGAAAATAATTACTTATGAGTCCAATGTGTATGAATTGTAAAAAAGTATTGCGAGATGCGAGGCTTTCCTATAAAATCATTCTGAGGATCGGCAATAAACGGGTGGAATACAGGAATACCCTTTGACGATAAATGGGTACGGATAAACTATAAAAAATGACTCTATCCAAAACAATGAGACTTAGTATTCTGGAGTGAATGAAGATGCAAATACTGACACGTTGCAGTCGCAAATAAATTTTGCAATACTAGTGTTCTTCGCTGTTTCGATCAGAACGGAGGAGGAAAATGAGAGGGTGTTACTCCTCGGTTTTATAATTATTCCCACGTTTTGTGATGGTTTTCTCGTCTAACTAATAAATAATGAATGAAATACTAAATCAATGAAAAGAGTGAGAATGTGCAAGTTACGCTATGGTAAATTGCCTTTGAGCAATGCGACCATGAATAGATGAGAATAAAATTATCGAAGAGATGAGACCAGATTTTGGGAAAATACTCACGCATATGCAAGCTGGGCTTTGGCTAAAGAAAAGAGGATACATAAAAGACGTAAAGCCTTATAGATATAATCCTCTTTTAGTCAGCAAAATCCCAGTAGTAGCACGTCTTTTTGGCGTTGACTGGGAAAAGACAAGAGTTTCGCCTTATAAACTCACAATGTGATGAAAATGAAAATCTGCTCATTATGTTGCAATTATATGAAAGGGGAAATGTGAAAATTCTTGGTGAGAAGCATTCTGAGATAAGGGCTTCTTTTACTTCGATGAAGGTCAAGAAAAAGAGTTTGGTTCTATAGTCCGTATTATCCTTTAGCATTTAGTGAAACATGATCCCTATCTAGTATGAGGGGATTATTTTTTATTTTCTTTATTAGAGATTTATGGTATCATGGCTTTAGACAAGCCCACTCGATCATAGGAGTGAGTTTTTTCTTTTTGAAGATTTCAGCTTCGAGAGCATCAATGAGTTCGTATTCTTTCATAATATAGGGGGTTAAATTATTTGATCCATTTTATTACAGGTTCACCTGCATATCCTTGCTTCCATATATACCAAGCGTATGCAATAGTTCATCCGTTTTTCGGTTCAGGCTCTCAATCTGGGTACATGGTGGGGCGTTTGGATAGAACGTAAATATGACTAAGTGGGGTATTTTGGAAAAAATCATATCTATCCACCGACTCTAAGAATTGAAGTTTTAAGAGTACACATACTGTCTCTGCAATCTCAAGAGCGTGTAGTATGAAATCCTTAGCACAAAAATACGGAGGATTTGTTACTATTGTAGGATATTTTCCTGTATGAGCAAAAAAATCGACTCATCTTTCTCCATATACAGAAGGATCTGTACGAATATCCTGAGATACTACAGTATACTTTTCCTCTAAAACTTTGGATATAGCACCACTACCAGAACAAGGCTCTAGTATTGGTCACTCAAAGTCTTGATGCTCTAGGAGTTTTCTTACACACCATTCAGGGGTAGAGTAAAAGTCTATTCCATCATGTCTTTTGCGTCCAGCTATGGATATTCATTGAGTCATAAAATTTTATTGGTTATGATATAAGACTAATGTCTTTGAGATATCCACTTTTTCCGTGTTTGGCAAGCAAGTCTTTTACTGAGTTTATTCACTGAGTAGCCACTCAATTTGAGTAATACTTTCAGTCTCGAACTTCTCACGCTATATGAATTTTACCAAGCTTCTCCTCGATGAGTTTTATTATAGCTTGTTTCATAGGTTATAATAGTGAGTATATACAATCAATGCAGTCTATTTAAATATTGCTAAGAGTTGCTGGAGCGTGAATTCATCTTGGTCGATGAGCAGAAAATGTATAGAAGAATAATCGGTAAATATCGCATATTATTTATAATTAAAAATTACTTTCAGATCCGCTTCCATTTCTTTCATGATTTGTTCGTAGACTCAAGCCTTAGCATAAGGGAGTACATGATTATATTGTGCAAAGTTAATGTAGCTCAAATAAAATGCATTATCTATATGATGAAAGTATACATAATATTTGTTTTCACGATCACTCCAATCCACTTCCCATCCTTCATTTAGCTCATATACCCGATGAGTCACACGCCCGACAGCTTCGAGATATTCTTTGTACCTTTTCGCTTCTTCTTCGGTTTTGAAGTAGTTTCATGTGAGGTATCGCCAGTTATGAAATATATCGTGATTATCAGAATCATAACATATTTCTCATGCAGTATTTACAAAATAATAATCACCACCCTCTTTCGCCCTCCATTTCTTCTTCGGAGTAGGAGTTTCAGTTTCTACAGGAGTCAAGGTGTACTCCTTTCCGTCAATAATGATTGTGTTCATAGGTTATTTTGTAAAAGAAATATAATTGTTTTCGTGAAGCCAGATTATTTCTTTTGCTAGAAAATCTGGTAGTGAAACATTTGCATGATTACCCATTCTATTTGATCCTATTTGCTTCTCCCACCTGCTTATGACTTCAGCTACAGAGCGTTTTGGATATATGATGTCTAATAGCTCCATAACGGATGGGCAGACACTTGCTTCACTATGTATCATACAATCTCTAAAGGCATCATGTATTTTTCAAAATTGCCAGAACTTTTCTGTAATCGGAAATCCTATCTCCGTAAGTTTCTTACAGAGTTCAAGTGATGGGTAGTGTAAGGTGTTCATAAGGATTAAATTTTAGAGAGTAATTCTATTAGAGGTTCTTGGTTTCACTTCTGGTATTCGTAGATTGCTTCTCAAAGAGCGTGAGCATAATCAGAAGTTGGGAGTGCTGTTGCCGCTATCAATAATCAAAAATTATTTAAGAAATCTACTGAAAATCTAATCAGATATGAAAATTATCTTATCTTCCTCTCACCAATGCTTACTGTATGCGTTGTTCCATATCTCACAATCGTTATGCTCCTGTTCGTAAAATACAGAATCGCAAAATGCTTTGAAGAGATTGTCATTATCTGGTTTCTGTTGCATGGGTTTGCCATTCATTTCCGCTTTTTTCTTTTTACTCCAAGAATCAGCCATAGCAAAGTGAAACTGTATATGGTATGTACCTTCTATCATAGATTCTATAATCTGTTGCCTATGGGGCAGAATAGCACTCCTGAGAGCCTTGCATTTATTATGATACTCTATAGCTTTTGGCATAAAGCGTCATCATTTACCATTTACACGAACTGCTGGAAATGGTCTAAGAGGGATTTCTAAATACATAGTCTTTTATGGATTATATCAATATATTCCTGTTCTTTTTCTATGAGGATATACTTTCTATTGGTACTCTGACAGGCTACTCATGTAGTGCCAGAGCCAGCAGTAAAATCCAGTACAGTCTCTCACTCATTCGTGTAGGTCTTTATGAGGTATTCTATGAGTGCTACTGGTTTTTGGGTTGGATGTGATGGGTTATGTTCAGAGCCAAACTTTACTACACTTGATGGAAATCATTCAGATGTTATTATTCTTTCTATTTTATGTGAAGGTCTTTTATATGAATGTTCTGATTCATAGATGCGTGGTCTGTTCCACTTTTTATTAACTTCCTTTACTCACTGTGGATAGTAATTCATTCTCTTAATTGATTGTCATTTATGAATTACAACACCATTACTAAATACTGATATATTTTCGTGCAGTTTTAACGGACAGTTTTGAGCTTGTATAAAATTACCCGCTTTTGTTTTCTCCCATATCCAATCATACTTATACATCTTGATATTACTCATTCTTAAAGCACTACTA
>ERZ724505.2042-NODE-2042-length-10370-cov-46.763063_pt1 | contig 10370 bp, 2 predicted proteins | sample MGYA00376038_ERZ724505 | MGnify/ENA primary metagenome ERZ724505 (study PRJEB28724, sample SAMN07190884) | wastewater metagenome | isolation source: effluent of sewage treatment plant in Hong Hong | place: Hong Kong | collected 2016-03-17 ...
TTAGCATCAGGATAGCTTTATCGATCCAGCAACATACCTGCTAACCGCTTATCCAAGCGAGCGCCTCCCGCTGCTTCAGTCTCGATCTTCGCTCGCAGCCTCCCGCGTAGGGATTTGCTGATGGTATCCCCGGTAATGGCGACCGTCGGATAACGCCGGTTGAATGCGGCAATGTCTTCACTGGCGGCGCGCACCACCTCATCATCTTGGTTCAATAATCCCATAGCCACGGTATCCAGCAGCGCACGGCGACGGGTAAGGATGCGGCGCTCCAGGCTCTTCATGGCCCGATTTTCGTCGTAGCGCTCTGCTAATTCAGCGGGCACAAACCCCATGGCTTGCCCGAGTTTCGCTAGGGCCGATATGCGATCAGCCGGGAGCAGTGTCGCGCCCTGGAAGGTTGTGGCGCCTTCTTCAGCATAACGAATGGACCGTGAGATATCTTTCAGTGCCTTCGGCAACGACCCTTCAATCGCCCGCCAAGACGCCCCACGGGCGTTATCTCCGGCGATCAGGGATTCCATCAGGCCGTCCGCCGTCGCCACGCCACGCACGAACAATCCAGCGACCGGCCCGAGCGCCTGTTCCATCATCTGATAGGCCATGTTCTTGCCATCCACATCATCCCCGATGGGGCGCCACCACAAATCATCCAACTTGATGCGGCTACTGACATCGATCCCCATGAAAGCATTGATGAGGCCATGCCGTACCGCCTCGTCGCCAGTCGCTCCGAAAGCGCGGTCCAGTAGCGAGCGGAATTCGGTATCGGCGTCCCATTCCGGCTCATCGTCGTCGCGGGTCGCGTTCAGCAATTGGGTGAGCATCCACATGATCTCACCGTAGAAGGGCATCCCGACCGCGCCGGCCATGACCATCGTCATGCCCAACATGCCTAACAGCTTGGTCCTGGCTTGGGCCTTCTCCGCTTTCGAGCCGCCACGCGCCCACAAGTAGGCGTTTCGTCCGAGTTGCCAAGAGATATTCAGGCTGTACTGCTTGAAGAGTGTCAGCACTTTGGCGACATTCCCCCGCATGAAGCGGGCTCTGTTGCCAGGCGAATAATCAAAATGAGTTTCGTTGATGGCGCGCCGCGCCAGATCGTACCCTTGTTCATGGCTCATACCGGCCCGACGCGCCAGTCGGTAGGCGGCGATGGCTGACGCCTCGCGGTTGATGACTTCGGCCACATGAAAGAACCACGCCGCGCCCTCGGTGAATTTGCGTAGGTAGGGCTTTGACCAGAGCCATGAGTCTTCTTCGGATAGCCCGGATAGGCTGTACGTCTGGGTCTTGTCGGTTTTTCCAGACTCTTCGAGCGCCTTGAGTGCCCGCCCCATGTCGCCGTTGAATTCCCCTTCCAGGTCGGAACGGCGCTTCTTGGCCGCCGCGCCACGCTTGTCAGCGCTGGTGAATGGGTTGGACGCGATGAAGTCCTTATTGGCCTTGGCGAGTGCCGCCGCAACGCTTCCCGATCCGATCTTGCCGTGCATTTCTCCAGCCAGCCACGGGAATGTCACCTGCGCCTGTTGCGAGAGATTCAAGAGCAGATGGGCGGGACTGGCCCCCAAGTGCCACAAGAAGCCTAGATGAGTGAGGCGACTGGATAGCGCATTGGTGCCGGGATTCATGGCCCACTGGAAACTCTTCTCCAGTTCGTTGATGAGGTGTCCAGCCGAAACCGGCTCTTGGGTTTGTCCGTCCCGGTTCGCCTTGGCCATGGCCTCCAGGGCATCGCTCATGCGGTCGCTGTGCGCCAGTCGGGCGATCTGCTTGGCGGAACGGCGCCCGAACGTCGCGAAGGTCCGTAGCGCATCCGCCGTGTAACCCGGCACGAAGCGGCGATGGATGAAATGCTTGCGAATGGCTTGTTCCGGCAAGGAGCGAAGGAACAGTTGGTACATGGCATCCTTGAGCACCTGCCCTTCAGGGCCTTGCGTCGTCTTGTCGATAATGCCAGCCAGCTTGCCCACGAAATCGCCCTGCGGGAGTGCCCGCTTGGCCACTTCTTCGGTCTTGACGCCCAATTGCGGTTGGTAGCCTTCCTTTTTCAGCCAGTCCGCAAAGGCGCGCTGATCCTGCACGGTCTCGAAGGTGGCAAAGACGGGCTTCTCGCCCTCCTTTCTGCCCTCGGAAAACACCGTCAAGTCACCGAAGCGCATTAGCGGCACATAAGGGCCGTCGTCCTTCATGCGCTCGAATTCTTGGCGAAGCATGTCCTTGGCCGCCAACTTATCGGCGGCTGGGAGGGAGTGCCGGTCGATGCGGTTTTGCAGTTCCTTGAAGAGCCGTTCGGTCTGGCCCTGATAGAAGCCAAGCACTTCGGAGAAGAGCTTCTTGGCTTCCGGGTCGGTAAGCCCGTCATAGGCCGCCTTGGTTCTGATCCACTCGGCGCGCTTCTTCGTCGGCATCGGCTGGCGCGGGTCCGTGCCCGTCCACGTCGCCATGTATAGCGACCGGGCCAAGCGGTCGGCTTGTTCGCGGTGCTTGCGCATGAGGGCCTGCCAGCGATCCGCCAATGGGAAGGCTTCTCTCTGGATCATCTTGGATTCGGCGGCGTCCATCGCCTCGGCGGCATTCTCGAACTGATCGACCATCGGGCGCGGTAGCACCTCGCGCGCCAGTTCCAGTTGCATGTTACGGGTCAACAATCCCAGCCATTGCGGGCGGGTGTTGGCCTTCAGGTCGGTCAGCATTTGCGCGAAGTTGCGCGGATTTGTTTTGGCCAGCGGCTTCTCGCCGGGCTTCAGGTCATTCATCACGCCACCAATATCATCCATCACCCTGGCGGCGACGCGCGGACTATTCAGGTTCGGCGGCCGGCCGGGACGGGAATAGCGGAAATCCTCGCTCTCGGTCGGGTTCGTGTTGCTGGTCAGCTTCACCTGATTGGATTGGAACGCCACGACATAGGGAGCGGCGCCGGGCGCGACAATCACAGCCGCATCGTACCCTTGCGCTTGCAGCTTACGCCGGAATCGCGCCGCGTCCTGGGTGTCCTCGATGCTGGTCAAATCCGCATCGGTCATGAAGTAGGGCTTGTTGATCTTGGCGTTCAGCTCCAGCAGCCTAGAGCCATAACGGGCCGCTGAACGGGCATCGGCGGTCATGAAGAAACCCAAGCCGGCGGTCGGGTGCCGGCTGGCCTGTCCAGCGAGCGACTCGTCCCAACGGTTGAATTCCGGGTTGTTGGTGCCGTGGAACAGCGTCAAAGGCTTTCCCTTGTTGACGTTGACCCCTTCCACGCCTTGGCCGAACCACCGCTCGAAAGCGGATTGGCTGGCCTGCCGTTCCTGGAATTGCGCGCGCACCGCCTGGAATTCGCGCCAGAGCTGGTCCTGTTCGGCTTCGTCGGCGGCCTGGCTGTAGTCGATCCGGTTGGAGCGCGGTGAAAAGGTGCCAGCGTTGCCTATGGCGGATTTGATTTGGGTGGAGGAAAACACGCTGAACGTGGTCGTGGCCCTGCTCCCTTTTATTGCGCCTGTCTGGTAATCGTCCTTCACGTTTTCGATGATTACCCCATCACGACCTTCTGTCTGGGCTTTGTCGATCACGCTCGATGTTTTTCCAACTTTTTGGGCTTCTCGCCATTTTTGCCCGTTGGCGTTGATTTCGATGGCGTCCCTGATATTCAGGAAAGCAGCAACAATTCCAGGTTCCGCGTTTTGATAATCAAAAGCTCTCCTTTCGTCCGCATAGGTTTTCGCGGTCTGTTCGGAAGACGCGAACCAGTGAACGCCGACAGGGCTGCCGAATCCGTAGCGTTCTGCTTGGCTCTTGAACGTGGCATCACTAGACATAAACCTAGCGTCAGGGCTGCCATGATAAACCACCATCGGCTCGCCATTCTCGTCCACTACCTTGGAAGCGTTTTCCGGGTTGTTCTGCCAATCTCCGAACCAATCCTTGAAGAACTGTGTACGTACCTGCTTCCACTGCCGCTCGTTCAGTTTGGATGGCTTGCCGTTCGGTGCCAACAGGCGGCCTTGATCGTCTCGCACCTCTTTGGCAGCCTTCATCTGTCGCTCGACTTCCACTCGATCTGCTTCGGTGGGCGCAAAGTCTGGAAGACTGAAAGCCGGTTGTGCATTCCTCGCCGTGACTTCCTTCGCCCGACTCTTCAGCGCCGACAGGGCCAGCGCCCGCAAGTCAGCCGGCGTCAGATTGACCTTGATCCCCAGGCGGTACAGCGCCGCGCGGATCGCGCTCATGATCCGGCGATAGATCGGGAGTTTCTCGTCCGCATACTCGACGATGTAACTCAATGCCTCTTCAGCCGTGTTGCCCGGCTCCACGGTGGCCTTGGCCAGCGCGGCTTGCGCGGTCTTGTTCCCCTCGGCGGCGAGCCGGTAGACATTCTGGATGAGGTCGTTGTAGCTCGGATTTCCGATCAGTCCTTGCAGGCCGGATATCCTCAGCACCGCATGGGCGGCTCTGCCCAGCGCACGGTTCTCGGGGCTGAAGCGATCATCCCGCATGAGATGCGCGGATTCATGCAGCACCACGGAGAGCGCGGAACTTTCCAGGTTGGCCGGCACGAGGTGGATGACGCCCTTTTGATCGACCCATCCCTGCGCCCCAGCGGCGGCGCCAGTGGGCGGCTTGTCATGGATGACCAGACGACCGGATTGCTCCAGGCGGGCCACGACATCGGCGCCTAGCGTTCGAGAGAGGTCAGCGCGGGTTTGGGCGGGGGTGATGGGGGTTGCTGAAGACAATCCCCGCGTCGGCCTCGATTCCCTGTTCTTCTCGGCAACATCGGGCGCCACGAAGGGGTGAGGCTCGTACAGCGGAATATTTTGCGCGTCCGTCACCTCATCATAAGGAACGGCCCGCTGGGTCTTTCCGTCGTCGGATTGTAGTTCAACGCTGTAGTTTACCGCCGTCCAGCGATGTCCGGTAACGACATAGGGCTTTCCTTGATGGTAGGCCACGGAATCCACGGGAGCGCCATTTCTCAGCCATCCAGGCGGCGGCACCGGGTTGTTTTGCACATCCTGTTCGACCCGCTGTAATTGGTCCGCCTTGCGCTTGAGTTCTTCGGCGCGTCCGAACGGCTCCCGCACGACGCGCCGCAAGTTTTCAACAGCGCGCTGATTCTCGGACAGAGCGTCCCCTTCCTCTTTAATGCGGCGAGGTAGTGACCAAACCGCATTATCGGCACTGAGAATGGTCGCTCGTCCCATGTCAATCAATGGGGAACCCTTGCTGCCCACATAGAAGATCGGCTCCATGCTTTGCGTCCCGCTCCACATGTACGACAGGTCTAGCCCATAAACTTGCCCGATTTTCTTCGGAGAGGTTCCTGTAGGTTCGGCCTTGCGGCTGATGAACTCGTCCAAAGCCGTTTGCGCGTCCTTTCGATCCGCGTACCTTGTCCCGTCGATCAAATAGGCGGGTTCTTCGGATTGCTTGGCTTTTTCGGCGACTTCTTGATACCGCTGATAGGCATCTCTTCTTTCCTGAATGGCGCTCTCTCTTTGCAACTTATAGTCGATCTCACGCTTGGCATCCACCACGGCCCGGCCGTGCATACGCTCTCTAGCGCGCAGTTTCTCCAAGTCGGCTTTCAGTTTGTTGATAATCAGAATGCGTGGATCGCCCGCCGCTTCAGAGAGGGTCGATACGATGTCGCTCTGATTGGAGTCGTCAACCGCATCGCCTTCGATGACGCGCGTATTCTCATCGGCTTTCAGGAACGATTTGATGAATCGGTCTTTGACCGCCAGCACTTGCCAGCGGCGCCCATCGATACGCTCGGTGAGGTAGCGATATTCCATCACCGTATTCCAAGCATTACCTTGTCGGTGGCCGCGTCCGTTACGCTGTTCTAGGTCAGCCGGCGTCCATGGCGCGTCTAGGTGGTGCATGGCGCGCAAGTTCGCCTGCATGTTCACGCCCACGCCAAGGGTTTGGGTATTGCCGATCACAACCCGGATTTCAGCCCGATTCATGGCGTCGGCCACAGCCTTGCGACGGTCAGCGCTCGTGGATCCGTCCACGATGGCGATTTCCTTGCGGGGAATACCGCCAGCCACGAGATCATCAACGATGGACTTGGCAAGATTGAAACCGCTTTTCTCGAAGCCGCGCTCCATGAAGACCACTTGAGTTGTTTTCGGATGTTCTCGGTAATGCGTCAGTAGGTTACGAACCGCACGGGCCGCCTTGCTATTGGGTGAACCATCATACGCCTTCTCTTTGAAGAGCCGCTGATCCAGGCCGGCATTGGCGGCGGCGGTTTCCACCAGAAGCGGGCTTTCCGGGCTTCCCGATAGCATAATTTCGCGCCGTTCCTTCCTCGAAGCAGCACGAAAACGCCGCGCCCGTTCGGTCAGTAGCGCCATGATGGCGGCCTGCTCTGGCGTCATTTCGGCGGAATCGACGACCACCTTTTTGTACGGGCGGCCTACCGCCTCTTCATCCCGGCCCTGCAAGAGTTCGGCGCGCTCCGAGTCCGTCAACGTATCCGCCATGGTCTTGCCACTGCGGGTCTTGCGTGGCTTGAACTCCGGCATATCGTCGGCAAAAACGATGTCGGTATAGGGCGCCATCATGCGCCGTAGGTCGGCAACATTGATGAACGAGGCCAGCCGCGTGACCGGCTCATACTCACCAGCGGCGGTAATCTCGATGTCGTTGGTCTCGCTGGCGAAGGTGTTGAACCACCCGTCCCAATTCTGAAGACCGTCGCGGCGCATTTCGTCATCCATGACGTACCGCATCATGTGAAAGGTCTCTGACAGCGTGTTGGTGATCGGGGTGCCAGTGAAGAGATGAACTCCCTTTCCGCCGTTGATCTTCTTGATGTAATTGGTGAGGAAGCTCATGGCCAAGCCACGATTGCTAGTGGCCGTGTTCAGTCCGCGCATTTTCATGCGGGTTTCCAAAGGCGGCTTCTTGAAGAGGTGCGCCTCGTCCACGATAATGCTGTCGATCCCCAATTCCTCGAACGGCACCGCCCCCTCTCGGCTGGCGCGTTGTGCGTGATCCTCGATCTTGGCGATGATCTGGTTTCGGGCGCGCACCAAATCCTTGGCGGACGGCGAGCGTAGTTTTTTGAATGCCGATTCATCGCCATCAAGCGCTAGATCGACCAAGCGTTCGCCCTGGGCGCCCATATCCTCCTCGGCGGCGGTATAGGCTTCTTCCTCCAAGGCGTCGATCTGCTCTTGCGCGAGGTCCATCAAAGTCTCTCGCGTCAGCGCGAAGCGCTCGATCAGCGAATGAGGAACGACAACCGCATCCCAATCATCCATTTTGATCTGGCGTAGCTTGGTTTCGATGCTCTTGCTATCCAGATTGTTGATGTACAGCACCTTGGCATTGGGGTACATCTCGACGATGCCATCGGCCACGGCCTTGCTGTTGGCGTTGTGCGCCAAGATCAGCGGCTTTCTGGAAAGCCCATAGCGACGCGATTCCACCGCGACGCCGGCAATGGTATAGGTCTTCCCGGTGCCAACCTCATGGGCGTACAGTCCGCGCCGATTGGCGATCCCGCGATAGATGGCGTCGATTTGATGTTGACGGAGGTTAAAGGGTTGTTGGCCACGCTGTAGCGCCATGCCCTCGAAGTTCAGGAATGACCCATCGAACTCGGGCGCGGCCATGGCGTTCATGATCTCGTTATAGACCTTTTCCAGCCTCACTTGCCGGTCTGGAGTCTTCCATAACCATGTCGTGAACGCCTCTCTCAAATCAGCAACCTTCTGATTTGCCTCCTTGGTCGCCGCCTCATCGACATAGGTGGTTTTGTCAACAGGGTCGAATCGCTTAACCGTCAGTGTCCGCACGTTCAGGGCGGCCGAGAGCAAACTGCGAAAAGACACATCGTTGGTTTGCCAAGGCGTGCCTTGCGCCATGGAGAACATGGCACTCTTTCCTATTTTCCAGCGCCCAGCAATAAAGCTGATCGGCAACCCATCGCTCTCTGTATCGGCGCCTAGCAGTTCCTTAACAAAATCCCCATAGTCCTCCACGGGCACCCATGGCGCACCCATGCGGGCTTCGATGTTGTAATAGGGAACGGTTTTTGGAATCACTTGCTCCAAGGCGGCGATATTGCGATCCATTCCCTCCACGCCATCGGCCTTGGCGGCCTGGGCCTCGCGTAGCTTGCGCCGCACGTTGCCAGAGAGGTATTGATCGGCCACCTCGTAGCGACCGTCAGGGGCTTGGAAGATTGCGCCGGATTCCAGGAGTGTGTTGGCCGCCTTCTCTGGGGTCGTGTTCGATAGTTCGGCGATGCGGACTATGTCGATGTCCGCGCGCTCATTACGCGCCAGCACCAGCGCATCGGCCACGGAAGGGCGCTCCATCGTCTTCTTGCCGCGCGTGGTCGGACGATTCAGCGCGGTGGCTGGCTTCCAGTCTTTTCCGTTCCAGGTCTCCAGGGCGGCCAGATCAGCCTGATAGGGGTCGCCTAGCTTGTTGAGATACTTCAGTCCAAAAGACTCATTGACCGGGCCATGCTTGGCCACGAAATCCTGATAGCCTTTTTTGAGGTCGGCGCGTAGTTCCTCGACCCGAGCATCACCCACGGTCGCATCGCGTTCAGCGGAGAATAGGGCATTGGTTTGTCGGCGGAGAGCAATGAGTCCACGAATTTGCGCGGCTCGATCCGCTGTTTGCTGATCGCTCTTGACCGCATACGGCTGAACGTCTTCCAGTCTAGCCAGACGGTCGCCCTGGACCTGATAAAGTTGCCCATCGTTGCCGATGGTGGCGCTTTGCTGACGGTCCTTGGTTTCTTCGTTGAGATAGCGGGTGACTTCCCGTGTGGTGCGCGGTTCGTAGATTCCAGCATTAACCCGGTCAGCGATCTGGGAGAGCATCTCGCCATATCGATCTGGACGGTTCACGATAAGGCCGGGCGCGCCGGTCGTCGTGCCATGGCCTATGTCCATGACGCCAAGCACCTGATCGGGATGCTCGATGTAGTATTGATTGACCGATAGCTCCGCACCGCTGGGCGCCGTGGTGGTTCCGAGTCGCACCCATGATTCATCGTTGACGGATTGCAGCGGCGTATCCCGTTTCTTGAGGATGATGATGTCGGTCACCACCTTGGTTCCCGCATAGTCCTCGAACGCGCCGGTCGGCAATCGGAAGGCCGCCACCAATTCCGCCTTTTTCGCCAGTTCTCGTCGAATCCCTTCCCCTTTCTTGTCCATGGTGAAGGCGCTCGTTACGCCAATCACAAGGCCGCCTGGCCGCACCTGATCGACGGCCTTCAGGAAAAAGTAATCGTGCAGCGACGGCGATAGCGCGCGGTAACGGCGATCAATGGGGCCTTGCCGGGCAAAGGGCCAGTTGCCGATGACCAAATCGTAGAAATGGTCAGCGGTCTTGCTGTCCTGATACCCCATTTGTCGAACGATGGCATCTGGATAGAGCCGCTGGGCCATGCCGGCGGTCATCTCATCTAGCTCAATGCCGGTCAACTGGCTGGCGCCCATGATGTCGCTAGGCATCAGCCCGAAGAAATTACCGATACCCATGGAGGGTTCGAGAACGCGCCCGCCGCTGAATCCCAGCTTGCGCGCCAAGTTCCACATCGCGTTTACGGTGGGCGGATCGGTATAGTGCGCGTTCAGGATAGAGCGCTGCGCGCTTTCCCATTCGCTCTTTCCCAGGGTATCGCGCATCCACTGCGACTCATCCGCCCAGCCGGGCTTGGGTCTGGGGTGCTCGAACGTCCCCTGGAAGAGTTCTTGCCCGAAAGACCCCCAGCCCGTATAGGCGGCTAGGGCGTCTAGCTGCTCCGGCGTGGGCTGCAGGCCGGTTTCGGTTAGTTCCTTCCAGGTCTCGATGGCTTTGCGGTTCTTGTTGAATCGGGCCTTGGGACCACCGCCAACGAGCGCCTTTGGGTCGCTGATATGATAATTGGGATAGGTGATAACGGGAGCGGCATCGCTGACCCCCCCGTTCTTTAATTCGGTTCCGGTTGATCCGGTTCTTCCGGCGTCATCAGTAGCCAGTCCGCCATTGCCTGTTCCCGAGCGTCTGGTGGCGCCATTCCCGCCTTCTGGAGTTTCGCTCGTTCCTTGTGATACCGGTCCTGGAGCACGATTGCGAGCGGACGGGCGAGGATTCTCCCCCTCAGGCGCTTCCACATTTGCGGGCGGTTCTGTTGCCAGGTCAGCAGCAGTTCCTCCAGTTGCTGAAGGTTCGGTCCGACCTCCTTCTCGTCTTCCTGGAGTCGTTTCGCTTCGAGTTGGAGCAACCGCGCCCACTCCGGGCTGTTTTCCTTGATCGGTAGCGGGTTCATTGGTCGATTCCTGTGTCGTGGAGCCGTTATCTAATTGTACCGCGTCCGCATCCAATTCCGCTGATGCGGTCATGCCGTCATTCGAGAATCCAGGATA